>JGI10211J34971_10000445_pt1 | contig 33544 bp, 52 predicted proteins | sample Etolagsediment_FD_34971 | JGI IMG/M metagenome (IMG submission 34971)
TAAGGGGGGTGTTTAGGGGGGGTGGGGAGGGTTTCGTTAAGCCCCCATGATCCAGGTGCGGGTAGAGCTGGTTATATATGTTTTTCTCGCACGGATAGATTTTTTGCTATATAGGTGGTCTTTATTGGATATACGTGCGTATATAATATATGTAGCAATATTTATTATTATAACGAGCCTACCAAGCCCAGCGCTGGCAGGACGAACACAAGGAACATGATGAATTTACGAAACATTATCACAGAGTCAGTTACCATACAAGGACACCAGGTCTCTGCAAGCAATGATCGCATAGAGATACAGACACCTGCAGGACAGCGTTACACGTACGGCATGGAAGTCAGCGGATTCACAATTCCTATATATTCAATTGCGGCTGCGCAGGGTCAATACGTGATGCGTTACGGTAAGCCTAGTATAGGTTTTACCGGTATATCATATGAACCACAGACGACTCGTTTAAACACGCAACGCATTGCAAGTCTGTTTCCAAATTTGGGTCGGCCGGAGTTACCTCTCACAGTGCAAACACCAAAAGGCGAAAAGTCAGTAACGTTTAAACTCGCGTAATCAAAAATTCAATTGATAACAAGGAATCCCATGAAATACATCTTAACCATCATGATCACAATGTGTGTAGCCTTCGGCTATGCACAGACACGCAGTGTTCGNACACCCTGGTACCAGGTAGAATATGACGAAACCTTAGAACAGCCTGTACAGGTCATGTACCAGGTTCAGTGCACCACCACCACCGTATCCAGAAAAGGCATGGACTTCAAACGAGTCGACAGCATACACACATCCAACAAAAAGGATTATGAGGACAACCCATGGGATAAAGGCCATATGGCGCCGGCGGCAGCATTTGCCTGCAACAAGGCGGCTCTCAAGGCCACGTTCCTGTATGTGAATTGTGCNCTGCAGCATCAGTCATTGAATCGAGGTGCATGGCGTCAATTNGANGCCTGGGAACGCAAGCAAGCCGAGGGTAGCCCTGTGCGGGTGGAGATTCGAGTATGTTGGGAAGGAGCTGCAATACAGCTGCCAACGGGGGCAGTGGTACCAACTCATTTTGAAAAAACAGTTTGGGCGAATGGTACCACTTATCGGTTTCGTTTTCCTAATGTGGATACATATGGTTCAAAATTTTGGCAGTTTGAACAACGATGATATGACCTGATTATGACCTGGAAGGTCGTACAAACGTTTTAACTGTGCTGCTAACTAACTTTTGTTTAATCATATTTATTATAAATCAATATTAGGATATCTATCATGAAAAATATTTTAGCAGAAAATATGCGTCGCTTTGGGACTAAGAATTTGGCGGAAGGTTTGTTGGATGTTGGCAAACTAGCAATGTATAAAGATGATTTTGAAATTATACTTACACCTAGGCAATCAGAAGATGTTATTAATAGTACTATCAATTCGATGATTCAAGACATGGGCGGGCCTGCTGAAGCGGCTGAACTTATGCAAGGAGCATTGGAATCGATTGATAGGATTAAAGGCCTTTTGAAACCATTAATTGCCAAAGATGCTACATTGGATGTAACGATGTTGAATAAGATTGTTGATAGTTTACCATTTGATGAAGCGACTAAAAAACAGCTTCAAAGTAATATTATGAACTTGGCTCAAGATTTAAATGTAGCTATGCGTGGTAGTGGAGCGGATACTAGCACCGCATCAAAATTAACATAAATAAATTGTAATTAATTTGGATATACGCAAATCTTTTCTTATAATATAGAAAATAGAAAAAATGAAAAGATTTGCATTTATTGTTTCTTTGATAATATCATCAACGGGATATTCACAAACACAAAATATTTTATTAGCTCAAGTATCAGGCACAGATACGTTATATTATGCTACTTTGCCAGCATTTACAATACAAGCCAAAAGGTCTGCGGCATCTAAACGTAAGCATGTAAGATTGATAGCCGACATTAAACGGGTTTATCCATATGCTAGATTGGGTGCTAAAATTTTAGACTCATATCGAGATAGTATTGCAAGTGCTGAGACAGATCGTGAAGCTCGAGTGTTTTATAAACGAGCAGAACAAGAGTTGAAAACGCAATATGGACGAGAAATAAAAGCATTGAATCATCGTCAAGGACTTTTGTTAATCAAACTTATTGATCGAGAAACATCACATACAGCATATCAAATTATTTCAAATTCTCGTTCAAATCTAACTGCGGGGTTATATCAAGGCATTGCAAGAATATGGGGTTATAATCTTAAGACTCGATATGATGCTACAAAAGAATATGAAATTGAATCAGCATTGTATGATATATATGGAGTGATATAATCTAGATCGTGTTTTTTATATATAAAAATAAAAATTGTTATGGGAAAATTAAAATCAAAGTACAAAAGGGATAATTCGGAACTTATCCAGTCTGTTATTGATAGTGGAGTAAATACATTTATCACTAAAATAAAGATGATAGAAACATCAAAAGTTAAAGGATATCAAATTTATGAATGTGATTATGTTGATAATGGTGCTATTCGCAATGTAAACATTATTGCAATGGATATCGAAGATGCCGTATCCAGATTGGATGGTTTGGTAAATAAAGGAATTCCTTCGCAGACTGCAAATTATTTGTTAAGTAGTAAAACATTGAATAATAAATAAGTTATGGATCACTATTCTTTTGGTGGAAGTCGTTGGCTGCGAATTCGTAGTCGCATCGTTTCAAGTTTTGTGTGGAGTGGATGTGGTATTAGCCGTTTCTTTGTGTGGATGGCGCGGCGAATAAATGGCATCAGCATACAATTGTCTCGCAGAGTGAAACAGTTAAGGGAACAGGCTGAACCAACTACCATTCACATAAACAAAGTAGTTCCGCTTGACAAATGGACTATGCGCATTGAGTTTACAGTAGATCGCAAAGAACGACGATGCGTGCATTTACAATCAATGACACCAATTTATGCTGAAACGTTTGCTTCATATAAGCGTGGAGAAGAAGTGGAAATTGTAGATCTTCATTATTATTCGGTAGTAGGAATGCAATCAGAATGGAAAACGATGTAAACGAATATTTATTAATATGAATATGAAATTAACATCTTTATTAAGTGAAAGAACCGAGTCGACTCGTATTACAATAGCAGGCGTTTCATTTAGGGTATTTGGCCATGAAAATCGTTTGTATCTTTTACCGGAGACTACAAAAGATTTAGATCTTATTGATGACCGCGGTGGCAAAGAAGCTTTTATTCAAAATGAAACATTTCCATTTCTAGAAACAGTAACTGGCATTACGTGGCAATGGGATGAAGCTAATCCGGGAGCAGGTCATATATTCGAAGTAGACTTAGATGTTGTGATTCAAAGTCTTAAAGGAGCATGATGAACAAGACGTTATTAAAACAACTTATCCGAGAAGAGATAAAGAATGTACGAGAGCAAATGTCAGATGACTTAGAAAATACAACATCAAATGATGATGCATATTCAAAAGCATTTGATTCAATGGATACAGATCCGATTGTTCATCCCCAAGCTATTGAGAAAATGGCTGACGCATTAGACGTTAAAGTAAGCATACACTTAGGTGCTGGTTATAACAAATTAACTTTTAACCAACGTGAAGATGTTGATGAAAAGACATTTGAACGAATGATTCAGTTTTTAGAACGAATAGGATACAATGTTGATTTAGGACAGAGTGACAGAATGTATGATTTTGAGCCAGGCGAGCGCGATTATTATCCTCGAATAGTATTCTAAAATAAAATAAAAAAAAGATTAGGAGTGAGATTGGATTCTTGCTCCTTTTTTACTATAATAGGTTATGAAAATTAGAATTACATTCATATCAGATACCCATACTAAACACAAACAATGTGAAATGGATTTACCAGGCGGTGATATCTTAATCCATTCTGGTGATTTTATGAGTACAGGTTATTATTTGAATGAAGCATCTTCATTTTTAGAATGGTATGATGGATTATGGCAATATGATAATAAGATTTTGATTGCAGGAAACCACGATAGATGGTTCGAAGATAATATGAAGGAGATACCTAAGTTAATGGAAATGTATCCTAACATCAAATATCTATTAGACCAACAAACAGAAATATTTGGTTTAAAGATTTGGGGTTCTCCTTGGCAGCCTGAGTTTTGCAATTGGGCATTTAACTTAGAAAGAAATGGTGAAGATTTAAGAGAGAAGTGGTTTTGGATTCCATCTGATTGTGATATCTTAGTAACACATGGACCTGCATATGGTCATTTAGATATATCAGGTTATGGTAATCAGAATGTAGGTTGTGAATTACTTAGAGAAAGAGTTGATGTAGTAAAACCATTGATTCATTCATTTGGACATATTCATGGAAGTGCTGGATACAAGTTTGATGGTAATACTCATTATTTTAATGCATCAATCTTAGATGAAAGATATGAGTATAGAAATAAACCAATGACAATTGATTTGGATTTAGAAACAAGAGAAATTGAGTTTGTATAAAATATGAGCAAGTTAAAAGTAAAATGGACACCATCCGTAGAAGATGATTTACATTCATTTGTTGTGTGTGGTGTTTTAACTCAAGAACAAGCAGATGAATTATTAAAAGAATTTAAAGATGAGAAACTTTAATTACATAAAAGTATTTAATTCACCTTTCAAACGACCAAAACTAAAATGGTATTTTGGTAAGATTGCTATTGGTACTCCTTACTTCTTTCCGAGAAGATGGGTTGGAAGATGGGTTGATAATCCTGATAAACCAGGTTACCAAAAAGCAGTTCCAAAAAAGATTGGATTTGATTTTGTTGGATTGGGATACAAAACTAAATGGAGTGATACTGATTACAGATTTGAGTGGGGGCCACTTATTTCATTTGTGTTCTTTAAATGGCAGATTGCTGTAATGCTGAAAGTTCCACATCCAGAACATTATTGGGCTTGTTGGTTAACTTATGAAAATGATACAGATAAAGATTTATCTACAGAAGCACGAATCAAATTAGCAAAAGAAATTAATCCTGAAGTTTGGACTTCAAGTAAGGGTGATGGTAAAAAAGAAACAATTTGTTATTGGGATAAAGTTTTAAAAGATAAATGGTTATGAACGAAGAAGTACTTGATAAACTAAAAGACTTCATTGATGTATATGAAACTGAGTATGGTGATGTTGAAGGATTTGAAGTAACTTTGGAACATCCTATTGTGGATGGTGAACGACAAGCTTATGCAGATATCAAAGAGTTTATAGTAAAAAGAATTGTAAAAGAACAAATTAAGATAAAATGATAGGCGGAGTACAACCTAAACTCATAGTTGGTTTCGATGAAGAAGGCAATATGACACTTGATGAAACCCAAGCTGAATTGCTAGGTTTGATAGAAAAAGAATTCAATTGGAAATTGGTTCGTGAACGAGATGGTTTAACTAAACAATCTAAAGAAATAAAATGGTTAGAATGGGATAATGAAGGTCGATACAAAGCTGATTATCAAGAGCCTGCTATTGGTCGTTCATTGATTATGTCCCCATTTAATGATTACTTTACTTGGCAAACAACTGATGTTATCGAAATCGTAGAAGAACGAGAAGATTACGTTAAATTCAAAACACAAAATAGTAATTACGAATTATGGAAGCTATCTTAAAATTTAACTTAGACAATCCAGATGATAAAATGGTGGGATTAGTATGAGTATAAAAAAAATTGGAAAGGAGTATAGAGAAACTCCTAAACGAGAAATTCGCGAAGCTGCTATTGAGAACTTCGTGTATGGGTTCTTGGGGTCAATCATTGTAGTGTTTATTACATTAAGAATTGATATTGCTGTATTGCTTGCATATATGACTTATTACTTCTTTGTAGGTAAGGTTGTTAATAGACCTAAATACGTTACATCATTAGGTAAGTTTATTATATTTCCTGTACCAACTGCACTTGGAGCATTCGCAGGATACAAACTCGTAAATTTAATTGTCAGTATTTATAATATATGAACTACGTAATAATAGGAACAAACAAATTCAGCACAGAAATTCAACGTACTGAATGGCAACATGCACAAGGGATGCAAGGACGTACATGGAATGGTAGTGATTCTATGTATTTTGCAATGACACCAAGAATGCATTCTTTTCATACGCAGAATTGTATTGTACCAATGGATATCGTTTTTGTTAATAATGGCAAAATTATCAAGATTTATCCAAACTGCGTACCGAATTCGGGTGAGTCTTATGTTGGGTTTGGAGATGCAGTCGTTGAATTACCAGCCAATACCGTTTTTAAATATCGAATAACACCAGGGCAAACAGTTACATTATGGCAACACAAGGATCATATCTAAGATTACCGCTCGTAATCACTTATCGACGCACTCAGAGAAGCAAAAAGAAGCTCATAAAAATATTGAGAGGCAAGACATCTGACAATATTGACAAATTGGTCGATCTCAAAGTGCACGGAATCAATGAAAATACAGTAATTGACCATGTAGGAGTTGGGTATCAATACGTTCCGCAAGACAAATTAACGGCATCTGATCATAAGGGTATGGCTGCTGTTCAAGCAGAAACTTTGAAAAACATGGCAAAGTAACATTTCTGATATTTATTATTAAATAAAAGGATAATGTTATATGACATCGCAAGAAATTTACGATGAAATGAAGCAAACCTGGGATGCGTTTGAGAAAGATCACATAAGATTTTACGAAAAAAACATCAAAGCAGCAGGTGCAAGAGCAAGAAAGGCAGCAACACACCTTAAAAAACTTGCAAGTAATTACAGACATACAAATTTATCCGAAACAAGAGACAAATAAATGGATGTACGTAAAATAGTTCAAGAAGAATTGCAAAGAATTGTTGCTGAACAGGCAGAAGAGGTGGATACTTCACCATTTTCTGCAGAAGAACAAGCATTCTTAGGCAAATTTGCAGAGAAAGGAAGTCAATACTTAGGCATTCTTTATTCAAAAACTGATATTGGCTTCGAAGAGTTCATTACACGAGCGGGGTCGACATTAAATTTAACACGTCCAGTGCTTGATAACCTCATAAAAAATAAAATTGTAAGTGTTACACCATATGGCGGATACGGACGCAATGAAGATTACACCATAAAGCTCAATATCAAGCTAGATGATGTGATGCCTTTCAAAGGTATGGACGGCGATGATGCTGCCGCGGCTGGAGCAGAAGGTGGTGCAGGCGCACCGGAAGAGGTAGGCGCTGAAGTTCCTGAAGCTGGACCTACTGAGTGGGTGGCTAATTATGGGGACGTTCTTACAGAAACAGTTAATGTAGCAAAAAAGGTCATGACTTCTAAAAAAAAGAACGAAGCTAAGGTATATGCGAAGTCAGCAAGAACACTTCAACGACTTCCAAAAGGATATTTACGGTATCTAGAGCAAATTATTCGCATACTGTCTAAAAAGGTGCATAACAATTTAGAAAGAGAACATCTTGTTGCTGACATACTTGACAATTTAGCACATAATTTTGGTTTAACGCCTACACAGATATATCGTAGCTATATTTATTATAAATCACAGAATCGTTTACAACGAATAGTAGGAAAATAACATGATTAAATTGAAAAGTATATTGCGTGAAGCTGGATTGTTAGGTGAACAAGCTAATCAAACACAAGTTTTAAATGTAACCCCAGGTGATACTCAGCAACAATTACAGCAACAATTAATTGATTCTGAATTAGATTTAACTAATCCGGTAACTATTAATTTAACATTTAGTTCACAATTACCAAATAATGGTGTTCCATCTTCTAACCAAATAACTCAGTTACAAACTACACTAACAGCAATAGGTGCAATTGGAAAAAATGTATCAGCAGTTGTTAATGCAGGCACTACAGCTACTAGAGCTACTGGTACTGGAGCTCCTGTTAGTCAATTTACACAAGGTGGAGCAGCTTTTGCGAGGGCATTTCCTAATATTGCGCAAGCATACCCAGTTACTAATAATGAAACTAGTAATAACTTTTTATTATTAAATAGAGCTGGTGCTATATATCAAGCTGCAATCAATGCCGGTATTCAAAATGTTACTACAACAATACCAACTGATGGCACTGCTACAAGACAACAAACCAGATTTGCAACACTAAGCGTTACTGGGGTTTTTAAGCTTGAAGCAAAAGTAGAATTTGCATTTGACGTCGCAGTTAGAGTACCAAATCAAACGGAATTACGTAGCGGTAGAGCATATACTATTCCGTTTTATGTAAAAAGGGGATATAACGTTAAAATGCCTGGAACATGGACGAATATTGGTTCTCAAGCTAACTTTGAATCATTTGTATCAAAGGCAGCTTCTGGTAAAAATTGGTCTGGTTCCGAGTTGGATGATAAACGGTTTGCAACCATTGACCCAACAACGTTTGCGAAGTTTCAAACACTAAATAGTCTAATATCAAAAATTGATATCATGGATTATTTACGAACTAATGCAGCTGAGTTATCTGAAAAATCTTTTTTAGAGCCATGGAGACAAGATAAAGCTGCGATTGGTATTGATAATGTAATTAAACTTTTCAGTGAATAATTTTGGATTCTATTTCTTTTTTTCTTATATTATAGTATAATTTAAAAGGGATGAAAAAGTTATTGATTATTGTATTCGTAAGTGTATCGCAAATTTGTTTTGGTCAGAATACACCATCACCAAATTTGGCTGATTATTTACCTAAAGATACAACTACTAAAATACACGTAAGCCAGACAATTGAATACAACATTCGATTTCAAACAGAGTTTTACAAACAAATAAATACATATCGAAAAGCAAATGGTAAGAAACCTCTTCAACCAGATTCTGTGTTAGAAGCTAGTGCACTTCAACATTCTAAATATCAAGCGTATGAGGGAGAAATGACTCATATTGAAACCAATAAAAATAATCCATATTATGTTGGGGAACAAGTATCTTGGCGAAATGGTAATGGTGAAAATGTTATGTATGGCATTGGAGGCCATGACCCGGATGCATCTGCGTCGTTTGCATTTACACTTTGGAAATTGTCACCAGGACATAGACAGAATATGTTAAGCGATTACAAATTTGTTGGTGTTGCGGTGTATGATGGATATGCTACAACAGTATTTGGATTATAAATAAATATTCATTATAATTAATTAAAATCAAATATAAATTATGGCGTATTACACAGCACGAGTACAATGGGTTGATGTCGTTGACACCCCAAAAGGACAAAAAGAAAAGAAAGTAACCGAAACCTATCTGATTGATGCAATGTCAGTGACAGAAGCAGAAGCAAAGGTAGTAAAAGACTTCGAAGGTTACAGCTTCGATTTTGAAGTAAAAGGAGTTAATCAGAGTAAGATCGTAAAAATTATTGACTAATGACCGGATATACAGAAGGAGATACAGTAATTGTATTCAATAAAGACCGTTATCAGGTTGCAATGATTGTTGGCAAGTCCAATGTCAATAAAAAGACACTTTATGATGTTTTGCTTGAAACAAGATCGATTATTGCAGCAGTTCCACGAGGTGCAGTATCTAAACAGGCTTATATAGATGATAATCTAACTAAGCGATTGGTTTCAACAGGAGAAATTGAATCAACGCTACCAGAATATACTCATATGGTAGAGCAATGGTTGATTCCAGCATACAATGAAACATCATCTGGCCCAAGAAGCTTCTAACATGGCAAAGTTGAAATTATCAAATATTGAAAAACTGCAGCGCAGGGTACGAAAAAGGTATCCTGGCGCTTATGCAGTTAATGATGTGGGTTGGCACATTGTGTGGAATGGTATTAATCTCAATGACATATTTTTATTGGATAATTCAGATACAGAGGAAGCTGCGTGGGAACAGGCTGTTACTGTTGCTAAACATGAGCAGCATATTAATCGTACACATCCATTAAAGAAGATGTGGAGCCAAACAGCTAAGAATCAAAATAAAGAACGAATAGCAAACCGTATACATTATGCTAGATAAATTACGAGAAAAAATATTATCTATATTGTCTGGGCAATTAGATGAAGAGACAATTAAAGCGGACTCATTGCCGCCTGCAGATCCAGATTTCATGAAAAATTCACCTAAAGCGGTTGGATTTGAATCTACTTCAGAACAAATGAATTTATTTTTAAATTTATTGTTCGGATATAGCCCCACATCAGATACTATTACAGATGTAGGCGCGGGCCGTGCTGATCTTTATGGATTTATCAAAGACTTTTATGGCGTAGAACCTAGTTATTATGGGTTTGAACAAAGTCCGTTGCTGGTAGACGCAGCAGCAGAAAAATGGGGCGTTAGTTTAGATAATCGCAATTTTGATGATATGAATGAACTACCTCGAAAAAGTTGGGTAGTTGCAAATGCATTTTTCTTTCAAAGACGACACGAACGAGAAGATGAAGATCTTAATTATTTGTTAGATGCAGTTGATAAGATGTATAACTCTGCGTCTACTGCAGTATCTTTCAACTTATTATCTCCTATCAACAACGAAATACATGATGGACATTTTTATGTGCATCCTGGTCTTATATTGGATATGCTGATTGAAAAATATCAATTAGTAACCATAAAACACAATTATTCAAATTCAATCTATACAGTAACAATTTATAAATACTAAAAAAATGGCAGGAAGTGTTAATCACCCATGGGGTATCCCAGAAAAAGCAATACAGAGATACGGCAAAACATGGGCAAATACAGATTTCGTAATACAAAACATTTACGAATCTCAATTTAAAAATGATCCAATGAATACAAAAGTTGGAACATTGTATGTTGGAAATGCAAAAATTCCAATGAAGTTTAAAAATGTAATATCTGAAGCTACCAAGTTATTCAATACTTTAGATGCTTTGTATCCATACAGAAAAGATAAAAGTCGAAAATTTGAAGTTTCGATCATGAACAAAGACTTTGTGTTATCACAGTTAGAAATACGAAAAGTTGCTGAAACATTAGAAACAGCAGCTGAAATTATTCCGAAAGGATATCAGTTAGGATTATATTTATAATAAAGTGATATGCTGACAGACGACGACATATTAGAAATACAAAACATGATAAACAAAAGTAATTCAAATGAAGAATTATTTGCAAGTTTAAAATCATATTTTATACAAACTAAAACTAAGACGTCTAAATTAAAAGATGATCCATTGTATGTTGCTTGGACGGTATATCAAAATATAATTCAAAACAAACGTATTGTATGAATCTTTTTGAAAATATACATGTGCCGAATGCTGAGATCGAATATGTCATCGGGTTACCGCCGAGTGAACGAGTTCATTATTTGTTTGAGTTGTATGATTTAGAACGAGCAAAAAAGCAAAATCCTAATTTAAATTTAAGAGATTTTTTCAGTGAGTTAGAAGATGCTGAATTTATTCCCGAAGATTCTCCCAATATTGAAGAGTTTGAAGTAGGAGACAATCACCAAGTTGATGTGATGATAGACGATCAAAATATTTTGATTGAGTCTAATAGTCTAAAAGCATTACGTATTATCAGAAATCGTTTCATAGAAAATGGGTTTATTCTGTTAAGAGATGAAGATACAGAAAAAATGTTTAAGCAGGATAAAATTACAAAATATCTTAGAGTATTTCGTATTGTGAGTCAAGTAGATCCACTTTGTTGGAATTAACATATTTATATAAGAGACACGGAAGGTCTTTTTTATTAACAACAACGGTTAGCTAATGCAACCGCATAAACACAGGAGGTTTAATTATGACACTAATTAATGAGCGAATGCTAAATGATTTAGATTTAGTATTCAAAAATTTCTTTGATCAACGACCTTATACTTCAGTTCGTGAAAGTAAAATAGGTTATCCAGTAGACATTATTAGAACAACAGAAGGCGTTCGTTTTGAAATAGCCGCAGTAGGCTTAGAGAAAACGGATGTTACTATTACTACAGAAGGAGAAACACTTCGAGTAGCATACAAGCCTGATGCTAAACAGGATGATGAAATTTATATTCATCGAGGCATAGCACGTAGGTCTTTTGACTTGGCTTGGAAAATTTCTTCTGACTTAGACTTACATAAGGCTTCGGCTACTATGGATAAAGGGCTTCTTACAGTGGAAGTTCCGTTTGCTGAGTCTAGAGCACCAAAACAATTAAAAATTAAGTAAACGCAGTAAAAGACCTTCCTATGCTCTGTTATCCTATAGTTGAGTTTCAAAACAAGTTATATCAAGTAAAAAGAAAAATCCGCGAGCCTCATAGTCCTATTTTAGAAGCGTGGAAAGAAGTTACGGGGTCTGATACAGTACTTAGAAAAGATGGTTACTTTTGGTTTGTATCAGAAATAGAAGAAGCAGAAATTATAGAATTCACACCATGGGAAGATTCTTGATTGGATCTTCCCATTTTTTATCTTATATTATATAAAAGTTATAGTTATGGCAAACACAGAAAACAAAACCGAAGTTAAAAGTGTATTTGATGATTCATTTTTTCATGCAGCACGTTATGAGGATGAAAGTCGTGAAGATTATAAAAAACGACAAAAAGCTAACAATCAATTTTTAAAGATGTACAAACGCTTTGGTAGAGAACGTTTCATCCAATTCATGGACTTCATGAAGAAAATGGGCGAGCAAGAAATACCACAACATGATGCAGAATAATTTTTTACGTGTATCTACAAAAGCTGGCATAACGCATTATGTGAATATTGCTCATATTATAGATCTACATGATACTGCAAATGGCAGTAGTACGTGTATAGAAACAATTAATGGTACGATTTACTCTGATAGTCCGTTGGTTGAGTTAATTGAACGTATTTATAAAATTCAATGGGATGGCGAAACAAAAGATACCAACTTCAATTCAAAATAAATTTACCCGAGAACTTTACAAAGTCGGCGATTATGTTTATTTTGATTGGTTAGGACAAAAAGAATATGGGCATGTTATACGAATTTATCAGAGCAGTGGAACGACTATGTACATGGTTCAAGGAAAAAAGTATCGCTATCCGTGCGGCGTTCAAATCAAAACATGTCGATCTGGTACCGCTGGACATATCTTCTATGAACAGACACAAGAATTCGGACAAGATGAAATTCGAAGAAGATTTGAGTCTAGAACAGTATCTCAAGACAGCACAAGGACAAAAAGAACTCAGTCAAGCAAAGATAAAGTTCGGGGAGGAAATTCTAAAGCAACTAACAATGAGGTATCACAGCCTAAAAGAGCCACCAAGCACCGCACAGAAAATGATGATAAGTCTAGCAATACAGCAAACAGTAAGGGAACTACAACTAGAAGAAGAAAAAGCTATTCCAAACTAGACGAGGCAGTACAAAAACAAAAAGATTTTTTAAGAAAGTTTACATAATGGTTGGATCGTGTCTCTTTTTTTCTTATATTATAATATAAATTAAAAGAGATGAAATATAGACTTCAAAACGATTATGATAATGTAATAGATTTAATTGATAATCTATTAGACATAAATACATTTAAGAATTCAGATACATTTTTTAATTGGTGTGTAGATGTATTAATTTTTATATCAAATACTCTTAATATTTCATATGAAGAGGCTAATATTCTTATTTTTGTAATTATACACCCAATAATTACCATGATATTAGCACTAGTTGTATTAAAGCAGCGCCGAAAAATAAAAAGATTAAGTTAACGTATTAGGATCGATAGTTAAATTTACTGATAAGGCCTTTTCAGGTATATTGTCTGGATAATCAACCCATCCCTTTACACGAGCAGCTTCGTAGTAACTTAAATCATATTCGTCTTGTAACTCAGATATAGATTTTCCTTCAAGCGATTCTCGATTGATACCTGATATTGCTGCATATCTTGGATCTTTAAAATCATATTTATCTGTTATAGTATATGTACCATCACTATTTTTATTCCAATTAAAACGTCCTAATAATGTTGCCATAGCAAATTTCATATCAAATGTTATCGCACCCCATGCAGCCTCCCATGTGCTAGGACTTCCTTTTTCATTTTGAAATTTTGATGCAACCTCTTGACCATAATCAATATATTTCGTACTACCACTATTTGTACGATTGAGTCTTTTAGCAGATTGTTGTATTACATTTAATAGTATTTTTTGTTGTTCATCAGTAAAATCTGCAGTTGTTAAAGATTTACCTTTAAGTAATTGAACAACGTTTGGAAACCCTTTTCTAATGTATTGAAACCAACCTTCATCAGACTCAGGTTCTTTACTAGTAATTTTGTTCATTGTTTTTTGATCTTGCTTTTGCGGTGTTTGAAGCATCATATAATTTAATCTTTGCTCAATATCTTCTCGATCAGCTCCAGCAACATATGTAGACATTCCAGGCATATTACTACCATGATCAACTTTGAAATCAAAATCATCAACCGTAACAAGTTTATCTAATTCTGCAGTTGTTTTAGGGCCGACTACACCATCCCATTCTTTTGGGTTGTTAGGAAATTGTTTTTCTTGAAATTTCTTCACAGCAGCTGCTGTTTTAGGACCATAGATACCATAACTTGTATCCGGTATTGGATTCATTATCCCAGCATCAATTAATTTTTGTTGTATTTTTGCAATGGGGCCGGTTTTAGTTCCAACCCGCGGGTCTCGCATTCCTCGTTTAAACAACCTTGTTTGTTCTTGTAATAATGATTTTAGTTTTATCATATACGCCCTGTAATCATAATTATAAATATTTGGTTTATTGAAAACATGTTCTTATATTATATAAAAGAAACATTATGGTTAGATATGGGTATTGTTGCATCAACATGGAGTTGGGCAAGCAAAAGATTCGTACGGGTCGTACGATGATTCAGCGAAAATTTGAAGAAGGTGGCTTGCAACTTGCTTCTGATATATCTTTAGAAAATGCAATGGATTTGCTTCCTATACTTCAGTGGAATGAAGAGAGAGGCATTCGATTGTTTCGAATTGGCTCTGAGATATTTCCTCGTTGGAATCATTACAAACTAGAAGATTTACCTGAAATTGATCTTATTGCAGACATACTTCGTGAAGCGGGCGATTATGCTCGTGAACATGGTCATCGACTCACTACACATCCGGGTCCGTTCAACATCTTGGGTTCTCCAGATCCGGTTGTAGTAGACAATACAATTGTTAGTCTCGAACGACATTCAGAGATGTTTGATTTGTTAGGTTATGATGATGCTACTCCTGATAACCTTATCAATATTCATATAGGTGCTACTTATGGCGATAAGCCTAATACGATTGCCAGATGGCTTCGTAATTTTGATCGCTTGTCAGATCGCCTTAAAGCTCGCTTAGTTGTAGAGAATGATGACAAGGCTTCAATGTATTCTGTACGAGATCTTTATGAAATGGTACATAAGCAGACAGGCACTCCGGTTACTTTTGATTATTGGCATCACAAATTCAATACCGGTGATTTGTCTGAAGAAGAAGCTTTCTATATGGCTCGAGAAACATATGAGGTGCATGGCGTTACCCAATGTACCCATTATTCTGAATCTCGTCGCAAAGAATACCAAAAGAAGTTAGAATTGATTTGTGAACAACACGATATTCCATTTGACAAATTAGAAGAATGGCCGACATTTGAAAAGTTATACAAAGAATTCAGCAAGATCAAAGAACAGGCACATAGTGATTATATCTTAGAATTACCTAATACTTATGATGTTGATGATTTAGACATCGAGGTTGAAGCTAAAGCAAAAGAACAGTCATTGTTGCAAATTGGGTTGTACGAAACACCACAGATTTTACAAGATTAATATTTATACAAAAGGAAAGTTATGGCAAATTATCGTTTTAAAGCAAAAATTTCTGATGACATGGTAGATGCAATGGAGATTATTAAAAGTGCAGGAAAATCTATTGCAGCAGGTCATGCAGACAAAAATGCAATACTAACAAATTTAACTGCTGCTTATAGAAAATTAGAATCAGCAAAGTATTATTTAGATAGAGAATAGTGAAAAATGTTTTTCCATACATTGTATACGCTTCAGCATTTGCATTAGCCGGCAGTGCTGCCTATTACAGTGTATTCGGATTAAGCAAATTATTTTCAGCTCAGGCATTAGCTGTTGTCATAATGGCTGGTACTTTAGAAGTATCTAAACTTATTACTGCATCATATCTTCATCGATATTGGAAACGCATAGGACTTTTATTAAAGACCTATCTTGTTACTGCAGTATTTGTGTTGATGTTTATTACATCTATAGGTATATATGGATTCTTAGTATCAGCGTATCAAACAACAGCAGATCAGCTTACAGTATTAGACAAACAAGTAGATGTAATTGAGTTGAAGCGTGAAAGATTTCAAACGCAACTAGATGAATATTCTGCAGAAAAGAAACAATTGAGCGAATCAATATCAGAATTATCTAAAGGTTTATCTAACAATGTAATTCAATATCGTGATAAAGAAACTGGTGAAATTATAACAACAACATCGTCCTCTACTCGTAAAGTTTTAGAAAGACAACTTGATGATTCTAAACAACAAAGAAATACAGTAAATTTAAAAATAGAATCATTAACTGATTCAATTACTAGTTTGGATTTGCAAGTATTAGATATAGAATCAAATAATGATGTTGCTGCAGAATTAGGCCCGTTGCGATATGTAGCTGAATTAACTAATCAACCAATGAATCAGGTTGTGAATTGGTTCATTCTTATTTTTATTTTTGTGTTTGATCCGTTAGCAGTAACCTTACTAATTGCGGCACAAATTGCAAATAAAAAAACAGATATAACCGAACAAGATGTAAAAACAATCACGAATGATGGTTTGGATGACACGTTAGCAGCAGAAGAATTTGAAGTCGACGATATTGAATGGCTCCAAAAACAAGCTGAACGGGAAGAATTATATCAAGAAAAGAAAAAAACAAATAGACCTAAAATTATATCATAAGTTATGGCAAAAAAGAAGTTACGATCAGATGGTTATGTTACCATGAAATGTAAATTATGTTCAAACAAAGTAGAACGTGTTGATTCTTCAGCAAAATCAGTAATGTGCTGGGAGTGTACACAATTATATACTGAAGGATATTCTTTACAAGAAATTTCAGAAATGGGTGAAAAAGAAAGAAGTGTTATCTTTGTTAGATAACTTTTTTTCATTATATTATAAATAAAAACAGTTACGAATGAATCTATCCGCAGAGACAATCAAGCAAAATTGGGAAACATATCGTTCTAGAGTAAATGAACTATTTCCTACACGAAAAGACTCGCTCAACAAAATGTATGACGAGTATGAAAATAGAATGGCTATGATGCCAGCATCATCAGTTGCTCATTATCATAATGCATTTGCCGGAGGCTATGTTGCACACGTTTTAAATGTAATGCGTTGTGCAGAGTTACAATATAATATGTGGAAAGGCGCGGGTGCTGATATGTCTGGTTATACTTTCGAAGAATTGATGTTTGCAGCAATGCATCATGATTTAGGCAAAGCAGGATTTCCAGGCGAAGGTAATGAAGTATACCAAGTTGAAACATCTGATTGGCATCGGAAGAATATGGGAAGGATGTATAAGCATAACGAAAATATTCCTTTCACGATGGTACCTGATTTATCAATATTTTTGCTTCATCAATATGGTGTTGATATGTCTTGGAATGAATACCAAGCTATCAAAATTCACGATGGTATGTATGATGATGGCAACAAACCATACTTCGTTGCAAGGACAGCTAAAGCAAAATTAAAAACAAATTTACCGTTAATTCTTCATCATGCAGATCATATGGCAGCTCAAATTGAATATGAAACATGGAGAAATTCACAAAACGAAACACCTAAAGTGTCAGCCCCAAAAGCTAAAGCAACTAAAACAACAGCTGTAAAGAATTTAGCTGAAAATAATCCTGAGTCAGGAAAGGGTATTGCTGATATCTTTAGTTCATTTGGAGAATAATATGACAATTGTATTTTCAATTATAATGACAATATTTGGCTTTGCTGCTGGATATTTTGGGTATCGTGCTTACATCCTAGCAGGAGTAGTTGCTGACGACAGAGAATATTTAGAACAATTAGAATTTACATACGCAATGTTGTTAGATAGAGTGCAAAAATCATATGACGAAATGCAACGCATAGATTCTAAAGGAGCATTTGAATCAGACGACGAAGCCGGAACAACATTTGCTTTATTAAAACAAGTTATAGACGATTTATATGAGGAAGCAAATGGGCCGCAAAAAGAAGAAGAGTAATAGATATTGGACGCAGATAACAGAACTTGCAGTCACTGCATATAATCTTTCTGAACCAGAGCCTGTGCTTCGTGAACGCATATATAGAAGATTTTTATTTCCTGCACTAATGAAAATGGCAGAAAATTTAATCAACAAGATGAAGCCGGATTATATTGATTCATCATTTCAAGACCTTCAGACAGATCTAGTAACATATCTTACAGAACGTCTAAGTAAGTTTAATCCAAATGCTGGGAAAGCATATTCATATTATACAAGAACTGCATTCAACTATTTAATTGCTGAGAATCAAAAAGGTTATGCAAAACTTAAAAGTAATCTAGAACCACTCAATATTGATGAAGAACGCAACGTGTTGATAGAAATGCATAACGATGAAATGTCTGAAACGATTGAGTATTTCATGAATGCATATGTAGATTATTGTTACGATAATCTAAATCACATATTTTCAAATTCAGCTGATATCCATGTTGCTGACTCTGTATTACACTTATTTGAAAATCGAGAAAATATTGAGCAATTCAATAAAAAGGCTCTTTATATCTTTATAAGAGAACGAACTGGTTTAGAAACTAACAACATTACTAGAGTTGTAAAAGTCTTAAAACAAATATATCAAGACAAATTCAAAGAATATGAAACTAATGATTTCATGATTCTGCCGTTCTAATATTTATTTTAAAGGACGGTTTCATGGAAAATACGGAAGAATTATTTAAAGGGGTATCATTTTCTGACCTGATGTCTGACGTATATCATAATAGTAAGAAAAAAGATCGCCAGATCAATCAACTTATATCTCAGTTACAACCACTAATTAAAACTACATCTGACGCTACAATTGTAGTTCCATTAATCAAAGAATATTTAGATATTGCAGTTAAAAATGATGATCATCTTGTTAAATTAACTGCAATAGTTCAACGGTTTATTTCTACAAAACAAACTATTACTGGAGAAGGTTCATTGCTTTCAGAAGACGAGAAAAAACAACTTCTTGCGGTAGCAAATGAAACATTTGAAAATGAATTAACGGAAGAAGTAGAACGTCTTGAAAATGAAGATCGTGTTCTTAAACAAAAAATTGCTGAAGTTAAAGAGAAGGTGAGTCAGAATCATGACAAAGACTAAAATTGAATTTTTCATAGGGGAGGTTGTTGAAGTATATGAAGAAACATATCAAGACAACAATTCTAACAATCTGTATTCAATATTAGTAAAACCATATAATGATTACAATTCACAGAACATTTATTGTAGTCCTGCAAATATTAATATTAAACAAATACCATTAGTTGGAGAACACGTTTTTATTTATAGAAGTTTAAATGCTGAATCAAATGATAATAAAGTACGAACAAGATGGTATTATTTAAATACATTACCTTTACAATCGTCAATTCATCATAATTCTTTACCAGGAACAACAAAGAAAGTACAACAACAAAAAACAGATATTGATTCTTCTGTTCCGAAGTCTACTCAAGACGCCAACACTTCACAGCAAACGGCGTTAGGTGATACCTTTCAAGAAAGAAGTGATATTCCATTCTTACAACCATTCGAAGGTGATCTATTAATAGAAGGACGTTTTGGAAATTCTATTCGATTTGGAAGTACTCATACTGGCACGGGTAAATACAGTCAGGCTCAATCTTCTGCGCTTAGCGGGCCTGCAGGAAGCCCTATCATAATTTTATCAAACAGAAAACCAGGTACACCTAAAAAATTTACATTAGAAAATGTTAATGATGATTATTCTTCAATATATTTAACATCGCCTAATCAAGAAATAAAAACAATACAACTTTCTAAAGAATTAACACGCTCGAATGGGTTCAGTGGTTCACAACTCATTGGCTCAGCTGATAAAGTAGTATTACAAGCTAAAACTGGAACAATTGTATTAGATGCATCTAAAAGAATATCAATGAATGCCGATGAAATACTATTGGGTAGTGAAGGAGCCACTTCGCCATTAGTAAAAGGTGATGTATTAGAACAAGTATTGAAAGCAATAATTTCTGCAATTAGAGCAGGCGTCATTGGCCCGGCCGGTGCATATTCAACACCAGTACCAGGCGAAGGCGCTCTAGCTACAGCAGAAGGATTATTAAATTCAATGAAAAGTACTAAATTTAAAATAGACAAGGAATAAGTTATGCCAGTAAGTCCTCCATTAGATAAAATACCAGCAGTTCCAGCACAGGCAGTAACTGCAATCATGGAATTAATAAGCAATCAAATTAACAATCTACAAGAACAAGCAATCGATGCTATTGAACGTTCTTCATTGCCTGATCAGGTTGATTGTGATGATCCGAGAGTTCAAGCAGCTATCGAAGCATTTAATAATTTGAATGATTTAATCAATAGAATTCGTGATTTAATACCTACAATACAGCGTATTACTAACACGATACAAACCGTGATCGGTGTTGCCCAGGCAGTAAAAGCTGCGCAACTTCTTAACCCAGCAACTGCCCCAGCTGTTATCGCTGCAGAATTGGTAATTGTACAAAACATGACTATTGCAAATGCATTAATTGCAGTACAACAATTTCGAAATATTCCAACACTAATTGAAAATGCAATATTAGGATTAGGACCAACACTGTTAGATGTAGCACAACGTTTAGCAACTGTATGTGATGAAAATGGAATAGAATTTAACATTGACAATTTGAATTTAAATGCACTAGGTGAAATTGATGTTGATGGCGATGGTATTGGAGATTTAGGTATTGATGGTCTTAATCAACTTGATGGGTTACTTAAGCAGCAGCAAGATTTATTGCAATCATTAGAAGAAGCTCCAAGTAAAGTATATTCTGACAATGGAGCGCCGGGTTCAGATCTAGGAAAGCCTGGCGATTATTATATTGATTTACAAAATAAATTGATATATGGCCCGAAGCCTACAAGAACAGAATGGGCAGATGGAATAAATTTTGAATAAAATTACAGTGTAAATATTTATTAAAAAAGAAGAAACTATGGATTCAAAAACATTAGTTAAAGTTTTAAAAAAAGTGGTAAGAGAAGAAGTTCGTTCTGTTATTAAAGAAGAACTTTCTGAAATCTTGCAAGAAGGGTTACAATCAACAATCAACGAAATGTCGATTACAGAAACAGCAACGCAAACGCCACAAATTACAAAATCAAAGAAAAAGAAAATTGAATTTAAAAAAAATAAATTTTCAGACATTCTTAACGAAACAGATTCGTTGCGAGAACAATCGCCATATGGTGCGATGATGAATCAGCCATTAAATGAAAACATTACAATGACGTCAGCCGACGCACAAGGCTTTGGTGCAGTACATGAAAAAATGCGTGCACAAATGATGGGTATCGAAACCCCTTCTGTAATGGCTGATCCAGAAACTGGCAAATCTTTACAAGTAGATCCAGTTGTAGCAAAAGCAATGACACGTGATTATTCAGCATTAATGAAAGCAATGGATAAGAAAAAAGGTAAAGGATAAGTAAATGGGGTTTAGAATAGAGTCTAGAGAGTCGTTTCGTAGAGATGATTCGCCAATTGCAATTAAGACGCAATTTGCTAAAGACAAACTATTCACTCAATCATTTACTACAGATGATCAAGCAGTTTCTAATCTAAAGAATTTATTGCTAACACGTAAAGGCGAACGATACAATTTACCAACTTTTGGATCTAGTTTGCTAAACTTAATATTTGAACCAAATACAGATCAATTAGTTCAAGCAATACAAGATACTATTAAAGAAGCAGTTTCATTTTGGTTACCATACATACAAATTACCAATATCGATGTTACGACTGGCCAAGGCAATGCAACATTAGTACATCAGGTTAATGTAACAGTATCGTTTCTAGTAAAACCTACAGGTTCTGAATTAACTATTGCTGTTTTTGCAAATGAAAATGGCGACTTCGAAGTAGCAGAGGGATAAAATGGCAACTGAAATTAAAAAAGACGTAACATATTTAGGAAAAGATTTTGGTCAATTCAGAAAAAATCTAATTGATTTTACCAAACAATATTTTCCAGATACCTATCGAGATTTTAACGAATCGTCGCCTGGAATGTTGTTTTTAGAATTAGCATCATATGTTGGTGATGTTTTATCATATTATACTGATACTAATCTAAAAGAGTCATTTTTACAACATGCACAAGAAGAAGGTAATGTATTTGATATTGCTAGATCATTAGGATATAATGTAAAAGCTTCAACGCCAGGATATACTAATATCGATGTATTTCAACTACTTCCGGCTTCGGGTTCTGGAGATGCAGTTGCCCCAGATTTTAGATATGCATTATCGATACGTACTGGGATGCAAATAAAACAAGCATCAGGTGATGCTACTTTCAGAACATTAGACTCAATTGATTTTGGCTTTTCTTCATCATTTGACCCAACTGAAATTACAATATATGAAACTAATGATGCTACTAATGCACCAACATATTATTTAGCTAAGAAAACGGTACGTGCTGTATCTGGAACAGTAAGAACGTCGACCTTTACATTTAATGCACCTGTTGCATATGATAAAGTTGTATTGCCGGACACTAACGTTATTGACATAGTTTCGGTAGAAGAATCAGATGGAGATAATTGGTACCAAGTTCCTTATTTAGCTCAAGATACTGTTTTTGAAGAAGTTCCAAATTTAGCAGAAAATGATCCAGACTTAAATGTATATAGAGCGAGTGCTCCATATCTTTTAAAGATGAGAAAATCTTCTAAAAGATTTGTTACTAGACTTAGACAAGACCGTTTAACAGAGCTTCAATTTGGTGCAGGTGTTTCTGATAATAATGATGAAGAAATTATTCCAAACCCAGACAATGTAGGATCTGGTTTAGCTGGTTTTAGACGAAGTATTGATGTTGATATAGACCCATCAAACTTTTTATATACACGAGCATATGGACAAGCTCCTGCTAATACAACTCTTACAGTTACATATACAGTAGGAGGCGGATTTGCTGACAATGTAGAAGCAAATACATTAACATCAATTTCTTCAGTAAGTTATGATGATGATCCAAATGCTGACATATCAGGTGGTGTATTGAATTTTGTTAAAAGTTCAATTGCAGCAAATAACCCAGAGCCAGCACGAGGAGCAAAGTCGACGGATAACATTGAAGATATCAAAAATAATGCACTAGCTAATTTTGCAACACAAAACAGATTGGTAACAAGAGAAGATTATATTATTAGAGCATATTCTATGCCAGCTCGTTTTGGTAGCATTGCAAAAGCATACATTGTTCCCGACGATCAAATCGCTCAAGACGATTTAGAAGAAAGACGAGTTTCAAATCCATTGGCAATGAATCTTTATGTATTAGGATATGATGCAACTAAAAAGTTAGTTAATTTAAATGATGCTGTAAAAGAAAATTTAAAAACATATCTTGGAAATTATCGCATATTAACAGATGCAGTTAACATAAAAAATGCATTCATTATCAATATTGGCATTAATTTTGAAATTAGTGCTAGAGCAAATTATAATAGTAATGATGTTCTACTTCGTTGTGTTGATCGTCTAAAGCGTTATTTTGAAATTTCAAGATGGCAGATCAATCAACCAATAATTAAATCTGAAATATTGAATGCATTGGGCAACGTTGATGGTGTTCAGTCAGTGTTAGATGTACAGTTTACTAATTTATATGACACAACCCAAAATTATTCTGGAAATATATACGATTTAAATACGGCAGAAAAGAATGGCGTTGTATATCCATCATTAGATCCTTCAATTTTTGAAGTTAAATTTCCAAACCAAGACATCAAAGGACGAATAGTATCTTACTAAGGAATATTTATTATAAATAAACTAGTAAGGATAACTCATGTTCAGAATATTTTACGCAGAAAAAGATGCTACATTATATGAATCGGTGCCGACACTTAATACTGGTATCGATGAAATTCTTGAAGTAGGCAAACGCATTAATACTTCTGGAGATGCTTATGTACGAAGTAGGTCTCTTCTTAAGTTTGATATGTCTGAAATTCAATCGACATTAACAAAATATTCTACAACTTTAGATGCATGTAAGTTTGTTTTACAACTATATACTTCTCATGCAAAAACACTTTCTTCAGAATATACAGTTGAAGCAAAAATTGCATATGATTCCTGGGTGAATGGCGTTGGTTTTGAAAATTCATCACCTTCCATTACCGATGGCGTATCGTGGCAATATCCTGCTTCAGGTTCATCATGGACTACATCAGGTGATGTTACGCCATCTTTAAAAATTACCGGAAGCCAAGGTGGTAGCTGGATATATCAAAGTGGATCTGGATCATATGATTTAACGCAATACGATCAAAGTTTTTATACGCAGCCGGGCTTAGAAGAACAAGAGTCATTTAGTTATCGTCCTACTGATATTAACATGGATGTAACAGATGCAGTTAAATTATGGATTAGCGGTAGTGCAGGAACAATAATTTCAAATAATGGATTCTTGCTTAAATTTTCTGATGCCGATGAAGCGTCTGGTGACACTACTGGGTATGTAAGATTCTTTAGTAGAGAAACTCATACTATATATGTTCCGAAGCTAACTATGTATTGGGATCAGTCAGCGTATTCTAGCACGTTAGACGCACTTGATTTAGAATCGAATATCATTTACCCAAAAATTAATAAATCGTATAAAGACACGGAAATAGCTCGTATACGCTTTTATGGACGTGATAAATATCCACAAAAATCAGCTACAAATTTATTTCCATTACAGACAGTTAAGCGCTTGCCAGAGACTACATATTATTCAGTTGTCGATGCTGCTACAGATGAAACAATAATTCCATTTGACGATATTTATACTAAAGTGAGTTGTGATGATGTCAGCAACTTCATTTATTTAGATATGAATGGGTTGATGCCAGAGCGTTATTATCGCATAGCATTAAAAATTGTTGATGGTTTCACAGAACAGTATATTGATAATGAATATTATTTTAAAGTAGTTAGATAATGGCAAAACAACAAATATCGTATAGTCAGCCACAACAATTAACGTTGAGTGATTCTGTTTTATCAGAAGCTTCTGCATTTGTTAGTGACGATGCAGTTCTAGAAATGCGTGAGCAAACTAGAGCTGAAATATTACAGTCTACCTCATACGAACAATCCTTTCAACTAGCTAGCAGACAAGAGCAAATCATTTATGATCAAAAAGGATTAGACTATGCATCTAACTTACTATTTGTGAATAAAAGAGATGCAGCAGGCAATTTAATTATTAATGGTACTGTACAAGAAGTTACTGATGAAGAAGCTGCACAATACAATGAAACGGTAATTGTTGAAGCTAATGATAGACTGTATACAAATCGTTCTGTTAATAGAGCGGTCGACACACAGTTTAAATATTTTAAATTTCCACCAACTATTATCTCAAGGCAAACTGATATTGGCGAAATTGATGTTGAATTGCCAGAAAATGAATTAGATGTATTCAGCGCAAGATATACGCCAGATTTTGTAACACAGTGGTTTACAATGGCTCTAAGTTATCAAAAATTAGAATATAATAATGTTCTTCGAGGGCCGCAACAAAGTGATCCAGGAACTTATATGATTACTCCAGAATTAATCGAATCTGGTAAAAATCTTCGTATGAGATATGCAGTAGATGTACATAATTCTTATGCAGCAGATGCACTAAATAGCGATGGAACCCCGGCAAATGTTGGTTTCGCTGCAAGACTACAAAGAACATCGGCAGACTATCAACCAAGCTTAACAAATGCAGGAGTCACAGATTTTAAAATAGTTCCGCCACAAGGCTGGGATACACTGCGCGGAGAATATACAGTACTAAATAGTCAAATGAGACCGTGGGACAAATGGTATATTGAAGGTGAATGCGGTACTAGCACAAACGGCCGTTATGTAGCCGATAAGTCATATTGGGTAATTGAAGCGGTAGATCCGTAATTGGAATAAGTATGTTATCACAATACAAAAATATCGATAAAATTCTTAGCTCAACAAAAGCTACGCAAGGGCAACGATTTTCAGACAAAGAAATTGAATTGTTGTCTTCACCGGCATTAAAATATGCTTGGAAAAATAACATATTAAAATCTAGTGCTAAAGATAATGGAATTGAGTTTCATGTATATTCTGGCGATACTTGGATTACAGGAAATCATCGAATTGATTTACAGCCTAAAAATCAGACTACATATACTGACCCGGAGAGTAACGTTGATTATAGATTGCCAGCAGTACCATGGCAGATTAATCTATTCAATGAATTCAATAATCTGAATATTCAAAAAGGTGAATATAGAATCGCGGTAAATTTCTTTACCAACCTTATTGGGTCATATGAATCGCAAAAATTAAAAATAGATGAAATATCTCCAGATCGTACAGAATTACGATTACGAGCAATTGATCCAGATGACTCAGAATTTTTAGAGCAGATTACAAATTACATACAAAGTGTTGGAAATGCTGTTACACGTTTAACTTCAACAGAATCATATCGTACACTGCTTGTTAATTTTAGCAGAAACCAAACTGCGTTGTTTACTAATAGTGTAGTAATTGGAGAATATGTTTATGTAAAATTGTATGAGCCATTAGCAGATGATATTGAAAAAGATTTCAAATGTTGGATAGTTGAAGAACAACGTCCTACATATATTGATCGTGTTATATTAGAAACTTTCGGCTTAGGCATAACAGAGCCAACTAGAAAATTAGCTGGACCGAATTGGGATGCATCCGATCGTGCTAGCACAAGCACAGACACAGGTTTAAAAAATTGGAATGACATATTAGGATCAAGCGTTTCAACATCACAGCAATTGGTTGATTCGATATTTTCTGGAAGTCTTTCGGGTATTGATTTGAATATTGATTATTCAGATTTTAATAACTTTGTATTTTATAGTTCGGCTACAGAACGAGTTAAGAATTTTAAATATAAAATCGGATTGATTGAATATTATGATTCGCAATTAAATACTTTAGGTTCTATATCAGGCAGTACTGCTGTTACTAATATTCAAGAATTTACAAATCTTAAAAATGCATTGATTGGTGGATTTGATGAATTTGAAAAGTATCTTTATTTTGAATCATCATCAACACCATTCACATATGATCTACCATTAGCAGATCCTAATGTTTCGTACCTTACGGGTAGTTATATTGATCCGTGGCCTAAGACAACAACATCTCGTCCGCATACGTTGTATAGTAGCACATCAAGCATTGCACAAGAATGGTATTCAACCTTGTTAGACAACGCAGATATATATGATCGCGCGAATTATAATTCTTTGATTAACGGTGTTCCGTTATATTTACGAACTAATCCTGACAATGAAGGTTTAGAAACGTTTATTCATATGTTAGGACAACATTATGATATCATTTATACATATATCCGCAATGTTTCTAAAATATATTCTAGAGATGAACACCCTAAATACGGTGTTCCAAATGAATTACTTTATTCTGTAGCAAAACAGTTTGGATGGTCGCTAACGGATGGCAATCAATACAAAGATCTTTGGGAATATGTTTTAGGTACTAACGAAGCAGGAATTCCGATTACTGGTTCTAATACGGTAGGTGATGCATCATTACCAGGCAAGGATATGACGTACCACGTATGGCGTCGTATTGTTAATAACTTGCCAGGACTATTAAAATCAAAAGGAACTAAAAGAAGCGTAAAAGCATTGTTATCATGTTATGGAATACCACAGAGCATGATATCAATCAATGAATATGGCGGGCCGAGAATTGAACGGCCTCCAGTTTATGAAAAATTGAATTTTGATTATGCATTAGACTTAATTCAAAATGCTGCTGGTACAGTAACAGTTGATTATGATCAACCAATTAATTCAGTAGAACTTCGTTTCCGAACTGATAATGTATTGACTAATCCAGCATTGCCTAGCACAATGAATTTATTTTCAGTAGATTCAAATGATGTTACTTTAGATTTCACGCGCGGTACATTAGGTACTATTCAAATTAATGGTACGAGTTCAGCTGATATTGAAATGTTTGATGGTGGATGGTTGAATGTATTATTAAGAAGTGGTAGTAACGCATCATTAGAAGTTGTTGCTAAAAAATCAAAATATGGAAAAATTGTAGCAGCAGTATCTGCTTCTGCAACAGCATCATTTGCATCAACAGGCACAGTAACACTAGGTGGTAATAGCGGCGGCGCACGTCTAGAAGGACAACTTCAAGAATTGAGACTTTGGTCATCAAGTTTACAAGATTCGCCATTTAATAATCATACAAAAGCACCAGCTGCATATGATGGCAACGTTGATGCATATGATGAATTAGTATTCCGTTTGCCACTAACAGAAAAAACCAATCACACAACGGCCGTTACAATGTCAGGAGTTGAACCCAATCTGTCAGGAATATCAGCTTCATTTGCAAGTTGGACTAATGCAGAGCCGTATGACTCGATTGAAGAAACATATTATTATGACGGAATATCATTGGCAGCAGGTACATTTGACGACAACAAGATTAGATTGGAAGATAATGAACTTGTCGGAACATTGGATGTTAAATCTAGAGCAGAAAGAAGCCAATTTGATAAAGCTCCATTAGATTCAAACCGTTTAGGAGTATATTTTTCTCCACAAACAATGATTGATGAAGATATTATTGCACAACTTGGATTTACTGAATTAGATTCATATATTGGCGATCCCGGACAGCAGTATGAACGATCATACCCAGATTTAATTGAAGCTGCACAATCATATTGGAAGAAATATGAAACTAAGAATGATCTTAATGCATACATCAAAATATTTACATTGTTTGATCTTTCTTTCTTTAAGCAGTTAGATCAATTGTTGCCGGCTCGTGCCGATAAAATAACTGGATTATTGATTCAGCCTAATATTCTAGAAAGAAATAAAGATTCATTCTTACCTCGCGTAAACAAACAAAATGCAGGATATAATACGGATATCAATGTTCAAGAAACTACGGTTGTAACAGGTAGTTATCCAGTATATTTAGGTGGCATTGAAGGTGCAGTTGCAACAATAACAGCACAAGATGATGATCAATGGCAAGCATATCTAACAAAATCATCAGATGAACGATATGCTGGGACAACATATTCATATCAATATGCAGTATTGAGCGGATCACAGTATATTACAGGATCGACACCTACATGGATGTCGCAGGCAGTATTCTTGCCGATAACTGGCGCAACGTTGTCAGAAACAAGAGAAAGTCTTAGTTATGTTGAATACCGCAAATCATTGTATAATGAAACTGCAGTTTTAACAACGACGTCATCTGTAGCTGATTCTGGGTCTGATGTAGTATTTGAAGGTGTTGCACATACAGGTTCTAATTCTACCACATTTACATTTTCAAGTAGTTCTATTGATATAATAGATACGTGGTATCATGATTATGATGCTCCAGAGTCTGGAAGTGGTGCGTATCTGTTAACTGCCCCAGTTACTGATGCTATTATATTAGGTTCAAATAACGTAAGTGGATTCAGCATAGTCAATGCTCCAGGACCATCACATCTCTTTGAAATTACGTTACCTACATCAGGTGATAGTGTGAGTTCAGAAACTGTCGATATATATGAATTAATTAATAGTGGTTCGGGACACCCTACCGCTAGTGGCGGATCAACACTTTGGGGCGATTTATATGAAGGATTGAAACGTTGGGAAACGCTACAAGTTGATGCCCTCGGTGGGGGGTATCCTGCGCCACCATGGTTACCATTGAGATTACTCCCAGAAGGAAATGATTCGCAAATTTCTTCTGTTACAGCATCTTTATTTATAGGAACTGCAAGCCTCGGTCCGCCAGTTATATTCTCAACTGGGTCTATACCGGTTTGGACTGGTCAAGCTGCTTTTACAGGAGGAGGAGGTGCATCGTATAACTCAACGCCAATCGATATGCTGTTAACAAATGATTTGACCACCGGTAGTTTGTTAGAGGCTTTAGAACGAAGTGGAAGTTACAGCGGCGCCGATGCAGTTGTTGCACGTTGGAAATTCGAATTTGCAGCAGACTCGGGGTCGGTGTTCAATAACGACACATTTGCTCTTGTAACACTTAATGATTCTGCAGCTTCGCCACCTAATGGGCATATCAATTTTGCAGCAAGTGCTAGTTTGAGTTATCAGACTATAGCATCAACAGCTGTTACTTCTTCTGCAGAATTATATCCATATGCAGAATGGTATTTCAGTAGTGGGTCTGTGTTTGACACTAGACTGTCTGATTTAGAATATGCTACAGCAGGAGCCGAGGCGGCGGCATTACAAGTCGCTTTGTTTGCATCTGCATCAGTGTTACAATTGAGTTTATCAAGTAGCATATCAGCATCAATAGCTGCTACATATAGTTCAAGTTTCAATGAATATACAGGTATTCAAATAGAATGGGAAAAATGGTTTATTACCGGTAGTGAAATTCAAGACCTAACCGGAGACGAGGGAGACCCGGACCTGGTTATCACGGCGCCGCAGACAGGTAGCGATTATATTATTACTATTGATGGAAATGCAGTGACTACATATCGTACAGGAAGTCTACTATGGCAGCGTGTTGGTTATGGGGATGACCCGACTTTAACACCTGGAATAAGTGCATCGTATGGTTTAGAAACCGGAGCAGATGGTGTTATTATCGGGGATTTACAAGCATTTGTAGATGACGGTGACATCATAGAATTCGGTATTCAGCCTCGGATTATTACTAATGTATATGAAGCAAATGCTCTTGTAGCAAAAGCACGTGTTAAAAATATAAACATATTCTTTTCATATACATCTTCTTTTACATACGGGGACACCCCAATTGGGTATATTGTTGTCTCTGGGTCAGACATATTAACTACCGATGTAAATGGCAATCCAGTAAGAGGTATTGATATTAACGGACCAGCACAATTTCAAGACTTTATCGGCACTGGAGCAGAAAATTCATTCTATAATGGAAGCAAAATGACTTCTAGAGGATTTAATATTGAAAGTCTAGACACAATAGATGGTGGGCCAGTAGTTGAAACTAGAACAGCAAATCCAAATCAATTGATATATCAATCTCCAGGAGAAAATGGTAGTTTTACAATATCAGGACAATAATCGTTATTTTTTACAATGAAAATATTTATATGAAATAAAAGGCGAATAAAGCAATGGGATATTTAAATAACAGTACAGTAACAGTAGATGCAATTCTTACTAAAAAGGGTAGAGAATTACTTGCAAAAGGTCGTAACAATTTTAATATTACTCAATTTGCATTAGCAGATGATGAAATTGATTATGATTTGTGGAATCCAGATCATCCGCTTGGTACAGAATATTACGGCACAATCATTGAAAATATGCCTATAGTAGAAGCTATACCAGACGAAACGCAAATGTTGAAATATAAACTTATTACACTTCCGAAGAAAACTACAAAAATACCTGTAGTTAATGTAGGTAATACATCAATTACTTTAAGTGCAGAGGGGGATGTTGCAGTAATTAGTCCAAATACATCTAACTTTACTGGTGGAAATGCTACATTAGGATATACAGCAATTCTTTCAAATTCAGACGTAGCTGATCTTAGAGTAGCTCCAGGAGGTGATATTCAAACATCAGTCTTACCAACAGCACCTCGTTTTATCGGCGATAATGAAGATGCACAAAGTGTTGCAGTAACTGGTAGAACATTTGAAGTGATTGCAAAACGACAAGTAACGGATCAAACTGCTACAATTACTATTATAGGTAATGAAACGGGTGGTAGCACAACTATCAATTTAACAGTTAAAGCAGCAACCGTTAACACATAAGGATTTGAAATGAATATACAACAATTAAAACAATTACCTAAAGTAAGTCAAAGAAGAACATTTGGAGAATCTATATTGCCTACAGATGGCTTATCGGATAATGTATCTGCAACGGCTCAATTGACACGAGCAGATGTAATTAATACTAATGCTGCATTACAATCACAAATCAATGCAATAGCTGAACAGCGAGCTCAAGAGATTATCAGAGAACAACAACAAGCTCAAATCCTTGCAAGAAATGGTCGTACTTTTACTAAATTTGATAGAGCAAATGATGTAATAGATAACCAAACAGAAGTTGTTACAGCTGGGTTATGGAGTGATGGTTTAGCTTCATTAACAACACATCATACCGGTTCTGCACAAACAACGTCACAACGTAGATATTATGTTGATGTTTATCAGAAAGATACTTCATTAACTGGTTCAGCAACTCAATATTCAATAGCATATGGTCATGCATTAGGTAGTGGATCTGATTCGCAAGGACAACTTAATGATTCACCAAGCCGAGCAGTATATTCGCAATATAAACAACTATTATTAGAAACTACAGACACGAGATTTACTGTCAATGGCACAGACACAGATTCTATTTATGTAATTAACTTTAGTAGATCAAGAACAAAAGAAAAATTAGATCCAGGAAATTTCGAATTGCCGTTAGCTGAAGTTGATTCACGCGCTACAAATGCTACTGGTTCAGTAACTATAAGTAGTTCAAATAAAGTATTCACACTTATTGATGATTCGGGAAATAGTGGTGCACCAACTGTTGGTTCAGCTGGTAGAGTATATAATATCGTTTCTGGGTCAATCAATGACGGAATATATAATCCAACATCACCAACATATTATGGTCTTGTTTATCCAGATTATGGTGTAATGGTATTGAATGCTAAAACATTAGATGCTAATTTAGGATTTACAACTAATACTGGTTCGAGTTCAGAAGGAAATAACCATTTTGCGATGTTTCATTCAATTTCTGGCTCAGGGGCAATTACAAACCCAGCTACTTCAGACCCATATGGATTCTTAGCAAGAAATGCTGAAACTATTACAAGTACACATTATTTTGTAAGAATTAAAAATGCTGAATATAACTTTTCAAATAATCCATCATTTACAACAGGTAGTATAGGTGAATTCCGCCAATCAACATTTATCGGAGACCCAAAAACATATATTACTACAGTAGGATTATATAATGATTCAAGAGAATTATTAGCAGTAGCAAAATTATCTCAACCATTATTGAAATCATTTAAGAATGAAGCACTTATCAGAGTAAAACTTGATTTTTAATTTAACACATAACTGAATTGAGGCCCTTTATATTTATAATAAATGTAAAGGGCTTTTTACTGAATAATGGCAACAA
>JGI10211J34971_10000447_pt1 | contig 33540 bp, 41 predicted proteins | sample Etolagsediment_FD_34971 | JGI IMG/M metagenome (IMG submission 34971)
TTAAGTTAGCATCTCTCAAGTCAGCATCTTTTAAGTTAGCGCCTCTTAAGTTAGCACCTTTTAAGTTAGCACCTCTCAAGTCAGCACCTTTTAAGTTAGCCTCTATTAAATTAGCATCTCTCAAGTCAGCCCCTCTTAAATCAGCACCTCTCAAGTCAGCATCTCCCAAGTTAGCACGTATTAAGTCAACACCTCTCAAGTCAGCATCTCTCAAGTTAGCACGTATTAAGTTAGCATCTCTCAAGTCAGCCCCTCTTAAATCAGCACCTCTCAAGTCAGCATCTCTCAAGTTAGCACGTATTAAGTTAGCTTTCTCGCCTTCGCCTGTAAATAGCCATTTCTTGTGTTCTTCTAATACTTTGTTTAGTTCTTCTCTTGTCATTTCAATCTCCTTTTAAACTTTCTAAGTGTAAACTTATTTTTCTTAAATAAACATTAAGTAAGAAGTAAGTAAGATATACAAATAACAAAAAAAGGAGATTGAAAATGAATATACAAGAATTTTTACAATCTAAATTAGATGAAGGTTTTACGCTAGGGAGACTCTCTTCTATATTAGAAGTATCTGCTGCAGCCCTCTCATATCAAATGAACGGGCAGTCTAAAAGTGTTAGCTTAGCCTTGGCTAGAGAGATATATAAAAAGTTTGATATCCTACTCACAGGATTTCATATTGATGAAATGGAGTAGGATATGTTTTTCAAATATACTATAAGTAAGAACCATTATAACGCCTACAGTTATAAAGAGACTGATAAGGTGTCTGCACTTCTTAAAGATCTTGCTACAAAATGTGTTAGCCCTGTTACTGAGTATAGTGATAAAGAGATAGTATCTGCTTTAGATGGATCATCATATATGAGTAAGAACCATAGATCTAACGCTACGCTCTTGACTAGAGGCAACTTAGGTATGATCGACTTTGAAGGTAAGAATGAGAAGCTAAGAGAGTTATTAGGTAAGTTAGATGATAAGAACTTATTCTATGTAGCGATTCCATCTCAGTCTAATAAGAGTGATAAGCGTAATGCGAGATACCACATCATGTACCTACTGAGTAAACCGTACTCTATTAATAGTCAAGCTATGAGAGTGCAAGCTCAAGAGTTTTTTACTCACATAGGGTACAAGTGGGATACTCCTGATAGTGGTATAGATCCACGTGCTACGTTTAACGGTTGTGGATATTTCTCACCTACTATACCGATTAAAGATGCTAAGAGTAAAGGTAATAGTAAGATCACAGATCCATATATAGATATAGATGACATTGCAAAAGATACTATTAAGAGTCTTGGTAATAATACTTATGATCCTATTGAACCTGAGAGTGAAGATGCCAATGAGAGTTATAATAATAACTTTGTCAATGGTAAACGTGTAGAAGAGATCACTACTAAGATCATGCGTACAACACGTAAAGGTTATATCTTATCTAAAGATACTCACATTATGACAAATAGTGTCGATAAGTTTGTAACTTTTGAAGCATTAGTAGAGAAGTTGGCAGAAGTAGAAGGTGAGAACCCGCGCATTAGTGGCTTAGGGTGTCCAATATGTAATCCTGAGCATACTGAGTTGAAGCCAGGTTATGCCTATATGCAATATGATTCTAATGATAATCCGTATATCTGCTGCACAGGTAACGGTTGTACAGATCGTCCATACTTCACTATGGCAAAAGGTGATATCTTAGTATATAGAGTAGAGGACTCAGCAGGTACTACTAAGTACGTAATGATTGAAGATGGTAGATTATTATACACTAACAAGCGTGATAACTCATATAAGAGATCTCCTGAGAGTGTAGCTGATGAGTTATATAATAGAGGTCAAGCACTATTAGATGATAATAACCGTTATAGTCGAGGATTAACAATCGCTGAGTATTGTCATGGTGCAGACTCTATCGTTATCACTAATAACCCTTTTGAACCTGAAGGTATGATCGATGGAGCTATGGAGTATAACGTATCTCCTTCTGCACGTTTTGAACCTACTGAGAGTGAGCCTAATGATGTAGTTAAGGAAGCAATTAAAGCGTTTCAAGATGACGTTATGATCAACGGGTATCCTATCAGTCTCATCTATTTATCTTATTATCTATTTCATCATAGACAGATCATGGCTGTACTATTCTTAGTGAACTCAGATCGAGGTAGTGGTAAGTCATTTTGGATACTTGATCTCCCTACATGGTACTTGGGTCACTCAAAAGTATCAGGTATGGGGAGTGCTGCGATTATGGCTCGATGGGACGATGAGAAGTTGGGATCAAAGTTAGTAGTATATGAGGACGTAGAACAACTCACACGTAATGAGCTAGGAGTATTAAGAGCTGAGATTAAGAGTGATGCTACGAATGGATCTTCTAAGATGCTGAATATCAAAGGTCAGGGTAAAACTAGATCTTTTGGGTTTAACTCAGCAGGTACTACTAATCACTACGATCAGATACCTTTTGATGGCTCAGGGGATAGACGTATATACCCTGCTCCTTACAAGAGAATAGATAAGAGTGCATGGTTAGTCAATCGCTTTATGAGTGATACTAAAGAAGGTGTTAAGAATCGTACTAATGTAGTAAATTATCTTTATAATATATACAGATCATGTGAGAGTAATATGACTAAAGAGTTAAATAGTGCGCTCTATTATAAAGTACCGATCAGTAAGATAAAAATTAAGGTTGAGGATAGTACCTCTACGGACGGTGTGGTAGCTATGAAGATTATTAGGAGATCACGTAACATGCGATCTGCTACTAGAGATCTAGCTCATGTAATTGCAAGTGAAGTAGATACTGAAGATCTTAAAGATATATTGAAGGATATATCTTTTGAAAAAGACAGGGTAAAAATTCATGGCGAAACCTTGCAGGAGTTATGGAAAGTTTTACCAACAGGTAGAGAGTCCGCAAAACAATATAACTATCGACAGTACCTAAAAATATTTGGTATAGAAGAAGATTTGCAGCACTCTATACGAATTAATGGAACCGTTAAAACAGGTGTTATCCTGTATAAGGCTCTTTAATAAGAGCTTTACCTTATCTTAATAGTTAAGCTAGTTTAATTTCTTAATAATATCTCCTTAAATAAATAACTAATTATAAATTTTCAGAAAATATAAGGCTCTTATAGCTCGAAGCCCTCTTATTTGTGTAGAGGGTTTTGTTTTGTAGTAAGCACCCTCTACACTTAACCACGCCTTTATTCATGCGCTTTTGTTTACTCTTTTTTTTATGTAGTAGCAATAAGTAAAATAGTGATTAGCAAAAAATAAAAAATAAAAAAGAGTATATTTTTATATATATTTACTTATATAGTATAGGGGTGGATACTCTACTACATTCGCTACATTGCTATAAGAGCTCTTATAGAACACATAGCAAAAATTATAAAATATGATATACTAATCCCCATGAGTGAATTAAACGAAAAACAAAAAGCATTTTGCAGAGAATATATTATTGATAACAATGCAACACAGGCAGCGATACGTGCGGGGTATAGTAAACGTAGTGCTGAAGCATGTGCATCACGACTGTTAACAAAAGATAAGATCAAAGAGCACGTAGAAGAGTTACGTAAAAAAGCCACTAAAAACTCAAGAGGTGCTGAGTGGGTGATTGAACAATTAGAGAGAGTTGTACTTATGGGTTTAGGTGATGAGGAACAGCCTGTAGTGACTAAAGAAGGACAAGGAGGGGGGATCACTACTACATCATCACAAAAGCTCAGAAAAGCCGATCTCGTAGCTGCTAAGGGTGCATTAGATCTCTTAGGTAAGTATCATGGTATATTCTCTGAGAGTCATAAGGTTGAGCATAGCGGTTCTATTATGAAGCGTATTATTAACGTCAATACTACTAAGAAGGACGATAAGTAATGAGTACAAGATCTATAACTGATTGGGTACAGACTTTAGATGATATTATCCCTGCGTTACAGATGGGGTTAGTACCTGATAGTGCTATAGGTCAGGTTTATCATAAGTTCTCAGAGTCTAATCAAATTACTACTCAAGCTTCAATATTATCATCGTGTGAGAATCAAGACCCTTTTAACACAGCAGGGTCTCAGTTATATATCTCTTCAAGTGATGCTGCAGATACACAGCAGATCTACTTAGAGGGTGTTGATCAGAATTTCTTAATGGCTTCAGAGCTAATAACACTAACAGGTCAAACTGCTAAAGCTTTAACTACAAACTTTAGGACTATCTTCAGGGGTTGGAATAATAATGGTACAGTTTTAGCAGGAGATGTATATGTAGGTACTGAGGTAACTCCTACAGGTGGAATACCTGCTACTGACAATCAGTACGCTATGATCCCTAGCATTTATGATGATAAACAAGTAAATCAGATACTTACATCTGTCTTTACAGTACCTGATAACTATACAGGTTTTATTACAGAATGGTATACATCTGCTGCTAAGAGTAAAGATATTGAACTAACTGCATATGCAAGGTTATATCAAAAGATATTCAAGTATGAAGCTCACATGAGCACCTTTGAGTCAAGTATTCAGAGAGAGTTACCTTTTTTAAAGTTCCCTTCAAAGACAGACTTTAAGGTAGAAGCTCTAACCTCGTCAGGTTCTATTAGTGCCTCTACAAGTTATACTCTGATCCTACTCCATAACAATTATATAAATAGTGCTAGAGAAGTAGTATGGAGATAAACTTAGCTCCTATCGTTTCAGATTACTATATGGACGATAACCTCGTCACGTTAATCATCGGACCTGTAGGAAGTGGTAAGACCCTCGGTAGTATCGCTAAGTTAGATCGGTTGATGTATGAACAAGAACCTAATGACGATGGTATTAGATACACTCGATGGGCGGTAGTACGTAATACCTACTTAGAACTTAAAGATACTACGATCAAGTCCTTTGAGGGTTTCTTTGGAGATCTCATAAAGTTTAATTGGGGTAACATGACTGCTACTTATAAGCATGATGATGTTCACGCTGAGTTTCTCTTCAGGTCATTAGATAAACCTGGTGACATGCGTAAGCTACTATCGTTAGAGATCACAGGAGCTTATCTTAATGAGATGAGAGAGTTAAGTCATGAAGCATTAGAAAATGTTATATCTCGTCTAGGTCGTTATCCATACCCTAAAGATGGTAAGGGTTGTACTAAGAGTAATGTCATAGCTGATAGTAATGCGTTCCCTGATGATCATTGGATCTACAATCTCTTTATGACTAGCGATAAGCCTGATAACTACAGTTTATACTTACAGCCTCCTGCAATACTTGATGATAACTCTCTTAACCCTGAAGCTGAGAACTTAGAGAACTTACCTCACGATTACTATACAAGACAGCTTGCAGGTGCTACGGATAACTTTGTAGACATCATGCTTAAGGTTAAGTTTATAGCTAAGAAGGAAGGTAAACCTGTGTATCCTGAGTATAATGACCGTGTGCATTGTGTACCTCATGAATCACTACGTCCACCTTCTGAAGATCTTCCTTTGATATGTGGTGGTGATAATGGTCGATGGTCAGGCTTTGTTATAGGTCAAAGAGATCCTTTAGGGCGTGTAGTGATCTTTGATGAGATAGTGAGTGATGATATTAACTTAACTGAGTTTAGTGAGGTCATAGAGGATCACATGAAGAGATACTATCCTAACTATAAGTTTGAAACGTGGATCGATCCCTGGGCTGCTAATCAAAGAGGACAGCTTACAGATGCTACGATGTTCAAAGTCTATAACAAGAATAATTTACACCCTCGAGTTACAGATACTAACTCGCCTGAAACTATGGTAGAAGCTGTTAAGAAAAACTTTAGCAGGTTCACATTAGGTCAGCCTAACATCGTGATAAGTAACAAGTGTAAGACTCTTAGAAGAGGTCTTAATGGTGGTTATGCGTATCGTAGAGTAAACGTGTCAGGTGAACGCTATGCTGAGAAGCCTGATAAGAACCGTTACTCACATATCTGTAATGCCTTTGAGTTTCTCATAGATGGTATGGGTGCTAGTAAAGAACTCTTAAGCTCTAATAAGTTTAAGGGTCATACAATACGTGTAGATGATGGCTGGAATGTATTATGACAGAAGAGGTATTCACATATCGTGATGGTAATGATTGGGTGAGTTACATAGAGTCTGAAGAGGGGATCTGCATGTCAGCTCATACTGATAGTCAGAAGTACCCTAAGCCTATGTTAAGAGCTATACTTAAGACCTTTTTGCAATTCGATAGTGTTTATACTATACTTCCTTATAATTATTTAGTGAAGTTCTACAAGCAGCACGCTGAGGTAGAGCTTATCAACGCTGAAGCTAATCTATATAGACTTTGGAGGGTAAAGTAATGGGTAAGCCTGTAAACATGGTATACGATATTGTAAAGGGTAACGTACAGCGTAACATATTAGATCCTATTAACAGATTAGGTGGAGATATAACCGGTGCTAATGCTCTAAAAGAACAGACTGAGATAGCTAAAGAACAAGAAGCAAGACTCGCAGCATCTCAGAAAGAACAAGAAGCTATCGCTAAAGAGCGTGAGAAGGAAGCTAATATGGATCTCGCTGAGGCTCAACGTAGACTCCTTAAGGCTCAACGTCCTAAAGCAGATCTCTTATCAGGTACTGAGTTAGGTACTCAATCAACTAAAAAAGGAGTTTTATGAGATTCATAAGTAATAATTTCGCTCATGTTAAGTGTTTAGGCTGTGGTTACAGAACTGTTATTAATCCTGGGTATCCGTTTACGCTTCGGTGTAAGTGTTATATCGAAGCGTCTGATCCTGTTAAGGAAGAAAAAGATTACACTAATGGTGATAATCGAGTAACTCTTATTGGAGTATTCAATAACGGTGATGTTGAGGTAAGTGAGCCTTATGATCTCAGTAAGACTTGGCGTATTCCTAAAGATACTTTTGAGAATGAGTTTAAAGAAGTCGTTAAAGAAGAACTTACATATAACGGTCTTACAGCTAAAGAGATGGTAGATCAGTATACTGTAGAAGAACTCAAAGAGATCGCTGAGGGGTTAGGTGTCCCTAGCGTATCTAATATGCTAGAAAGTAACCTAATCAGTCGTATCTTAAAAACAAGTGATACAAAAGAAGTCGTTAAAGTTATAGAAAAACCTACATATAACGGTCTTACAGCTGAAGAGATGGCTGATCAGTATACTGTAGAAGAACTCAAAGAGATCGCTGAGGGGTTAGGTATCCCTAGAGTATCTCGTATGCTAGAAAAGAAGCTAATCAAGCGTATCTTAGAAAAGAGTGAGGGATGATCTCTATAGAAACTATTAAGAAACGATACTCTAAAGCTAAAGGTAACTATGAAGCATACTCATCGATATTAAGAGATGCTTATACCTACGCTCTTCCTGATAAGGGTTACTTCGACACTATAAGTAATGGGTATCGTACTAAAAAAGTATATGACAGTACAGCGATCTTAGGTGTAGGTACTTATGCTGATAAGGTGCAGCAAAACATCGTTCCACCTTGGCGTAAGTGGTTCGTATTAGAACCTGGTAGTGAGATCCCTGAAGAGCTACACGAACAAGTACAGCCTGCATTAGACAATATTAGTGATACTCTTTACGATCATATCAATCACTCTAACTTTAATACTAAGATGAATGAAGCCTTACAAGACGTAGCGATCTCTACAGGTATCTTAACTTGTGAAGAGGGTGACGGTATAGAGAGTTCTCTAACCTTTAACTCTATTCCTGTTGAAGAGGTGGCTCTTGAAGAGTCACAAAATGGTATCGTAGATAATGTCTATCGTAAGTTTAAGATTAAAATTAGAGATATTGAATCTAGTATTAGAGGATCTAAGCTCACACCTAAATTATCTAAGAAATTAACTGAAGATGTAAACGCTAAGATAGATCTAATCGAGGCTGTAGTGCGTAATGATAAGGGTACTTACGATCATGTTATCTTTGATGAGGAAGATGAAGGTACTATCTATGAGGTAGAAGATGACTCTAACCCTTACATAGTATTTAGAGAGCGTGTTACCTCTAAAGGGGTTTATGGTATGGGACGTGTTATACAGCTCTTAACCGATATTAAAGTCCTCAATAAACTCGCTGAGATGGATCTCAAGAACGCAGGTTTAGCTATTAGTGGTGTGTACACTGCTACTGATGATGGTGTATTTAACCCATATAACACTCGCTTAGTTCCTGGCACTATCATACCTGTTGCTAGTAATGCTAATGGTAATCCTACATTAAGACCTTTAGAGCGATCAGGTGACTTCAACGTAGCTATGCTCAAGATGGAACAGAAACAAGAGCTTATCACTAAGGTTCTCTTTGGTCAGGCGTTAGGTTCAATAACTAAGACTCCTGTTCGTACTGCTACTGAGGTTAATGAGCGTGTAGGTGAGAGCTATGAGTTAAGTTCCGCTGCGTTTAGTAGGTTTCAAACAGAACTCTTAGAGAGACTCATTAAGCGCATGGTAGATGTTCTTAGTAAAGCAGGTAAGATAGCTCCTATTGTTATCGATGGAAAAGAGGTTACGATCAAGTTTACATCTCCTTCAGCTAAACAGCAGGATCAAAACGATGTCACTACCATTGTAAACTACGCTAATACTCTTGCAGCTACAGGTATTCCTATGGAGACTTTGGGTACTAAGATCAAGTTTGAGGACGTACCTGGTTATATCGCTGAGAATATGGGTATCCCTAGTAAACTGATTCGTACTGAAGAGGAAGAGGAAGAATATACTGCTAAACAACAACAAGCTATGCAAGCTCAGATGATGGCAACTCAACAAGGAGGTCAAGCGTGATCTATGAAGGATATGCTAACAGGGGTTTAAAACCTATGAGTGATAAAGATATAGATGCTCTTAATCATGCTTATGCAAGAGTGTTTAGTTCTGCTGAGGGTAAGAAGGTATTAGATCACTTAGTCAAAGCTAACTTAGCCACTCCGATCGCTATGCAGGGTGATGATATGTTATCTATAGGTGTACGTCAAGGACGTGCTAACTTAGTTGATGAGATTATTCAACGTATCGTAAGGGTAGACAATGGCGTGTAAAAAGAAAAAAGGTACTAAACCTAAGAAGTAAGTTCATAAGGTACTCTTAGGAGTATCTTAGTGAGTTTATCTCAACAAATTAACATTAAAGGACACATAAGATGAGTGAATCTCTTATCCCTGCAAATGTAGAAGCATCGACTACTACTGAAGCAACGACTACGACTACAGAGTCTACAACTATACCTACTACAGACGATACTACTGCACCTGGTTATTTATACGCAGATGGGATCGAAGCGCAAGGTGATGTTCCTGAGTGGTTTAAGTCTAATAAATATAAGACTGTATCAGAACAAGCTGCTGCTTACCCTGAACTTGAAAAGCGTTTTGGATCTTTTACAGGTGCTCCTAAAGAGGGTAAATATGAGATTGAAGGTGTAGAGTTTGAAGATAATACTCTACTAAAGACTGTTGCAGATTGGGGATTAGAAAATCAACTATCTCAGGAAGGGTTATCTACTCTAATTACCAAAGTTAATGAGTTAGCTGAAGCTCAAGTAGCATTAGATAGAGAAAATGCTCTTGCAGAACTTGGAGAGAATGGTACTAAGATCCTACAAGATCTCGCTCAATGGGGTAAGAATAACTTAACTCCTGAAGAGTACGTACAGTTTCAAGGACTAGCACAAAACGCAGGACAAGTTAAGCTATTAGATAAGCTAGTAGGAATGAACAAGAACAGTAAGTTAGTGGATCAAACTCAGGTAGAAGCTCCTAATAATCGTGAGGCTATAGAAGCTAAACTTAAAGAAGAGTATGTAGCTACTAATGACAAAGGTCAAAGGTTAATGGACGTAGATATGGCTTACAGACAAAGAGTTAATGCTAAATTTAAAGAGTTTTATGGTAACTAACTTGCATTAATAAGCAAAAAAATATATAATCTTGGTAAGCAACTAATCTTACTTTTTAGAATACCCTCCTAGCAGGCTCTGAAAACAAGATGAGTTATAGTTTAGGATTAAGCTGTACTCTCCTGTTTCAGGGTGTGCAATACCAAAAAATCCGACAAATTATTTCAAATCTTTAAAAAAGGACGACTTATGTCAAAGAATCTAAGTTCTGTTGCTTCTACTCAGTTTGATACTGAAGTAAAGCACGCTTATCAAACTTTAAGTGCTACACTTGCTGGTACAACTACTGAGCGTAAAGGCGTAGTAGGTGACACTTATGATTTCCGTAAAATGGGTAAAGGTTTAGCAACGCCTAGAACAGCTCCTTCAGCTGATGCAGTTGCTATGGATATTTCACACAATCTAATTTCTTGTACACTTACAGATTGGGATGCAAATGAGTATACAGATATATTCAATGCTGCTGAAGTTAACTTCGATGAGGTTAAAGAGCTTGGTATGACTATTGCAGGTGCTCTTGGTAGACGTGATGATCAGCTTAAAATTGATGCTATGGTCGCTGGTACTTATAATACTACTCCTGTATCAGGTACAAGTGGTGGTCAAGTTGCAGTAGGTACAGGTGGTGCAAATACTAACCTTAATATCTCTAAACTACGTGCTGCTAAAAAGTTCCTAGACACTTTTGAAGTACCTCAAGAAGGTAGACATATTGCAGTATCTCCTAGTGGGATTAGTGCTCTACTTGCATCTACTCAGGTTACAAGTGCTGACTACAATAGCGTTAAAGCGTTAGTTCAAGGTGAGGTTGATACTTTCTTAGGTTTCAAATTTCACGTAATCGGTGATCGTGCTGAGGGTGGACTTCCTATCGATGGTAATAATGTTCGTAGTTGTTATGCGTGGCATGAAGGTGCTATTGGTTATGCTAATGGTATCGATATGACTACTTCTGTAGATTGGATCGCTCATAAAAAATCATGGCTATCAGCAGGTAATCTTAAAGCAGGTTGTGTTATTCGTGATAACGATGGTGTCGTTGAGATTTATTGTGATGAAGATGATGAGGATGGAGCAGCGTAATTCGCTGTTCTTCTTAAAATAAACTAGAAGGAACGCAAAATGGCTTTTGTAAAAACTATGCTTAGTGGGAATATTGGAGCAGGTGGTCTTGGTAACAAACTTTTTTTCTGTGCTACAACTGATAATAAGGCTGCTGTAATCGCTGATGATTACTTTTTAGATGATGACGGTTATCTTGCACTTAGTGCAAACGATGTTATCATTGTTACTGCTAGTGATGCTGCTGTCGCTCTTAGAGTTACTGCAAGTTCAAGCACTACTGTTACAACTGAGTACGTAGAAGTAGCTTAGTGATTTTAAGGCACTCTTAGGAGTGTCTACTAAATTACTAAAAGGGTGACTAATGGCTTTAAAAATTGAAATGATTTCTAACGCTTTTGTGCTATTAGGAGCCTCTCCTATAGCATCTCTTGAAGAGGGTTCTGAAGGTTTAGTTGCAAGTGCTCTTTATGAGCAGAACTATAAAACTCTTCTAGCATCTCATAGTTGGAGATTCGCTACTAAAAAAGCTACTCTTGCTAGATTGGTAGACACTCCACAGAACTCATACGACTATCAGTATCAATTACCTAGCGATATTATCACAGTAGTAAACGTGTATCAAAATACAGACTATGAGATCTATGGTGATAAGTTATACAGTAATCAGCCTACAATAGAGATAGATTATCGTTATAGAGTAGACGAAACATTACTGCCTTCATACTTTGTGAGTACCTTTGAGTTCTTACTAGCGTCACTTTTTGCAGTACCTATTACAGATAACTCACAAAGAGCTACTTATTACTATGCAGTTTATCAGGAGCAGCTACGAAAAGCTAAGAATATTGATAGTATGTCACGTCCTAGTGACCCTATCGTAGATAGCCCTCTAACGGATATATACTAATGGCTCGCTCAAGAGTAATGCAAAACAGCCTTTCAGGAGGGGTTATATCACCTGTTATGAAAGGTCGTAGAGATCTTGAAAGCTATTACAACTCTCTAGAAGAGGCTGAGAACGTAGTATTATTACCTCAAGGTGGTGTAGAGCGTAGACAAGGACTCTTCTATACAGGAGTAACTCATGCTCTTACTAATGGTAGTGGTAGACTATTTGTCTTTGAGTTTAGCCTAACTCAGCGTTATCTCTTCTTATTTGATGAGGATGATCTTAGGATCTACACTTTAGCAGGTACTTTACTCTATACATGGACAGGGTGGAACGCCACAGCCGATATGCTAAGAGAGTTTGACATTATCCAAAGTGCCGACACAGTTATCATCACTCATGAGAGTATGGTTCCTATTAAGATTGTTAGAGGTGCTACAGATACTTCATGGACAGCTACAGTAATAACCTTTAAGAATATTCCATATTATGATTACACCGAAGCTAATATTCCTGATTATCAAAATTTCGGAACATCTCAGACTGTAGATATAACTGAGAATGATATTGTTTGGAATTATGATGGTAATGATACTAACGGTACTAATGGTCACTTATACCAAGCTACAGCGGCAGGAGCAGGTAGTACCGATTTATCCACAGAAGATTATACAGTTGGAGCTAATTGGACTGATTTAGGTGAGCGTGAAAACTTATTTGATGGTGGTTATCCTAGGACTTGTACTTTCCATCAGGGGCGTTTATGGTTTGGTAGTATTAGAGATAAGCCTACTTCTGTTATAGGATCGGTAGTAAATGATTACTTTAACTTTGACTTAGGTTATGGTGATGTACAAGCTGATAGTGGTATCTTTGATACTATTGACACAGATCAATTTAATGCTATACAAAACATCATCTCAGGTAGAAACTTAGTAGTTATGACATCTTCAGCTGAGTATATCAATACAGCAGATGTCATAACACCTACTTCCTCGGCATGGTATAGACAAACAGGTTATGGATCTAAGAGATTAAAACCTGTAGTGTTAGATGGTTCTATTTTCTTTACAGATCGCTATGGTAAGACTTTACGTAACTTTGTCTATACAGATAGTGAATCAGCATATACATCTCTTCCTGTGAGTATTCGTGCAGAGCATTTATTAACGGATATTACTGATATTGGGGTTCTAAAAGGGACTACTGAGTCAAGTAATACCTTAGTTTATATTATAAATGGAGATGGATCGCTAGCAGTTCTTAATATATTCCCTGGTAATAACACGTATGGGTTTACTAAGTGGACTACTCCTAATGGTACGTTTAAAGCTGTAGAGGTTACTTATGACTCTACGTTTTTCTTAGTAGAGCGTGATGGTGTAGAATACTTAGAGGTTATTAGTAACTCATACGATGGGTATATGGATCATCGCTTTGAGTATAACCCTGGTACTGCAATAAATAGAATAGAGGTGGATAGTGTTCTCTATAACAACGACACTACTGTACAGCTTGCAGGCATTACCCAAGAGATCCCCGCCACAGTAACTTTTGAGAGTGGTACGTATTATGCGTATGCAGATAGTAGTGATGGTACTTATATCTCCGCAGGTCTCAACTATGATGTTACAGTTAAGACACTTCCTATATCCATAAGCTCACAAGCTGAGGGCAACATAGCTCACTTACCTAAGCGTATTACTAGGGTATTCGTAGATCTTTATAATACTAAGGAGGTTTATGTGAATAACTTCTTAGTTACATCTCGCACTTTCTCAGCTACGTTAGATAGTGAGTTCCCACTTATAACAGGTCAAGAAGAAGTGCGCTTATTAGGTTATAATAACACAGGTCAAATAACAATTACACAAAGCACTCCAAGTCCTATGACGTTGTTAGCGTTGGATCTTGAAGTATCATTTTAGAAAGGGGTTAATATGGTAGGGTACTTAATCGCAGGTCAAGCAATATTATCAGCTTTTAACTCATATCAGCAGGGTCAGATCTCTAAGGAAGCCTTCAGACATGATGCTGCTATGCAAGCTCTAGCAGAAAAACAGATAGGAATTAATTTAGCTTTTGATAATGCTAAACGCAAAGAACAATACGCTGAGACTTTAGCTATGCAGAACGTATTATCCGCAGCTATGGGTAGAAGTGGTGGATCTCTAGAAGCTCTAAGCTCTACAGGTGCAGAAAATCTACGTAAAGATATGGAGATCGCTAAGAGTAATGCAGATATCTCACGTATCTCAGCCATGATGGGCGGTGAGATTGCAAGAGCTTCAGGTGAAACTGCTGCACGTATGGGTTTACTCGGTGGTGGACTAGAACTTCTTAAAGGTGGTGTACAAGCTGCACCATACTTATAATGATACCTGTATATGAAGGGCAAAATGTAGCCCCACAGTTAAACATCACAGACAACACACGTCAAGGTCTACAAGTTGTGGCAGACGCTAGTGATCGTCTATTAAGTAGACTCTCAGGAGTTATAGGAGCGTTTAAACCTATAGCTGAGAAACAACTCTCAGAAGATACTATTAACAAAGCTCTAACTGATGTAGAAGAGGGTAAAGTAGATAGTGAGAGTGTAGCGTTAGTTGCAGAAGATCTTTATAGACAAACTGCACGATCAGCACTCACAGCTAAGATGCAGAACAATAGTTATCTATATGGGGAGTCTGTACTACAGAACCAAAAAGCATCTAATAGATATGATGTAGAGAGTTTTACTAAGAACTATGATGCTTATGCTAATAAGACCCTTAACGGTATCAAAGATCCTTCTATTCGTTATGAAGTTGAACAGACTCTAGCTAAAGAGCGTAATAAGTATGCTTCTACAATCACAGCTCTACAGATCAAACAGCAGACCGATAACATGAAAGCAGACTTTGAAGCTAACCTGAAGCTCAAAGCTCAGGATATGTCTAAGTCTTGGGGTGTGAATAATGATGAGGTTGTTAAGAGCTATACGCAGATAGAGAAAACATTAGGACTAATGGTTACTAATGGAATGATCTCAGAAGGTGAAGCAGATCTAAAACTCAAAGAGATTACCGATGCAGGGTATGTTGAAGCAGAACTTAGAGCGTTTAGAAATAGTGATAACCCTACTAAGTTCTTAGAAGAGTTTAGAAAAAATGAATATGGTTTAGATAACGAAACTTTAGACAAGACTATACAGCGTATGCAAAATGTGATGAGATCTCAGATACAAGATAGAACTATCTTATCGGATCAAGCAGAAAAAGAGCATGAGAGTTTCGTTAAGAATAGTAAGAACTCTATAAACTATAAATTAGTTCAAGGAACTTTAACAGAAGACGATATTAATGGAGCTTTAGCGTTAGGTATTATTAATAGATCTGAATATGATGATCTTCGGGTTCGTATGAAAACTCCTGGCGTAGATAAGTCTGATGATGCTACTTACTTTCAGTATAGAGCTAACTTAGATCATACAAGTATTGAAGCTATCACTCAAGAACAATCATTATCAAGACAAGACAAAGAAAAACTCATTACAGCTCTTAACTCAGAAGAGAATCAAATGAGAGCGCAAGCTTATGATGAGATAGACAATCGCTTTGGTATGTTTAAGGGTACTCTCATGAGTAAGTTGGACTTTAATAATGATAATGGTAGAGATTATGCGATTGTTAAAAGAGAATTCTTTGATAAGACTCAAGAGCTTAAACCTGAAGATCAAACACCTTCAAAATATGTAGAGCTGGCTAGACAAATTCTTAAAGAATATGATGCAGGTGAGGTCTTAGGTACTAAGAAGTATAGAGAAGCTCAAAGTGGTACTTTGGATAACTCTAAGATAAATACTAGAGACTATATAGAAACGCAAACAGGTATTAAAATAGACAGTAACAATACGTTAGATCAGAACTTTACGATACTGAGATTCTTAAAGGACATTAAGTAATGGATCAAAATAAAATAAGATTAGAAACTGTAGGTACTACGTCTACTCAGACTTTAGAAGATCAGAAGAATATTACTGAGGATATGATTAGAAAAGACCCTGCCTATGCTCAAGCGTATCGCACAGTTCAAAGTTTTTTAAGACCTAATACTACTTCTGAGTATGCTCCTGATACTACAGCAACAAAAACCCCTGAAGAGATGAGTAATGGTATACAAGAGTTCACACCTGAGTATACTGATGAGGAAGCTGCTGAGATGGGTATGCAGATGGTAAGTGACTTTAAGAACGCTTTTTATACTGCTGATCAAGGTTTAGGTCTAATTGGTACTTATAACACACTTAAAGATGCTCCTGAGGATGTTAAAAAGTCAGCATGGTATATGTGGAAGCATTATGATAGAGCGGATGCTACTTTAGACTCAGCTACAAGATTCTTTAAGTCTATGGGGGTAGACCCTACGATGTATACACCTGCGCTTAGTCTTAAACTATTCGGACAAGCATCTGCACGTAAAGCTACTGAGATGATCTTTAAGAAACTACTATTAGGTAGTGGTGTGGCAGGTGGAGCTTATACAGGTGGCGAGGAAGCATTGGCTCAGGAGTTAGAAGGTGAATACGATCCTATGGCTGTAGCTACAGCAACTTCTATAGGAGCGGTTGTTGGTACAGTAATCCCTGCTGGTATAGTTGGTGGATCTAGAGGATTAGCTAAACTTGCTAGAGAAGGTGAGGAAGAGATGCAGCGTTTAGCTGGGGGTGGTATCCCTCCTGTGGATCCTATAAGTGATAAATTTAACTTAATAAAACAAGATCTACAAGATAAAATCAATAAGATTGAGAATAGTGATAGTAAAGATTTATTTCAAAAATATTTAGATAGTGCGTTAGAAAATGTTGATGATGTTGATAAAAATAAATATTATAAAGCGTTAGATAAGCAAGTAAGTAAAGCTTTACCTCAGATTACTGATAACGCTATGAAGGCTAGATTATCTAATAGTGAAATATCGTGGACTAAAAGTAAGAATATGGAGCCTAAACAATGATAGACCTACAATTAGATCAAGAACAAGTAAACCAAGATGCTGAGATGATGAGTCAGGAGTTAGAGACTCCTACTACTGAAGTACCTCAGCCTATACCTGGTAGTGAAACAGCAGGTCTTACAAGCACGTTTAGTAGACGTATTGCTAGAGAGTTCTTAAGAGATCAAGAAGAGATGATCACTCAAAGAAGTCAAAAGCTAGAAGAAACTAAGTTAGAGGACTTAGATCCTGAAGAGCCTTATCAGATTAACTTTGACACGATTAATGATACTGATGACATTAAGAAAACTTTTGGTGTACTTAATGAACAGAATCGTAATGCTATTCAAACTCAAAGAAGAGAAGTAGTACCTGATGAAGAGCTTAGAACTCTTGCATTTGACCTCTCATCTGATCCTGAAACTATTAAGACTGTATTAGGTCTTAAGCCTGGTGAGATCTTAGCTCCTGAGTATATTCTCTCTATGAAACAAGTCTTAACACAATCAGCTAACAAGCTAAGAGATATGTCTAAGATGATCACAGAAGGTACAGCTAGTGATGCAGATAAGATGTCATTCCATAAACAATGGGAGTTCCACTCTCAGTTCACAAAACAGTTCATGGGTGTACGTGCTGAGTATGGTAGAGGTCTTAGAGCTATGGGTGTACATGAAGGTGATGCTCCTGTTAATGAGCTTAACGATGTTATGGAACGCTTTAGTGCAGGACACATGGATACTAACATCATGGCAGAACAATTATTAAGAGCTGAAGATACTGCATCTATTACTAGAGTGGTAAAAGCTCAAAGTGATGGTAAGATCCAAAGAGTTAGTAATGCGTTTTCTGAGCTTTATATTTCCTCCATACTAAGTGGTGTACAGACTCATATTGTCAATAGTGTGTCAAGTGCGATTCGTACTGCTAGTATGCCTATAGATACTGCTGTAGCAGCACTCTTTAAAGCCGATGGAGACGATGTGATAGTGTCAGGTGAAGCTACAGCACGGCTAAAAGGTATGATGGAAGCTAACATAGAAGCTATGCAAACAGCCTGGAAAGTGCTTAAGACAGGTGAGGCGTATGGTGATGCTTCTAAGATGGACGTAGATTATGTTAAAGCGATCTCAGCAGAAGCCTTTGGTATACAAGAGGGATTATATGCAGACTTTGTTGATGCAGCAGGGAAAGTTATAAGATTCCCTACTGATAACTTAATGGGTGCTGAAGATGCTTTCTTTAAAGTTTTAAATGAGCGTGGAGCTATTAGACAGATCGCACATCGTAAAGCAGTGACGCAAGGTCTTACAGGTGAAGAGTACAACGACTTCATAACCAACTTTATGAATAGTCCTTCTAGCGATGCTTTAGCTGATGCAAGAGAGGCAGGGTTAAGAGGTACGTTTCAACAAGAGTTAGGAAGCGCAGGAAAGTCTGTTCAGAAAATGCGCAATAACTTATGGGGTGGTAAGTTTATCATGCCTTTTGTTAAGACTCCGATCAATTTGATCTATGAAGGTTTCGTAGAGAGAACCCCGATTGCACTTGCTAGTAAGAAGTATAAAGATGCCCTTATCAATGGTGGTAAAGATGCTCAGATGGCTAAGGCTAAGTTAGCTGTAGGTACTGCTATTAACAGCACTATGATCGGTACTTTTGCTGCTTTAGAGTATGGAAATAGCTCTAACGACTTTGAGATCATTGGATCATATCCTTCAGATTTTAAGTTAGCCCAAGCTATGAAAGATGCGGGTGTTAAAGAAAACAGTATCGCTTATACAGATGATACAGGTACTCGTCAATATATGAGTTTTGATCGCTTAGAACCTTTTAACTCACTCCTTAAGTTATACGCTAATGTGATGCAAGTGCAGAAGATCGCTAATATTAACGACCTTGATCCTGACGCTGAGAGAGAGCTTAACAAAGTTGCAGCAGGTATGACTTTAGCATTTAGCGAAGCTACAGTTAATCAAACTTTCATGAGAGGTGTTAAAGACTTCATGGAAGCTCTTACAGCAGGCAACAGTATCTCTAAGATAGAACGTCTTGCGGCAAACTACACTAACGCTATTATCCCTTATAGTGGAGCTTTAAGATCTATTACTAGAACTTTTGATGAGCAGGTAAAAGATGCAGATGGTATCTTAGATAAAGTTTCAAGATCTCTACCATACGTAGGTAAAGATAACCCTCCCGTGTTAGATAACTATGGTAATCCTATATTAGTTGAGAATAATCTAACACCTGCCTACGCTAAGATGGTACAGAAGGGTTCTAAAGATTACGTGCGTAATGAGGTCTTAAGAGTTACAGAAGCCACTAAAACTGTACCTATATTTAAACCTAAAAAGAACTTTGGTGGATATAGAATGACTGCTCAGGAGTATTATGATTATGTGAATTATGCTACTAAAGATAAGATAAATGGTAGAAATTTATATGAAGATATTAAGAATACTATGAGCATGGAAGAGTATAAGCGGTCAAACGATCATATTAAAGCTCTTTATTTAAGAACTGTTAGAGATGCACACTATGATTATGGTAAAATAAAACTATTTGAAAAGTATCCTAAGATTAGAAAATATGATATGGATAAGAAAGAGTTTAACTTAAATCTACTAAGAGGCGGTAACTAATGGCTTTTAATACAAATTTAGGCGCACAGAGTTTTACAGCAAGCGCAAGTCAGACAGTTTTTGACTTTAACTTTAAGATCTATAATCTAACAGATCTTAAGGTATTTCAAACAGCGAGTGGTGCTACTTTTGACGTAGTATCAGATGTACTTACCTATGAGGTAGATTACACAGTCACCATAGATGGAGATAATGGTGGGACAGTAACATTAGTTACAGGAGCGACTTTAAACGATACTATTAAGATCGTTAGAAATCTACCTCGTACACGTACTACAAGTTATATCACTAATGGTGATCTAAAGGCTGCCACTCTTAATGAGGATCAGGGTTATCAGACCCACCTTATTATAGATGGTTTTAATGGCACTTTATCTCTCCCTCGTACAGATATAACTATGAGTCCTGAGTTACCTACTGCAGTAGCAGGTCAATACCTAAGAGTAAAATCAGATAGTACGGGATTTGAGTATCAGCAGTTAGACGGTTTTATTACAGAGGATCAAACACTTACTTTAGATGTAGTATCCGAATTAACCCAAGCACTTGGGAATTTAAGTGTATCAAAGGTAGCTATAGTAAAAGATTTAGATAGGGGAGGCACATTTATATATGACTCTAGTAAAGTAGGTGAAGATAACCAAGGTACTAACTTTAATGGATGGATTAGACAGTATAGCGGTGATGTGCATGTAAAATGGTTTGACAGTTTTACTAATGCTATAAATGCTTTTGCTGGTACCGAGGGCACAGGATTTGGAGCAAATAGCGTAACTATAGATTTAGATAATACTACTGTCACCCTTAACTCAGATGTAAAAGTGCCCATCAACATAAGCATTATTAATGGCACTATTAATGGTAGCTTTAAATTAGTATTCAGAAACCCGTATATAGACAATACGTCTCTTCGTGGATATACAACGTATTGGGCGTATATGAAAACAATAGTTACAAATGTAAAATTTGGCTGCGTTGTTGTAATTAATAACTACATAGGATTAAAGTTTGCAGATTGCTATTTTGCCGGTGTTGTGCTTGTAAACAGTAATACACTTTGGACTGAGTATTCACAATTTAGTAGATGTAGCTTCGGTCAAAATGCTTCTATCGGTGGGTGTATTCTATTTGATGGAAACAACTTAGGAGCATCTCCATACTCGTATGGTAGTGGAGCGGGTACAGCAGATGGAAGCTTTGGTTATACATCTTTTAGAGATTGCAAAATCGATAGTGCAGCTCCTGGGGTTGGAATAAAATTAATTGGGTTTGCAGTACCTTATAATGGTACTTTTGAATTTAAAGGATATACTAGAGGTAATGAAGGTGCTTTCTTGTATATAGTACATGGTAGAGCTGGTAATATCTTATTTAATGTCCACCTAGAATCGTTCGGAGCAAGTGCAAATATAATATCTGTAGAGGACAATGGTGCTATATGGTACTGTAGTGGTAACATTAAATCGGCATCTCCTGAAATGAAAATGATACAAACAGCAGGTGCCGATTTAAGAGGAAATAATATTAATGTAATTGGATGTACACTTGCCGATAATTATGGGGATACTATATTTCAGGGTGATACATATAATTCTATTATAAGAAACAATGTGTCGCAAAGAGATTTTACTTTATCTAAGAAACCTATGTTTAAGCGAACAATAACATCACCGTTTGGATTTAATTCAAATGTAACATCTGTAATATCTTTTGAGAATAATGAGTTTGATACATTAAGTAATACTTCATATACTACTTTTACTTGCTCTATAAGGGGGCACTATTATATTTCTGCATTAATTGGGCTGAATACCACTTCATCGGCGCTTGCGGCTAAAATTTCGTTGTTTAAAAATGGAGCAGAAAATATAGTAGGCACATTAACTAAATCATACGAAGATCCTAGACTTATTGTCAATACATTATTATACTTACAAGAAGGGGACACAATAGATGTAAGGGTATATGTATTCGATAATGGGGGTGTCCCATCGGTAATAAATAAGTCTCAATTTTTAGGCTACTTGATTTAAAGAAGCTACAGAAAAAGCAAAGCTATAATAATAATAATGATGATGCAGTTTTAAAGGAGATGTGATGGAATTTTGGAGCGAGTACAGCATGGAAATTTTAGGGTTATTGTCGCCGATTATAGGAGCAGTCTTAATAATAATAATGATGATGCAGTTTTAAAGGAGATGTGATGGAATTTTTAAATTTAATATGGAGCGAGTACAGCATGGAAATTCTAGGGTTATTGTCACCGATTATAGGAACAGCACTAATGTATGTGCTACCCCCTCAGTATGCTAAACCTGTTGCATGGGTTTTAGTTAAAGTTGCAGAGAAAGCAACCGATATAGCAGAGACTAAGGGGGGCGTGAGTAATAAAAAGCCTGAAAATGCCTCAGGAACATAAGGATTGTGTGAAAGATATAGCAGAGTTATCCGCTAGCCTTTCTTCAGCGCATAAGCGACTAGATAGTCATCATAGAGCTATAACTAACACATCTGATTTAGTTTCGACTAACATGCAGATGTGTTTACCTGCAGTAGACAAGGCTAACGAAGCTTATAAGGCGGTACAAGTAGTGAGTAAAGAACTAGGTGAGCTTATAAGTGCCGTCAAAGCATTGCATAAGAGAAACGATCAGAAAGACAAAGACGATGCCATTTTCAAAAATAAAATAGATAAGCATTTAGAAGAGTACAACCAAAAGTTAATAGTTGATGCGATTAATGAAGGTGAATCTAAGATGGCAGGTAAAGTGTTTAACGCTCTATGGAGTGTCGGAGCTATAGCTTTTATAAGTTTTTGTGTGTGGTTAGTTACCCATATCACAGACACTGAAAAGAAATTAGAAACACATATAGCTTTTAGTAAATCAAAAAAGGAAGATCAATGAATAAATTACTATTAGGTCTAGTAGCAACATCTCTACTAGCTATAGAGACTATACCTTTCGCTGGTATGGCTATGCACACTAAAAGGTTTGAGAATGTACCGACTAGAGCAGATTCCCCTATGGGTATCTTTGGAATTAGAGCTACTACTAATTATTTTGATGCTTGGATTAATCACATTTCTTCTATACCTAACGTGGGCAGTGAAACACGAGGAATAAACCTATTAGGTTGTACTCTTAAAGCTCCTATAGGTAATACTGAGCCATATATAGGTTACTTCTACCATAATGAGGAATTCGATGGTAAATATTATTCTGAGCAGTTTAGTGAGTATCAGTATCGGGTAGGTGTTCGTTATCACTATGATGGTGATAGAACTTTATTTATTGATTACTTAGATAGTGTAGATAGCTCTAAAGCAGATATGCTATCTTATGGTTTCACTTGGGAATTTAAGGATGTTATGTAATGGGTGATTTAAGTAAGAATTTTAGTAGACATGAATTTTCTTGCAGTTGCGGGTGCGGGTTTGATACTGTTGATGCTGAGTTATTAGACGTTTTGCAGAGTGTTAGAGACCATTTTGGTAAACCTGTTAAAATTAATAGTGCTTGCAGATGCGATATTCATAATCTTAACGTAGGCGGAACTTCTAACTCTCAACATAGATTAGGTAGAGCAGCAGATATTGATGTTAGTGACATATCGCCTACTCAGGTACAAGCGTATCTAATAGCTAAGTATCCTTATACTTTTGGTATAGGTGTGTATGATAACTTCACTCATATCGATACAAGAACGCAAAGAGCTAGATGGTAGAGAGTAGATCCTCTACCTCTTCTACTGATCTCGCTATAATTCCTACTCCTGCTGCTTTATGAATCTGTTTAATGTTACGCTCTTGAAGTGGTGATATTATTCCTGTAGGGGTCTTTACCTCTATAGCAATGAACTTCCCTTTAACACATGCTATGAGGTCAGGAACTCCGCTGCTAGTAGCTGTAATGACTTTAATAATATAACCGCCATGAGATCTAACGAGATCGATGATCTTCTTTTGGATAACACTCTCTTTCATTTTAACCCTTTGTACCATTTTGTTGTAAAGTTATTCTTATTAGATACTGCTTTGTAGACATATTCGTCAATACCACTTATTAGAAAGTGTATTATAACTTCCTCTTTACGTGTCATAAAATTTAGTTGTCTACCGATAACCTGCTGATAAGTTGCTGCGCTAAAACCCATACTATATATAATCATGTTCTTGTAGTGACTATAATCAACACCATCACTATTTTTAGTTATTGATCCTACGTGAGGAAAGATATTAGATAGATGGTCCTGTTCTGCAATATAAAAAGCTAAGATGATTGTGTCGTTAGGATCAAAATGATCTTTGATGTATTGAACTTTATTACTATCAACTTGAAAGATCTTAGGAGTTTCATCAAGATCTACAGCATTAACAAAACCTCCTGATACCTGATGCAACTTCTGTAGATACTTGCTTGCAGTATCACATACGATACTATACTCACTATCTACCTCATAAATCTTTAACTTATCTAACGAGTTATAGATAGCTACTTGATGAGGTGTTAGAGGTACTTTATGTAATTTATCTGTAGGCTCGTAGATATGCCCTGCTTCTTTACGTGTCATAGATACAATTAAGTGATCTATATCTCTTTGAATAAGATCATCCTTAACTCTATCTCTACCGATCGCAGTACGTGGGGACTTTGTTTTATCATTCCACCCTATCACAATGTCATATGGTATCCCATAATCTTTATGCCATTTATTGTAAGCTAGTACACGCCCTGGTAAACTCTCGTATCTCTTCCAAGGACTATAATTTGATACTGCTAACATATTAAAGAGCATTGCAAAACTCTCAGGAGTAGGAGTACCGCTGCTAAAAATTACATAAGATGCTTTACTAGCTATTCTATGAATATCTCTCCATAACTTAGATCTCTTCCCTATAGAGCTGATATATCGGTGACACTCATCTAATACTACTACATCATAAATAGGATCAAGTTTGCAAGCCTGGTGATAGTTGGTCACATTAGGAGTGAACTTTTTTACACCTTCTATAGCACCTTTTTTAGTAATAACTATATAGTCATCTTTAGAGAGATCTTTCGCAGCTTGTACAAAAGCAGCGGTTTTACCCGATCTTACCTCACCTGCAAATAAGCATATACGATAGAGATTAAGTTTTCTTTTAATAGATTTTGCTTTTAACTCTTGATGTTTAAGTAATTTCATTGTATACTCTTTGATGTAGCACTCCTTTGCGATCATATTCAGCTACAAAATAATGCTTCTCTTTAGAGAGGGATTAGTCTCCCCTCTCTATTAATCTCTCTATATAATGAATAGCTTTTTTTAGATCTTCAACTCCGTTTTTTTCTTTGTATCTAAGTAGATACTTCAGCGCATTACCTTCGTAAAAATCTAACTTATGAGCATCTATGATATCCCAAGGTTGAATCTTCATCTCTTTATAATGAGATCCTCCTACTTGTTTATCAGTAGTAGATGCGACAATCTCTCCTTTTTCGTTTAAGATAGGTTCCATAGTTTTACTTTCCTTCCATTAAATTGATCTAGACCTACTAACCTACGTGTGAGGATAGCATCTTCTTTAGTATAACCTTTTCTTTCATAGATCTCTATGACATCTCTAAAAGTTGGTTTATCTATCTTGTGGAGTAGTTTAGTTTTCATACCTACCCCTTTGATACCTGGTATATCGTCTGTAGAGTCACCTGCTAGGCATTGTAATAGTAAAAACTTATTACGATCCTCTTCAGTATTAATAACTACCTTCTCATGTGCTGCATGATAGAAGTAACACGAAGGTGTAGAATACACTACATCTTTATCACCACTTGCAATAGGGTGTCCTTGGGTAGACATATAGTACACATAATCATCGGCTTCGATCCCTTCAGGTGTATATCCTAAAGATCTCGCATATCTCTCTAACCTCTTTAACGTAGTAGTTTTTTCTAAGTTCTTACGTGACTTTTTGTAATCAGGATATATATCATATCTGAAGTTAGTCTTAGGGGTGAATATGAGCTTGTAATCTTTGAACTTAGGTAGCTCTTTACGATATGATGCTAGTTCGCACTCTAGAACTACAGCCTCCACACGATCTCTAAAAACTTGCTTATAGTCATTAAAGCGTATCCCTATCTCATCACCTATAAAGTCACCCTCTTCAGCTTTACACGGATTAGTTAGTGTCTTATTATATGCAGCGTAATAGACTAAACTATCTGCATCTATATAGAGAGTCTTATCACTTTTGTTACTAGCTCTCATCTCCTCTAAGTGATCTAATGGATCACCATGATACCCCATAGCATACTCCCAAGCCATATGCTCTTGGTGATCTACTTCATACAACCCCATAACTAACTCCTAGGTTTTCAAAATGTTCTACAGCTAAAGCGATATACTTATCATAATCTAAGTCTTTGGGTACGTAACGTGTCAGATCCATCATAGGTTTAGCTCCATCGGTCTTACCTACTTTGTTACCTGTTTTATAGAATATCGCTGAGGTGCTGTTTATGCTGTAGTACCATCTAACAACTTTACCTAAGTATATTGATTTGTCAGATTCTAATATAAACTTCTTTTTGTGATCTTCATTACGTTTAGCTACTGCTTTAACTTTAAGCTCGCCTTTATCTAATATGTGATTGGTGTACTCTTCTGTATCAGGGATCTCTTCAGGATAGTATATAGCCCCGCCTTTAACCTTTACGCTGCTGGTAAACATCGCTACATCTTTACAATTATAGATAGTATCTTCTAAGGGAGTTCCGTTGGCAATATAATCTCTAATTGCTTTATGCACAATAGGATATTCTATATTCTTACTTAGTTTAGGTACTGCATCTTGGGGGTCTAAGTAACACCCTTTTGCTTTAGTCTTACCGCCTGGGTATAAGGCAATGTAGTTATTCACATCTCTAGCGAATAGAGCATTGTATTGCCCGAACTCCATCTCCATCTCAGTAATATATTCCCACTCACCTACGATCTCTTTAAGAGTATTAATCTTATACTTTTTATGCAGCACTTCCACACCATCGGTGTTAGAGGATACTACTTTAAATCCATTTTTCTCTAACATCTCGATTAACATTAGTAAGTAAAGTTGTCCGGTGAACGTAACCCCTAATAGTAAGTTTGGATCATAAAGGAAGCTATACTTATTACCAAACTTGCCATAAGATCCGTTTAATACAATCTTCAACACGTTATTAGTAACACTATCTCCGTTGCGTTTAGCTTCTAATCTCTCCTTCTTAATATTAGAATAGACATCTAAGAACTTCTTAGTGAGTTGTTTAGGATACAATTTTAAAGAGATAATCAGCGAAGGATAATAACTCGCAACGTCCACGTTAGACAACATCTCATCTTCTTTAGGTATCACTACTAATTGTTTATCTTTGGAGTGTAGTCCTCCTAATCCTATGTTGTACTCAGTATCTCCTATGCTGATAGTAGTATCTTTTAACCACTTAGGCAGCATCGGAGATCCGTTTGATGCTAGTTCTATATCACTCTCTTCTATCCTATCTACTATCTCATTAAGATCTTCACGATCAAACGCTACTGATTCAGGAGCTACATACTTAACGACTTTAGGTACTTCGCCTCTCTTAACATTAACACCATGTTCTGTTAGCTCATGTCTGAAGATAGCTTCTGCGATCTGAGCATCACTTTTACTCATAACATCTATGTTATACTTATTAGAGATCTGTTTTCTTAGGTCAATCTCAGGAGTGAGCTTAGTGTATAAGTCTAGTGTTAGATTTAAATCATTAACATTATAAAGATTCACTTGATCTATCTGTTCATCATTAAGTTTCACGTGAGGATCATAAGGCAGATCTTGTAACTTCTTAGAGTTCATACGTGCCCCATACTCTTTAAGACCTACTCTATTACCGAAAGCAATGTCTATTAAGTCTATAGAGTATACTTTCCTGTTCACGTTTAACTTATCAAATACTTCCCACCATTGGTAAGAACTCTCTATAAGCTGCTTTGACTTCTTATACACACTATTACAATCACGACCTGCTAACATCAAGCTCGTCATAACATCATCGTAACCTTTAGAGTTAAAACCTATAACACCTACGTTTAGCACTCTCTTAATACGTTTAATATCTGCTGAGCTAAAAGCACTTTCCTTAGTCCAAAACTGCTTTACTCTCTTAGTCTTAACACTCATAAAGCCTATACTCATATAGTTAGGATATACCTCTACGTCATATACATACACTTCTAACTCCTTGCATTAACTAAAGAAGATGCTCCGAAGAGCACCCTATTAATTAACCTCTACGTGATCGTCTTGATCGTCTTGTAGGAGTTTCCTCTTCCTCATCTACTTCTGTAGATCCTGGAATATCAAACCCTTCGAAACCACCATCTTCCTCAGCAGCAGGAGCATTATCAAACTCATAAGGAACAAAATTATTAGTAATCTGTACACCTGTTAGCCATATTGTATAGCCATATTCTAACTTAGCAGCCTTACCTCTCGTCCATTGTTTCATGTTACCTAATATCTTACCTTCGGTGCCTGATCCTATACCTGTACCTTCAGGTAGTTGGATCTTTTTACCTCTTGTGTTATAGATATTAATATTACGATCGTTAATGTTTCCATCTCTATCTTCCCACTTAGTAGAAGTCTTACTATATAACCACGCTTTACCCTCAGGGATCTTCTCGTAATCCTCAGTAGTTTGATATGGAACTTTAGAAGGTTCTTTACCATTAATCTCAGTTTCATCGATATACTTATCAATCTCATTAATGATAGGAGAATCTAAGTCTACTTCTAGAGTAGCTAAGTATTCATAGTTACCTGGGTTGTTATCATTTTCAACACCCTCACCTACTACTGCACAGAACTTAAAGGTTCCTTTTGTTGATTCGATTCTTAATCCATTATCTTTTGCCATTTTATTTTCCTCTTCTTGATCTTCTTGATTTTTTTGGCTCTAGTTTAGCCGAATAATTAATATAAACCTCGCTATCTTTACCTGCGACTTCTGCTAACTCTTCTAAGTAGTCCTTAGCTTCGTCTAGCTCTCCGTCACTTATTGCATCATCAATGTCTGCACATATATCATCTATTTCGCTATCACTATCATCTCCTTCTATAAATTTATCTTTCCACTCATTATACAGACTCTCATCTTCATCTTTAAGCTCTTCTAAAAGTTTTAGAAAGTCTTTTTTATCTCCATCGTCAATGGCACTCTTAATGTCCTGAATGATCTCTTTGATAACTTCATCTTGATCCGAAGTTTGTGTAGAACCCTGATCATTATCATCTGCTTCCACGTCTCGCTCATCACTTTCGGTCTCATCGTCTTTTACCTCCACTTTATCAGGATCACCAAAGTCTACTAATAGGTCTTTAGCACCCTCTACATCTTTATCTTTAACACAAAATAGAAGATCCTCTAACATATCTTCCACCTCATCGTCACCCATAGCAAACCATTTTTTACGCAGTTCATCACTATAAGATCTAAACGCTTTACGATCTCCTGCCTCTATAATGTTATATAACTCTTGGTATGGGTCAGCAGGAACCTCTACAGGTGTTTCAGTAGTTGGCTCTTCATCACTTAGTGCTGCAAGTAACTTATTAAGTCCGTCGAAGTAGTCTCTTTGAAGTGCTGTGGTATATCTTGTAGCTTCAGTAACTCGATCAGCTTTAATGATAGTCATATTAGGTACGTCAAGTTTACCACCAAAAGTTTTACCTTTGAAAGTAATAATCTTTCCATCTTCTACTCTTTGAGGTAGGAACTTTAATCTCTCGATATCGCTCTTAGCTTTAACAATATCTCCCATTGTTGTAAGTACAGTTTTTAAAAACATAGCTTTATCTCCTTTTTTTTGCTTTATGTACGATATGAATCTTAGTTAATAATTACTTAATAACAGCTTAACTATCTAACTCTTCTAAAATTTCTTTTATAATCTCTACACTTGCTTCATCAAAAATATGAATTTGCTTATCCATACAGTTGATGACATTATTCACGTGCATAATATGTTCACATAACCCTTCATCATATTGTTCTAAGAATGTGAACTCACCGTCTCTATAACTTAAGAATTCTAATATCATTTCCCCAAGACCTTTTTAGCAGCGTTAATAAATTTGATAGTAGTTTTACTTCGAGATCCGAATGATTTATTTAACCATTGATATATCCCTTCTGAAGTAGTACCCATGTGAGGGGATAATGCTCTTGCAACTTTACCATAGGTATTATAGATCGTCGATAACTCTTCTAACAACTCTATAGCTTCGCTATACTCATCGCAAACAACTTGATTGACTTTATAGTTATCTTGCATATACCACTCGCCATCGATTAATTTAAATAGAGATGTGTCACCCCTCTTTTTATGTGCAGTCTTTAAAGAATAAATCGCACTATAATCAGGATCTCCATGTTTTAAGCCTCTCATCTTCATATAATCTTTTATTTTAATCATGTTTGAAAATCTCCTCATATATACAGCTCACGTCAATCGGTTTATAGAACTCCTCAAACTCTTCAAAGTCTAGTAGACTCTCTTGTCCTTCTTTGAATCTACAAACCCACTTAACTAATACCTTTTTGCGTGATACTGTAGGGTGTATATGACTCCACTCGATGTAGTGTCTTAAGACTAATGCCAAACACTCACTCCCTTCTCTCTTGTATAATGTCATGTTATTATCCCATTAATGTAGATGTAAGATATAGATGTAGCTCCTAATATCATTAATATATAATATAGAACAGCTTCTTTATGTGTCATACCATTACCTTATAATCAGCTTCAAGATCTGTTAAGATAATCTGAGTCTTTAAGTTGAAAGTATCAGGTTTCTCTTTGAGTATCTCATACACTTCATTAACACTATAACGATGTTCTCTATAAGTATCCTCTTCTTCAAAAGTAATAAGACCATTTTCAATACCTAAGCGTTTTAGATTCAGTTTCATTTCTCACCTTTGCAATTTTGTAATAGTATCTCATACGCGTCTATGATATGAGATTCATTAGTTTTCTGTTCGCCTATATTAACAGTCTGTAGTGTAGCGATCATCGTAGCTAGTGCAGCAATTACAGCTGTAAAAGCTTCTATATACTTTTTCATTAACTAAAATCCATCGTCATCTGCTTAGGGTGATCGTCTGTACTACCAAAACCACCACTACGGTCTGTGTCTGAGTGGATACCTAGTAAGTGAGTCTGATGCTCTTTAAGTAAGAGTTGAGCTATGCGATCTCCTTTATTGATCTTTACAGGGTCAAGGTTCATATTACTAATGACTATCTTGATCTCATCTGCATAGTCCATGTCAATAATTCCCACACCACTAACTAATCCTTTTACTCTTAGACTAGAGCGTGGGTGTAACTCCATGTAGTGAGTTCTTTTGAAATACTCGTCTATATCATCATCTAACTCTAAGCTAACACCAAGTCCTACTACTACTGTATTACCACCATATACAATGACATCTTCGTTTGCATATAAATCTACTGCTGCGGAAAACTTTGTTCCTTTAGTGGGAATAGTTCCACCATTTACTGTTTTAATCATTTCAATCTCTCCTTAATTTTGGTTGATCCTAGTTTGATATAACTAACTCCCCACATCACCTATCCTTTTAAAATAGATAATCAAAAAATCTGCCTCCTTTTTTTAATAATATACGTTGTATAACTACGTGTAGATGTCAAGTCCTACAAAATGTGGGGAATGGTTTTTTTTATTTTTGAATCATGTGGACGCCATTAATATCCAGCCTAGGTGTCAAACCACCTTTCTCGCTCACTAAATATTGAAGTTTAGTCTCATGATCTATATAAATTTTCAAACCACTGCGCTCTTTATTAACATAATCATCTGTTTTATCAAAATTTATTTTGTAATAAGAGAAAATTAAATTTATCACGTATGCGATTATTCCTAATATTATTGCTAAAAAAACTAACTTAGCAATAACTAAGTCAGCTATTTGTAAAACTAATTGTGCTGTTTCTGGTGTCAATTCTTAATCCTTTATTTGTAGTGCAAAATTTTCGATAAATGGATATAAAGATTCATACTGTAATCTTGAAGGATCGTAAACAGGTTTCTCACTTACTCTATCTTTGAATTCTTCAAACGAACCTGTAAAGCATCCTCTAATTAACTTGAATGAATCTTTAGTTTTGTATATTCTAAGAGTTCCGTATGCTGAACCTATGTTCGATAAAGTGAAAAAGTGGTTAGGCTTAGAGATATTTGCATCTTTGTATATTTTATAGTTACCATATACTCTAGCAGTACCAAATACTTCTGCGTTACCAAATACTTCTGCGTTACCATATACTCTAGCAGTACCAAATACTTCTGCGTTACCAAATACTTCTGCGTTACCAAATACTTCTGCGTTACCAAATACTTCTGCATTACCACTTACTTCTGCGTTACCACTTACTTCTGCGTTACCGAATATTTTAGCATTACCACTTACTCCTGCGTTATAATATATTTCAGCATTACCATATACTTTAGAATCATCGTATACCCAACAATCACGTTCATGAGATAAATTAGACTCTTTAGCCAAATAACCTCCTAAATCTCCTTCTTTTACATTGCCAAACGACTTTAGTGCTCTGATTCGATAGAGTGTTTCGTCACCTATGACTATTGTGTCAGTGGGTAATAATTCATATTTTTTCATTTTGTATCCTCCAAATCTAATTACTAATTGAAGAACTCTTTAAACTCTTCATTACCAAATTGACCTTTGGTTAATTCTATAATCTCTTCTATAGAATAATAATCTTTGGTTTCTTCATGACTTTCTACAAAAGATTTAGTCCCTAAGGAACACGCCCCAGTAATAAGCATATACATTTTAATCATATCTTCTTTAGATAATATTGTCTCTAAAGTATAATCTTTGTACATAGAAGTATCTCTATTAGATGCTTTGTACATTAGATCATCTTTAGCTTCTTTGATTGTTCTACCATGTGCGAAGTCAGTACCATTAGTAACTATATAAGACTCTTCTTTATCACCCCTATTAATAACTTTATATACATTTCCTTTTTTATTAATAACTTTAGAAAGTATACCATCTGCAATAATATGTTCACCTAATTCTTTATTTGCATTTAGATACCATTTATCTTTATCTTTTTGTTTTGATAAGTAACCTTTAATATTAAAAGGACATAGTTTAATTTCTTCATTTTCTTTTGGTTGTATGACTTCAAATTTATCTCTTCTTACAATTACACAATCACTTCCAGTATCAAAAGTACATCCGCTACCAGTTTTAAAAGTACACCCATGACCTGTTTTAAATGTACAGTCATAAATTGTATCAAACGTACAATGATGAATACCAGTAAAATCAAGAACTAAACCAGTCACTTCAGAACTAAAAGTTCTAGTTTTTTCATCCCACATAAACTTATCTAAATCTAAAGGTTTACCGTTTTTTAAAACTCTTTGTTGAACTTCTAACTTTTTCATTTTGTGCCCTCCTCTTCTGCACAGATACGGTCTTTGATCTCCTCTAAGTTATTTATCATATCCTTATAAATTTCTATTCTATTTTTAGCCATACTTACCATCTGTTCACTCGTAATGTTATCTATAATCCATTTATCTGATCTAGTTAGAATATTAAGACTAACTATGGTCTTTTCTATCTCTTGTTTAGTTGTCATCTCTATATCTCCTTTAACGTTAGTTCTATTGTAGTTTTTATGTGGTTTTTCCACTTTTTCCACCAGTCAAGAGCATAAGTATCCATATCTGCTATCTCTTCATCACTAAAACTGAACCACTCCTCAATCCGATAATTTTTACACCCGATTTGCAAAACTTCTTTAGTAAATGTGATTGGATAGTGTTCTAATTGCATAGAGAACAGTTGCTCCGTGTTGCCTATAGCTCCCCTTAAGTTAGCTCCCCTTAAGTTAGCATCTCTCAAGTCAGCATCTTTTAAGTTAGCGCCTCTTAAGTTAGCACCTTTTAAGTTAGCACCTCTCAAGTCAGCACCT
>JGI10211J34971_10000449_pt1 | contig 33482 bp, 30 predicted proteins | sample Etolagsediment_FD_34971 | JGI IMG/M metagenome (IMG submission 34971)
CATATACGATCCTCGGATGGTTCATGGCCAACGGGCGCAGCTCGGCGGGCAGAGTAAAGGTCGCCATGAAGTAATCCACCGGTAAGTGCTTCTGGCGCTGATGCGCCAGCCAGGCCTCGGCCTGATGATACTGACACTGATTGCAGCTGCGATGACCGCAGGAGCGCAGTACATAAGTCCGCTGGAGACAGTCTTCACAGCGCAGGACCAACTCCCCGTAATCGCCCTGCCGACAGCCCGCCATCGCATTCAACGCCGCCCACTGGTCTGTCGAGAGATGCGCGCCGAAACGCGATTCCAGGCGTTTGCCATAGCGCTGGACAATGCCTTGCAGGTCCATCTCACTCACCCCATTGAATGCGCAGACGTTTGATCAGCGCATTGATGCGCCGCTCGGTATCCGTCTGGGTATAGGACGAGAGCTGGGTATACAGCGCGGTGGTTCTGGGGTCCTCATGCCCCATCGCCTCCTGCACCGCGCGCAGACTGACCCCGGCATCGGTCAGCGCCAGGCCAAAGCTGTGGCGCAGGGTATGCACCGTGGCCGCCTTGTGAATGCCGACATCGCGCACGATCGCCTTGAAGGACTTCTGCAAGCCACCGCGATCCATGAAACCTTCGGCCTGATGGCGTTGTTCAGCATCGCGACCGCCGGGAAACAGGAACCGAGGATGGCGATGCGTGGCCCAGTAACGGCGGAGCGCCAACAGCGTCACCTGTGGCAGGGTCACGTAGCGGTCCTTCCGGCCTTTGGCGCCGCGGACATGCAACCTCATGCGCTCGCTGTCGATATCGCCGATCTCCATCGACAGCGCCTCGCCGATGCGCAGGCCCATGCTGAAACAGGTCAGGATAAAGGTCTGATAGCGCAGTTCGCGGGTACCGTTGATCAGGCGCTCAACCTCCTTCACGGTCAACACATCGGGCAGGGTCTTGACCACCGGCGGCTTGACGATATCGACCCACTGCCAGTCGCGCTTCAACACGTGCTTGAAGAAAAACTGCAGGCCGTTGCGATCCACCTTGACGGTCGACCAGCTGTGGGTCTTGACCAGGGCATCGAAGTAACCCTCCAACTGATCCTGGGTCAGAACATCCACCGGGCAATCAAAAAACTCACTGATACGTCGAACGGCACGGGCGTAACAGTCGATGGTCGAGTCGGCTTTGCCCTGTCGGCGCAATGCGTTAACATGTTTACGGTACAGTGAATCGAAACGTTTTTGCTGTGCTTTGTGCATGGGATAATCCTCCGCTAAGCGCACTCCGGATTGAGTGCGTGGAGGAATTATCCCTTTTCAACGGATAGCAGAGGCAGCACCAGGGTGACAGGGTATTCAATCTTCCGCGGAGCGGCTTCGTTCAACAACACGGGCAATGTACTAGCCAACGATACCGATGCCGATCTCGCGTTTGGGGATGTGTTGTCGGTGGCCTCGTTTACCACCTCGGTGCCGGGCGTGGTGACCAATAACGGCGATGGCAGCTTCGGCTTCAACCCCGATGGTGACTATGAATTTCTCGACGAGGGTCCCAATGCAGCCCAGTCTTCCGCCACCAAAACCATTCAATACTTTGTCAGTGATGGCATTGCGAATAGTGCGGCCAGTGCGACGGTGTTTATCCGTGTAAATGGGGTCAATGATCCTCCGGTCGCTGTCGCGGATAGCTACAATGTGAATATCGGCGGTAGTCTGAGCGTGACTTCCATTAATTCGATACTCAACAACGATACCGATGCCGATGCCGGTGAAAAGACGAAGAATGCAATCCTGGAAATCGGGCCATCGTCGGCATCGAGTTTCTCGCTAAATGCCGATGGTACTTTCAGCTATACCCATAACGGGTTGAGCAGCAGCAACGATAGCTTCACCTACAAGGTCAACGACGGTGACGCGGATTCGAATATCGTGACGGTGACCCTGAACGTGATCAATACCGCACCGACAGCGGGCGCGGGTGCGGCAACGGTCGCCGAGGGCACTCAGGAAACCATCGATATACTGAATTTCGTGACAGACAACGAAACCCTGGCCACGGCGTCTGTCGCAAGCGTCAGCAATGCCGTTGGCGGCAGCGTGCAGATCAATCCGCTCAATAACCAGCAGGTGATTTTTTCGCATAATGGCGGCGAGCCATCGCAAGCGGCGAGCTTTCAGTACACCGTCAGTGACGGCTTCCTGTTCTCCAACACCGCCACGGTGACCTTGACGGTCGAGCAGCGCAACGATGACCCGGTCGGTAATGCGGATACCATCGCCGTCAACATCGAGGGTAGCGCGACCTCACTGGTCGGCGGTGCGGGTTCGGTGTTGGCCAACGACAGCGACGCCGAGAATGACACGCTGAGTGCGGAACTGGTGACGGGGCCGGCATTCGCATCGGTGTTCAATCTGGCGGCCGATGGAAGCTTCAGTTATACCCATAATGGCACGAACAATCTTAGCGACAGTTTCGTGTATCGGGCGCGTGACAATTCAACGGAGCCCTCGAATCCGAATGCTGTCTCGCTTGATGTGACAGTAACGATTGATATCACCAATACGCCGCCCTCCGCCGTTGCGGATGCCGCCAGCGTGAATGAGGGTCAGAGTGTCGATATCGATGTGCTGGGCAATGATAGCGATGCCGAGACCTCGGCGCTGAGCATCATCTCGATTACGACTGTGGTGAATGGCTCCACCAGTGATGGTCCCAATGGCAGTGTGACATTCACGCATGACGGTTCGGAGACCAGTGTCGCCAGTTTCCAGTACACCATCAGCGATAATTTCCTGACGTCAAACACGGCGACCGTGTCGATCAGCGTGAACCCCATCAACGATTCACCAGTGGCGCTGGCGGAGGCCATTGCGGTGGACATTGCAGGCACCGCGACCAGCATTCAGGGCAGCGGCGCGACCTCGGTGCTTGCCAATGATAGTGATGCCGAGGGCGATAACCTGACCGCAGTGCTGGTCGATAATGTCACGGCTGGCAGCCTGACCTTGAATGCCGATGGCAGCTTCAGTTATACCCACGATGGCAGCGGCGTGCTTGGCGACAGTTTTACCTACCGTGCTCAGGATGATTCGACGGAGCCGAGCAATCCCAATGCCTTGTCGAACCTGGTCACGGTCAATGTTTCAGTCGCCAACTCCGCGCCGATCGCCAACCCCGATGTCGCCACGGTGGCCGAAGGGCTGAGCGTCAATATCAACGTGCTGGGCAACGACAATGATGCGGAAACGGCTGCGCTATCGATTGGCTCTGTGACCAATGTGCTCAACGGCGCGGTCGTCATCGAGGCGGATAATTCCGTGACCTTTAGCCACGATGGCTCCGAGTCGGGCAGCGCCAGTTTCAGTTATACCGCGAGCGATGGTTTTCTGGTGTCTGCGCCCGCTGTGGTTTCGATCACGGTCGATCCGCGTAACGATTCCCCGTCGGCGCAGAACGATGTGATTGCCGTTGCGATCGCCGGCACTGCGAACAGCGTGCAGGGAGGGGCGCTGTCGGTTCTGGCCAATGACTCGGATGCCGAAAACGATACCCTGTCGGCGCAGCTTGTCGCGGCCCCGGCCTTTGCATCGCTGTTCACCCTGAATGCCGATGGCAGCTTCAGTTATACCCATGACGGCAGTGATAATCTGACTGACAGTTTCACCTACCGGGCGCGCGACGATTCAACCGAGGCCACCAATCCGGCTGCCTTGTCCAATGAGGCAACCGTTAGCATCAGCATCGCCAATACTGCGCCGACCGCTGTTAATGATGCAGGTTCCGTTGACGAGGGCGGTAGTGTCACGGTGGCCGTGCTGGCCAATGATACGGATGCAGAAACCGCGGCCACGGGCGTCACGGCGATCAGCAATGTCGTCAATGGCGTGGCGGTCATCAATGCAGACAACACGCTGAGTTTCACCCACGACGGGTCCGAAACCATTACAGCCAGCTTTGACTACACGGCGAATGACGGCTTCCTGATCTCGGCCCCGGCTACGGTGACCTTGACCGTTAATCCTGTGAACGATTCCCCCGTCGCTATTGCGGATGCCATCAGCCTGGGCATCGCGGGCACCGCGACAACGCTGCTAGGCGGTGAGTCCAGCGTGCTGGCCAATGACAGTGATGTGGAGAACGATACGCTGAGCGCGTTACTGGTTTCGCCCCCGGCCTTTTCCACCGCGTTCACGCTCAATGCCGATGGCAGCTTCAGTTACACCCATGATGGCAGCAATAACCTGAGTGACAGCTTCAGCTACCAGGCGCAGGATAATTCCAGCGAGGCCTCGAATCCAGCCGCGCTGTCCAATATCGTTGAAGTCACGCTGTCGCTGTCCAATACCGCGCCGTTGGCGATCGACGACGCCGCGGTTGTGGCCGAAGGCGGGAGTATCACAATCGATGTGCTGGCCAATGACGTCGATAACGAGACCAATGTACCGATCAGCGTGAAAAATCTGGCCAATGTGACGAATGGCACAGCTGTCATCAACGCTGACAACAGCATTACCTACACCCACGATGGCTCGGAGACCAGCGAGGCCTCGTTCAGTTACATCGCGAGTGATGGTTTTCTCGACTCGGCCAGCAGCGCACTCGTGACCCTGACGGTCACAGCAACGAACGATCCACCATCGATTGCAGCGCTGGCCGATCAGGTCGCTACCGAGGGCCTGCCCATGCCGGTGGTAATCGCACTGGGTTCGGATATAGATGATGCCAACGATGGGGTTAATCTGGTGTATTCGCTCATCGGCGCACCGCCAGGCATGGCCATTTCAAATGATGTGGCGAGCCTGGGCCAGATTACATGGACACCGCCGCAAAGCGGGGTGTTCAACGAGATCCACGGCCCGATTACCGTGGCAGTGAGTGACGGCGGCGAGGATGGCGTAGCGCCGGCCACGACAACATTCAGTGTCACTGTCAGCCCACCCGATGCCGATGCTGATCTGTTGCCGGATTATGTCGACCTGTGCCCGGCGGTGGCCGATGCAAGCAATGCCGATTTTGACGGCGACGGGACACCGGGCATAGATGCCGATCCAAACGATGCTCGCGGTGGTGATGTCTGCGACAGCGATGACGACAACGATGGCATGCCGGACCTGTTCGAGCTGGCCAATAGCTTTGACCCGTTTGATCCGGCTGACGCCGCCGGCGACCGCGATGGTGATGGAATCAGCAATGTCGACGAGTTCAACGCGGGCACCAGCCCATTGCTGGGCGCGCTGATCATCGACGCAAGCGGTTATCGCACAGCGTTTAATTTGCCATCGCCGCTACCCGCGTCGATTCATCCGAATGCGACTGCGGTATCTGCCAATAACCCTGGCCCATACAGGCCGGGCCGGCACGCGATTACCTGGACCGCGTCCAACCCGGCGAATCCGTTTCTTGCCGTTACCCAGCAGATTCTGGGTGTACGTCCTCTGGTCAACCTGCACGCAGACCAAACCGTGGTTGAGGGCAATCGCGTGAGTGTGAACCTGTCGCTGAACGGCGATGCGGTTGACTATCCGGTCGAGGTGACCTACAGCGTGAGCGGCAGCGCCGGGCCTCAGGATCATACCGCGCAGGCCGGCAGCGTCATTATCGATGCGGCATCCAACAATACCGGCTCGATCAGTTTCGATGTGCTGCCAGACAGCATTGCCGATGGCGGTGAAACCATCGTGCTGACACTGAACTCGGCTGACAATGCGGTCGTCGGTAGTCGCGCCAGCACGACGGTGACCATTCAGGAAGGCAACATACCGCCCCTGGTCAGTCTGCAGGTATTGCAGGGCGGTACCACCATCAGCAAGGCCTATGTGGATCAAGGACCGGTGACGGTCAATGCGCTGGTCAGTGACCCGAATGCGGGCCAGAGTCATCGCTATGACTGGTCTGCCACCGCTAATGTCTTGCTGGCGCCAGCCGATACTGCGAGCGCAAACTGGACCTTCACCCCGGATGTCGGCGTGTTTGCGATCGATGTGCTGGTTGCTGATGACGCCAGCCCTGCGGGTCAGACGCGAGCGCGTCGACTGCTCAAGGTCGAAGCGACCGCGCCGCAGCTCGTTTCAAGCAATGACAGTGATGGTGATGGTATCAACGACGAGGCCGAGGGCAGTGGCGACAGCGATGATGATGGTGTGGCCGATTACCTTGATTCGATAGCGGCCCCGAATCTGCTGCAGAGCGCAGGTGGTCGTAACGTCGAGGACGCCCTGCTGCAAGGAGAGCAGGGCGTAAAGCTGAAGATAGGTGGTACCGCCTATGCTGCAGGCGTGCCTGGCGCCGCCATTACCGACGAGACCATTCGCGAGTTTGGCGGCGATACCGGCGAAGCGCCTCTCAATGCCAGTGATGATTTCGACCATATAGGCGGTGTCTATGATTTTGAAATCAGTGGCTTCGCTGCAGGCAGTTCCGTGCGCCTGATCATTCCGCTGCAAAGCGGCATTCCTCGCGATGCCAGGTATCGCAAGTTCGATCCGCAAACAGGCTGGAAAGATTTCGTCGAGGATGGTGTCAATAACCGCCTGTTCAGCGCCTTCGGTCCGAATGGCGCCTGTCCAGAACCAGGTAGTGCACGTTATGTCGCGGGTTTGACCTATTTGCACAACTGCCTGCAGATATTGATTCAGGATGGTGGCCCTAATGACCCTGATGGCATCGCCAATGGTGTGGTTCGCGATCCGGGCGCGATTGGTGTTCGGTTAAGCGAGCCGACGCGTCCGCTGCTGGAGCAGGGCGGCGCTATTGGTTTGTCGAGTTTGTTGCTGCTGTTGATGCTGGGAATCTATCGTCTGGTTTTGGTACGTATACAAAAGCCCTAATAAATAGCCAAAAAATTAATGTTAAAAACAAACCGGTTAGTTTATCTCGCGCTGTCTGGTCTGATGTTGCCATGCGCCGCAACGGCGCTTTCGACGATGGACGAGGGGGGGGTAGTCGTTCTGGCTCAGCAAACGTTGCGCCATGGTCCCGTCAGCGCCAATGAAACCTTGTGGAGTATCGCCCGCCGTTATGCTCCGGACAAGGCATCGGTTTCACGCATGTCGGTTTCTATCTTTCGCGCCAATCCGTCGGCCTTTTATGACAACAACATCAACCGTTTGCGGAAGGGCGCGATGCTGACGATCCCGGCCGTACCCGCGGCCCTGTCTGCAGTGGATAGCCGAGAGGCCGTGCAGGTATTGCAGGCGCATGAAACGACCTATCGCGAGTTCTATGATGATTATACCGCGACGCCTTCGAGCAGCAGCCAGAGCCCTGCCGCAGGTCTCGAAGCCGTCGCCGCGTTGGGCGCGGTGCTGACATCGGAGGATGCGCCGCAGGCGGCCCAGGCGCCCGTTGCCGATGCGGAGATTGAACCGGTGCAGGTTGTCACGCTGCCGGGGCTGATACAGACGGCCGCGAACGCTGAGTCGGCGCAAACGGATGCCTCGGCACCCGCACCCGCTGTTTCAACACATGCTGATCATGAAGAAGTTGAAACGCGCCTGAGTTATGACCTGTCAGCGATCTACGATGACAATATTCGTAAATCACGCTACGCCAGTGATATCCGCGATGATTATCTGGTCAATCTGACCTTGCACGGACGAATGATTTTCAGCGTCAGCGAATTTTCAAATATGACCCTGGGCGTCCGCTTCGGAATCGAAAAATTCTCGACTTTCGACAAGCTCGACAGTGCGCTGATCGAAGCCAATATGAAGTATGGATTCGCCTTTTCCTCGGCCTTTTCGGCGCCTACCTATTCACTCAAGCTGCAGTTGGGCACCCAGGAGTTTGAGTCGGATATGCGCGATGCCGATTTTGCCGGCATAGGGTTTGAGATTGGAAGCCAGTTGACCGACCGGTTATTCCTCGTTGGCGGGTTCAAGGCGCAAACTCGCGAGTCGCGCAGCCAGGTTTTCGATACGACTGAACACCAGCTGTTCATTAACGCGGATCTTAACCTCAGCCGCCGTACGCTCATGTATCTGACCTATAGCCTGCTGAATGGCGATCTGGTTTCTACCGCCACGCCGCGCCTGGTGTTCATCAATGCGGCAGAGATTATTGAGCCAGACGATGCATATGGTGGCGTGGCCTTCGATCAGTTTGCCTACCGCCTCGACGCGACCACTCAGCTCGTTACGCTGGGTTACAACCATGCGCTGAGGCGAGGGTTGACCTTTGATCTGTCAGTACGCTATGTCACCAGCGAGGCGGATAACGAACCGAACATCCATTACGACCGGACCATTGTGCGCGGTGGTTTCATCGGGAGGTTTTAGGCGATGTCGATCAGTAAATTATTGGCTGTTTTGTTTCTTGCGCTGTCGGCGTTGCAGGCTTGCAGTAAAGGCGAGTTGCCGCAGCCCCCAGGTTCCACGGTAGATTCCACCACGCCCGATCGTTACCTGTTATTTCTCAATCGGCAGGCTCAGCTGCCAGCCGGACATTATACCATTGTGGTGGCTACTATAAATTCAGGTCAGAGTGGTTCGTTCTCGCTGGAGATCGAACGTAATGATGGCTCGCCTGTGGAGTTCATTTCAGGTAACTGGCAAAACGCGGCCGGGCCGTCGAGCACACCGGCGCAAACCTGTAATGCGACGCCGACCAATGCCTGTTATGCACTTGAGATGCAGCAGGCAACGGGGCTGAGCCTGCGCCTGTCGTCCGAGCTGGATGGCATCATTTATCTGGTCGATAAGGGCAATGATGTGCTGGTGGCCGAGCAAAATGCGCTAGCGGGAGGCGGGCTGGAGGTCATGAGTTTTCTGCCATCGACGCTGGATGATGATTCGTTTACCCAGGCCTATTATGCGGCGATCGATCCGAGCAATGCGCGTGATACCTTGCAGAAGTATCAGCAGTTGCACGGATTTGATACCCAGGGAGCGGATGTGCATGTGATCTTTCGCGATTCGAAAGACCTCGGTTATGGTCGTGATATGTATATGCGCAGTTATCCTAACAGTGAATGTGGCGGTCAGGTCGTTGCGTTTTATGTGCGCAATTTTGCGCTCGAGATCATCGATGGGCTGGCCTACGGGACAGTCAATCTGCAAGCGGCGGTTGCGGCCGATCTACAGCATCATTTCGGGTCCAATGCGATCGAGTTCTCGCGCGGGTTTCTGTCGGTCGATGGCAAGTGCTCCGCCGAGCCCTTTGCGCGTTTCTTTACCTATCGTTCCGATTACAGCTCACCGGATGCGCCTCATCCGCGCCTGACGAGGATCGATCTGGACGGGCGCGGGGCGAAGGCGATGCCGCAACCCTGTATCAGTTGTCATGGTGGCAAGATTCTGCCCATTGATCGCTTCGGGCGGATGGTCGCGGCGCATGCCAACGACCCGCTGCAGCAGATTGGCGATACCAAGGCGCGTTTGCAGGCATTTGAGGTCGATACCTTCGAGTTTTCCGATCGTCCGGGTTTTACCCGTGCCGACATCGAGGAGGGTCTGCGCAAGTTGAACAGTGCTGTGTTCTGCACCTATCCTGGCAGTGCGGGTCACCCGGCTTGCGACGAATTTGGTGGTGGCTTGCCAGCGCAGACCGACAATGGCGAGTGGAACGGTGATTTTGCGCGCGAGGTGATGCTTGGCTGGTATGGGAATGCACTTGAAACGGCAGGCAGCGGGTTTAGCGATGCGTTCGTGCCGTCCGGCTGGACGCCTTCACCAGGCAGCGTACCTGAGGGCGCCGACACCTTGTTTCGCAAGGTCATTGGCCCCAATTGCTTCGTCTGCCATGGCAAGCGTGGCAATCGCCTCGGTCAAGATCTGAATGTTGACGCGGCGGGTAAAGAGCTGGATTTCAGTAGTTACCAGAAATTCATTAATTATGCCGATGAAATTCGCGAGCTTGTGTTCGAAGAAGGGCGCATGCCCCTGGGCTTGCTCAACTACAACAACTTCTGGGATGATCCGGAAAAGGCCGAATTGCTGGCCAGTTTTATCGCGCCGCAATTAACCGAAGATTTCATAACCCGTCATACCGATGCGGCGGGCAATATCATTCCACCCGGTCAGGTCGTGGCCCGGGCTGGACCTGATCGGGTTACCCTGCCGGGGGCACCGATTACCCTGAACGCCAATGGCAGCCTGTTTGCGGATGGTTTTATCTGGTCGGTGAGTTCACAGCCAGCCGGGTCCAGTGTCAGTTTCAGCTCGCCCAACAGGGGAATGACTGAGTTCACTGCGGATGTCGATGGTGTGTATGAAGTGATACTTACGGCGTTGTCATCTGTGCGTGGTACACAACATGGCGACAGCCTGATTATCAAGATCGACAGTGGCCTCTCCAAGGCGCCTGCCAGCCTCGATTTTTACACGGACATCGAGCCGGTTTTGAGTAGCTGTGCTGCGCAATGCCACACCACCGATGGCGGGTTGCAGGCGGCGATCGGCGTGCCGGTATGGTGGGAGAATGATGCCAGTCAGCCACTCGGCATACCGGCCTCGGCCGCTGACGCACCTGCGCTGGGGCTGTATGAACAGGCGCGTGCCCGAATTGATTTCGAACGTATCGAACGCAGTCCATTGCTGTTGAAACCGTCCGGTATTCATCATTACGGTGGTCGACGCGATACCGAAAATTTTAATGTGTCGCTTGATCTGGGCGCGGCTGGACGCGCCTCCTACGACATGTTCGTGAACTGGATATCTGAAGGCGCTACCTGTGGTGGTAATGCGCTACAATGTCCTTGAGTGAACTGATTTTTTGTACCCTTGCACGACAAACGCAGAATTCTAAGCGGATGGATCAAATTGTTGACGGGCCTGGCTTTATTGTCAGTGCTGTTCGTCGCTATTGATTTTTCGTTCAATCGTCCAGACACGCCTACCCATCGTTTCATGTTGCCCGAGCTACCGGTCAACCGTCCGATGCTGTTGCGCGAGGGTTCGCTGCAACTGATTGTGGCGCGCTTCGATGCGTCAACCGTTGCCGCGTTGAACAGCGCATCGCGGTTGTCAAAAATATCCCAGTCGTTTCGCAGTTCATCCCCGCGCGTGGATGATGATGGCTATTTTGTAGCCTTTGCCTATGGTGAAAATGCCTGTCCGCTGGATATTGACGACGATGGCTATCGTGAAATCTGCAGCGATGTGGTGTATGACCTGTTGGGGCGTTCGCCCAATCCGCAACGTTATGCCGATCTGAAGATTCCCGGGTATACTTTCAGCCAGAACCATCGTGTATTAACCATCGAGTGAGCCATGCCTTCTTTTGATATTGTTTCTGAACTCAATCATCATGAATTGACCAATGCGATCGATCAGGCCAACAAGGAGATCGGTACGCGGTTTGATTTCAAGGGCTCCAACGCCCATTTCGAATCCTTAGCCGATGGCAGCCTGATGATGCATGCTGAAACCCGGTTCCAACTCCAGCAGATGTTTCCGGTGCTGTTGTCAAAGCTGACCCGGCGCGGTGTGGATGTCGATTGCCTGAGCACGGGTGATGTGGTTGAACAGGCCAGGACCGCTAAACAGCCGGTCAGCATTCAGGAGGGGATCGACAAGGAAACGGGTAAAAAGATCGTAAAATTAATCAAGGATTCCAAGGCCAAGGTGCAGGCTTCGATTCAGGGTGAACAGGTGCGTGTGACGGGTAAGAAGCGCGATGATCTACAGGAAGTTATTCAGATGCTGAAGGGCGCCGAGGTTGGAATTCCATTGCAGTTCAATAATTTTCGTGACTAAGCGACCGCAGCTCAGGACGCTGTACTAGCCTGTCAGGTAAACATCAAAGCGGATCGTCTTTTCGCGGAAGCTCATCGATGGGGTCATCGCGTTCAATGTTGGGGCGTTGAGTGGGCGTTTGACGACCACACGTTGGGCGCCGATCGTCAATGCCTGTTCAAACAGCGACTGCATCGACTGATTGCTCGTCAGTCGCTGTAACAGTTGCAATTCCTTGGCTGGTTTGGCGCCGGATTTATGGGCCGGAAACATCGGGTCGATATAGACGCAGTCAAAGGCGCCCACCTCGCATTCTTTTAAAAACTCCACACTGTCCCTGTTTATTGCCTGCATGCGCCCGGTGACTCTTTCAGCCGTGGTGTCCTCGGCAATATCCAGCAGGTATTGGAGGCAGTGAAAAATTAATCGGTGATGCTCAATGAGGGTTACCTCGCGTCCCTGTGCGGCCAGCAGAAAAGCATCCCGCCCCCAGCCTGCGGTCAGGTCGGCTATGCGATTTATGCTGCCTTTACGATTGCTGCAGGCGCGCAGCAATGCCTGGTTTTTCTGCCGGGCACGCGCCAGCAGTTTAGGCTCATCAAAAGCATAGTTGTAGCAGGTTTTCTGTTTATCCAGCACGCTGCATAATCGAATGCCGTTGTCTTCGAGGGTCAGTGTGACGTCAACCTCCGTGGCAAAACGCTCCAGTCCCTCAATCAGCCTGCGCGCGGCAGCCTTGTGATAAGCGGTATGGTTTGCAATCTTGATCATCGATCAGTAATGCGGTGGTTTCTCGAATGCGCTGGCTGCATCCGGGAGTTGTTCGCGCAGATCCTTGAAGTGTTGATTGAGTTGTTCGAGGCGTGCGCTAAGGCGCACGATGTCATCGGCCTGGCGGGTTACTATGTCGTTGAGGGTTTCGATTGTATACTCCTGCTCTGAAAACAGCATTTCAAGCCGGTTGATACGTTGTTCAGGCGTGTCGAGGGTCATGGGTCGGGTATCCACATATTTAAAATGAAGGAATTCTAACAAAAGCCCATGATCCGCATGAGCGAAATACTGATGCTGGCGTCCCTCGCCGGTGCGATCTGGTTATGGGTGGACAGCATGCGTTCGCGCGAGCGTGCCCTAGCTGCAAGCCGCCGTGCCTGCACCGAGGTCAACGCGCAGTTGCTGGACGAAACAGTCGCGCTGGCGAAGCTTCGATTATGTCGCACATCCCGGGGAACTATGGCATTATGCCGGGTGTATGAATTCGATTTCACGCTGGATGGCGAGAATCGCCGTGGCGGTCTTGTCGTCATGCGAGGACAACTGATCGAGGATCTGGTGCTCGATTTCGATCATACGTCGGCTTTACAATAAATCGCTCCTGACAGGACAAGGTTCGCAGTACATAAGAGGGCAAAATGGCAGAGTCTCAGATCCACACCATAAAACAGATCGCGCAAAAGATCGCTAAAGAAAACGATCGTCGTCAGCGTCTTTCTCATACCATCAACGAATTGCTTGCGGAACGCCAGGAAGTGCTGGTGGGCTATTGTGAATTGGCGGCGCTCGAGGCTGGCGGCGGTGAGTTGGACAAGGTGCTGACCGAATTGAAAAAATTCACCCAGATGCTGGTCGATTATACGGCGCTGGGTCATTTTGAGATCTACCAGCGCATTATGGATGGTAAGGAGCGGCGTGAATCGATCAAAGCCATTGCGCACGATATTTACGAGACCATCTCGCGCACGACTGACTTCTTCGTTGAATTCAATGACAAATACGACGGTGCAGACGACAGGGAGAGCCTGATCCCACTGCAAAATGACCTTTCCCTGATAGGCGAGGCCATGGCTTCACGTATCGATAAGGAAGACAAGCTGTTGCGCGAAATGAGTAATCAGGTGTTATACCGAAACAACTGATTTTCGAGATCGATATTTTCGAGATCGATCTCAATCTGGCACGTTTTATGTGTGGCGCTGAGCGATCAGCGCTGCAAACCAGCTTAACCAACCCGCCATTAAACACAGCCCACCGATAGGCGTTATCATGCCAAGGGCGGATGTCGACGTCATCACCAGCAGGTACAGACTGCCGCTGAACAGCACCAGGCCAACAATCAGGAGTACGCCGCTGAGCTTGGCCAGGAGCGATGAGGCCTTATTCTCCATCCATATACCGAGCGCGATCAGCCCCAGCGCGTGGTAAAAATGGTATTCGCTTGCTGTTTGCCAGGTCTGCATTTGCTGCGCGCTAATGCTGGCGCGTAATGCGTGGGCGCCAAATGCACCGAGCATGACAGCGAGCAGTGAAAATAGCAGTCCGCTGGCGAGAAAAAAGCGTGCGCTCATGGATTGACGCGATTGGGTGTGTTGCCCTGGATGAATTCCACGATGTTGTTAACCGTTCCGTCAAGCAGGCGTTGACGGGCTTGTCGTGTGCCCCAGGCATTATGCGGGGTGATGATGAGGTTCTTCAGTTGGCTGGTTAGCATGGGGTCATCGGCGCTCGGCGGTTCTGTGACCAGACAGTCGATCCCTGCGCCGCCGATTTCTCCTAGCGCGAGCGCTTCCAGCAGATCGGCCTCGTTGATGATGCCGCCGCGAGCAGTATTGATGATGAGGGCCGAATCTTTCATCATTTTGAGTTGTGGCCGCGCAATCAGATCGCGCGTTTCGTCGGTCAGGGGGCAATGCAGGCTGATCACATCTGCTCGCTGCAGTATTTCGTCGAGATCGACACGGCCGTCCCTGGCACGATGACGTGCACTGCGCGCGATTAAAACCTGCATACCAAAGGCCAGCGCGATGCGTTCAACGGCTTTGGCGATATGGCCATAACCGATGAGGCCCAATGTTTTGCCTTTTAATTCCTGCATCGGGTGGCTGAGCAGGCAGAATTGAGTTTGCGCCTGCCATGCTCCCTTGCCGATATCGCGCTGGTAGTCCAGAAAGCGGGTCGTCAGGGCGAGAATCAGCATGAAAACATGCTGGCTGACGGAAGCGGCGGCGTAGTCGCGCACGTTACACACCACGATACCGTGTTGCGAAGCGGCCTGCAGGTCGATGTTATTGGTGCCGGTGGCAATTACGCACACCAGCTTTAGCCTGGGCAGCGCTGCGAATTCAGTCTCTCCCAGCAAGACCTTGTTGACGACGACGATCTCGGCGTCGCCAGCGCGATCAATTATGTCATCGCTGCCGCAATGCGCCCAGGTCGTCAGGCGGGTGCTGGCTTCCAGTTCGTCAAAATCGAGATCGCTACAGTCAATGCTGTCGCGATCGAGAAATACGCAGGCTGGTCGGGTCATGCTGATCCAATTCACAGGTTTATTTGAACTCGATGGTGGCGCTTTCCTGCAGTTCCTTGAGCTTGTTCTGAATGGCTTCAGCGGCAATCGATGTGGCCAGATTTTTGCGCACCGAGTCGAGTGACGGCGGCTCTGAGTCACGAATATCATTGAGTTGAATCACGTGCCAACCGAAACGCGTCTGTACCGGTGCCGATGAGTATTTGCCTTTTTCGAGTTCTGCCGTGGCTGCCGAGAAGGGCGCCACCATGTCTTCTTTCTTGAACCAGCCGAGTGAGCCGCCTTTTTTACCGCTGGGGCCTGTTGACAGTTTCATGGCAAGTTCCTCGAAGCTTTCGCCATTATCCAGCCGGGTAATGATGTTGCGTGCTTCCTGTTCGGTTTTTACCAGGATGTGATTGGCATTGAATTCCTTGGTCTCGCTGTTTTCGACGTAATCGCTCTGGTAGCGCTGCTTGAGTTGTTCGTCGGAGATGTCGAGATTATCGAGATAGATTTGCAGGTAGGTCGAGGCGATCAAAGCAGCCGTGCTGCGCTTGATTTCGAGCTGCAGGGTTTCGTTTTGCAGGGTATTCGCGCTACGGGCGGCCTGATTGAGCAACTCCACATTGATCATCTCGCGTATCGCTTCTTGCGGTGTTTTGACCGTCGGCTGCTGAGCCATGAAATGACGTAGCTCGTGCTCGGTGATACCCACGCCGTTAACGGTGACGAGAATCGGGTTCTGCTCGGTTTCTTTGACGGCTTCATCAGCGGCAAGCAGCGTCGCTGGAAAGACTAACAGGGATATGAGTAACGGGGTGACGAATTTTTTCATGATAAATCTAATTTGCGTTCGTGAGTGGTCAGAGTGTTTGGGGGCGAATCAGGGTAGCACCTTGTTGAAGGGTTTCACCGTGACGGATTCGTACACGCCGGTTTTCCAGTACGGGTCTTCATTGGCCCAGGCCCTGGCGTCCTCCAGACTGTCAAACTCGGCGACGATCAGGCTGCCGCTGAACCCGGCCTCGCCAGGGTCGGGGCTGTCGATGGCCGGATTCGGACCGGCCAGAATCAGGCGCCCCTGCTGCTTGAGTATCTGCAAGCGTTCGACGTGCGCCGGACGCACGGCCAGCCGGTCAGTCAGGCTGTCGGGTTTGTCGATACCGACGATAGAATAAAGCATTCAACCTTCCTCCTTTTTAATGGATTCCGCGCCGCGTTCGGAGTGGGAATCATTATCGATGTATTTGGCGAGATAAAACGCCTGGCCGACCACGAAAATCAGGGTCAGACCCAGCAGGCCAAATAACTTGAAATCGACCCAGATGTCTTCGCTGAATCTAAAAGCAACAATGAGATTGGCGATGCCCGAGAACACGAAAAACCCGATCCAGGCAAAATTCAGTTTGTACCAGACGCGTTGATCAGTAAGTTCGACGGCGTGTCCCATCATGCGCTGGACCAGCGGTTTTGAGCCGATGAAATGACTGCCCAGGAATACCGCAGCAAACAGCCAGTTGATGGCGGTGGGTTTCCACTTGATGAAGGTCGGATCTTTGAGGAGCAGGGTGGCGCCACCAAACACGATCAGCAGAAGCAGTGTGATGAGGTGCATTTTTTCGACCTTTTTACTGACGATGGCAGTCAGGCCAACCTGCACGATGGTCGCCAGTATGGCCATCAGGGTGGCCAGGTAAATGGCGTATTTGGCATCGCCAGCTTGCATGCCCATGAACGGGAACAGCGTATTGGTGGTGGTAATCAGTTCGTCAGGCAGGTCCAGATAGAACTTGTAGACGATGAAAAACAGCAGAATCGGAAAAAAATCGAAAAGTTGCTTCATGGCTACTGGGCTTAAATCAGGCCCGGAATCATATTATGTGGAGGAAAGTAAGTCGACGCTTTAATTGGACGCGGGGTATAAAACGCGATGAGGTTCACGCCAGCCTATTAATTCACGGGGAGACGGCTACGAATCTGGTCGCGATCGTACCACCAGTTACTACCGACGATGGTATCCAGTATGGTCGCCATGCGTGGCAAGAGCTTGTTGATGTCGTCAAGCTCATACATCTTGATCCATGTCTGAATGGTTTTTGCATCGTGGATGCCACGGTGCCGTTTGGCTACCTGGGCGATGATCTCATTGGTCAGGAATGTGAGGTTCTTGTGTTCTTTGTCACTGCTGCGAATCTCGGCCAGATAGTGCGCCAGCATGGCCGCGACAGCGGCGCCATCGGATTCATCCGGGGTTTCGTCAACAATGTGATGCAGCAACTGCACACTGGTATTGGCGTCGATCGGGAAAGTGACCGCGAGCCAGATGCCGTTGCCGAGGGCTATCAGCGCATCGCTCTGGTTGGCGTTGTAGATGATGTCACAGGCATCGACCGCCTCCTGCCAGGCGTTGTGCTCGATGAAGGTGGCAAATGATTGTTCGGCCCAGTCATGTGCCTGTTGTTGCTCGTCGAGGCCTAAATGGCATTCGGCAATATCGAGCATCAGGCGCGCTCGTTCGAGCTCGTCGCAATCTTCGCGCAAGGCCCGGTAATGCTGCATGTGCTCGTCGAGCGATTGTTGCAGACTGTGTTCCTGATTGCTGACCTCCAGCACAGGATTGTCTTCAACCTCGAGTCCGAAAAAGGGTGAATCCTCTCGTGCCATGGCTGATTTACTCCAGATAGCCTTCGGTATGCGTGTCCAGAATCAACTTGAGCGTTGGCCAGGTTGGAATCGCGCGCTGGTCGGTGTTCTTCAGGACATGCATGAAATCAATGTAATCACCTTCGCCAGGCTGGTACTCGCTGGCCTTGATGGCTTCAAGCATGTTCCTGAGGCCGCGCTCAAGCGGTTCAATAATGGCTGGCAAGTTGTCCATAGACTCTTCGTCATAGTCTATGGCCGCGCGCAGGTCGAACATATCGTCCAGGGCCTGATTGATCAGGTAAAGAAGTTCTTCTTGCGAGCGGGCGCGCGTTCTTGCAACCATGTCTATTTCCAGTCGTTCGGGTCAGGGGTGGATTATTTCATCGATGAAAAAAAGAATAAAGTTGGCTGCCAATTGACTCTCGGCAGCTATAGTCAGGATATGTCCGCTACACTAAAACGGAAAACCGAAGACACAGAGCTTAAGATTTTTCATCGTCGGCCGATAGGTTGGGGCAGATGAGTCCGTTTTCAACCAGTCAGTGGATAATGCATCGTTCAGTCTGCTTCGGGTGGTTCATGATTTGTTTTATTTATTCCGGTTTTTCAAAGGGTTAGCATGGACCTGGCGTCATTCATAGGTATTATCTCAGGCATCGGCCTGATCGTGGCAGCCATCTTTTACGGTGGCGATGTGCACAATTTCTGGAACCTGCCTGGCATCATGATCGTGCTCGGCGGTACGCTGGCGGCGACCTTGTTGACCTTCCAGTTCAAGGATGTAATCAATGCCTGGAAAAGTGCCTATTTCGTTTTTACCTCACCCAAACAGGATTCTCAGGACCTGATCAACACCATGATCAAACTGGGTACGATCAGCCGTCGTAAGGGCTTGCTGAGTCTGATGGATGTAAAAACCAATTCGCCTTTTTTAAAAAGGGTTTGCACCCTGATTGCGGATGCAGCCGATGAGGAAACGCTGCGTTCGGCGATGCGCACGGAAATCGAATCCATGCAGATGCGCCATTTTATCGTGCAGGATGTTTTCCGCAAGATGGCTTTATATGCGCCTTCCTTTGGCATGCTGGGTACCCTCATCGGATTGATCCAGATGTTGTCTCTGCTGGCCGATGCCGAAAGTCTCGGGCCAGCCATGGCAGTGGCCTTGCTGACCACCTTCTATGGCTCGTTGCTGGCCACGGTGATTTTTCTGCCCATAGCCGGTAAACTACGTTCACGTACCATGATCGAGGTAATGAATTTCGAGATCATTTACCAGGGTGCGGTCAGCATTCTTCAGGACAATAACCCGCTGTCGGTTTACGAAAAGCTCTCATCATTCGTGCCTGCGAAAAAACGCAAACCCATGCAGACACTCAAGGAAAGGAGTTAACCATGGAAGGAAACACGCTGCTCGAACAGTTCGAAAGCGATGATAACCAGAATACCTGGATAGTGACCTTTGCGGACATGATGACCTTGATTCTGGTTTTCTTCATCCTGTTGTACACGCTTTCCAACTATGAAGACGAGGCGTTCAGGGCGCAGATCGCCTCAATCAACGTACTCGACGGTGAAGGTAGCCAGATCAGTATCATTGATTACGCATCACGTCAGGGAAGGGACCCCGAACCGCTGCGAGTGGTTGAAGATATGTTAGGCCTGAATCCCTCGCCCAGCGTCATCCAGCCGATCCGGCCAAAGGTTTACGCGGAGCTAGAAAGCCTGGTTGACAATACTGACCTGTCCGATAGCGTGACGTTGGACATGGTCGGTGATCAAATCAATCTGAAAATTGACGGACGCTACCTTTTCGATTCGGGTGTGGCGGAGCTTAAAGACAGCGCCAGGGTGATATTCAATAATTTGGCGCAGTTGTTTCGCGAGCATCCGGATTATCGAATCGCCATTCGAGGCCATACAGACGATTTAAGCATCGAGACCGAGCGCTTTCCTTCTAACTGGGAACTGTCGGCGATTCGCGCCACCACGGTATTGCGCTATTTCATACAGCAGGGACTTGACCCGGAGCGCATGACTGCGACAGGATACGCCGATTTCATTCCATTGGTGCCTAACGATAGCCCTGAAAACAGGGCAACTAACCGGAGAGTCGAGTTTGTTCTGGCGAAAGAAAAAGAAGATTGATCTCGAAATTCCGTCCGATGCCAGCGAGCATCGTTCGGCGTTTCGTGTCAAACCTGATCCCGCCAGACCAATGATTCTGAACCTGGCTGGTAATTCATACCCTTTGACCAATGTCAGTGGAACGGGTTGCTGTTTCAGGAGCCATAACTTCCCTGAAGGCTTTGTGGCGGCCTGCACCCTGAAGATTCCCAGTGAGGATATTATCTTTCCGGTCAGTATTCGTGTGGTTGCCCGAAAGCGCGACCTCTGCCGCTGCGTGTTCACCAAAATCACCACAAAAGCCGAGGATGCCATTCACGCCTATGTTCTTGAAGTTCAGAAAGAACTCATTCGCAATCGCCATCTGTGAAACAATTTTATTTGTTTAAAGTTCAAACTGTTGATTTTGCGCATTTTTTTGTGACATTTTCTGTACCTGTTTAAACCTGTTTGTAATATATTCCTAGCACTGGCTTCGTTTGTTTCAAGTTGCCCCAATTTGCTGCAAATGGGCCAAGTAAATTGAAAAGTAATCGGGATTGTCGGATAATCCGCCGATTGCCTTGCGGCGTTTTAATGATTTGTAATTGACAGGTTTTTTGAATTGATCAAGCAGCGTACTTTAAAAAATGTAATTCGAGCGATGGGCGTTGGTTTGCACACCGGCAAAAAAGTCTATCTGACCTTGCGCCCGGCGCCCGCCAACTCCGGAATTCGTTTTCGTCGCGTTGATCTCGATGAGCCTGTTGAAATCCTTGCGCGCCCTGAAAACGTGGGTGATACCAAGCTTTCAACCACCTTGTGTCAGAATGGTGTGCGCATTTCCACGGTCGAGCATTTGTTGTCGGCCATGGCGGGTTTGGGTATCGATAATGCCTACATCGATCTGACGGCCGATGAAGTGCCGATAATGGATGGAAGCGCCGGCCCGTTTGTGTTCCTGATCCAGTCAGCAGGTATCGCAGAGCAGAATGCGCCCAAGAAATTCATTCGCATCAAGAAAGCCGTCAAGGTTGAAGATCGCGATAAGTGGGTCAAATTCGAGCCGTTCGAAGGCTTTAAGGTTAGTTTTCAAATCGATTTTGATCACCCTCTGTTTACCAGCCAGAAGCAAACCTGTGAAGTCAACTTCTCGACGACGTCCTTTGTCAAGGAGGTTAGTCGTGCGCGTACCTTCGGTTTTCAGAAAGATATCGAATACCTTCGACAGAATAACCTGGCATTAGGCGGAAGCCAGGAAAACGCAATTGTGCTCGATGACTACCGGGTGCTTAACGAAGACGGCCTGCGTTATGACAATGAATTCGTCAAGCACAAAATTCTGGACTCGATCGGTGACCTGTACCTGCTTGGACACAGTCTGATCGGTGCTTTTTCCGGCTACAAGTCAGGGCATGAGTTAAATAACAAGTTATTGCTTGCCCTGATGGCGGACAGCAGTGCCTGGGAAGAAGTGACCTTTGAAGACGATCGCGCCGCCCCAATCTCCTATGCACAACCGGTGCAAGCAGTGTAATGGCGGCATGAATATCATCTTCCTTTCATCCAATCGTGGAACATTATGTAATATCGGTCTGTGCAGGCCATTCCATTATGTGCTCGTATTTGCATTTATCGGTCTTCTAGGCGGAGCGATCGGTTATTTCGGTTACACACTCGGAAAAACACCTGAAACTGGCGTTGATCTGGGCGACTGGAAACAAACGCTTAAGCAACACCGAACTGATCTTGATTATCTGCGCCAGGAATCAGACGCGAGCGTAGAGGCTCTGTCCTCGCGTCTAGGCCTGCTTCAGGCGCATGTCAACAGGATTGATGCCCTGGGTCAAAAACTCATCCAGATGGCGGAAATCGATAATGGCGAGTTCGACTTTAGCCAGACCCCTGCGCTGGGTGGTCCGGAGACCGAAGCTGCACCCGGCACGGCTGACTTTAACGACATTCACAAAGCCCTTGATCAGCTTAGCGCCGATCTTGAAAATCGAGAATATCAGTTGATTGTCCTGGAAGACCTGTTGCTTAATCGCAGCCTGATGCAAGAAGTGCAGCCGAGTGGTCGTCCCATTACAAAGGGGTGGCTGTCGTCTTATTATGGCATGCGTAACCATCCCATCTCGGGCAAGCGCGAGATGCACAAGGGCATCGATTTCGCGGGTGCGGAGGGGGGTGAGGTTATCGCTGTTGCCAAGGGGGTCGTGACCTTTGCCGGGACTCGCTATGGTTATGGCAAGGTGATCGATATCAATCATGGTAACGGTTATGTCACCCGTTATGGGCATAACTCAAAACTGCTGGTGTCGGTGGGCGATACGGTTGAAAAAGGATTTCAGATCGCGGAAATCGGTTCGTCAGGGCGATCAACAGGCCCGCACGTTCATTTCGAAGTGCTGAAAAACGATCAGCCGGTCAATCCGATGAAATTCATCAACGCCGCCAACTAACTCCATTGCCGGCTCAATTCTGGTAATAATCAGCAAATGGGGTAAATTGCAATACCGTCCAGTTTGCCCTTGAACTATAATCACGCCTTTATTTTTGCGGGGTTCCGGGCGGCAAAAAATCAAAATCGCTGCCGGGTTTCCCTCCGATACGTTTTTCAACTCTTCAAAGTTTCATGCTGACTAAAATTTTCAGAAAAATATTCGGAAGTCGCAACGACCGGATCGTCAAGTCCCTGCGCCAGAATGTTGTCAAGATCAATGCGCTGGAAGCCGATATGCAAGCCCTGTCGGACGAGCAACTGGCCGCAAAAACCGACCAATTCAAACAGCGCTACGCTGATGGTGAGTCGCTTGACTCGATGCTGCCCGAGGCATTTGCCGTTTGCCGTGAGGCCGCCTCACGGGTCTTGGGGATGCGTCACTACGATGTACAGTTGATTGGCGGCATGATCCTGAACAACAACCAGATCACTGAAATGCGTACCGGCGAGGGTAAAACCCTGGTCGCAACCCTGGCGGCTTATCTTAACGCGCTGAGCGGAAAAGGCGTTCATGTCGTTACTGTGAACGATTATCTGGCTGAACGTGATAGCCAATGGATGGGCAAGCTGTATAACTTTCTGGGCCTTAGCGTTGGTGTTGTCCTGTCGACAATGAATTACGACGAAAAGCGCGAATCCTACAGCGCCGATATCACGTACGGCACCAACAATCAGTTCGGCTTTGACTACATGCACGATAACCTTGCGTTCTCACTGGAAGAGCGGGTGCAGCGGGAACTGAATTACGCGATTGTCGACGAGGTTGACTCGATATTGATCGATGAGGCGCGGACACCTTTGATTATTTCCGGGCCGGCCAGTGACAGTTCGGAACTGTATGCGCGCATCAACGTTTTGATCCCCCAGATGACCAAGGTCCAGGAAGAAGAAGGCCCTGGTGATTACACAGTTGATGAAAAAAGCAAGCAGGTTTTTCTGACTGAGGATGGTCACGAGACGGCAGAGCGTTTGTTGGTTGAAGCTGGATTGCTGACGCAGGGCGAAAGCCTGTACGATGCGGTGAATATCTCACTGGTGCATCATCTGAATGCGGCCATGCGGGCGCACGCCATCTACCAGAAGGATGTAGACTACATCATTCAAAACGGCCAGATCGTGATAGTTGACGAGTTCACCGGGCGCACCATGGCTGGCCGGCGTTGGTCAGAAGGCCTGCATCAGGCGATCGAGGCTAAGGAAGGGGTGAATATTCAGCAGGAAAACCAGACCATTGCCTCCATTACCTTTCAGAACTACTTCAGGCTGTATAACAAGCTTGCCGGCATGACCGGTACAGCCGATACCGAGGCCTTTGAGTTTCAGCAGATTTACGGACTTGAGGTGGTGGTGGTGCCGACCCACAAACCCATGATTCGTGATGATCGTGGTGATCTTGTGTATCTGACGGCGCGTGAAAAATACAATGCCATTATCGAGGACATCAGGGACTGTGTTTCCCGAAAACAACCGGTTCTTGTCGGCACGACTTCGGTCGAAATTTCCGAATATCTATCGACGTTGCTGAGTAAAGAGAAAATCAAACACGAAACACTCAACGCCAAGCAACACGAGCGGGAGGCGGGCATCATCGCCGATGCGGGCATGCCTGCAGCGGTGACCATCGCCACTAACATGGCAGGTCGCGGTACGGATATCGTACTGGGTGGAAATCTTGAGTTTCATCTGATGACTATTCCTGAGGACCAGGTTGAAAAACGTGAAGCATTCAAACGTGAATGGGAAACGCGTCATATCCAGGTTCTGGAGTCCGGCGGGTTGCATATCATAGGCACAGAGCGTCACGAGTCACGCCGTATCGATAACCAGTTGCGAGGACGTGCCGGGCGTCAGGGTGATCCGGGATCTTCACGTTTCTATCTATCCATGGAAGACACGCTGATGCGTATATTCGCGTCCGACAAGGTGTCCGGCCTGATGCAGAAGCTGGGTATGGAGGAAGGTGAAGCGATTGAGCACCCCTGGGTAACCAAGGCGATCGAGAATGCCCAGCGCAAGGTTGAGGCGCACAACTTCGATATTCGGAAACACCTGCTTGAATACGACGATGTCGCAAATGACCAGCGCAAGGTGATCTATCAGCAACGCGATGATCTGCTCAAGACCGATTCAATCGAACAGGCTGTTCATGATATGCGTCTGGACGTGCTTGAAAGGGTTTTCAGACAATACGTACCGGAAGGGAGCCTCGATGAACAGTGGGATATCGAGGGGCTTACCGCAACCCTGGCCAACGAATACGGCGAGGATTTGCCGATTCAGCAGTGGATTGATGATGATGATCATCTCTATGATGCGCGTATCCTGGAGAGGATCGTAGAACATTTCGAGCAGTCTTATCGGGCCAAGGTCGATCAGGTTGGCGAGCATATCGCCCGCCGCTATGAGAAGGAGATTATGCTTATAGTGCTGGATCGCCACTGGAAGGAGCATCTGGCCGCCATGGATCATCTGAGGCAGGGTATCGGCCTTCGTGGTTATGCCCAGAAGAACCCGGTTCAGGAATACAAACGTGAATCCTTCCAGATGTTTTCTAACATGCTGGACAGCATCAAGCTCGAAGCGATCACCGTATTAACGCGCATTCAGGTGCAGAGCGAAGAACAGGTGGAAACCCTGGAAAAATCACATGCTGAGAAATCGGCAATGCAGATGCAGCATGAGGAGGCTCAAAGCGTGCTGAATCCCGGGCATGGTGGTGAGGAAGCCGAGCAGCACCAGCCCTATGTGCGAAAAGAAAAGAAAGTAGGGCGGAACGAGCCTTGTTGGTGTGGTTCAGGGAAGAAATTCAAACAATGTCACGGCAAGCTGAACTGAGAACATGGCTGTTGGGTTAAGTCTACCCGGGCAGTTGTTGCCCGTTGATGGGGTGCGTCTGGCAGCGGGTCGCGCGGGGATCAAGGCATCTGCGCAGCGTGATGATCTCGTTCTGATTGAAATCAACGATAACGCCGCAGTCGCAGCAGTATTTACCCGCAATCGTTTCTGTGCGGCGCCGGTTGTCGTGGCCAGACGTCATCTCGAATCAGCAACTTCGATTAGATATTTGCTAATCAATTCCGGGAACGCCAACGCGGGTACAGGCACCCGGGGCGAACACAATGCGCTGGTAAGCTGCGAGATGGTTGCTGATGTTACCGGCTCCAGTGTGACTGGCGTGCTTCCATTCTCGACGGGTGTGATCGGACAGCAGCTCCCGGTGGAGCGAATTCGAGATGCTTTACCGTCCGTCTATGAAAAACTTGCAGCTGACAATTGGTTGGCAGCTGCGAATGGCATCATGACCACCGATACAATGCCCAAAGCGGTGAGTCGTCAAATCAATATCGATGGCAACCCCGTCACCATTACGGGAATAAGCAAGGGTTCGGGTATGATCAAGCCCGATATGGCCACCATGCTGGCCTATATTGCAACGGATGCCGCCATTGCTAAAGATCAGTTATCTGCCTGTCTGGAAAGGGCGGTCGAAGTGTCTTTTAATTCAATCTCCGTGGATGGAGACACATCGACCAACGATGCCTGTGTGCTCATCGCAACGGGGAAGTCGGGTGTGAGTGTGGATGAGTCTCATGCAGAATTTGTGTCCGCGCTCATCGATGTTTTTCAGCATCTTGCGCACTCCATTATTCGTGATGGCGAAGGGGCAACCAAATTCGTTGAAATTCGAGTGGATGGCGCCGACAGTAAATCCGATGCCAGGGCTCTGGCTTACACCATCGCGCATTCCCCTCTGGTGAAGACGGCATTGTTTGCGTCGGATGCCAACTGGGGACGAATCCTTGCGGCCATCGGTCGGGCGCCCGTTGACGGCATTGACATCGGGCGAATCGATCTGTTTCTGGGGGAGGTTTGTTTGATCAAGGGTGGCTTGCCAGATCCGGATTACCGAGAACAGCGAGGCCAGGCAGAAATGAGCAAACAGGACATTGTTATCCGGGTTGATCTAAACCAGGGCGCATACTCAACGGTCGTCTGGACAACAGACCTGTCCTACGATTATGTCAAGATCAATGCCGAATATCGAAGCTGAATCCAGCATTCATGTTGTCGCCGGAATAGTTCGCGCGCCGCATAATAAAACCAGGTTTCTCATCGCGCGGCGTCAGAAAGGCAAACACCTCGAAAATTTATGGGAGTTTCCTGGTGGAAAGGTCGAGCCAGGCGAAAGTCGTTTCGCTGCACTAAGACGCGAACTGCAAGAGGAAATCGGCATTGAAGTGGTTCAGGCACGTCCCTTCATGGCCGTTAATCACCGCTATGATGACGCACTCATCCATTTAGATGTCTGGGAAATTCTCGACTATTCTGGTCGGGTGAAAGGGCAGGAAAACCAGACCATCCGCTGGATCAAGCCCCGTCAGATAGACCAGTTTGAATTTCCTGCAGCGGACAAGCCGATACTGGCTGCGCTCACTTTGCCGAGTGAACTACTGATTACTCCAGATGTCTCGATCGGAAATGAAGATTTCTTCCTGCAACATTTTTCGACGCTGATGGCGCGTAAACCCTACCCGCTGGTGCAGTTTCGTTCTCATCATCTTGGTGATGATGTATATAGTCAGCTTGCCAGTGAGATGGATGCGGTTTGTAGCCGGTATGGTAGTGAACTGGTAATCAATCGTTCGAGCTTTGAAAGCTATCGCCTTAAACAATTTGACGCTTTTTCCAATCGTCATCTCAATTCCCGTCTACTCAATGTCTTGAGCGAAAGACCATTCGATGACAACTGTGTGCTGTCGGCTTCCTGCCACGATGCCCAGGAGTTGGCGATTGCCCGGAGGATTGACTGTCGTTATGCGATCCTGTCAACCGTGCGGCCGACACCAAGCCATCCCGGACGTACGGCAAAGGGGTGGTTCGGTTTTAATCGCCTGGCGCGAAAGGGCGGGGTGCCGGTCTATGCCCTGGGTGGAGTGAGACGACGCGACCTGGCTGCCGCGAGATATCAAGGCGCCCTGGGCGTGGCAGGTATTTCAGATTTCTGGAATGTCGAGGCGTTTTAGAGCGAACAACGATATAGCTTGAATTCGACGTCTTCCTTGTACTGGACCGGGATCTGATCGACGTTTTGGGTAAAATGCAGAAATCTTACACTATAGCGATGTTTGCCAGCGCTGATTTCAGGAAAGAAGGCGCTGTGTCTGGGAATCTCAATGCGGAGTAATTGATTAGGGTGACTTGGATCGAGGTTTTCCTGGAAAAACCCCTGTCGGGCAACAACGGTTTCAGGATGGCCACTATCGCGAATGATCTTCAGAGCCAACACCAGCACTTCGTGTATCTGATAGTATTGCTGGGCCCAGTTGTTCAGGTCGCGCAGTCTTGATTGCTGGCTCAGGTTCAGCCAATAACGCAGTTGCGGCAGGTCAAAATCACAGCTCCCGCCGGGTATGGATGCACGCTGTTTGATTGTCAGAAGGAAATCGATTCGTTTAAGATGCGCGCCCAGCTTGCCGTCGAGACCATGTATTGAATTCAGCGCATTTCTAATTTTGCTCAGGGTTAATTCCAGACGAGACCGGTCGATGCCTTCATGGCTGACCAGCGCTGTCAGTACCTTGTGTTGCCGTTCCAGTTCCTTGATGATCTCCTGTTTGATGTCACCACGCTCGACAAGTGAAGTGATTTCGAGGATCGCCAAAATGGCATGATGACTGGCCGTATCATGGTCCAGGCTCTTGAAATAATCCAGACGTTCGATCATCGCTTCAATGCGCAGGAGCGTACGAATCCTTTCGTTCAATGGCTGTTCGAATATGAAGGATTGTGCCGACATTTAGATGAAGTTTATTTGGGTTGGGCGGATTATACCCGAACGATAGAAAAAATCTTAATTCGTCATCAGCGCAAGGCGGTTAAGCGCTGCGTGCAGCTTGAGCACATCCGGTCGAAGATCCTTGTCGCTTGAATTATCGATAACACTGTCGGCGTGCTCCAGGCGTTCTGCGTTCGACATCTGGGCCCCGATCATTTTTTCTGCCAGATCCGGGGTGCAATTATCGCGCAGCAACAGGCGGCGGCGCTGAACTTCAATCGGGCAATCAATGACGACGACATGTTGCACCAATTGATCAAATTTCGTTTCGAACATCAGGGGGACAACCAGAAGGGTGTATGGCCCGGGCTGGGCGACCGAGATCAAGCGCTGGCTTTCCTCCCGAATCAAGGGGTGTAGCATGCCTTCAAGCCAGGTTCGTGCTTCGCGGTTCTCGAAAACGATCTTACGCAGTGCCGTACGGTCAATCCCGTGTTGAGCATCGAGAATGCCGCTACCAAAGTGGAAAACGGCCTGCTCGAAGCCCGCCTGGCCCGGTTGCATCAATTGCCTGCTGATGAGATCCGTATCGTATACGGTAATGCCTAGTTCCTCGAATAGCCGTGCTACCGTGGATTTACCCGATGCGATGCCCCCGGTTAACCCAACCCTGAACGCCGTCACAACATTGAAAAGTAAAAACGATTGAGTTCCTCGCCATACAGCAGGCTGATCCAGCCAGCTGCAGCGAGATACGGACCAAAGGGAATTTGCGTACCGCGGGTCAGCCTCTTGAGCAAGATCATGCTGATGCCAACAATCGCGCCGACAATGGATGAGGTTAGAATGATAATGAACAGCATCTCCCAGCCGAGCCAGGCGCCTAACATGGCCAGCAGTTTAAAGTCGCCGTGCCCCATGCCTTCCTTGCCGGTAATGAGCTTGAAAATGATATACACGCTCCACAGGCTCAGGTATCCGGCCATTGCGCCGATCACACTGTCTTCAAGCGTTACGAATACATCGAAAAAAGAGATCAGGATGCCGACCCACATCAGCGGCAGGGTGATGCTGTCGGGTAATAACTTATGGCCGATGTCGATGCCGCTGGCGGCAATCAGGCTCCAGCTGAAAAAAAGCGCCAGTAAGGCTTGCAGGGTGACGCCAAAATGCATAGCGATGGTGAGCGATATCACCCCCGTAAACAGCTCAACCAGGGGATACTGAACGGATATAGGTGTTTTACAGGAAGAACACTTACCACCCAGAAACAGATAGCTGAGCACGGGAATATTCTCGAGTGCGGTAATCGGGTGGCCACAGTGGCCGCAACGGGATCGTGGTAGTAGCAGATTTAAACGTTCAGGCGCTTGCTCGGCGGGTTGTTCGAGAAACTCCAGACAGTCGTGGCGCCATTCACGTTGCATCATGATTGGCAAACGATAGATCACGACGTTCAGAAAGCTGCCTACCAACAGGCCGACAACGAAAACCACCGTCCAGTAGGCGCCGGGAACCAGAACGAAGAAATCAATGGANTGTTGAAGCACGNAANCNGGTNTTAAACNACNGNNCCGAGCTGGAAGATTGGCAGGTACATGGCCACGATTAAACCGCCCACCAGAACACCAAGCACAGCCATGATCATCGGCTCCATCAGGGCNGTGAGATTATCTACGAGGTTGTCGACCTCGGCCTCATAAAANTCAGCGACCTTGCTCAACATATGGTCGAGNGAACCGGCCTCTTCACCGATCGAAACCATTTGTATCACCATATTGGGGAACAGGCCNCTGGAGCGCATGGAATACTGCAGCTGGGTACCGGAGGAGATGTCATCTTTAATGGCGTAGCAGGCTTGCTTGTACACATCATTTCCGGTCGCACCGGCGACGGAGTCCATGGCTTCGACCAGTGGCACGCCTGCTGCGGACATGGTTTCAAGAGTGCGCGCATAGCGGGCAATGGCTGATTTGGTGATGATTTCACCAACAATAGGTACGCGAAGACTAATCCGGTCTTTCCATTTGCGAAACTCCTCAGAAGTTGCGTTAAGGTGCTTAAACACGGCGACGAAAACCCCGATTGAAATCACGAATATATACCAATAGGTCTGCATGAATTCTGACAGAGCGATAACGAACAACGTCATTGCTGGCAACTCGGCGCCAAATCCAGAGAAGACCTCTTGAAATTGAGGCACCACGAAGATCAATAAAATGGCCGTGACGATAAATGCAACGACCAATACCGCAATGGGATAGGTCAGGGCCTTTTTAACTTTCGCCTTTAACGCTTCAGTTTTTTCTTTATAGGTCGCCAGCTTGTCCAGCATGGTTTCAAGTGCGCCCGATTGTTCGCCCGCATTGACCAGATTCACGAACAAATCATCGAAAGACAGCGGGAATTTTTTCAGAGCTTCAGCAAAATTGGAGCCACCCTCAACATCGGCCTTGATCGAAAGAATCATTTTTTGCATGGCCGGGTTGGCATGACCCTGGCCTATAATTTCGAAAGATTGCACCAACGGAACGCCTGAAGACATCATGGTCGCCATCTGTCGGCTAAATATGGCGATGTCAGCAGGCAGGATCTTGGACTTTCCACCAAACAGCGGCTGAGGTTTTTTCTTTATCCTTTGCGGGTTTATTCCCTGCTTTCTCAATTCGCCTTTTGCCAGGGCGTCGTTTAACGCAAATACCTCGCCCTTGACCTTTTTGCCTCCACGGTCCGTGCCTTCGTACAGGAACTCAATTTTATCAGCTGACTGTTTTGCCATGATTTCGTCTCTAGATAGTTGCTATATCTACAAGCTGCCGTTCAACCGGTTTCGTCAAATTAATCCTTGGTGACCCGGTTTGCTTCTTCAAGGCTGATTACGCCTTGTTTAATTTTCAAAAGTGCTGATCTTCTCAGATCATTTATACCTTCTTTTCTGGCCTGGTCGGCCAGATCGATCGATGTTGCACCTGACATAATCAGGCGAGACATTTCCTCAGAAATCTTCATGACCTGATAGATGCCTACACGGCCCTTGTAGCCGCCGGTACATTGATCGCAGCCGACTGCTTTATAGATAGTGAATTTTTCAGTAAGGTCTTGGTCGGTGAAGCCTTCTTCTCGCAGCACCTCGTCGGGTAAATCATCTGCGACCTTGCAATTGTTGCATAAACGGCGCCCCAATCGTTGTGCAATAATTAATGAAACCGAGGTCGCGATGTTGAAGGCTGGAACGCCCATGTTCATCAGGCGAGTCAGCGTTTGCGGTGCATCGTTCGTGTGCAGCGTGGATAACACAAGGTGTCCGGTTTGAGCAGCCTTGATGGCAATCTCTGCCGTTTCCAGATCACGAATCTCGCCGACCATGACAACGTCGGGGTCCTGACGCAGAAAGGCGCGCAAGGCTTCGGCGAAGGTTAATCCGACCTTAGTGTTTACATTGACCTGATTGACGCCTTCAAGGTTGATTTCAGCGGGGTCTTCCGCGGTTGAGATATTGGTTTCTGGCTTGTTTAGAATGTTCAGGCCAGTGTAAAGCGATACCGTTTTNCCGCTNCCNGTTGGGCCNGTNACCAAGATCATTCCGTACGGGTTGGAAAGTGCCTCCATGTACAGTTTTTTCTGCTCGGGTTCGTAACCGAGTGCGTCAATGCCCAGTTTGGCGCTTGAGGGGTCGAGAATACGCAGAACGATTTTTTCACCAAACAGCGTGGGGCAGGTGTTCACACGGAAATCGATGGCGCGTTTTTTCGACAGGTTGAGCTTGATCCGCCCATCCTGGGGTACCCGGCGTTCGGAGATGTCCATGCGCGACATGACCTTGACCCGGGCAGTCAATTTGGCGGCTATGTTAATCGGCGGCGAGGCCACCTCGTTGAGGATGCCATCGATACGATAGCGCACGCGATAGCGCTTTTCGTAAGGCTCGAAATGTATGTCGGAAGCACCCTTGTTGATCGCGTCCAACAGGATCTTGTTGACGTATTTGACGACTGGGGCGTCATTGGCCTCGCTCTGGGAGGCGGCTTCAGGCTCTTCTTCGCCTGCCTCGATGTCCAGGTTTTCCAGATCATCATCCAGCATATCTCCCATGCCGGTATCCATCGCGGAGATCGCCTTTTCGATGAAGCCATCCAGTTGGTCTTCCTGGACAATTACCGCTTCGGTCAGTAAGCCGGTATTGAATTTGAACTCGTCCAGCGCCTGCATGTTGGTGGCGTTGGAAATCGCCACGAACAAGCGATTTCCGCGTTTGAACAGTGGAACCGCATGGTGTTTCGAGATCAGCTTTTCTTCCACCAGGGTAATCGCGGCATGTTCGATATCCATTGCCGACAGGTCGAACACAGGCAGCCCGAATTCGTGCGCCGAAGCCATTGCGATGATCGATGGCGAGACCAGATTATGCTTTATTAGATAGCTGTTGAGTGGAATGTTTTCGCTGCTGGCTTGCTGGATGGCATTCTGGATCGCGTCTTCTGTCAGAGTCTGGTCAATCACCAGTTTTCTGGCGAGACCTGTCAATGGAGATGAATTCGGAGCGCTCATGATTAGTCGATGAAGGTTGTTTTATGGATCCCGGTCGGACATCAAAAGAGTATATAACAGGTGAATTATTTTGTGTAAATTATTGTTTTAAGTCATAAATTTTGCGTTTCAGCAAAGCTCCAATGAGTGGGGTATTGCAATATGTTTTCAATCCTTGAGTCCTCGAGATTCTGCCGATTCACCTGATGAGGTAGGTGTGATCGATTATCACATGCTATTCGATCCCAATATTTGTTCGGAATAGCCGAAAACCCAAGGCGATTCAATTATTTATAGAGCCTGTATCTTTCTTTTTATGGGGTGCCTTAAGGTAGCCTTGTAAATCAAAATTCACTTTTGAAAACACGAAAATAATATTCTGGTAACGCGATATCAGGGGAATGTAATAAAAATCATGCACATTCGCTCCCAATGGATTGAGAAGATTCAATAACTGTTGTTTCATTTCAGAATTGGTGTTGATGATCTCGTCAATGTCAACACTATGTTTCGTTATCGAGTGCATATGATCTTTTGCAGACTGATATCGATCAATTAATTCGAATGGCGCTAGATCTTTTGCCTCGGTTTCTTTAACGAGGAGTTCTATTTTTTCAACTGATTTCGGTTTGGGTACGTAGAAAAAATCTAAGCTCTGGGATAACAGCTTTTTTAACTGGATAGAATCGTTGAATTCATCTGCAACTTCTTTGTAACTCACAGTGTAAAAACGAGATTCCCAGAAGGTGACCGCAATAGGGCGCTGCTGGTAAACGGTATATATTCCCCAAACCAGTGCTGAAACCTGTAACAAGACAATAATTGAAATGTCGTTTCTTAATTCTCTGTAAGGTTTTGAATTATTGAAAACGATTAAAGTGAGCAGTGGCCCAAGAATCAGGTCAACAAAGGCCACAATTTTTAACCCTTGCCAGCCTCCAGAAGCAGTGAAGTAGGGTTCGGGGTACCAATAAAATAATATGG
>JGI10211J34971_10000451_pt1 | contig 33430 bp, 39 predicted proteins | sample Etolagsediment_FD_34971 | JGI IMG/M metagenome (IMG submission 34971)
GATACTAACTTGTATCCTAATCCAGCTGCTACTATTGTACCTACAACATTTAAAACAATATTCAAAATCCCATACCATATATGATTGTTAAGTAAAATATAACTTTCAATAGCAAAAGTTGAATATGTAGTAAGTGCTCCTAGTATCCCTGTAATTAAAAAACCTTTTACAATATCTGATGGTGTAAATATAAGAAAGAAAGCTACTAGTAATCCTATAAAAAAACTTCCAACAACATTTACTGTTAAAGTTGCTATTGGTACTTCATGTGGAAAATATTTAACAATTTGTACTCCCACATAAAATCTTGTCACTGCACCGATAAATCCACCAATTCCAACAGCTAGTATTGTACTTGAATTAAATGTCATTTCGTAGCTCTTTTTTAAGTGTTTGGGACATTAAATTTTCACTCTCTTCATACCAAGGTGTTTTTTTCTGTGACTGGACAGCTGGTAAAAAAACAATTTTTACTTTTCCACTTTTTTGTGAAAAGTTTTGAGAATCAAAAATGTCTCTTGTTCCCACAATAACCACTGGTTGTACTAAAAGATGATTTTTGTCTGCAATCATTTTAGCACCAGCTTTAAATTTTCTTAATTTTTTCCCATCTGTTCTTGTTCCCTCTGGAAAAATTGCAATAGGTCTTTTATGTTCTAATCTATCTTTTGTATCTCTTAGAAGCTTTATTAAACTTGTTTTGCTTTCTCGTTCAACTATTATCATTTTTGGAGCTTTTAAAATACGACCAAACCAAGGTATTTTGGCAATCTCTTGTTTTGCTATCCACGCTAAATTTTTTGGATATAAAGATTCCATCACAACAATATCTAAAATTGATTGATGGTTCATCATAATCATTTGGGCATTTGGATCAAGTTCCCCTTTTATGATAACTTCTACACCCATAAGCTTCATTTGCATTTTTGCCCATATTCTTCTAAAAACATGATTTGTTTCTCTAAATATGTACATTAAAATTATAACTACTGAAACAGTAATTGAAAATTGAATAACTGTAAATATTGCTCTAATTTTATTCAATATCATTCTCCTTAATCCATCCTATATTTTGATTTTCAAAAAGTACTTTTACAAAGTTGTCTTTTTCATTTATCGTTTCAACGATATGTTTTTTTTCTAAAATTTTATATACTGTAGAGTTACTTGTAGGAAGTATATATACTTTTGTATTTTCGTGTAATAATATTTTTTTATTTGGTATAAATAAATATGCCAATATAGCTATCATGATAGTTATTAGTATTAAATATCTGTTATGTTTTGTAAAAATATACATTACGATAAACAGTAGAAGAAAAGCTCCACTAAGAATTTGCTTATAAATAAGAATACTACTATTGTACGGGTTTAGCTCTGTTTGTGTACTGACAAGCTCTTCATCTAAAATAATAGGTATTTGAACAGTTACAAACTCTTTATAGCTTGTATTATAATAAGTAAAGTTTATTTGTTTTGTATGACTTGGTACCATCACATAAAAATATAAACTTTGGTTTGGGTGTTTTTGTGTTAAGCTATTTATCCCTTGTTCTTCATAGGAATCTAAATGTATATCTTCAAGGTTACTGTTTGTCCCTTCAATATGTAAAGTTGTATGTAAGATATTATTTGTATATTGTTTTGTTTTTACAGTATGTACTTTTAAATCTGTTGCTATAATATTTGAAAAAAGTTTTTGATTTATTGCTATTTTTTCATATTCAATTTTAGGAGAATCAATAGATACAAAATCTACAATTTCTCCATTTTTTAAAAGTGCAAGAGTGATTTTTGGTAATATAAATTCTTTATCATGAACTTTATATGTTATTGTTGTAGTATATCTATTCTCTTTTTGTAGAATCCATTGGATATCTTTTGTAAGTATATTTATGCCATCTTCTTCTACAAATGTTGTTAAAATTTTATCATATTGAGTTTTTTCTTTTAAGATTATTGATTTAAGTTCAACATCAAATTTTTGTCCCGTAAAAACTCTTTTTGGATATTTTTCGTAAGAGAGGTAAATCTCTTTTGATTTTGTCTCTTCACTAAAAAGTGAAGAGTAGAATAGTATAAAAAAAAGTAGAAGTAGTTTAGATATATGTTTCACTATTTTCTACTTCATTGTATTTATTTGAAAAAGCCTTGAAGCATTTTAACACCATCATCACACCCTAAAAGTACTTCCATAGCTCGTTCTGGATGAGGCATAAGTCCAAAAACATTTTTCTCTTTGTTACATACTCCGGCAATTTGACTTACACTACCATTGAGTACTTTATTTGAACCATTTTTATCACAATATTGAAGTAATATTTGGCCATTGTCTTTAAGCTCTTGCAGAGAATCTTGATCTATAAAATAGTTACCATCATGATGTGCAACAGGAATATTTATCACTTCACCTACTTCTAACTCTTGTAAAAAAGTATTTTCATTATTTACTACTTTTAAGTGATGATGTTTTGAGATAAAATGTAAGTTATCATTTCTTTTTAAAGCACCAGGTAATAATCCTGTTTCAACTAAAATTTGGAAACCATTACAAATACCTAAAACTTTTCCACCGTTTGCAGCATATTCTTTAACTGCGTTCATAATTGGAGCAAATTTTGCTAAAGCACCACTTCTTAAATAGTCTCCATAAGAAAATCCACCTGGGGCTACAACTAAATCAGTACCTTGCGGTAATTGTGTCTCTTCATGCCATATAATTTGTACTTGTGCACCTAGCTTTTCAAAAGCATACTTGGTATCGTACTCACAGTTTGTACCTGGAAATTGTAATACTGTTACTAACATATTTAAGCTTCTATTGTAATATCGTAATCTTCAATTACTGTATTTGCTAGAAGTTGTTCACACATAGATGCTGCTTCTTTTTTTGCAGTTTCAACATCACTACAGTTCAGTTCCATAATGATTTGTTTCCCAACTCTTACATCTTTTACAATATCAGCAAATCCAACTCTATCTAAAGTATGATGAGTTGCTTTCCCTGCTGAGTCAAGTACACCTTTTTTAAGTCCGATATTTATAATTGCTTTCATTTATTACCCTCAATTTATATTTTTGCGATTATATCTAAAACTGCCTTACAGCAGTTTACTTGATAAAATTATTTACTTAATCTATTTTGGATAATATTATATCCATTTAAAATTTCATTTTTGATAGAGTCTGGAACTTCTACATCTAATTTTTGACCTGATTGTAAATCTTTTGCTTTCTCTTTCCAATGATTTTCTTTTGCAAAGTTACGAAGGATCTGCTTATCCATTGAGATATAGTTCCCTGCATCGAAATTCTCTTTTGAGATAAATCTTGAACTCTCTGGAGTTAAAATCTCATCACCTAAAATCCATTCACCTTTTTCATTTACAAATACTTCAAGTTTTGTATCAACAACAATGATTCCATGTTCTTGTGCAAATGTTGTGAAATCTTTGAAAACTTTTTCTAAACTAGAAATAATTTCTGGAAAAACTTCTCTTACTTTTTGTGAATTTAATGGAATATCTTTAACTCCTTTTGTAGTTGGAGTAAAAATTGGTGTATCAAACTTATGCCACTCTTTTAAGTTTGATGATAAATTTAAACCATATGGATCATTTCCATTTTGTGATGCTTCAAATAAAGAACCAGTTAAATAATTTCTAAAAATAAACTCAAACTGAACAACCTCTCCGTCAATTTCAGCTTCTAAAGGTTTACATAGTTCCATAAGCTGACATCTAGGAGCTACACTTAAGTTTTGGTCAACAGTTTCATCTAAAATAGCTGTTTTGATACCTGCTTTTTGAGCAAATTTTGCACCGCTGTTTGAGATAGTAGTTTGAGAAACACCTTTCCCTTCAATCTCAAGATTTAATGGGATATCAAATACTGAACAACGATCGCTTCTTACAAGTAGTACTTTTCTCTCATCACCAGGACAAGTATAAAGATCCGCATTTTTACCAATATAAAACAGATTATATCCTAACTCTTCTAGTTCAGGAATACCTTTTTGAGTTGTAGTTTTCTTTGACTCTGGCCAAAGACCAAGTGCTACAATTTCGCTTATTTTCATTTTTGTTCTATCCTTTTATAATAATTAATGATTTTAAGATATCTAAAGCAGATTTTAGTTGATTATCCTGCATAACTTTTTCTTGTGTTATAATTTTATCTTCATCTTTTTTTGTTTTCTTGCTTTTCTCTTTTGCATCTTTATCTACTTTAGTTAACTCACTTTCTAAGTGATTTCTCATATTAGCTTCTTTGATTTTAAATTCTGACTCTTCTTTCGTTAGAACTTCTCCTTCAGCTACAACTACATCTGGTACTATACCTTTTGCTTGAATAGTTCTTCCACTTGGTAAATAGTATTTTGCAATAGTAAGTTTAATAGCTTCACTACCATCATTTGTAATTGGTATAATTCTTTGAACACTTCCTTTACCAAAAGTTTCTTTTCCTACAATAACAGCTCTTTTTAAATCTTGTAAGCCACCACTAACAATTTCACTAGCACTAGCACTTCCACCATTTACAAGAACGACCATTGGTACATCTGTTACCGTTTTAGAAGATGATGCTGTAAATTCTTCATCATCTCTTTTATCTCGTCCTTTTTGAGAAACGATAATTCCCTTATCCACAAATAAATCAACGGTATCTATAGCTTGTCCTAATTGTCCACCAGGATTGTTTCTAAGGTCTAAAATAATACCTTTTGTTTTTGCTTTATGTTCTAAGATATGCTTTTTTAATTCACTGGCAATATTCATAGGCATAAAAGAAGCAACTCTTAAATATAAGATATCATTATTTATTGTTTTTGCATATACTGATTGTATTTTAATAATATCTCGAATAATATCTATTTTGATAGGTTTTGGCTCACTTTTTCTAACAACTGTGATACTAATAGGAGTTCCAACTTTTCCTCGCATAATATCAACTGCATCTTGTAATGTCATATTGATAGTTGATTTATCATTTATTTTTAAGATAATATCTCCTGACTTTACTCCTGCTTTATATGCTGGAGTATCATCTATTGGTGATATGATTGTTAAAGCACCTTCTCTCTGACCTATAACTATACCTAACCCACCAAATTCACCTTTAGTTTCAACTTGCATATCTTTATATGATTCTTTATTTAGCATTGATGAATGAGCATCAAGTTCATGAAGTAATCCAGAGATAGATTTATCAACAATTTTACTTAAATTCATATCTTCTACATAAAGCATTTCAACTGCAGCAAGTACTTTTTGAAGTTTTGTGTATGATTCTAGTCTTGTAGGTTCAACTTGCGTTTCTTCTGCTTCATTTCCAAAAAGAGAAACAGTAAGAATAGCACTTAAAGTTAATAGTAAAAATTTTTTCATATAATTAAATCCCATGTATGTTATTTTATAAGATTATATCTAATAAATGATATAATAAGACTTTAATATTTTATTCTAATTAAAATTTTTATATTTCATAGGAGATACATAATGGAAAAAGAGATACAGAGTGTACAAAAGTTTTATAATATTATTATAGAATTTTTTGTAAATTATAGTTTCCAAATAGTTGGTGCTATAATAATTCTTATTATTGGTTTTATAGTAGCTAAAAAAGTTGCAGCATTTGTTGAAAAGTTATTATTAACGAAAAATATGGATGTAACTCTTACAAAATTTATAGCAACGACTTTAAAAGTTATAATTATTGTTGGTGTTGCTATTATTGCTTTAGGAAAAATCGGTATTACTATTACCCCTTTTGTAGCAGCTATTGGTGCGATGTCTTTAGGTGCTGGTTTAGCGCTTCAAGGATTATTGTCTAATTTTGGAGCTGGAATATCTATCATTGCCACAAGACCTTTTGTGGTTGGAAATACTATTAAAATTCAAGGATGTACAGGCGTAGTTAAAGAGATAAAATTAGCCTATACAGTTCTTGAAACAGAAGATAAAGAACTTATAACTATTCCAAACAAACATATCGTTGGAGAAATACTTACAAATTCTTTTGAATATACAATAGTAGAGATGATGGTTGGGATTGATTATAACAGTGATCCAAAAGTTGCAATTCAAGCTATAAGTGAAGTCTTAGAAAAATATGAAGAGATAGCAAAAGAGGTAAAAGCACAAGTTGGTATCAAAGAGTTTGCAGATGCTTCAATCAATATTGAACTTCGGTATTGGGCTTTAACCCAACAATACAATGAGATTCAATACAAAGTAAATATGGATATATTTGATGCTTTAGCTTCTAATAATATTCAAATCCCATATCCAACAGTTAATATCATTCAAAAATAAATAGACAAACGGAGAATTATGCAGTTTACAGTAGATGCTACAAGTGGAAATGCACGAGCCACCACTTTAAAAATGGCTCATGGAGAGGTACAAACACCAGTTTTTATGCCAGTTGGAACACAAGCTTGTGTCAAAGCATTGGATCACAACGATATGCTAAATCTAGGGGCTCAAATAATTTTGGGAAATACTTATCATCTGTATTTACGGCCAGGAAGTAAAACTATCAAAAAGTTAGGCGGACTTCATGGTTTTTCAAAGTTTCCAAATAACTTCTTAACAGACAGTGGTGGTTTTCAAGCTTTTAGTTTAGGAAAACTTGATAGTAAAAATACTATACAAGATGAAAAAGGGATTATGTTTAAGTCTCATATAGATGGAAGCAAACACTACTTTACACCACAAAGCGTACTTGATACCCAGTATGATTTAGGTAGTGATATTATGATGATATTGGATGATTTAGTTGCGTTGCCAAATACAAAAGAGAGAATTAAACTTTCGATTGAGCGAACAACACAATGGGCAAAAGATGCTATTGAATATCATATGTCTCAAAAAGAGAAAGGGATAGGCGTAGATCAAAATATCTTCGCTATTATCCAAGGTGGAATAGATAAAGAATTTCGAAAGATGTCGGCTGAACAACTATGTGCATTAAGTGACTATGATGGTTTTGCAATAGGTGGTTTGAGTGTTGGTGAGTTGAATAATGAGATGTACGATACTATTGAGTGGACTACACAATTTATGCCAAAAGAGAAACCTAGATACCTTATGGGAGTAGGGACTCCTGAAGATTTAATTGAAGGTATTGATAGAGGCGTTGATATGTTTGATTGTGTTATGCCTACAAGAAATGCAAGAAATGGGACACTTTTTACGAGCTTTGGAAGACTGAATATTCGAAATGCAAAGTTCAAAGAGGATGCAAAGCCATTAGATGAGGAGTGTTGTTGTTATACCTGTCAAAATTATTCTAGAGCTTACTTAAATCATTTGTATAGAAGTGGTGAGATGACTTACTTTAGACTAGCTTCTTTACATAATTTACACTACTATTTAAATCTTATGAGAGAATCTAGAGTTGCTATTCTTGAAAATAGATGGAAAGAATTTAAAGCAGAGTTTTACAGAAAAAGAGAAGCGAAGTAGCTACTCTTTTATTATAAGTTTTGCGTTTCTTTTTACATCATCAGTAAGTTTTAGACCAATTTTATTTGCAGTGCTTTCATTGATAACAAGATAAACATTTCCAAATTTTATAGGTAGGTCTGTCACTTTTACCCCTTTTAAAATCTTATCAGCCATTTTTGCGGCATCTTTCCCTAACTCTTTATGGATAAATCCAAAAGTAAATAATGCACCTTTTTGAACTTGCTGATAACTTGGAACACTTAATGGCAATTTATGTGTAATTGCATATTGAGCAAATTTTTCTATTTGAGACTCAACTAAAGAGTCTCTTGGCAAAATTATTGCATCAATATTGGATGGAATAGAGTTAATAAATGTATCAATTTCACTTTTATTTAATAATGGTTTTGTTATCACTTTAATATTTAACTGTTTAGCAACAGTTTTAATATCTTTAATAGTTAATACAGAAGCGTTGTCATTTGGGGTATAGGGAACAAATATAGTCTTAATTGTTGGTACTAATTTATAGAGCCACTCAGTTCTTTTTATATCTCCCAATGGCAATCTCACTCCTGTGATATTTCCTTCTGGTTTTTGCGTATTTGTAACAATATTAGAATTGACAGGGTCACTTACAGGACAAAATACAACAGGGATGTTAGTATGAACTATTTGTTTTTTTACCTCTTGGGCTGCAGGAGTACTTGACACAAGTATAAGATCAGGCTTTTTAGCAATGACTGTTTTTACAATATTAGGAATTTTGGTAACACTTTGAGCAGCTCCTGGTGTAATATATTGAATATTTGTATTTTCTTCCCAGCCTAGGTTTTGCATTTGAACTTTAAAGCCATTGAAAGTATTGTCATCTACTTGTGATAAGGAGATAAAAGCGATAGTTTTGATATCTTTATGGGTATTAGTACAACCTATAAATAGTAATAAAACACTAAAAAACAGTAAAAGTCGTTTCATAATAAATTCCTTTAATAAAGATAATAATAGTATAATAAAGAATATAATAATTTGATTAAGGTTTTTATTTGCGGTTATCATTAAAAATAAGTTTATTGGCATCTTTAGTAGGGGTAATATTTATTCTTCTAGTTTTTAGTAATATTTATAAACAAATAGTGACAAGTGAGGAAACACTTATAATTAAACAATATCAAAGTGACTTAAAAGATTTAACAGATTCCTTTGATTTAATACTGAATAAAACAACAGAAGCAATCTCTTTATCAACAATTATTAGAAAAAAACTAGTAGAAACAAATCTCCCTGTACTTCATAAAAGATTTGAAATTTATATGAAAACTATTCCTCAAATTAATAAAATGACTTTTATCACAAAAAAAGGAAAAGAACTTGTTGTTGTATCCAAAGATAGATTATTTGAGAAGTTAAGCTCACACTCTTTTTTAAAAGAAGATATTTTTACTATTGCAATGAAAGACTCAATATACCATAGTGATATTTATTTTGAAAAGAGATCAAATGAGATGATGATAAATATCTCAAAAGTAGTAAAAGATTTGGTAACTCAAGAGATATTAGGTGTTATAACTATTCAAGTTTCAATGGGTGCAATTCAAGAATTGATTAGTAATAAACTGATTAATGGTAATGGTATAGCTTTGTTAAATTTAAATAATAATCAATACCTTTACAAAAGTAGTACAATAGATAAATTTAGCGATAGTTTTGATGTTTTTTCAAAAAAGAAAAGAGTATCTTATAATGTTATTGGAAAAGATGATGATTATATAGTTTTAGAAAAAGATTATAATTTTAATAGATTGAAAATGAAAATTATAATAGCCAATAGCAGTGAAAATGTTTTTTTTGATATCAATGAAACATTTATGGAAAATATACAATTACTTTTAATTATTATAGTTTTTCTTACAATTGTAATGTTTTTATTTATTAACTATTTATTAAAACCGTTAAAGCGTTTACAAAAAAAGATTCAACAATTATCAAAAGAAATAAGTTCTGAAGAAAACTTGGAAGAAAATAAAAATCTTAATGAGCTTGAGAGTATCAAACAACATTTTTATTTTTTTATAAAACTTATCAATCTTGAACGAAATAAACTTGAAGAATATAATAAAAACTTAACTTTAAGAGTTGAAGAAGAGGTAAGAAAAAACAAAGAAAAAGAGGAACTGTTAGCTCATCAGTCAAAAATGGCAAGTATGGGTGAAATGCTTGAAAATATTGCACATCAATGGAGACAACCTCTATCTATAATTAGTACATCTGCTAGTGGCTTAATACTTGAAAAAAAACTTAAAAACATCTCTGATGAAGAGGAGGTATCGCGATTAAATAAAATCGTACAAACAACACAATATTTATCTGAAACAATAACAAGCTTTCGTAATTTTTTTAGACAAGATAAAAATAAAACTAATGCTAGTTTGAAAGATATCTGTTTTCAAGCATTAAATATAATAGAGTCAAAATTTAAGAATAAAAATATAGAAATAATTACCAATATAAATGACCTGAATCTTTATACATATGATGGAGAATTGACACAAGTTATTATGAATATTTTAACTAATGCACACGATGTTCTAGAAAAAAGTTCATATAAAAAATTTATTTTCATAGATATTTATCAAGAAAATAAGAATGCAATTATAACAATTAAAGATAATGGTGGAGGAATACCAGAAGATATTATAGATAAAGTATTTGAACCTTACTTTACAACAAAATTTAAATCAAGTGGTACAGGAATAGGACTTTATATGAGTCAAGAGATTATTACAAAAAATATTGGTGGAACATTACAAGTGAAAAATGAAACATTTAGTTATGAAAATAATGACTATAAAGGTGCTTCTTTTACAATAACTATACCAATTGTACCATAAGCATTTTTATATTATAATCGCAATAATTAAATATACTAGGGAAAATTGATGACAATAGATAATACAACAATTGATAAATTAGCAAAGCTTTCATCACTTACTATTGATGAAGATAAAAAAGAAAAAATAGCCAAAGAGTTAGGTGATATAGTAGCTTTTGTTGAAAATCTAAATGAGATAGATGTAAGTCATGTTGATGCTACCTTTACTACTGTTTGCGGTGGACAACCATTAAGAGAAGATATAGCTATAAAAGTTGAATCAGAAGCGGAAGCTATTATGAAAAATGCTCCTAAAAGTGAAAATAATTATTTCGTAGTACCAGCTATTATAGAGTAAGTCAAAAAAATGATAAATATTTATGGTATTAAAACTTGTAGTACAGTAAGAAAAGCTATTAAATTTTGTAAAGATAATAATTTAGAATATTCATTTATAGATTTTAGGGCTACTCCATTAGAGTGTGAAAAAGTTAAATATTTTGCAACAAAAGTTGATATAAATATACTTTTTAATAATAGAGGGACTAAATATAAAGACTTAGGTTTAAAAGAGTTAAATCTAGATGATGAAGGAAAACTTGATTGGTTATGTAAAGAGAATATGCTTTTAAAAAGACCAGTTGTGGAATATGTACATCAAGGAGAAGATAAAGTTCTTGTATCTTTTAATCAAGAACTTTATGAACGAGAATTATTGAACTAAAAAGTAAAATATTACTTTTTAGTTATTTTTGACCTGTCATAATACTATGATAGTTTCCAGTAGCATCTTTTGCACCACCTCTATAGCCTGTGGCAATTGCGATAACTAATACTACTACGAAAGCTATAGCAATCCATTTAATCGCTTTATCCATGTTACATCACCTCTTTTGCTGTTATTCCTAATACTTTGAGACCTGTTCTTATAGATAATGCTACCATACTTAAAACTTTTAAATACTGATTTTGATTATCTAATCCAATAATTTTATGTTCATTATAGAATTTGTGAACCATCGCACTTAAGCTATGTAAATAGTCTGTGATTTTTTGCATATCTCTTTTATCAAAAGCTTCATTTAAAACGGTACTTAAAAGAAGAGCTTCATATACTAAATCTTTTGCATCTTGATTGATATCTTCTATAGTAGCATTTTTTACATCTTTAACTGTAAGTTCTGCTTTTTTAAAGAGTTGATTGATTCTAGCATGTGCATAGTTGATATAAAAAACTGGGTTTGATGAATCATTGTTTTTCAATAAATCTATATCAAACTCTAGATGTGTATCACTTTTTTTTGTTAAAAACACAAATCGTAAACTATCTGCACCAATCTCTTCAACAATATCACTCATCAAAATAACAGTACCAGCTCTTTTACTCATCTTATATGGTTGCCCACCTTGAAGTAAAGCTACCATTTGAGAAAGTATAATCTCTAATTTAGTTGAATCATTTCCAAGAAATTCAATAGCTGCTTTTACTCTTTTGATATATCCATGGTGATCTGCACCCCAAATATTGATATATTTATCATAGTTTCTATCATATTTGTGTTTATGGTAGATAATATCTCCTGCAAGATAAGTTGGCACGCCATTTTCTCGCACTACAACTCTGTCACTATCATCACCATGATCAGTTGAACGGATGAAATCTTTTCCATCTTTATTGTAAATACTACCAGTTGATTCTAAAACAGATTTTGTTTCATCCCATTTATCATATAAAGATTTTTCACTTATAAAAGTATCAAACTCTACACCTAAATCAGATAAATCACTTTTAATAAGTGCTAGAACTTCGTCTTTTGCAAATTGAGCAAGCTCTTGTTCTTTTGATACATCTTCAAAAACTTCAGCACCATATTTTTGCTCGCATAGTCTTGCAATATCAATAAGGTAATCACCTCTATAATATTTTTCAGGATATTCAACATCTTTGTTTAAGATATTTTCTCTTCCTGCTAAGTATAAAGAAAGTGCTAGTAAATCCATTTGAGCACCAGCATCATTTACATAATACTCTGCTGTAATGTCATATCCTAAGTATCTACCAACTTTTAAAAGAGCATCTCCAAAAATAGCACCTCTGGCATGACCTATATGTAGAGGACCTGTAGGATTTGCACTTACAAATTCTAGTAAGATTTTCTCATTTTTAGCTTCTGATGCAGCAAATTCTTCTTTGAGTTCTAAAGCATTGTTTATTTGCGAAGTTAAAAAATCATTTGATAGTTTAAAGTTCACAAATCCTTTGACAGCACTTACCTTTTCAAATATTTCACTATTTTCAAACTTTTGTGCTAGTTCATCCGCTATCATCATAGGATTTTTTCGCAAAGTTTTTGCAAGAGAAAAAGCTACTGGTGTAGCAAAATGACCCAAAGAGATATCTTTGGGTTTTTCTAGAACAATTTGTTGTTCTAATATATCTTCAATATGTTTTTTAACAATATTTTGCACTTAAATTGATCCTTTAAGTTTACGCAGTAGTTTTTGTGTCAGTAGTTTTAGACTCTTCTTTAGTAGCTTCTGTATTTGTAGTAGCTACTTTTTCATCTTCTATTTTTTTCTCGTTTGTAGTCATAGTTTCAGGCTCATCTTCTTTGATTGCACCTTTAAAGTCTTTGATACCTTTTCCAAGACCTTTTGCAAGTTCAGGAATTTTCTTCCCTCCAAATAACAGTACAACAACTGCAACGATAATAAATAGTTCAATTCCGCTAGGCATACCCATAGTAATTTCCTTCTATAATAATTTTTGATGATTATACTAAATAAAGTCTTAACCATTGATATAATAAAATACGACTATTAAAAATCAAGGAAAAATTTAATGAAATTTACTGCACCATTAAAATCAAATAGTATCAAAATCATGTTATTAGGAAGTGGAGAATTAGGGAAAGAAGTTGTTATAGAAGCTCAAAGACTAGGTATTGAAGCAGTTGCTGTGGATTCATACGCAAATGCACCTGCACATCTTGTCGCAAACAACGCTTATGTTATTAATATGAAAAACGAAAATGAAGTGATGGATATCATAAGAAGAGAAAAGCCAGATTTTATTTTACCAGAGGTTGAGGCTATTAGTATCTCTGCACTTTTTAAAGCAGAAGCAGAAGGTTTTCATGTAATACCAAATGCAGAAGCTGTAAACAAAACAATGAATAGAAAAAATATCAGAGTATTTGCTTGTGAAGAGTTACAACTTTCAGCTTCTGGATATGAGTTTGTTACTACATTTGAAGGACTTCAAAGCGCAGCTTCAAATATAGGTTTTCCTTGTGTAATCAAACCAGTAATGAGTAGTAGTGGACATGGTCAAAGTATCGCTAGAAGTGAAGCAGACTTAGAAAATTCTTGGGAGTTAGCAAAAGAAGCTAGAGGGGATGCAAGTGAATTAATCGTTGAAGAGTTTATCTCATTTGACTATGAAATTACACTTTTAACAGTAAGAAATGAAACAGGAACAACATTTTGTGAACCTATTGGACATATTCAAAAAGATGGTGACTATATCTTCTCATGGCAACCAATGGAGATGTCAGAAATAGCAAAAGCTAAAGCTGTCGAAATAGCACAAAAAATCACTGATGGACTAGGAGGAAGAGGACTCTTTGGTGTAGAGCTTTTTGTAAAAGGCGATGAGGTATATTTCAGTGAAGTAAGCCCAAGACCACACGATACAGGGATGGTTACCTTAATAACACAATCTCAAAGTGAATTTGCTTTACATCTTCGTGCTGTATTAGGACTTCCTTTAGATTTTATCACTTATGGAGCAGGGGCAAGCGCAGCATACAAAAGTACAACAGATACTTTTACTCCAGAGTTACAAATAGATCCAAGTATCTTTACAACAAACTCATTTGTAAGAGTATTTGGAAAGCCTCAATCTCATGTTGGAAGAAGAATGGCAGTAGCTTTAACTTTTGATAAAGATAGTAGTTCTAAGGCATTAGAAGAGGCTAAAAAGTTGATTGGAAAAATTTCTGAATAAGTAAAATCAATCATAGTCTTTATGATATAATTTCTAATTGGATTTTGGAAGAATATAGTAAAAATAGAAAAGCCATGAAAAGATAGCTTTTTTAGTTATTTCTCTATCTCTTCCCAAGTTCCATACATATTATCAATATCTTTGATTACTTCATTTTTGATGTTGTGATATCGTAAAAATGATACAATATTTTGATAATGGTCTTTATCAAATGTCATGGTGATGTTATTCTCATCTCCGTATACTCTAGTTACTGCTAGTTTGTAAAGATTTCGTATTTTTAATCCACCAACTTCTAGATTTGTTTTATAGTAAGTTATAATCTCTCTTTCATCTTTAAGTGTTCCTACTAAACCTTGTGCTGTAAGGATTTTAAGAGAGCGTGGTTGTTCTAAATTTCTAATATCAAATCTTTGATTTGCCAAGGGTTTTCCCTCTTCATCTGTTTGTAGTTCTATTTTGATAGTTTGATTCTCTTTAGCACCATCTCCTTGTAAATTCAGTGTGTATTCTTTTGCAAATAAAGAACCAATAAGTAGTGAAACTATAATAATCTTTTTCATCTTCAACTCCTTTTGTTGTGGACTCAAATCCTCTTTAGTCGATATATGATATAATCATAGCATAATGTAAATAAAGGCAAAAAATGCTTACTGATAAAAATTTTATAAATATTGCTAAAGAGATAGCCGGTGCAAGCAAATGTGTCTCAAAACAAGTTGGCGCAGTAATAGTAAAAGATGGAAGAATATTAAGTACAGGATACAATGGTACCCCGGCTGGATATACAAATTGTTGTACACATTGGGATGATGAATACACAAAAGATCATCATGATTGGTCAAAAACTTATGAAATACATGCTGAGATGAATGCAATTATTTGGGCAGCACGAAAAGGAATCAGTATAGAAGGTGCTACTATTTATGTGACTTTGGAACCTTGTAGTGAATGTAGTAAAAATCTTATTGCTAGTGGTATTGTAAGAATAGTTTATGAAAAAGCTTATGAACATACAAATTCAGATATTGTTTCAAAGTTTTTAAAAGACAACAATGTAATTATAGAGCAAATTGAAAATATTATCAAATAAAAAGTTTTATGAAAAATCTCTAAAAGAGTATGGTGTATCAGCTCAAGGGGTGCATTGGAATAGTAAATATACTCAGTACAAGAGATTTGAAGTTTTAACAAAATGTATTAAAAAAGATATTAAAAACTCTTCTTTAGTTGATGTTGGCTGTGGATTTGGGGAATATTTTAATTATCTTTTGAACAATCATAAAACACCTACAAATTATATAGGGATTGATTGTGAAGAAAAGATGATTGAAATATCTCAAATACGATTTCCGAATTTAGAGTTTGTAGTACAAAATGTCCTTTGTGATACTCTTATAAGTGCTGATTATTATGTTTGTAGTGGGGCTATGAATATTTTAACTTATGATGAAGTTGAGATATTTATCCAAAAGTGTTTTGAAGTTTCACAAAAAGGTTTTGTTTTTAATTATCTCAAAAATATTACATTTAATGAGATTAAACAACACGAGATAGAGGCAATTTGTAAACGATATACACAAAATATTAAAACCAAAGAGGGTTATTTAGATAATGATTTTACTATCTTTATGTTAAAATAACTTTTTTTAAAAGGAAACTAAACAAAATGAGAAAATATATACTAAGTTTAATACTTGCAGTAAGTTTTGCAAACGCTGGATTGATAAATGCCATCGGAATAATTGTAAATGATGATCCAATAACACTTTATGAGATAGATAAAACGATGGAAGAGAAAGGATTTACTAAACCTGAGGCTGTAAAATTTTTGATTGATGAAAAGATATACAAGCAAGAGATACGTAAAAACAATGTTTCTGTAGATATTTTTGATATAGATAATTATATGGAAAGATTAGCAGCACAAAATAAGATGAGTCTTCTTGATTTTAAATCTTTAATACGACAACAACAAGACTATGATAAGTTTGAAGCAAAAATAAAAGAACAGCTTCTTCATCAAAAACTTATCAAAAAAATAGCAACTGGAAATATAAAAATAGCAACAGATGATGATATAAAAATATATTATGAAAATAATCAAGAGCAATTTAAACTAGCAGATACTATAGAAGTAGTAGCGTATGTATCAAAAAATAAAAATTTATTAAATCAACTAAAAAGAAGTCCAATGATGACTGATAGTAATATTATGAGTCAAGCTTTGACTTTAAAACAAGAGGAGCTGTCTCCACAAGTAAAATATATACTTAATACAACTGAAGTAAATCAATTCAGTGCTATTTTTGCTCAAAACCAACAATATAATATGTTTTTTATAAAAGAGAAAAAAGATGTAAAAATATTATCAATAAATTCAGTGAAAGAGCAAATCTTTCAAAAAATCATGGAACAAAGAGAGCAAAATTTTTTAAAAGAATATTTTGAAACTTTAAAAATTACATCAACTATTAAAGTTCTTAGATAAATAACAAATAGAGAAAAGAAAAGGAAATACAATATATGTTTGAAACAATAATAGGTTTAGAAGTTCATGCACAATTAAATACAAATAGTAAATTATGGTGTAGTTGTGCTACAAGTTTTGGAGAAGAACCAAATACAAATGTATGTCCAACTTGTTTAGGACTTCCAGGAGCATTACCAGTTTTAAATAAAGAAGCAGTACATAAGGCAATTCAATTAGGAACTGCAATTGAAGCTGTGATTAACAAAAAATCTATCTTTAATAGAAAAAATTACTTTTACCCAGATTTACCTACAGGATATCAAATCTCACAATTTGAAGTACCCGTTGTAGGTATGGGAAAAGTTGAGATAGATTTTGAAGATGGTTCAAGTAAAGTTATTGGTGTAACTAGAGCACATCTTGAAAATGATGCTGGAAAAAGTAGCCACACAGGTGACTACTCAAGAGTTGATTTAAATAGAGCTGGAACACCACTTCTTGAAATTGTATCTGAACCAGATATGAGAAGTGCAGAAGAAGCACTATTGTATTTGAAAAAACTTCACTCAATTGTAAGATATATTGGTATTAGTGATGCAAATATGCAAGAGGGAAGTTTTAGAGCAGATGTAAATGTTTCTATTCGTCCAAAAGGTGATGATCAACTTTACACAAGATGTGAAATCAAAAATATGAATAGTTTTAAATTTATTGAAAAAGCTATCAAATATGAAGTACAAAGACAAACAGAGGCTTGGGAAGATGGTGTTTATGAGAGAGAAGTTGTTCAAGAAACTAGACTTTTTGATGTAAATACAGGTGAAACTAGAAGTATGAGAGGGAAAGAAGATGCTGCTGATTACAGATATTTCCCAGACCCAGACTTACTTCCACTTATTATAACAGATGAGATGATTGAAAAATATTCTGATATTCCAGAACTTCCAGATGCAAAAAAAGAAAGATTTGTAAAAGAGTATGGACTAAAAGCTTATGATGCTGGTGTAATATGTGCTACAAAAGAGATGGCACATTATTTTGAAGATATGATGGCTTGTGGTATTAGTGGAAAGATGGCTACTACTTGGCTAACTGTTGAACTTCAAGGAAGATTTACTGAAGGACAGAGTATCACAAATTCTCCTGTTAGTGCTAAGAAACTAGGAGAGCTTATAAAAGCTATTGAAGATGGTACTATTTCTGGAAAAGCAGGGAAAGAAGTTCTTGATTATTTAATGGAAAATGATGCTGAGATTGAAGCAATTATAGAAAAGCTAGGACTAAAACAAGTTAGTGATGATGGTGCACTTCTATCAATGATTGATGAGATACTTGCTAATAATGAAGATAAAGTAGCTGAGTACAAAGGTGGAAAAGAAAAAATGTTTGCTTTCTTTGTAGGGCAAACAATGAAAGCTTCAAAAGGAACTGCTAACCCACAAAAAGTTAGTGAACTTTTAAAAGAAAGATTAGCATAAAATATGAGTTCTATTTGTGTAATTGGTGCAGGAAAATGGGGTCAAGCTTTACATTTTGCATTGAATCAAAAACAAAAATGTTTGATTACAAGTAGAACAAAAAGAGATATAGAAAATTTTGTAGAGTTAGAAGATGCTTTAGAGTGCGAGTTTTTAGTTATCGCAATCCCTGCACAAAATATAAGAGCATGGCTAAAAGAACATTTTATTTATAAAAATCAAAAAATATTAGTTGCTTCAAAAGGTATAGAAGCAGATTCTGGTGCATTCTTACAAGAGATATATGAAGAGTATGTCCCTGCATCAAACTTAGGTTTTATTTCAGGTCCTTCATTTGCTAGTGAAGTTATAAAAGGACTTCCAACGGCACTTGTTCTTAATACAACTTCAAAAGAGTTTTATGATGTATTTGAACCTTTTTTTCCAAAGTTTATTAAAACTTATTATAGTGATGATGTTATTGGTGCAGAGATAGCTGGGGCATATAAAAATGTTTTAGCCATAGCTAGTGGTATCTGTGATGGTTTACAATTAGGGCAAAATGCTAGGGCATCACTTATCTCAAGAGGTTTAGTAGAGATGCATCGATTTGGAAAATATTATGGAGCAAAAGAGGAGACATTTATAGGCTTAAGTGGTGCTGGTGATCTTTTTTTAACAGCATCTAGTACTCTTAGTAGAAACTTTAGAGTAGGACTTGGGTTAGCTTCAGGAAAAACACTAGATACTATTTTAGAAGAGTTAGGGGAAGTTGCTGAGGGTGTAAAAACAAGCGAAGCTATCTATAAACTCTCTTCAAGAAATAATATCTATACACCTATAGCAAATGAAGTGAAGTTTATTATTGATGGAAAAAACCCTAAAGATAGTTTAAGAGATTTACTTTCTAGTTAACTATTAAAATAAGTTTTTATTTTTACTATTCTTCTTAAAAGCATTTAAAGAACGGCTTTCTTGATTTTCTAGAATAGGTTCTTTTTCTTTATTTTTTGGAAAGTATTTTGTAACTGTTGCTGTAGGGTTTAAGAATAAAATAGACTCATCTATAACAATTTGGAAGATTGCATAAAGTGGTAAGGTAACCACTGAACCAAAATTTTCAGCTCCAAATCCAGTTTCAAAGCTAATATCAGTTTCTGTAAGTTGAATAGTTGTATAAGTATAATTAGCGAGTGTAAAAAGTGTAAAATGTGGAAAAGATTCTGCTATAGCTTCTGGTACTTCTGGATTGAAGTTTACACCATTGATATTAGCAGTAATTGAGAACTCTTCTCCTTTTTCAAGTAAAAACTCTATAACTTCAAAAATTTGGCTCTCTAACATCTCTTTGTATTCAACATCTTCAATAATATTAAAAATCATTTTGTACCCTTTTTACATATAAATATCTGTTTATCAGAATCTTCTAAACTATGAAGATTAAAGTCAATAATTTTTTCAATACTGAATCCTATCTCTTGTAGAGTCTGAGACAGGTCCTCTTTATCGTGATAAAATTGTTCTATAGTACCATATTGTTTTTTATACAAAGATTTATCTTTTGTAAATAAAGTAATATCAGTAAATAAACAATTATCCTCAAAATTTGCATCAATCGCTATAAATTTATCTTTTAGATCAATAGTTAAAGTTCCTTGTGCAACCTCTTGGAATCCATAATAACTATTTACATCAAAGATAAAATAACCGTTTTGATTGAGTAAGTTATAAGAATGTGTTAAAAATTGTTTTAAATGATTTTTAGGAATATAGTTAATAACATCAAAAACAGCAGTTGCACAGTCATAGTTATCTTTAATATCTTTGATATCTATACATTTTGCATTGATACCTTTTGTTTGTGCTATTTGAATCTGTTTTTCACTTAAATCTACACCTAAGGTATCTACATTGTTATGGATAATTATATTACAAAAATCACCTTGTCCACACCCAATATCAATAAGTGTTTTTGGTTCTTTTTCTAAAGCAAGTTCAGCAATAGTTTCATATAGGTGAGTAACCTCTTCATTAAAGTCAAGATACTCTTCTATAGTTGCATATAAATCAAGTGGCTGCAAGCTTTTCTCGTAAGTCTAAAATTTGCTCTTTTTTACTGTAGTAAGAGTTTTTGTTTGAGATAAGATAGACGCTACTTTGCATAATAGTATCTCCCACTTCAAGGCCATTTTGTTTCATTGTTTCACCAGTTTCTACTATATCAACGATACAATCACTAAGACCCACAAGTGGTGCTAGTTCAATAGAACCATAAAGCTTTACAATATTTACAGCCATAGCTTTTTGTTCAAAAAATCTTTTTGCTATTTTTTCATGTTTTGTGGCAACTGTGATTTCTGATCTTGTCCAATCTATTTTATCACCAGCTTTTAAACCAATAGCAACCTTACATTGTCCAATTTTTAAATCAAGAAGTTTTATAATATCATATTCTTTTTCTTCAAGCACATCAAGACCAACTACACCTAAATCAGCAGCACCATGCATAACATAAGTAGGTACATCTTGATTTCTTACATTTAAAAATGTAAAACCTGCTTTTTGTAGGATAAGTTTTCTATCTTCAAAAACAAACTTTTCTCCAAAAACTTTTTCAAATTTTTCTAAAGTTTGTTCAGCAATTCTACCTTTTGGCAGAGCAATTGTTAACATATATTTTCCTTTATAATCTTCTTCATACTTTTAAATATCAAATTTTTTCTATATTTGTGTGGTATTGTATCAAAATATGATAGTAGTAATTTACTATCTCCACCTGTGAAATAAATTGGCAATTTATATTTTTTGTATATATTTTTTATTGGTGCAATTATTGAATGTAATATTGAATAATTTATCGCATCATTTGTTATAAGTGGAATTTTATCTAAATTTATATCAGTATCAAATTTAAAGGATAGTTTTTTTGAAATATTTGGATAAATTTTTTTATATGCACCAATTCCTGGAAGTATAAATCCCCCTTGATGTTCCTCTTTTTTCATAATATCTACAGTTATAGCACTTCCAATATCTACAATAATCCCATCGTGTATATATTTACAAACTATTTGTCTATCAATTCCCATACCTTTATAGTTAGTTTTAAAATTTATATACTTTTTCATATTTATAGCATCTGGAAATTGTTTTAAAAGTTTTTTTGTGGCTTTTTCATTGACACTGATAAAATATATTTGTTGTTTGAGTTTTTTTATTTGAGTCAATGGTTCTTTCACACCAATTTTAAACTCTTTTTTTGTTGTTTTAAAATGAAAAGTTGTATTTCCTATATCACACAATATCATGGTAAGCCTTTTTATTAAGTGGATGATACTCTTTTATTGTTTCATTTAAATGTTGTTGTTGTATATGTGTATAGATTTGTGTTGTTTCTATATTAGAGTGTCCTAGAAGTTCACTAACCACCATTAAATCTGCGCCTCCTAAAATCAAACTTGTAGCATAGGAGTGTCTGAATACATGAGGAGAAACATTGAAATATTTTTTTGTTATTTTATATATTGAGATACGACTTAGTTTATCACCTTTATAATTTATAAAGAGATAGCTGCTTTTTTTGTTTCTGTTATTAAGATATTGATATAGTGCATCAAGAGCAACTTTTGCAATAGGAACGATTCGTTGTTTTGAACCTTTTGCATATAAAACTCGAATAAGACTCTCTTCAATATCATTTTTTTTAATCTCAATAAGTTCACTTACTCTCACTCCTGTTGCATATAAAAAAAGTATGATAGCATAGTCTCTTAAACCTAACTCTTTTGATCTGTCAATAAGTTGTAAGTTTGCCATTATTTTTTCATTTGTTAAATATTTTGGTAGGTTTTTTGGTATTTTTGCAAAAGAAGCTTTTGGTTTTTCTATATCATTAAAAGAGTCAAAACAAAAGTTATAAAAGCTGTTGATACTACTTAAATGACGATTTTGTGTCCGTGGATTTTTGATTGTTTTAAGATAACTTATAAGCTCAACACTTGTTGAGTTTATAAGAGTAATATTGTGTTGTGTTAAAAAGCTTTCATACTCTTGTATATCACTTATATAAGCTTCAATGCTATGCTTTGATAAAGATTTTATTATAGTTAAATGCTCTTTGAAAGCAACTATAATATCATTCATTATTTTAAGATGATATAGCTATCTTCAAAATAAATTGTGCTATCAACTGAGATAACTTTTTCAGTTTCATCAAATGAAAATTCAATCACTTCACTATTTTGAAAATCTTTATCTATTTTTATAAGATAACCTTGTGATTCTAAAATATATAAAGCATCTGTATATACCATAGAATGGAATTTTGCAAATTTAAATTTTTTACTATCAAGTTTAGTAAGTTTTTCATCATATTTGATTACATTACCATCTAAAGTTGCAACATAGATATTTTTTGCACTTACTGCAACATTTTTCACATCCAATTGAATGATTTTCACTCTACCATTTACAAAACTAAATACTTTATTTGGTGTTGCTGCTATAAGTGTATCACCCATTGCTTTCATGTAAATAATATTGTTTATATCATTTTTAGGATCCATATTAATAGTTTTATAAATTGTTTTTTTATTTTTATCTACAATTACAATCTTTCCATCAAGAGTTGGGAAAAGTATTAAGCTTGTAAGAAAGATAGGATTTGTTATTTTGATATCATTTAATACTGATAGATTTAAATATTCTTTAAATACAGTTTTTTTCTCAATAGTATCATATAAGACAATAGAATTATCTATAAATCCCATAGCAATTAAATTTTCTTCAATTGTNGCAGAAACAATATTCTTATCAAATTTAATTTTTTCTACNTGATTATTTTTTGTGATTGAGAGTGTTCCCTCATCATTAGTAGATAAAAGAGTATTATGATTTTTNTTTAAAAATGTATAACCTTCTTCTAAAGTATCAGTAGATAATCCATCTTTTGATACATAATGCCCATTTTCTAAAGTAGCTCCATCACTATTAATATCAGTGATTTTAGAACCTAAGTCATAAACAGTAAAATAATTATTATAAGTTTCTTCTGGTTCATAATATTTTTTAGTACTACATCCTTGAAATAGTAAAACAAAAAAAGATATTAATAAGATTGATTTTTTCATGATTTCCCTTTTATTTAGTTAGTAAAAAATGCTCTAACATTTTTGCTAATACTTTAATATTTGAATTTTCAGGTATAAGTTTAATAGTTTCTTTTGCTTCTTTGTACTCTTTATTTTGAGCTAAAATAAGTGCTTTATTAAATAAAGCAAAATCTTTTAATAAAAAATCTTGATTTTGTGTTACTTCAGATATTTTACTAATGTTCTCTTCATTTATTGCTTGAGCGTATAAGCTAAGTTCTTTTAAGAATTCAACTTCATTTGTAGCAGTGTTATTTTGCATAAATAAAGCGACAGAATAAAGCTTTTGATTTTTCTCTTTAAGTGTATTAAGTGCTTCTTGATCATTTGGCGAAGCTAATAAAACATTAAAAGCTTTGTTAGCTTCGATTTTATTTTGATTTGAAATATAGTTAGATATGTAATACCCAATAGTTGCTACAATAATGATAGAAATAGCAATAATAATTACAGATTTGTATTTTTTATAAAATTTTTCTACTTTAAAAAAATTTTCCATAAAACTTTCTTCCGCAGAAATTTCTTGTTTTACATAATTGATGTTATCTTTTAAACTCACAGTATGAACCTTATTTTTGATATAATGACTGTGATTGTACCTAAACTTTATTTAATAGTAAATCAAATTGAATATTTAGTGAATAGTTTTGAAATAACCACCGTTGTTTTAAACAAACGAGTGGTTTTTCTGAGATTAGTATTCTCTTCTTGGTCTTTCTTCTCTAGGCTTTGCTTCATTAATTCTTAAAGATCTTCCTTCGAATTCTTTTTCGTTTAATGCTTCAATAGCTTCTTTAGCAGCACTATCATCATTCATAGTTACAAAACCAAATCCTTTAGCTCTTCCTGTTTCTCTATCACTAATCAGTTTTACTGATTCTACTTCTCCATATTGGCTAAATAGTTTGTTGATATCCTCTTCTGTAGTTCTGTAATTCATATTTCCAACATAAATTTGCATTTTTTTCCTTTTCTAATTAAGTATCAACAGTTTACAATAAGTTTCATAAAAATACCCCACTGATATAGAACCATTTATTATTTTCTTTTATAAATCTGCTTTTTTCTGTGAAGCTACAATCTTCTTTGTTACAAAATATTGTTGCTTTAAATGTTACAAATGCTTCGTTTTCAAGAGATGTAAACTCTATAACTTCTAAATTTTTAAACTCACAAGAAGTAACAAAATTTTGTATATCTTGTAACCATTTTGTTGTATCAATTGTATAATCTGGATTATTTGTATGGGTAGTGTGAATGATATATTTGCCATTTGAAAGAGCAAAGGCACTATATCGAGATTTCATTAGTTCTAAAGCTGTTTTGGGAAGTTTCCCTTTATGGAAAGGTTGACAACATTTTTTATATTTGTTGCCATTTCCACAAGGGCATAAAGAGTTTACAGAAAACTTTATATTATAAACCTTTTTTTGCTTTTTCTGCTCTTCTTCTTTTTGAAGGGTCAAGTTCTCTTTTTCTTACTCTTACAGTTACTGGTGTAACTTCAACAAGCTCATCATCTTCAATCCACTCTAAAGCATGCTCTAAAGACATATCTTTTGATGGGATAATTTTAATTGCTTCATCTGCTCCACTTGATCGTACATTTGATTGTTGTTTCGCTTTTACAGGGTTTACATCAAGGTCATTTGCTCTTGAATGCTCACCAATAACCATACCTCCATATACTTTATCTTGAGGATCTATAAACATAATTCCTCTATCTTGAAGATTAAAGATTGAGTATGCTACTGCTTCCCCTTGCTCTGTTGATACTAAAGCACCATTCATTCTACTTGTAACAGTTCCTGAATATGGTCTAAACTCTAGGAATGAGTGATTCATTACACCCTCACCTTTTGTATCAGTTAAGAATTGACCTCTATATCCAATAAGACCTCGTGCTGGAATCTCAAACTCTAATCTTGTTTGACCATCACCCATAGGTAACATATTTGACATTACAGCTTTTCTTTTTCCAAGAGTTTCGATAACTGTTCCTGTAAACTCATCAGGTACATCACATACTAGATGTTCAAATGGCTCCATTTTTACACCATCTTCTATTTTTACAATAACTTCTGGTCTAGAGATAGAAAATTCAAAACCTTCTCTTCTCATGTTTTCAGCTAAGATAGTGATTTGTAACTCACCTCTTCCTCTCACCTCAAATGCTGCCTCACCTTTTGCTTCATATTGCATTGCAATATTTGTATTCATCTCAGCATCAAGTCTCTCTTGAATTTTATTTGAAGTTACAAATTTACCTTCAGTACCAGCTAATGGAGAGTTATTAACTGCAAATGTTACAGATAATGTAGGCTCTTCAATATGTAATGGGTCAAGAGGCATAGGATTTTTAGGATCACATAAAGAATCACCAACATCGACAGTTTCAAAACCAGCAATAGCAACAATATCACCATGACCGGCTTTATCTATATCCATTTTTTCTAGACCTTTAAAACCAATAAGTTTTGTAATTCTACCATTTGTTTTTTCACCGTCTGCTTTTACTAAAGTTACAGTTTCACCCATAGAAATAGTACCATTAAAGATTCTAGCAATACCAATTTTACCTATAAAGTTATCATACCCTAGAGTAAATACTTGTAGTTGAAGACCATTCTCATCACTTCCAGTTGGAGCAGGAACTTCTTCTAAAATCATATCAAGTAGTGGAATCATATTATCATTGTCACTATCTAATGTCAATCTTGAGATACCATTTTTAGCTGCTGCATACATAACTGGGAATTCAAGTTGCTCTTCTGTTGCACCCATTTGATCAAACAGGTCAAATACTTCATCTACAACTCTATCTGGCTCTGCCGCATCCTTATCAATTTTGTTAACTACAACAATTGGTCTATGTCCAATTTCAAGTGCTTTTTTTACAACAAACTTAGTTTGAGGCATAACACCTTCTTGTGCATCAACAAGTAATAAAACAGAATCAACCATTTTTAAAACACGCTCAACTTCACCACCAAAATCGGCATGGCCCGGAGTGTCAATGATGTTGATTCTTACATCTTTATAATCAATAGCTGTGTTTTTAGCAAGGATTGTGATACCTCTTTCTTTTTCGATATCATTACTATCCATCATTCTATCTTCTAATTCATCTCTTTCACTAAAAGTTCCAGATTGTTTTAAAAGCTCATCTACAAGTGTAGTTTTACCGTGGTCAACGTGTGCTATAACCGCGATGTTTCTTATTTCTCTCATTTTTGTCTTCTTTATAAATAAATTTTCGCGATTATATCTAAAAAATTATATGAAACATATTAAATCAATCTTAAATGAACTATAAAAAAAGGGTGATTTCAATGAAGAAATCACCCTTTTGAAAGTTAATTATATAAACTAATTATCTTTTTGAGTAAGCAGACTCTGTTAAATCATTAGTATTTACAATATATGGTACAAGTGCCATGTGTCTTGCTCTTTTAATAGCATTTTCAACTTGCTCTTGGTATCTTTTAGATGTACCTGTAAGTCTTCTAGGCATAATTTTACCTCTTTCTGACATAGATATTTTTAAAAGATCTGCATCTTTATAATCAATAAAATCTAATTTCATTGCACTGTATTTACAATATTTTTTTGCGAATTTTCTTCTTTCAGCCATAGTATTTCCTTCTATTTCTTTTATAGTCTAAAACGGTATTTCGTCGTTGTCTATATCAATTGTTGGGATGTTTTGCTCATAAGAGTTTTGCATACCACCTTGTTGTTGCTGGTTATTATAGTTTTGTTGCGCAGGTTGGCTATATTGCTGTTGCGGTTGTTGCATTTGTTGCTGTGGCTGTTGCATTTGTGGTGCATTATAGTTATTTCCACCACCCTGTGAGTCATTTTTTGAATCTAAAAATTTAAATTCCTCAACTCTTAAAGTGTGTCTATTTCTATTTGTACCATCTTGTGCTTGCCATTGTTCAAATACTAATCTACCCTCAAGCATAACTTTTGAGCCTTTTCGTACATATTGATTAAGAATCTCTCCACCTTTACCAAATACAGTAAAATCAAGAAAACATACTTCTTCTTTTTGTTCACCATTTTGCATTTTGTATTTGTGGCTAGTTGCTAACGCACCTTTAGCTATAGCACTTCCACTTGGAAGATATTTTAATTCGATATCTCGAGTTAAATTTCCTATCATAATCACTTTATTGTACATATTGGACCCCTTTGCAATTAGTCTTTAATTATTTTGCAACTTTCTTTGCAGCTTCACTTGACATTTTTGTCCAGTGTTGAATTTCTGTTTTACTTTCTGATTTTATAAAGATAAATCTAATGATATTTTCATTAACTCTATAATTTCTTTCTAACTCTTTAATAGCTTCTGTTGGAGCTTTAAAGTATACTACATAGTAGTAACCTCTTTTTTGTTTTTCAATTTCATAAGCCAAGTTTCTTGTACCCATGTCATCAACTGCAACAATTTCACCACCGTTTTTTTCAATATTTTCTTTAACAGTAGCAATTTGTGCTTGAGTTTCTTCCTCAGTTAGTGTTGCCTTAACTATAAACATAGTTTCATAATGTCTAATTCTAGCCATTTAGTTTTCTCCTTTTGGTATTAACCGAACAATATAATTGTTCAGTAAGGTTAAGGATTTTACCTTTTTTGAAAGTAAAAACCCTTTTGGAGGGCGATTTTACCTTAAACTTGCTGAAAATTTTCTAAAACTAGCTTGAGTATAACTATTTGTATCTAAATAAGTTTTCGTTTTGAGTTCTAATTCTAGTTGTAAAAAGAATTCCAAAAATTCCAAAAATTGTTCTTGTTTGTACTTCATAGCAATAGAAGCTCTAGTATTTGCAATATTAGAAGGCAGTTTATATCCCCAAATTTCTAAGATATCAAGTTGCCCATAAAGTTTAAGATAACTATTGATATTAAAAAGTTGTTGAATAAATGAAGTTGTTTGGTTAATAAGGTATATCTCATTCATACCCTCTTCAAGAAGCATATAGAGATCTCTATTGATGTTTCCACCATTGAAGAGTTTATTAAAAAAATCATCAACAACTACTGCACCCATCCCAAAGCATTGAGCATTAATAATATTGACACTTATTGGTTTATCAAGAATTGCTAATTTGTTTAAGTCATTTACACATAGAGATAAGTTTTTTTGGTGCATATTGTAAAGGTATTGTAACTCTCCAAATCCACATTGTAGATTTTTCTTCTGTACTTGTTCATTTAAAATATGTAATGCTTCTTTATCAGTAGGTATAAAAAATCGCACCTCTACACCTGCATTCTTTTTTGTAAAGCTTTTTGCCATATTTTTAAAATCTGTCTCTCCAATACAACAAAATATCACTTTACTATCACTATTTGTACCACAAATTTGGAGTAAAGAATCTACCTCTTTTTTAGGAATTGTTTTGACTGTTTTTATAAGTAAAATATTATTAGCACTAAAGAGAGATGATTGTGATAAAAAATTACTACACTCTTTAAAGTCATATTCATCAAAATATACTTTTTGAATCTCTTCCCCATTTGCTAATATTAATCCAATATTATTTGAATATTGTTCTACCAAGTAGTCAGATTGACCATGAAACATATACCCATTGTAAGTAATACCTGCTGCTAATTCTTTATCGAAAACATTTTTATACATAAATTATTATATCCATTTTTTGTTTAAGTTGTTATTTTTCATTAATCTCCAAGGAATATAATTTAAGTCACTATTTAATAAAAAGTATTATAATTTTATTTTATAGTATAAGATAAAAGGAGTCCATTATGGTGGGGAAAATAGTTAAAGTTGGTTTAGTAGGATTAATGTTTATTGGAACAGTGTCTTTGGGTAAAGGTTCAATATTAAAAGGTGATGGAATAAGTTTGAATTATATGGATGAATATGGTTCTTCACAAACAACCATTATTAAAAGAAATCATGACAAAATTTGTAATGATAAAGCCCATGTAAATGGTGCAGACCCTGATGTGATTTGGGGTGGTAATTATGCCGCTAGTAGTGTTCCAGATGTATGTAAAAAAACATTTGTGACAACAGTTGGTAAAATTTCACCAGTAAAAATGGAAGGGATTGAAACATATGGAGAATTAGAGGTAATTGACTATATGAAAAGAGCCCAAACAGATAAAAATTTACTTTTGGTTGATGCCAGAATGGCACATTGGTATGCACAAGGGACAATCCCAACTTCAATGAATATTCCATTTAAAAGTTTTGACCCAACACATCAAGATTTTGAACTTGTGATGGATGCTGCAAATGTAGAATACAATGAAGGTATATATGATTTTACAAATGCAAAAACACTTTTACTTTTTTGTAATGGAATATGGTGTCCACAGTCAACATGGGCAATTGAAAACTTATTAAAAATTGGTTATCCAAAAGAGAAACTTATTTGGTACAGAGGGGGAATGTATAGTTGGACATCTGTAAATTTAACTACTATTATTCCAACACATTAAGGAGATAAAATGTTTAAACAACTTATAGTAACAATATTATTTATAGGAGTTTGTACCGTAGACTTAAGCTCTAAAGGCTTAAATGCAATGCAATTAGTTCAAGAAGCTCAAAGAACAGTTACAAGTATAGATACAAAAAAATTACAAGATTTATTAAAAAAAGATCCAAATCTTCAGATTATTGATGTACGAACTAGAGGAGATATTCTTAAACAAGGTGGTTACATAAAAGCGAATAGGGTGACTAATGTTCCTAGAGATAAACTAGAATTTATGATAGCTGATACAGTTAAAGTAGATCAAACTTTTGTAGTACACTGTTACACCGGAAATATTAGTTTATTGGCAGCCAAACAGCTTATGGAAATGGGATATAAGAATGTTATCCATTATAAAGATAGTTATGAAGGTTGGGGAAAAGCTGGCTTACAAACAAGCTCTTTAGATAAATACCCAGAATCTATGCTCTATTCAAAAGTGGAAAAAGTAGCGAAAGGTGTTTATACTTCTATAGGACAAACAAGTCCAGGAAGCTATGAAAACTCGGGACATAATAATAATCTTGGATTTGTAATTGGAGATAAAGATGTATTAGTATGGAATGCAAGTTCAAGTTATCTTTTAGCAAAAAGTTTTCATGAAGAGATTAAAAAGATTACAGATAAGCCAGTAAAATATGTAATTTTAGAAAACTCTCAAGGGCATGCAATGCTTGGAAGTAATTATTGGAAAGAACAAGGCGCTGTATTAGTAGCACAAGAGATAGCAAAAAAAGAGATTATTGAAAAAGGTGAAGGGATATTAAAAAGATACCAAAAAACACAAAGAGATAAAATCTTAAGTACAAAAGTTGTTTTACCAGATCTTACTTTTAAAGATAAAAAAGTATTTGATTTAGGAGGAAGAGTTGTAGAAGCATTATATTTTGGATATGCCCATGAACATAGTGATATTTGTATTTGGCTACCAAAAGAAAAAATTGTTTTTGCAGGAGATTTAGCATTTAATCAAAGACTTTTACCAATATTTACAATTACAGAAACACAAAAATGGCTTGAAGCTTGGGATAAATTTGCAGCACTAAATGCAAAAATTGTAATACCAGGTCATGGAGATGTAACAGATATGGCTACGGTTACTAAATATACAAAAGGGTATTTAGAATACATGAGAGAAAAAATTATGGAAGTAATTGATAATGATGGTGGACTTAATGAAGCATACAATATAGATATGAGTGAGTATCAGCATCTTGATACTTTTAAAGAGTTGGGAAAACAAAATATAGCTATATTATTCAAACAGATGGAATTTGAATAAAATTTTAGTAATTATTTAATATTGAAGCCAATTAGCTTTTGCTAATTGGCTTTTTTTATAACTAAATAAGTTTTTCAGTTATAAAAAAGCAAAATTTAAATGAAAAGAAAATATAATTCCGCATTATATTAATAATAGCTAAATATTATTATGTGAGATTATGTTCAAAAAGGGAAAAGATGTTTCAAAATATCAGTATTAAAAATAAGCTAATAGCTTTAGTTGCTATCTTTTTAGTTACATTTATAGGTATTAATGTATTTATAAATGTAAGTTTAAATATGCAAAAAGAGAAGTTTCAACAAATGCAAACAGTTGTAAAAATAAGAGGTACCGTTGTTGGTTCATTGACAAGTGGATTACAAATTACTTCAGCATTAAGAGGGGTTTATATAAATCCTAATGATACCAAAACACTTAAAAATCTTGAGGGTGCGATAGTATCTATGTCACAACAAATAAATAAATTGAACTCTTCAGAATTTAGAAAATTAAGTAAAGGTATGGAAAAGTTTGGTGTATTACCTTTATTTGGAGCTTATGAAAAAGATATTAAGAGACTTATTGTACATGCAAAAAATAAAACTTTGACTGATAAAGAGATTATTACTCACATTGTGAATGTATGGAGACCACTAAAAGGAAAATTAAAACAGTGGAAAAAGAAAAGTCAGGAAAAAGATATTCAATTTGTAAACTCTTATGAAGATTCAAATAATAGTATTTTAAACATGATGATAATAGTTTCTGCAACTGGCTTTTTATTTATAGCTTTATTATCATTCTTTACTATTAAATCAATTATTAATTCACTTGCAAAAGTACAAACTGGAATCTCTAGCTTTTTTGCTTTTTTAAATAAAGAAACAACAAGTGCTGCTAAAATAGGACTTGAAAGTAATGATGAATTTGGTCAAATGGCAAAAGATATTGATGCAAATATAGCTATAGTTGAAAAAACAATGCAAGAAGATAACTTATTTATTCAAAATACACAAGAAGTTATGAGTAGAGTACAAAATGGATGGCTATCTCAGCACATAGAAGCAAATTCATCAAATCCAAATTTAATGGAATTGAAAAATACCATAAATCAGGCATTAATAGAGTTAAAAGAGAGATTTATTCAAATTAATTCTATACTGGAAAGTTATGTAAACCTTGACTATAGAAAAGAGTTAAAAATAGAAGGAATAGAATCTAATGGTGTATTTGATACGCTATTAAACAATGTAAATTATCTAAGAGATACTATTACAAAGATGTTAATAGATAATAAAGAAAATGGATTGACTTTAGATAGTAGTAGTGATGTTCTTTTAGAAAATGTAAGCATATTAAGTAAAAACTCAAATGAGGCAGCAGCTGCACTAGAAGAAACAGCAGCTGCAATAGAAGAGGTTACTAGTAATATATCTTCAAATGCACAGACTGTAGTGGAAATGGGAAGTTTAGCATCAAAAGTAACAAACTCTGCAGCAGAAGGTGAAAAACTAGCAAAACAAACGACAACTGCAATGAATGAGATAGATGAAGAGGTAAATGCTATTAATGAAGCTATTACAGTGATTGATCAAATAGCATTCCAAACAAATATACTTTCATTAAATGCAGCAGTTGAAGCTGCTACTGCTGGTGAAGCTGGTAAAGGTTTTGCTGTTGTTGCACAAGAGGTTAGAAATCTAGCTTCTAGAAGTGCTGAAGCTGCTAATGAGATTAAAGCATTAGTACAAAATGCAACTACAAAAGCAAATGGTGGTAAAAAGATATCAGATGAGATGATAAGTGGATACTACGTGCTTAATGAAAATATCTCTAAAACAATAGATTTAATTAAAGATGTAGAGATGGCTAGTAAAGAACAACTTACAGGTATTGAGCAAATTAATGATGCTGTTAACTCACTAGACCAACAAACGCAACAAAATGCTATGATTGCTTCTCAAACTCATGATGTTGCTGTTGATACTGATAAGATTGCTAAATTAGTTGTTAGTGATGCTGATGCTAAAGAGTTTATAGGAAAAGATAGTGTAAAAGCTAAGACTATGGAGAAAAACTNAACTCCAGCTCCTACAACTAAAATAGAATCTTCTCCTAAAAAAGAAGAAACTTCTCATCATGCAAAACCATCTGCTCCTAAAAAACAATTAGAACCTATTAAAGCTTCTAAAGCTGACGATGATGAGTGGGCAAGTTTTTAATTAAACTTGTCTC
>JGI10211J34971_10000452_pt1 | contig 33334 bp, 38 predicted proteins | sample Etolagsediment_FD_34971 | JGI IMG/M metagenome (IMG submission 34971)
TTCCGATCTACGATTTCTTCCTGACTGGGAATCTGCTGACGAACCTTGGCAGTTCATGGCTGCATGTGATGAATATTATCACTGCATAATTGCTAGAGATCGTGATTGGACTAGAAGCTTTATTGCTACAGACGCAAGTTGCTCAGGACTCCAAATCCTGGCAGGGCTCGCCAAGGATCGAAACACAGCAAAGCTCGTTAATGTTCTACCAAGCGATCGTCCGCAAGATGCCTATAAGGTTGTAGCTGAAGAAGCTAAACCGAGCTGTCCAGAGTTAATCCGTCCACATATGGATAGGAAGACCACGAAAAGGACAGTGATGACGGTTCCTTATAACGCTAAACCTTTCTCTAATCGTGGCTACATACGTGAAGCCTTGAAAGAGAAAGATGTAGAGATAGAGAAAGAGGATCTAACAGACACAGTTAAAGCGGTACGGAATGCCATGGATGTTGTCGTACCAGGACCAATGGCTGTAATGAAGTGGATCGAGAAAGAGGTAGCTCAAGCGATTAAGTCTGGTAAAGAGTTCCTAGAGTGGGTCACACCATCTGGGTTTGTCGTACACCAGAAGTTTAATAAGAAGGAGATTGAACGTATCTCTCTCCATCTTCTTGGGCGTAGGGATCTAAGCGTAGCAACCGAAGATAGTGATGAAGTTGATATCAAACACCATAAGAACGCTACAGCTCCCAATCTTATCCATTCACTAGATGCCTCAATCCTCGCACTGGCTGCAACAAGCTTTCAATATCCGCTGGCCGTCATACACGATTCGGTTATATGCCGTGCTACTGACATGGATAACCTATCGAAAGTTGTTCGAGAAGCGTACGTTGATATCTTCGCTAAACGCGAATACTTAAAAGAGTGGGCAGCACAGATTGGTGCTGTCTCAGAACCACCGATCATCGGAGATCTGAACCCAGAATCCGTGATTGAATCCACCTATTTCTTTTGTTAATTACAATGCGAACCAATCCAAACCGTTTCCCTAAAACTGCAACACTTAAATTCATGCTTGAGTATGACGCTCAAGAAGATTGTCTGAAGTGGAAGCACCGTTGGCAGCCTGGTGAATACGGCTACGAATACAGCACACCTAAGCCTAAAAAATACGGTAAGCGAGCAGATAAAGGAGGCTCGGTAGACTTTGGCTATGAATCCTATTCAGCGAAGAAAATCATCGCTGCATTGACTAAATAATTAAACCACCTAATGGCACGAAACATTTTTAAGACCGAACAGCCTGTACTCCTTGATGGATTCCAAGCTGTGATGAAGCCCTCTAAGTATGGCTATTCCTTGTCTGCAATTGTCGATCAAGCAATGGTCGATAACTTGGAGGCTGATCGAGTTGAGTCCCTGAAGTGGGCTGAATCGAAACTGAAAAATCCTAAGCGTAGTCTTCTCAAGCCTGAGCCTTGGGAAGAAGTTAGTGAAGGTAAGTATAAAGTCAAGTTCTCTTGGAATGAGAGTGATCGCCCTGGTGTTGTAGACACAGTGGGTACTCCTGTCACTGATGAGAGCACTCCTCTGTACTCTGGTGCAACCGTAAAGCTGGCTCTCTATCAGAAGCCCTACATCCTGAAGGATGGTGTTACCTACGGTACATCTCTCAAGCTTGCAGGTGTGCAAGTTATCTCCCTCAATACTGAGGCTGGTGTCGATAGCGGTGACCTGTCTATCGAAGATGTAGCAGCAATGTTTGGTTCTACCAAAGGATACAAAGCTGCTGAACCCAATGTCGATGCAGCGCCTAGCAGCTTGGAAGACGAAGACTTCTGAGAGTACAACGACTTCGACGAACTATACGATCACTGGATTAGAAAAACCTACGCAAATGACTTCTGATTTTCAATACACCGTCGCTAAAGACGAGGTAACTGGTGTCTTTAAGGCAACCTTGGATGTGCAACTGCCTCCTATTTGTGTCACCCGCTATAAGGCTGACAAAAATGATTTCAAGTATGAGATGCAGCGAGCAGTAACTGAGGTTGTTGAAGCCATCATTGAGAAGCAACTGGATGACTGATGAAGTTCAGATCCAAGCTCGAAGCGCGGATTGCTGAGCTCTTCGAAACACTTGGAGTTATCTATGAGTATGAGTCTACAAAGGTTCCCTATGTAATCCAACATAATTACACGCCTGACTTCTGCCTTGCTAACGGCATCTACCTAGAAGCAAAAGGCTATTGGGATCCAGAGAGTAGGCGCAAGATGCTTGCAGTAAAGAAGGCTAATCCTGAGCTTGATATCAGGATGGTCTTCCAATCTCCATATAACACAATAAGCAAAAAATCTAAGACTACTTACGCAAAATTCTGCGAACGCCACGAAATCCCATGGACAACATTCACGGAAATTCCCGTGGAGTGGCTGACATAAGTGAGTTCATTAGGCATGAGCCGTGTGATCAGTGTGGCTCATCTGATGCCAAGAGTATCTATACAGATCATGCCTATTGCTTCTCCTGTCACACATATTTCCCACCCGAAGGAGAACAACCAAGAGTGACTGCTCACATAGCACTCAAAGGAGAGGCACGCAAACTACCTAAGCGTGGTCTCTCAGAAAAGACTTGTCAAAAGTACAAGATCTATAGGGATGGAGACACACTCCGTCACTACTACCACTCGAAAGATGGTGCCTTGCTGGGATGCAAGGTCAAGTCAAAGGACAAAACCTTTTGGTATGAAGGAGAATCCGATGGAAGCTTTTTCGGCCAGCATCTATGGCCTAGTACAGGAAAACGAATCGTCATCACTGAAGGTGAACTCGATGCCGCTTCCTACTCACAGGTTCAACCCACGTGGCCTGTTGTTAGTCTCCCTTCGGGTGCTGCGTCTGCCAAGAAAGCTGTTCAGAATAATCTAGAACTTCTGCAGGGCTACGAGGAAATCATCCTCTTTTTCGATAACGATGAGCCCGGTCAGAAGGCTGCCGAAGAGGCTGCCGCAGTCCTACCACCTGGAAAGGTGCGAATCGCCCGTATGGAGGCGTATAAGGATGCCTCAGAGGCTTTACAAGCTAACGATATAGAGGCTATCAGCCGAGCTATTTGGGATGCAAAAGATTACAGACCAGATGGGATCGTTGATGCCAAGACACTACTCAGTTTAGTTACACAACCCACACCACCTGCTGATCATGAATATCCATTTTCAGGACTCAACAGAAAGCTTCACGGGATCAGGTATGGAGAGCTTACAACGATTACTGCTGGAAGCGGGATCGGGAAGTCTTCCTTTTGCCGTCAACTCGCAACTCACCTTCTCAGTCTCGGAGAATCAGTTGGTTACGTGGCGCTTGAAGAATCCAACCATCGTACGGCTCTCGGACTCATGGCCGCACACCTCGGACACCCTTACCACCTAGGAAATCATGAACGATCTGATCTCACCGAAGCGTATAACAATACTCTTGCTAAGTGGAATCTCTTTCTTTTTGATGGCTTCGGTTCTTACGATCCCGATGTTATCTACAACCGAATTGAATATCTTGCTTGCGGGCTAGATACAAAGATTGTATTCCTAGATCACCTCTCCATTCTGCTGAGTGGATTGGATGGTGATGAGAGAAAGACCATTGATAAGACGATGACTCGCTTGCGTGCTCTTACTGAGCGCACAGGCATTGCTTTGTTTCTTGTCTCTCACCTAAGGCGTACACAAACAGATCAGAACCACGAGGAGGGAGCACGTGTCACGTTGGGACAGTTACGTGGCTCAGCTGCAATTGCTCAGCTCTCAGATTCAGTCATCGCATTGGAGCGAAATCAACAGGACGGATCTGAACACGCTGATACAACTGTGCGAGTCCTTAAAAATAGATATTCAGGCGAAACAGGCATCGCGTGCCGCCTCTCATATGACCTAAGTAAATGTCAATTTATTGAAAATGAAGCTGAAGAAGAGTTCGATCCAACAACCGATTTTTGATCCTAATGGTGAGCGTGCAGGTTGGGGCGAGAAGTTTCTAACTTATGAAGAACGTCTGAACCGGCCAACACCACCATCACCACAAGCCGTGAAACGTGCACGGTTTAGAGATAAGACCTTTGTATGGGTACATAAATGAATTTAGAAGATGCACTGCAGCTATTCATGAAACGAATAGACATCATTGTCTCCATGGAAATGGGAGGCAAGCTACCTACTAAGACTGCATACAAGGAAGTCAAAGAAGAAGTCCGTAAGTTAAAGAAACACAAGAAACAGATTCACCATGAAAAAGTTGCTGCTCAGCTTGACAGTGCTTATGACGCTGCTCATCGGCTGTAGTTCAAACATTACTGATACCAGTGAGTTTGAATCTAATCTCGACAATATTCTTGCAGAACCTTACAACCCAAGTGAAGGTTCTGAATACTAATGCTCATCTTCGATATCGAAACGGATGGTTTATACCGTGATGTTTCCACAATCCACTGCGTCGTCATTCATGATACGGAAGATCAATCAACGATTCGATATAACGACAAGGGAAATCATGAACCGATTTCCTCTGCTGTCACGCGCTTGGAAGGTGCGGATTGTATATCCGGCCATAATGTCATCAATTACGACATTCCAGTTATCAAGAAGTTCTATAGCTTCTTTGAGCCTACTGGTACCGTTGTCGATACTTTATTGCTTAGCCGTCTATACCATCCCAACCTTCTTGAAATAGACAAGAAGCATAACTGGAAGCATATGCCTTTGCAGCTGTATGGCCGCCACTCCTTGGAGGCATATGGATATCGAGTAGGTGAGTACAAAGGATCATTCTCCAAGAGCACAGATTGGAAAGAATGGTCGCAAGAAATGGAAGATTACTGTGCACAAGACGTTACTGTTACCACCAAATTATGCGATCACTTCCAGCCTTACCTGAATGGGTCACGCTAGAACATCAGGTCGCGCAGATACTTACAGAACAGGAGATTCATGGATGGTATTTCTCTGAGCGATGTGGGCGAGAACTTGAGCTATCTCTCAGACGAGAGCTTCTCGATCTTACTCAAGTACTTCAGGCAAGGTTCCCTTACGTCCCAGGAGCAGAGTTTACTCCGAGACGAAATAACCGAACTTCAGGATATGTGGAAGGAGCTACATTTCAAAGACTAAAAGAATTTAACCCTGCATCTAGAGATCATATAGCATGGATCCTGACGAACTACGACAACTTCGAGAGTCATTCGACTACATCGACTTCTGGGAAAACGAAGATCGACGAACCGATTTTGAAGAGCCATGGAACTGGGCTTTCCCTACAGTTCTTGAGGATCTTGGAGATTACGAAGCTCCTTGGGATGATATCGGAAGGCGCCAACGCATGGCTGAAGCTATGTACGAGTGCTAAACGTATTCATCACCACTGTTCCGTAGCTACTGCGACTCATAGAGCAGCCCACCGGTCACCAAATTTAGCCCAAGTACCTAGTGACGAACGAGTACGAAAATTATTTATGGCGTCTCCGGGTCAAGTTATGGTCGGCGCTGATCTTGCTGGCATTGAGCTTCGGATGCTTGCTCACTATCTTGCCCGTTACGACGGTGGGAGATACGGAGAAATCCTCCTCAACGGTGACATTCACCAAGTTAATGCTGATGCCATTGGTGTAGATAGAAAGACCGTCAAAGGAATTTCCTATTGTTTCATCTATGGAGGAGGCGATGTTAAATTAGGCCTAACTTATGATAAGCAGCTTACAACCACCCACGCTAAACAAAAAGGCGCTGAAATTAGAGCAGCGTTTGTTAGTGCAATTCCTGGACTTTCTGATTTACTTGATGCGATTAAAGGTGCGAGCAATCGTGGCTATATCAAGTCGATTGACGGACGCAAGATCATCCTTGATTCGCCGCATAAAGCACTCAACTACTTATTACAATCGGGAGCAGGCGTTGTTGCGAAGCGATGGATGGTTTTAGCCCATGAAAATCCATTTTGCTGTAGCCAACTAGCGTTTATACATGACGAACTCCAATACGAATGTTCACCCGAACATGCAGAAGATCTACGATTTCATTTGGAATGGAGCGCAGTCAGAGCAGGAGAATATTACGGACTCAGAGTTCCTATTGCTGCTGAAGGAAAGATCGGTGATAACTGGGCCGATGTACATTAATGAAACTACTGATTGACGCGGACTATATCGTTTATAAGTCCTGCGCAGGATCTGAGTCAGAGATAAATTGGGGCGATGATGTAATCATGGTCGTCAGCAAGTTCTCTGAAGCACTCAAATTTACAACTAAAGAACTAAAGAAAATTGAAGCCCAATTCCCTTGGGCTAGCGACACTATCCTATTTTTCAGTGACTCTGTAAATTTTAGGAAAAAAATTTCTCCCGATTACAAGGGACATCGAAATAGAAAGAAGCCTTGTGGCTATAGACGTGTCATACAGGAACTAGAGAAAAGCTACGAGGTAATTCGTATGCCACAGCTAGAAGCTGATGATGCGCTCGGGATTTATGCAACCTTGCATGAAGGCAACGTGATTGTGTCTCCCGACAAAGACATGAGGCAAATACCTGGAAAGTTATATGACTTGGATACTGTCACGGACATCACACCTGAGGAAGGAGAACAGTGGCACTACATCCAAACACTTTCTGGCGACCAAACAGATGGCTATTCAGGTGTACCTGGGATTGGTGTTAAGCGTGCTGCTGCATTGTTTGATACTGAAGGGTACTCCTGGTCAACTGTAGTCAAAGCTTTTGCAGAGAAGGATCTTGATGAGGAGATTGCTCTGAAGAATGCACGACTAGCAAAGATCCTTACCTGTAGAGAGTATGACCTCGGACAACACGAACCAATCTTATGGACTCCCTCCGATGCCAGTAACTGAGCCCACCATGGAGCAAAGTTTTCAGCTGCGTAGGTTGCAAGACCTTCTACCAGAGGCAAATAAAGAGGACATCATTACTGTTCTCATGGCTCTGCAGCGACAGAACTTTGCCCTAACTAATACCGTAAAGCAACTGCTAAAAGAATGGCCAATTCACCCACCTACTACCGACGCGGATCCATCGAAGTATGGGACTTTATTCGTGATCAAGAACTACCCTACCACCTAGGTAATGCAGTCAAGTATATCTGCCGAGCTGGTTTCAAAGATAACTACGTTGAAGACCTAGAGAAAGCTATTCACTATCTACAAAACGAACTGGAATATGTCACTACTGTCGAATCAAGCTATCGAGTTCCGCTCAGCGTACGGGATCCAAAACCATTTGAGTGGGAGATCACGGCAGAAGAATTTGATCGTTGAGGAATTTAAAGAGTTCCTAGAGGCAGATGCCAACATGATTCTCATGCACCCTCAAGATCGTGAGGCGTGTCTGAAAGAACTTGCCGACCTTGTTTATGTGTGTGCTCAGTACGCTGAGAACATGGACTGGGATCTTGAGCAAGCCCTCCGCCGTGTTCACCGAAGCAATATGTCAAAGCTAGGTGAAGATGGTAAGCCTATTAAAAGAGAAGATGGAAAAGTCCTGAAAGGACCTAACTATCAACCACCCGATTTGTCTGACTTAGTTTAATGGTTAATCTTATCTCTCGCACTGGACGAGTGCAGTCCTGGATGGACGATCCCACCTCACGTTTACCTGTTTCATGCACTGTCTTTGTTGTGGAAGATAGTATGGAAGGTAGTGATGGTATTGAAGCCAGCTGGCGCTTTGTATCCCATGCTTTGAGGCATGGAGCAGGCGTAGCTGTGCACCTATCAAACCTCCGACCAAAAGGTACGGTGACAACAAAAGGAAACGATGAACTGGTAGCCAGTGGCCCTGTTTCCTTCGGTAAAATCTACTCTACGTTGAATGAAATCCTGCGTAGAGGCGGAACCTATCGGAATGGTGCTTGCGTTTTGCACCTCGACATTGACCACCCTGATTCACTTGAATTTATTCAAACTCCACGACATGAACTGCCTTGGGTCAAACGCTGTATCAATCTCACTGAAGAATCCTGGGAAGAATACCCACACAAAGAAGAACTCTTACAAGGGATTCGGAAAGGAGACATCTGGCTGAATAAAATCAGGTATGACAAAGATGGAAAACGAATCAGAGGAAACGTATGCCTGGAGGTATATCTGCCCTCACGCGGAACATGCTTGCTCCAACACGTTAATCTCGCTTCCTGCAACGCGGACGACATCCCTTACGCTTTCGTTAACGGTATGTCAGAACTGTGCGCTCTCCATCCAACAACAGGTGTCGGCGCAAGTGGAGAATATCTTGATCCATCAATCGACAAACAAGTCGGATTGGGAGTCTTAGGGCTTGCCAATCTTTTGCGTCGGTATGACGTTACTTATGAGCAATTCGGTAAGGCATTAGAACATGTTAATACTGAACGTGTTGATAACAGTCCTGCTAGTGTTCTTGCTAATCAGATGCGAGCAGGAATTGAACAAGCTGCGGAAGTAGCTAGGAGTCACAAGATGGTGCGAGCTTTTGCTATCGCTCCTACTGCCTCTTGTAGCTACCGCAGCACTGATCTCGATGGGTACACAGCCTGTCCTGAGATCGCACCACCCATCGGACGCACGGTTGATCGCGATAGCGGTACCTTCGGTGTCCAAACCTTTGACTATGGCGATGTAGAGATTGCCAGTGAAGTTGGTTGGGAGAACTACAAACGAGTAGCCGACCAGCTCATGATTATGCTTGACAAAACAGGACTTCTTCACGGATACAGCTTCAACTCTTGGAGTGATGTTGTGACCTATGACAATGCGTTCATTGAAGAGTGGCTTAAGTCTCCTCAAACAAGCTTGTATTACTCGCTCCAAGTGATGGGTGACGTGCAAGACAAGAGTGATGCATACGCTGCACTCGAACAGTCTGATGTAGACGATTACCTTTCACATTTGCTGGAGACTAAAGAACCTCAATGTGATTGCGCAGAATGACTCCTTATGACAAACTTATTGCGCGTAAGCGTAAGTGGACGCCAGTTCAAACTACAGCTGGCAAACTGAAAGAAGGCGCGGAAGAGACAGTCTTCCGTGCACTTGCCCTTAGGAATCTTGAGCTACCAGTAGGTGGATTTATCACTGCTGGTCTTAAGGGCGAAGTACCTGAAGCAGCTCAAGAAATCCTATTAATGAACGTACTAGATGAGGAAAACCATGACAGAGCACTTGGTTATGCAGCACGAGCGATCGGTACTGATTCAAAAGCTGAAGCGGAAGCAGATGCTCTTAGACAAGCTTGGGAAGATCACCCGGACCATACCGTATGCAAAGCAATGGTATTGGAGAGAAGCATCTTCTTTGTCCTCCTCCCGTTCTTTCGCTTCTGCGGAGACGCTGGACTGAGGACAATTTCCGCAGATATCAGCCGAGATGAACAAATTCACGTTGCCACGAACACTTTGGTGTGCAAAGAACTAGGCATCGATTACTCTCCGTCGCTCGATAAGTTGCGTAAGGCAACTATCTCTTGGGTTATGCAACCGCTCAAAGAACATAACACCGATAGATTTTTAAGTAAAAAATTTTGGATGGATTCCAGCGATCGTCTGATGTATGAAGGCAAAGCGCCTGAACTTTCTCAGACACGATCAGCTCGTATGCCATCGTTCTTTGAGCACAGCAATGTAAACCTCCCACAATATGCATGAAGTCAAACTGATTGAGGCTTTTGGGATTCAAGCCCATGCAATTATCAATGAGTTAGATGAATTGTTCCCACCCACAAACCCTGGTCCTGGCGACACGATCTCTACGATTATGTATAGGTCTGGTCAGCGATCAGTTATTGAATGGATACACAATCGTCTTAAGGAAGAATAACTATGTGTGGACGACGCCGCCGCCGCCGCAGGCCACCACCGCCTCCGCCGCCGCAGCAACCTCAATATCAAGCACCTCCACCGCCGCCTCCTCCGCCTCCAGCACCTGCACCTCCACCGCCTCCACGGCGTGTAGAGAACTTGGTTACTGATGAAGGTGGTACAACCTTTAAGCCTGGCAAGAAGCGTAAGAAAGATCGTGGACAACTAGCTAAAGGTAGTGGTCAGCTTCGGATCCCTAGGACTGGTACAAACCTGTCCGGTGGAACCGGTGGCGGTACCGGAGTTGCTACCTAATGAAAGCAAGAGAGCGGTACCAACAATTACGTGGCAACAGATCTCAGTTCCTGGATGTTGCTAAAGAATGTAGCCGTCTCACTCTTCCGTACTTAATCCATGATGATGAGGATTCACGTCAGAGCCATCGTGTTCTGAAGACTCCTTGGCAATCCGTTGGAGCAAAGGCAGTGACTAACCTTGCATCTAAATTGATGCTTGCGTTGCTGCCTCCACAAACATCATTCTTCAAGCTGCAAGTCAGAGATGACAAGCTTGGAGAGATGTTTGATCCACAAGTTAAGTCGGAATTGGAATTGTCATTCTCTAAGATTGAGAGAATGATTATGGATCATATCAATGCCTCTAGTGATCGAGTAGTTGTACACCAAGCAGTCAAGAATTTGATTGTTGCTGGTAATGCACTACTGTTCTACGGCAAGACTGGTCTGAAGCATTTCCCTCTCAACCGATACGTGCTTAATCGCGACGGTGATGGGAATGTACTTGAGATTGTTACTAAGGAACTTATAAGCCGAAAGGTACTGGGTCGTGATCTGCCCTTGCCTCCTGTCAATCGCCCTGGCGATGAAGGACCTAACTCAGGATCACCGGATGATGACGTTGAGGTGTACACCTACGTCAAATTGGATGAGGAAAGTGGGCGCTGGACCTGGCATCAGGAAGTATTCGGAATGATTATTCCTAACAGCCGTAGCACAGCTCCTAAGAACACCTCTCCATGGTTACCTCTCCGCTTCAATACTGTTGACGGTGAGGATTACGGTCGTGGCAGAGTCGAAGAGTTTCTAGGTGATCTCAAATCCCTAGAGGCACTGTCTCAAGCACTGGTAGAAGGCTCAGCCGCCGCCGCAAAGGTGGTCTTTGTTGTGTCTCCCTCCAGTACAACCAAGCCAAAGACCATTGCCGACGCTGGTAATGGTGCCATAGTTCAGGGTAGACCTGATGACATTGGTGTCATTCAAGTTGGTAAGACTGCAGATTTTAGAACTGCAGCTGAGATGGCAAACCAGTTAGGCCAACGAATCAATGATGGATTCTTGGTGCTACAGATCAGGCAAAGTGAAAGGACTACCGCTGAGGAGGTACGCCTAACACAGCTTGAACTTGAACAAGGGTTAGGTGGGATGTTCTCACTGCTAACCGTAGAGTTCTTGGTTCCTTATCTCAACAGGATTATGTTGGTGCTACAACGTAGCAAGCAACTTCCCACCCTACCAAAATCATTGGTAAGACCAACGATCGTTGCTGGTGTAAACGCACTGGGACGTGGGCAAGATAATCAATCGCTCACTCAGTTCATCACTACCATCGCTCAGACGATGGGACCTGAAACGATCATGCGATTCATCAACCCAGATGAGTATTTGAAACGACTAGCAGCAGCTCAAGGTATTGATGTGCTTAACCTCATCAAGTCTAAAGAAGAGCTGGAGGAAGATATGGGTCAGCAGCAAGAGCAGCAGACACAGATGGAACTCCTTAAGCAAGCTGGTCAGTTCGCTAACTCTCCGATGATGGATCCAGAAAAGAACCCTGAAGGAATAGAGAGTCTGCAAGATGCGGGAGATGAATTATCAGAAGCCGACCAAGACGCCGCGCAAGGCGGTGGCGAAGAAGGCTGAACCTAAAACTGAAGAACAACGTCAAGAAGACAAACAAGTTGGCGTGATGAAATTGCAAGAGAAGTGTGCACCACTGATCGGTCGTAGTGCTAACTATGTCGAACGTGTTGGACTTGGTACCTTGCGTGTCATCACAGCTGATGGCTTGGAGGATAATAAATAATGACTACCATGACCTACGATCCCACTCCAGCGGATCAACCTGAGTTCTCAGCTGATGAACTCGATTCACTGCAAGTAGGTGAGAACCTGCAGCAAGCTGAAGAACAGCTGTTAGCTGGTAAGTATGAAAATGCCCAACAACTAGAGAAGGCATACCTTGAACTACAACAAAAGCTCGGCCGCAATGAAGGTGACAGCGATGCCGAAGTCGATGATGCTGAAGATAACTCCGAAGCGGAAGAGACGGAAGAAGAAGAACTGTCACCAGTGCAGCAAGTAATCCAAGAGGCTTGGGCTGAGTACGATGAAAATGGTGAGCTGAATCCTGAAACTATGGAGCAGTTCAAATCCATGAACTCAACTGAATTAGTTGAGGCGTACATGGCTATGCAAGATGCAGCAGATAACAGTCCAGAGATTGGTGGTGAGGTTCGTGACCTTAGTAATGAGGAAGTGAATCAGATCGTCAACTTTGCAGGTGGTGAAGAGCAGTACTCTGCTATCACTGAATGGGCTGGAGAGAATATGGCTGAGGCTTATGTCGATGCCTTCGATGCTGTTGTGGATAGTGGTGATCCTGCTGCTATCCAACTTGCACTTGCTGGACTTATGGCTACTTACTACGAACAGAATGGATATGAAGGTCGGATGTACACCGGCAAGGGTGCAGTTGATCAAGGCGCTCCTGTGTTCCGTTCACAGGCAGAAGTCGTGGCAGCTATGAATGACCCACGGTATGACAGCGATCCTGCATATCGAAACGATGTGTTTGAAGCACTCGATCGATCGAACATTGATTTTTAATTATTAAATGGCAGCTACTATCACACTACCAAAGCAGTCCCTTTGGGATCGCTATGTTGAGTGGGTTAGCAGCACTGAGAACCGGCTCTATGTAGGACACTTCGGTGTCCTCATGGTGCCTTGTCTACTGGCAGCTACCACTTGTTTTATCGTTGCATTTATTGCAGCGCCTCCCGTTGATATTGACGGTATCCGTGAGCCAGTGTCTGGTTCTCTACTCTATGGAAACAACATCATCTCTGGAGCAGTCGTCCCAAGCTCCAATGCAATCGGACTACATTTCTATCCCATCTGGGAAGCAGCCAGTCTCGACGAATGGCTATACAACGGTGGACCCTACCAGCTTGTTGTCTTCCACTTCCTTATCGGTGTCTTCGCTTACATGGGACGGGAATGGGAACTTAGTTATCGACTCGGAATGAGGCCCTGGATTTGTGTTGCATACTCAGCTCCAGTCGCCGCCGCCTCTGCGGTCTTCCTTGTATATCCTTTTGGGCAAGGTAGTTTTTCTGATGGTATGCCTCTCGGCATATCTGGAACGTTCAACTACATGTTGGTATTCCAAGCTGAACACAATATTCTCATGCATCCTTTCCATATGTTGGGAGTTGCTGGTGTATTTGGTGGCAGTTTGTTTAGTGCTATGCACGGATCTCTGGTCACAAGCTCGTTGGTTCGTGAAACTACTGAAGCTGAATCTCATAACAAAGGTTATAAGTTCGGCCAAGAAGAAGAGACGTACAACATCGTAGCCGCACATGGTTACTTCGGACGTTTGATCTTTCAATATGCGTCTTTTAATAATTCACGTAGCCTTCACTTTTTCCTGGCTGCTTGGCCTGTGGTTGGCATCTGGTTCACTGCGCTTGGTGTCAGCACCATGGCATTTAACCTGAATGGATTTAACTTTAACCAATCTATCCTTGATAGTAGCAATCGTGTCATTCCTACTTGGGCTGACATCTTGAACCGTCAAGGGTTGGGAATGGAAGTAATGCATGAACGTAATGCTCACAACTTCCCACTTGATCTGGCGACACATGAAGCGCCAGCTATCGCTTAATTATACAAATTCTTTAATTACATGTTTAACAAAATCGCTCTTTCCACCCTCGCGGTGTCTTGTTTTGCTGCTCCCGCTATCGCCGGTCCTTATGTGAACGTCGAAGCTAAGCAGAAATGGTCTGGTGAAGATTACAAATCTGCCACTCTGGAGACGCACGTGGGCTATGAAAACAAGCTCGGTGACTCTGCCTCTTGGTATATCCAAGCTGGCCCACAAATCAACTTCCCTGACAACGCTGAGCAAGTCGGCGCTGCCTCTGGCAAAACTGGTTTGAAGTTCAAAGTCACTAAGCGCCTGAGTGCATACGGTGAAATCTCTGCTGCTACCAAAGAAGGTATGGAGCTGGAAGGTCTCGGCGTTGGTACTAAGGCTGGTCTTAAGTACAAATTCTAAACTTTTAATCCCATGGGAATGGCATACAACCCAAAACTTATTAGTGGGCTGGAGATTCTTTATTGTGTACCCGTCAACGGTGAATCCAACGCAGCTGTACAAGCTGGTGTGTTGAGTGGTGCTACTGCAATTAGTTCTTCTACCACTCCTGCCAATGGTGTTAGCGCACTTTCTAAACCATTCATTCCTGTGAATGGTCCTGTCGCCTCTGATGGTGACGGTGCTACTGCTAGTGAAACCTTGGCTGGACAGCGTGCTCAGTGCCTGCGGCTGGTCGATCGTGACCATGACTCCGATGGCACCAATGAGAGTGTTGGTCTTACTGTGTACGCAAATACATGATTGAAGCCGGCATAACCTTGGGCGTAGCTATCGTCTCTGGTGTCGGCATTCTTTTTACTCGTGTCAATTCCCGTGTGTCTGATCTAGACAAACGTATTGATACTGTAGAACTCCGTATCGCAGAGAAATACGTACCCAAGGTAGAGCTATCACAAGCTCTATCTCGTGTAGAACAACACATGGTACGCATTGAGAATAAGCTCGATGCAATTATTGGCAAGAACCTTCATTGCTGATTCGTCCGTTCATCTTGCAGCTACGCTGCTTGACGCATGACGCCTAACTATGGAACGGGAGTTAGGTCATTGGAGAAATCCCATGAAGGTGAAACTCGTCTATCGTGGTGTGCCTTATACGCGCACTCGCTAAATCTGGTGATTAATGGGAGGTTCGATTCCTCCCTTAGCCATTTGGCATTGGCCCGCTGAGGCGGACACCCTTTGCCGAACCGGTTTGGTAAAGACCATAATTTTTTACCGAAAAAATCTAGCGCTAGGATCAGTTAAATACTTAGAACTATCCTTTAGAAATGGCTAACGCTACTACTACTCCTTTTGGTTCGCTTAACTCGAACCCATCTGCTCTCGAACTGTCTACTTCTTATAACGACGGGAGTACTACAGGTAAGTACGCAACTTATCTGAAACTATTTAGTGGTGAAGTTTTCAAAGCATATGAGTCCTCTTGCATTGCTAAGGGCACTGTGCAGAACCGCACTCTTACCAACGGTAAGTCTATGCAGTTCATCTTCACCGGCCGTATGACGGCTGACTACCACACTCCTGGCACTCCTATCCTGGGTGATGGTAATCCTCCTCTGGCTGAGAAGACCATTGTGATGGATGACCTGTTGGTCTCCAGCGCTTTTGTCTACTCGCTCGATGAAACTCTTGCTCACTACGATCTGCGTGGTGAGATCTCCAAGAAGATTGGTTATGCACTCGCTGAGGCATACGACAAGAAGATCTTCCGTACCATCGCTAAGGCTGCTCGCGAAGCTCACCCTGTGACTGCTTCTCCTGGTCCTGAGCCCGGTGGTTCGATCATCCGCTTGGGTGCTAACAACGAGTACAACGCTCAGTCCCTGGTTGACGCCTTCTTCGAAGCTGCTGCAATCCTGGATGAAAAGAATGTGCCTCGCGAAGGTCGCTTCGCTGTGCTGTCTCCGCGTCAGTACTACGCACTTGTTTCCCAGGTTGATAGCAACATCCTCAACCGTGACTTCGGTGCCACCTCTGGCAGCCTGAACTCTGGTGAAGGTCTGTATGAGATCGCTGGTATCTCCATCAAGCGCTCTAACAACTTGCCCTTCATGCTCGACGGTACCAGCTCTGGTTCTGTTGCACAGGTGAGTGGTGAGAACAATGATTACTCTGGTGACTTCCGCACCCACGCTGGTCTGATTTACCAGAAGGATGCTGCTGGTGTGTTGACCGCTATCGGTCCTCAGGTCCAGACCACCGGAAATGACGTTCGTGCAATGTATCAAGGTGATTTGATCATCGGCCGCTTGGCTATGGGTGCTGGCACTCTGAATCCTGCTGCTGCAATCGAACTGCAAGCCGCAGCTTGATCGGAGGTAGATAGATGCCTCAATTTACTAATCCTGGTATTGGGCTGACTAACTCTCTGACCCAAGATCCTCTGCGCCCAATTGAATTTGGTCGTGGTGGTAAGAGTGCTGCAGAGGCCTACATCAATGAATCATTGGCTGTTGGTGATGCTCTGGTTATTCGTGAGCACGGTGCTGATTACACCGCTGCTACTGATGTAGCTACTACGAACGTCACTGAAGCAAACAACACCTACCTTGGAGACCTGTCTCCTGGTGTTGCTTTGTCGGTTGACACTACTGTCGTTGATGGTCGTGTCACTGCCGCAGTTGTTCGCGACCTGCCTACGACTGATTACCGCCGTGGTGATCTGGTAAGTGTTGATGGAAACACTGCTGGATCTGCCGATTGTATTCTTATGATTCCTTAGAACTATGCCTTCTGCAAAACGATTTTCTCCGGCAGGCACTCAGTTCAGCAAAGATACTGCCTACTCCGCTACTACCGTGTATTCACTGACTGGTGATGGTAGTGATGGTGATGGCTCTATGCGCTTCGCCTACAACGGCGGAATGGAAGGCTCTACGCCTCCCAACGCATACTGCCGTGGTGTCGCTGAAGCTGATGCAACGCCTCCGGCTAGCTCTGAAGCAGCGGCTGTGGACACTGTTGTCCAAGCTGATGTTTCTTCTGACCTGAATCTTCCTGCTTCTACTGCAACTACTGTTGTTTGTCCTACTCGGACTGTTAGCGGTGAGGGTGCTGGTCTTGTTGTTCGGTTCGCTACTACGACCGGCACAACTCCTCAGAACAACGCCACTGCTGGCAACTACACCATCATTCACCGTGGCAATGGCTACGCTGATAACGATGTTGTTGAAATTGTCGGCTTCCCTGGCAGCCGTCTGAACATTAACGGCATCCAGTGATGCATACCTGGGAGGGCTTCGGCTCTCCCTTTTTTTTAATCCTTATTGATAATCAATAGCATGAGTACATTTACACTCGATAGTGACCTGTCCGCAGTCAATTCAATACTTGCTGCTATTGGTCAAGCTCCTACCACGGCTGCTGCGCTCGATGATGCGTACACCAACCCAGAGCTGGCTCTCATCTACAACCTCCTGAAAGAGACGACAGTAGATGTGAACAGTGAGGAGTGGCACTACAACACTGAGAAACACAAAGACTTACAACCTACAGATGTAGGTACTGAGAAACACTTCACCATCCCTGCCAGCGTCTTACGGATGGATGTAAGTAATGGACAAACTACTCGGACTACCGATGTAGTGATGAAGCAAGGCAAGCTCTACAACAACGAGAAACATACCTACGATGTGAAGCAGTGGGATGTAAGTAGTTCTGATAACTACAAGATGTATTTTGACATTGTATACAACTATGCTTTCACTGAAGTACCAGCTATCTTCCAGCGTTATATTACTCTCCGTGCCAGTCAGCGTGCTGCTACACAGCTGGTGTCTAATGCTGAACTCACAAAATTACTAGCCGAACAAGTAGGACTAGCACGAGCAGCTTGTATTGAGTTTGACACTAATCAATCTGACGCCAACATGTTTGGTTTTAGCGATCAGAACTACACCGCATATCAACCATTTAGGACTCTTATTCGATGAGCAGCGTATCTCAGACTATCCCTAACTACATATTTGGTATTAACGAACAGCCAGATTATCTGAAGCGTCCTGGTCAGGTTAGGGACAGTCTGAACATGACGCCTGACGTGACTAAAGGATTGATCAAACGTCCTGGTTCACGCTTCATTTGCAATGTAGAAGATGACACAGATGGTAAGTGGTTTAACTATTACCGTACAGATGCAGAGCAATATATTGGTCACATTCAAGCGAATGGTTTTGTCCGTGTTTGGAATGCTGATGGTACCGCATGTACAGTGACACAATTAACAGGTGTAACTGATACCTCAACAGCTGCTAACTACTTAACCCATACAGATGCAGCAGACCTACAAACTCTGACAGTTAATGACTATACGTTTGTCTGCAACAGAAATACAACAGTTGCCTATAACAATACAGTAAGCGCAACACCTCCTAATGAAGGATTGATTGAACTTAAGGTGATTGCATATGGTAGAAACTATACAGTTGACTTTAAAAACAGCAGCGGAACAGCTCTGTTCTCTGCTACTATTAATACTACTGCAGACTCTACACAAGTAATTAATTCAGATACTATCCTGAATGACTTGGTAAGTGATATCAATGGACAGACCAACTTTACTGCTACTCGGATTGGTAACACAATCCATGTAGTCAATTCAGCTGCCACATTCACCATGGAAACAAGTGATGTGACTTTGCTGAGTGTCTTTACGGAACAAGTTAATAATGTAGAGCGACTTCCTTACCAGTGTCACCATGGTTATGTTGTCAAGATTGTCAACAGCAATACTGAAGAGGATGATTACTACGCAGTCTTTCAAGGCAAAGATGATGTAGATGGATCAGGTGTCTGGCAAGAAACTGTTGGATGGAACAGAAATGTAAATGCCAACACAGGTGCATTTGTAAACTACACAGGCATTAATACAACACTTGATCCAGATACTATGCCGCATGTATTGATATGTACGGCGCTTAACACATTCACTGTAGCTGCTGCTGATGGCACAACACCAAATGCCAACACTGCAATGAGCTACTCAACGAGGGAGGTTGGTGATCTTGGTACTAATCCTGACCCAAGTTTTGTTGGTAGTCAGATCAATCAGATGCTCTTATTCAGGAACAGGATTGTGTTCCTCAGTGGTGAGAACGTGGTGATGACCACATCAGGTGGTCTGCGTCCTGTCAATTTCTTTTCTACATCTGCACTTACCTCTCTAGCTACTGATCCGATTGATGTATCAGCAGCATCTAAAGAACCTGCACTCCTGTGGGATGGATTAGAAATTAATAATGGTCTGCTGTTGTTCGCAGAGAATCAGCAATACCTGATGACAACTGACTCAGACCTGTTGACTCAAGAGACAACTAAGCTGAATGCTATTAGCTATTACCCATACAGCAAGAGCTGTTCTCCATTCTCTCTAGGAACTACAGTTGCATTCATTGATAACAGCGGTAGCAATGCACGTATGTTTGAAATGTCAAACATTAATCGCAATGAAGAACCTACTGTTATTGAGCAATCGAAACCAGTATCTAGATTAACGCCAGGCACTATCAATGAGATCGCTGACTCAAGAGAATCAAGCATAGTACTACTATCATCATCAAACTCTGATGAATTGTTTGGCTATAAATATTTCCAAGATGGTCCAGAGAGACAACTATCTTCTTGGTTCAAATGGCAGTTGACAGGTACTGTCATCTATCATTGCATCATGAGAGATAAGTACTACACAGTTGTACGTTATCAAAACCAGAATCGACTACTGGTTATGGATCTGCAAGATACAAGTGATACAGCATTTGTGAGCTTCGATGGAGACAAATATCAGGTACATCTAGACAACCGGGTTACTGTTGCCAATGGAGACATAACCTATGACAGCGCTACTGATACCAGCACTTTCACTATGCCTCAGAATGCAAGTGAAAATGTGTTGGACACTGCGCACAAGGATGTACATGCTTACGTAACTACTGCTGGTGACAACCTTGGCAGATTTGCACAAGTAAGTTTTAACGGTAACACTGGTAGTCTCACTGGTGACTGGGCTTCAGAGGATATACAACTAGGGTATTTGTTTGAAAGTAGTGTCACTGTTCCTCAATTCTATCTGAGCAGACCTGAAGGGAATAGTGTCAGGTCTAATACTCGCAATAACCTGACTCTACACAGACTGTTCTTAGAGACAGGTGCTATCGGAGTAACTGACTACACCCTTGAACGTAAGGGTAAGGACAATTATGTAGGCACCATTGAAGGTGTCAGGTTTGATGAGTATGACGCTAACGATCCTCTGTTGAGTGAGAGCTTACGTACCTACATCCCAGTCTACGAACGAAACACAAACGTAGTCCTGAAACTACACAGCGAACATCCCTCTCCATTCAGTTTGTTCTCAATCTCTTGGGAAGGTGATGCTAGTAATCGATACTATCAAAGTGCCTAATTACATTCACCCACTCACAAAGGAGGCTGCGATCTACGTGGCCTCCCACCTTCGTGATGACGATTACCGAGAGATCACAGAAGGCTATGGCTGGCATCCATTGCAAGCTGCTATGTATCCACTAGAGGATGATGCAGTTTGGTTTGAAGTGCCTAACGGTAAGACTGCCGGTATGGCAGGTGTAGCACCAGACGGACAAGTCTGGATGCTCTGCACTCCAGCAATTCACGAGTACCCACTGACATTTGCTCGTGAGTCAAAACGGTTTATTGACAGACGGAAAGAGCCAAGGCTTTGGAACATTGTCGATAAACGGAATACAGCCCATATCAAGATCCTTAAGTTCCTAGGTTTTGAACTAGGTAAAGAGATTGTGTATGGACCAAACAAGATAACTTTTATCGAATTTAGCCGTAATGGTATTACCAATTCCAGCAGCGTTCGGTCTGGCTAGTTTTGCCAGCAACGCTCTAGGTGCCTTTGGGCAACAGCAACAAGAAGACGAAGAATATCGATATTCAGAGAAGAAGCGGAAGATGCAAGATCGCTTTGCTCTCAATGATTATCACAGACGAGTAAGGCAATCACAAAGCAACTGGAATCAAGCTATTGCTGTTAGGCAAGCTGAGATCAAGCAGTACCAGGGACAGATCCAAGAGAACAACCGTTCAGCCAACAGTGCGATGTATCGCAACAACCGGCAGATGGCTGAGATTCAGGATCGTCAGAAGTCAAAAGCACTAGATCAATACCTAAGTGTTCTTGAGATGAATGCTGAGTCTGCAGCTGGTGGTCAGACAGGCCGACGTGCTGGTCAAGGAAGGCGAGCCAATATGGCTGCTCTTGGTAGGCAAATGTCATACCAAGGTCAAGCACTTGTACGACATCAGGAAGAGACAGAACTAGCAAACCAAGAAGTACAGAACCAACGACGTGTTGCTGACATGAATGCTTTCTACCCAGTGAGTGTTCCGATGCAGCGTCCTATGGCACCTGCACCACCGCAAAGGTCTATCGCTGGTGTCCGTCCTAATCGGATGGGTATGTACTCAAGTTTGATTCAAGGTGGTCTTGGTGCGGCTCAACTGACAGGCTCACTGAACCCTGGTGGATTTCTAGGATTTACATAATGTATGATAAAACTTCTACCCATAATATTGTTACTTTCAACTACACCATATGACATGGCAAAAAAGTACAGACCAAGTAATGACTCTCAAGTAATTGCTAAAGGTGGTTCATTCAATCCACAAAAGATTGGATCAGCTGCCGGTGCGCTACGTGGTGAGTTTGACCGACAGAATGCTAATCAAAACTTAATTGATGAGCAAGAGAAGATCAATGAAGGAAGGCAACTGTCAAACCTTGAACAACGCAAGCTCAATGCTCAAGCGTTCGGTAAGGATATGGTTGACCTTGCAGCGCTCAGTGGCACCCTTACTGAAGCCCTTGTAGGTGTACAGAAAACACGTAATGAGGAAGCCAAACAACGTGGAGTCATGAAGGCTTACACGGATGGCACTAACCCTCAATCACAAGCTGAGTTTGATGAGCGCTATGAAGCACTAGAGAAGCTCGATGAGCAAGGCAGAGCTGCTGCTGCAGATGCCTATACAAAGGGTGTACCTGCTGATCGTGTTCGTCAGATCCGTAAGCTGTCTGGCTGGGAAGCTGTTGGCTACGCAGAGGGTCAAGCCCGTATGGGTGGTTACCAATACGGTGACTACTTCCGTGAAGCTAAGCGCACCGTGAAGGTGATGATCAATGGTGAAGAGAAAACCTACGATCAAGCCGAGACACTGCCTGAACGGCAAGAGATTGAAGACGCTATCCGTAAGAGCTACATCGCTCGCTACTCAGATATGAAGCCTGAGATGCTGCAGAAGGCTGGTTTCTTTGACTCACTACGGAAGTATGAGGCAGCAGAAGCTGTTGAATGGCAGAAGAATCAAGATATCAGGTTTAAGAATGAGAAAGATGATGAAGCTCGTAGCTACATTCTTGACGCTGTAAGAAGTGAAGATGGTGGTGCTAGGGTACATAAAGCACTAGAAAAGTTTGAAGCTGACTATGGTGGTCCTGCAGGTGCTAGGAAGTTTATCTCAGACCACCTGAAAGACTTAGCCAGTAATGGTCTTCTAAGTGTTGCAGAAGCGCAGAGGATTCAAGACTTCCGTTTCATTAACAGATCTGGAAAGGAGACAACATTAGGTGAACAATTTCCTGAGTTTGCCAACCTAGACGATGTTGCTTTGAAAAAAAGCTATGACATCTCTCAAAACGATCAGCGTCAATTAGAAATTAACAAGAACGAGTTCGAAGCCAAGCTGAAAGCTGAAGAGCGTGACATGCTCAATGAAGAGCCTCCTCGTCGCTTCACAGAAGATGATAAAAAGAAAATGATTGCCGATTGGCAACGGGACTTTGGTGGTGAGATACCAGATTACTTAAACACTCTTCTTACTAGGGAGACTGAAGACGACAAGCTCAAGCAAGAACAGCTAGATCAGTTGCTTGCATCTAGAGGCTATTTGACTGAAGGTGATTTCGTTGGCTCATCCACTAAGGTATATTTAGCCAACAAGGACAAGATTGCTGACACAAAAGCAATGGCGAGTGTGCCAAGTGACTTGATCAAATATGCAGAAGACTCTATTGAGGCACAACTGAGGAAGACTCTTATCAGTGCTGGTATGAGTTCTAGTCTAGATGATCCTGATGCTGTTGAACTGAAGCAGCGTGGTGTGGAACTACACCGCTCTCTACTATCTAAAAATCTTGCAGAAGGAATGCCTGTTGGCAAGGCAAACCAAGAAGCAATCAATACTATCAAGGCGATGCTTGAGCCATCAGAAGCTGGTGGTGGTCTTACCTCAACTGAACTCTATAAGCCAAAGTACGGCTATCAAGACGCAACAGAGGAGAACCAACGTACTCAACGCAACGCATTGACTTGGGTTGGAAACAACAAAGAGAAGATATTAACTGAACAGATCCCTGGTACTGAGAAAGAACTAGGCGAGCTGGTAAAGCTGGCAGAAACCGGTAGAGGATCAATCCCACGTCTGTACAACTTGATTGCCCATAGCACTAATGGTCAGTATTCCGGCTGGGATATTGCAGAGATGCAGCTAAAGGCAACAGGCAAAGGAACGCTTATGCGTCCTGATGTTGAACAGGAAGTGCAAAAACTCAACCCAAACCTGCAGCGTCTTCTTAACTTTAAACCTACTAATGCTTCTACTTATGCTGCTATGTCAGGTGGATACAGCGTTGCTGGTCCTGCTACTGCTAGCGGCTTGAAAGGTAACTGGAAGACCTTCCTAGATATGGTCGCCAGTGTTGAGTCGGAATCCCACGGTGGATATGACGCCTACAACCTTGGTGGTTCCAATGGTGGTCATACTCCTCATGGCTCTGGCAACTCAACTGATGGTCGCTTTGGAAAACCACTTACTCAACTAACTGTTCAAGAAGTGATGGACCTGGGAGCTGCACCAACTGGCAGGCATATCCATGCTGCTGGTAGGTATCAGTTCATTCCTTCTACTCTTATTGAAACAGTCAGAGAAGCAGGTATTGATCCAAAGACCACACTGTTTGATGAAGCAACACAAGATAAGTTAGCTATAGCTCGTGCACGCTGGCGTATCCGCAATGATCGCGGAATGGCTGGATTGCGCAGAGAGTGGATTGGCTTGACCCATGTAAGAGATGCAGTGCTGAGGCCTGCCATGCAAGGGATTGTCAATACTGACTCTCCATACAATCAACCTGATGTTCTTTCACCAAGTGTCAGGAAAAAGGTCTACAAGTACTAACAGGTAAATGAATGATTTCACAATCGATACCGATCAGATAGATGCTGATCAGCTGCTTGAGGGCGCTGATGCTATTGATGAACGGCTTGGAGAACGCGAGGATGAGCGAGAACTAGAAGCTCAACAGCAGGCTGAAGCTGAGGCTCAGGCAAAGCTCCAAGAAGGAAAACCACAACTAGCTGCTAATGACCCACGACGTGACGGTGTTGGATTTAACATCCCTGACATTGCTGCTGAATTTGGTGCAGCTACTGGTGGCGGATTAATAGACACTGGATCTTCCATTCTCACTGCTAAAGAACGTGTCCAAGACATGTTCAACGGTGAGATGGCAAGGGAAGGTGAGGATTACGAACCTGAATGGAACCCTCTTAAGGGTAAGAACTCTCCTGTCACCACTACTTGGTGGGGCGGTCTGATTCGTGGAGGTGTGCACTTTGCCTCTATGACTGCTGCTCTGGCGGCAGCTATCAAAGGTGCTGCTCTTATCCCTGTTGTTGGGGCTCCAGCTGCTGCTGCAGCCGGTGGTCTCTCTGCACTAGGGAAAGCAGGTAAGTACGGATGGCTAGCCAAAGGTGCCATCACAGGTGGCGCAGTCGATCTGGTGTCTGAGTACTCCCAGGAAGACAACGCCATGGGAGAGCTGAAAAAGCACTTCCCTTGGATGGAAGGAAACCCACTGGCTACTAACCCAGAAGACTCACCATTCATGAAAACCCTCAAGAATGTAGTTGAGGGTATGGGTATCGGGATCGTCTTTGACGGTGCACTGATGGCAGTCCGCAAAGGAATGCGGATGCGCAAAGGGATCCAAGAGCCTGACACAGATGGTCTGGATCGGGCTATTGCACGGAATGACGACATTGAAGCTCAGAAGGTAGAGATGGGAGTTGAGCAGCTACAGCTGCCTGGCTTTGGTGCCTACAAAAACGAGCCCATTGCTGACCTACATCAGGGTGCTCCTATGTCGCGTGCTCCTGGTCAGCTGGACAACATCAACGAGCGCAGACAACTGTCCATTCAATGGGGCGCTGACATGGAAGGCTCCATGAGCAGCATGAATACTCCTGCTCAGCTAGCCCGTAGTTCTGACTTCACCAAGCTCCCTACTGATGAGATCGACAAGATCTTCAAAGAGTCACTAGGTGACGACAGGGCTGCTGCACTGATGGCAGACCTACAGAGCCGAGTGAAGAACCCATATGAGGTCCTTGCTGAGAGCTACCAAGGCTTCCGAGAATTAGTGGATGGAAGGAACGTCACTGACGCCACCACCCTTGAGGACTACTTCGATCCTGTGCTGAATGGTCTGAACGCTGAGGATCTACCGATTAAAGACTTCGGACAAAAGATCGTGATCATGGACTTGGTGAATGCTGCCAATGCCAAGAACTTGCGTGACATGGCTATCGGTGCACGGGAGATCGTTGACGTTGCTGACGTGTTCGCTCCTGATGGACCGATGAAGGTCATCGCTGACCGTCTGGCATACGGCATTACTCAAGTCAAAACTGCTCGATATCTCTGGGGCGAAGCTGGTAGGCAGATGCGTACGCCTGAAGGTGCAGCCAAAGGTGCTGAAGCTTTCAAGGCACGTCAAGCCAAGATCAAAGGTCAGAAGGACCGGATGCTTGAGATGAAGCGTGATGCCTATGAGGCAGTGACTGCAATGATGCAAGTCGCACAACGCTCTAAGAATGAAGACCTGACGAAAGCTCTACTTGAAGCTTTCTCTATGTCGAACAAGGTTACAAACCTAGAGGATCTCTACAAATACTTTGAATCCAAACTGAAGGGAGGTGAGTTCGGTAAAACCAGCTCTTCGCAGCTCATTCGTGAACTGCAAGGCGTGATGGTACATAGCGTTCTAAGCGGCCCTAAGACGCCTGTAAGAGCAATTATGGGCACAACTACCGCAACCATGCTTAGGCCCTTTGCACAGGCCATTGGAGGCGCTGTAGCGATGGATGGAGCGATGATGCGTGAGGGCTTGGCTTCGCTTAATGCGATGCGTGAAGTTCTACCTGAAGCATTCCAACTATTCCGCTCACGTCTTAACAGCTACTGGACTGGTGAGTTGTCTACGGTAAAGACTAAGAACTTCGAGTTCAGCAAGCGAGATCAAGAGTGGGATGCAATCGGTGAAATGATCCGCATCCGTAAGGAGATGGGTAAGGAAGTCAGTCCTGGTACTGAAGCTGCATATCACATTGCTAATGCTGCACGTGCTGCTAACAACTCCAACCTTCTCACTTATTCCACCAAGATCATGGCTGCTACTGATGATGCCTTTGGTTTCATCATGGCTAGGGCTCGTGCACGGCAGCTTGCTATGCGTGAAGCTCTGGAGAACCAGAAGATTGGTAACCTCTCAGATGTTAATCCTGAGCTACTGAAAGAAGCAGAAGATAAGTTCTACAAGCAATTCCTGGATAGCGAAGGGAATGTTGACTTCAACACTGATGCTGCTCTTAAGTTTGCACGTGAAGAAGGTACGTTGACTCGTGACTTGTCTGGCTTCTCTAAAGGCCTAGACAACCTGATGGGTCAAACACCGTGGGCTAAGCCCTTCATGCTGTTCGCCCGTACTGGTGTGAACGGTCTGGAGCTGACCATGAAGCACATGCCGTTGTTCAACCGTCTTGTTAAAGACGAACGACGGATCCTCAATGCAACTCTCGATCAAGCTGATGCTGGTGAATTGTTTGATATCGGCATCATGAACGCTAAGGACTTAATGCAGTCCAAGGCAATTATGAAAGGTCGTGGTGCTATTGGCGCTGGTCTTATCACCATGGCTTCTATGCACTTCATGAGTGGCAACCTGACTGGTAATGGTCCACAGGATCGGCAACAGCGTCAGATGAAGCTGGATGCTGGTTGGCGTCCACGCTCTATCAAGATCGGAAACGTATGGGTTAGCTATGACTCCTTTGAACCGTTTAACTCGATCCTTAGCTTTGTTGCTGATATTGGTGATCACTATGAGTTGATGGGTCCAGAGTGGACTGAGAAGAACCTATTCAAAACCTCGCTGGTTCTTGCACAAGGTGTGGCTAACAAGTCCTACATGGCTGGTCTACAGCAGTTTGTTGATCTGCTTTCTGCACAGCCTGGTCAAGCAGAGAAGATTGTTGCAAGCCTGGTAAACAATCAGGTTCCACTGTCCAGTCTTCGCAATGAGCTGGGCAAGCTGTTCAATCCTTATATGAAGGAACTGAACTCTGGTTTCCTAGACAACATCCGTAACCGTAACCAACTGAGCGAAGCACTGAGTGGCGATCCTCTGCCTGTCAAATACGACTTGCTGACTGGTGATCCAATCAAGGACCATGACTTCCCAACTCGGATGTTCAACATGTTCAGTCCAGTACAGATGAACCTGGATTACTCTCCTGGTCGCGCCATGCTATTTAACAGTGGCTATGACCTGCGGATCGCTGGTTACTCATCACCTACTGGTGTGAGCCTGAAAGATTCACCTGCTGTTCGGTCGATGTATCAACAGGCAATCGGCAAGCAAGGTCTACAAAAGAAACTGGACAAGTTGGCAGAAAGCCAAAAGGTCAAAGACTCTCTAGCCCAAATGGAAGCTGACAAGAATGCTGGTCGGTTCGGTAAAGATCCCATGGACTACCACCACAACCGTGTGATTCGTCAACTTATGAACGATGCACAACGACGTGCCTGGGCTTCTATTGCCCAAGATCCTGAGGTTGCTCAGTTGATCGAAAAGAAACGCCTGCTTGATTCAGCTAAAGCAAACACACGTCGTGGCAACTACGACGCCGCAAACACTGTCTATGACCAAGCACAAGAAGTCCTTAACATGCCTATTCGTTAATCATGCCACAGAATTTAGGAGCTAATCACCCTCTACAAACTCCGTCTACTACTACTACATTGTCCAGTTCAGCTGGACCTGTAAATATTTCATTTTCGTTTATCAACGATGCGGATGTTCTTGTATTTCTTGGCGGGACTCTGCGGACAAACGGAACTGGATCTGATAACTATACAATTAACACAGCCAAGACACAGGTTACTTTTAACAACACCGTAAGTGGTGAAGTAATCATTACTCGTAAGAGTGACCTTTTAAATAAAGTCCGTACGTTTACGGCTGGTTCTTCTGTACGTGCTGCTGACCTGAACACCCAGTTTGATCAGGTTATGCAGCTGATTCAAGACAACTATGAGTTGCTGCGTAGCGTAGTGCTGAATGATGCCAATGACGAAATTACTGTTGGCCGCGACAGCATCATTGCTAACGACAAAGTACGGACTGAATCAATCCAAGATAATGCTGTAACTCTGTCGAAGATTGCAGCAGGCAATGCCAACCAAGTCCTTATCACTAGCAGCGGTGAGCCTACATGGTCTAACGATGTAGATGTTCAAGGCACGCTAGATGTAACTGGTACTACTACTCTTGATGGTGCACTCAATGTTGCAGGTAATGCTGATCTTAACGGTACCCTTGACGTTGACGGCAATACTGAGCTTGACGATGTAAATGTTTCTGGAACTTTAGATGTTGCAGGCAATTCAACCTTTGATGGTGATGTTGATCTGGGTAACTCTGCTGCTGATACTATTACCATTACTGGTGAAGTAGATAGCAACATTGTTCCTAGCACTGATGGTTCTCGTGACCTTGGTTCAAGCACTAAGCGCTGGAATGAAGTCCATGCTGACAACATTCAGGCAACAACGCTGAGTGATGGTGCTCGTATTACAGCTTCCGAGCAAGTAGCTCATACTCCGAACGACACTACCTACTACACAACTTCTGCTGCTGACCAACGGTTCTGGCGCCAAGATGCTGCAGGTAATGAGATTATTCAAACCTCTGCAACCTGGACTGCTGACGACTCTCGCGTCGCTACCACTGGTGCTATTGATGCGCGTATTGTCAACCTTGTAACTGAGGTTGGTGGTTTCGTTCCTATTGCTAATGAAACCAGCTTCCCAGCTACTAACCCAGACATCAACGATGGTGCAGGCACGATTGTCAGCATTGGTGCACTTGCAAGTGACCTGACCTTTAATGGTAGTGGTCAAGCAACTATCACCAATGGTGCAGGTACCGGCAATAACGTAACCATTACTGGTGGTCCTGCTAGTACAACCATTGCATCTAACAGTGGTGCATTGGTAGAAACTTCAGCTGTTCTCCATACCTATACATGGCACCGTACAACTCCTGATGGAGTTAATGTCAATACGGTTGCAAACAGCATTGCAAACGTCAATACTGTTGCGGGTAGTATCGCCAATGTCAACACAGTTGTTGGCGACATTGCCAACATCAATACGGTTGCAGGCGATATTGCGAACGTAAACACAGTTGCTGGCATTAGTGCCAACGTAACTACTGTTGCGGGTATCTCCGCAGATGTAACCACGGTTGCGGGTATCTCAGCAGATGTAACTACTGTTGCTGGTGTTAGTACTGAAGTGGGTCGTCTTGGTACAGCAGATGCTGTAGCCGATATGAATACGTTGGCAACAACAGCTATCGTCAGCGATATGGATACGTTGGCAGATATTTCAGCCAACATCACTACAGTTGCAGGTATTTCTGCAAATGTGACTACTGTTGCTAATAACGATGCAAACATCACGACAGTCGCTAATGACCTAAATGAAGCCACTAGCGAGATTGATACAGTTGCTACTAACATCACCAACGTAAATAATGTTGGCAATAACATTGCTAACGTCAACACTGTTGCCGGTAATATGGCAGGTGTTAACGACTTTGCTGCTCGCTATCGTGCACCGCAAACGACAAGTAATGAATACGACACTGATAATGATACTGGTGACCTTTATTTCAACACCTCATCTAATGAGCTGAGAGTTTGGAACGGTTCTTCTTGGCAAGCAGGTGTTACATCTGCAACTGGTTTTGCCAGTCTTAGTGGTGATACTTTTACTGGTCCTATTCTACTCGATAACAACGACGATGTAGGCACTCCTGATCTTTCTTTTGATGGAGATGCTAATACTGGTATTTATTCAGACGCTGCAGACCACATCAGCTTTTCTGCTGGTGGCACTAAGGTATTTGAAATTGGTGCCAATGGTGTTGAGGTCGGTGCTTGGAATGGCACGACTATTGCAGAAGGCGCTGGTGGTACTGGTGAAACAACCTATACAGATGGTCAGCTCCTGATTGGTAATAGCAGTGGTAATGGTCTTACTAAAGCCACTCTTACTGGAACTGCACCTGTAACGATTACTAATGGCAATGGTTCTATTGCTATTGATGTAAGCAATGCTTCGACATCTGCTGACGGCCTTATGTCGTCTGGAGATAAGACAAAGTTAGATGGTATTGCTACAGGTGCTGAGGTTAACGTAGCAACCAATCTTAGTGTCTCTACTACTGCAACTACTAATGTAATTGCAAGTTCTACTGGTACTAACACGACTATTGGAGAAGCTACTAGCTCAGCAGCTGGTCTGATGAGCACTACCCATCACGACAAACTTGACGGTATTGCAACTGGTGCTGAAGTAAACGTAGCAACTAACCTTGGCCAAACAACCGGTGCAAGCTCACTAACTATTACCTCTAGTACTGGTAACAACGTAACTGTTGCTGAAGCTACTAGCACTATTGCTGGCTTAATGTCAACTACACATCATGACAAGCTTGATGGGATTGAAACCGGTGCTGATGTAACTGACGCTACTAATGTTAACGCTGCTGGCGCTGTGATGAACAGTGACACTAGCACTGCATCTATGAGCTTTGTTGTTGATGAAGATGCTATGGGTAGCAACAGTGCTACTAAAGTTCCAACTCAACAATCAGTCAAAGCATATGTAGACAATCAAGTTGCAGCTGCGGGTGCATCAGGTGGTGGCTCTGATCAAATTTTCTATGAAAACGACCAAGCTGTCACCTCTAACTACACCATTGACTCTAATAAAAACGCCGTGACAGCAGGTAATATTACTATCAATAGCGGTGTGTCAGTAACTCTCGCAAACACTGGTTCTGGCGGCAATGGTGCTCGCTGGGTCATTGTATAACTTATTTTATTATGGCAATTGAATTTAACGCAGGCACAGGCGCTAACACAGGTACCATTACAGGACTTGCTGTTGGTGGCCTGCCTTCAGGAATCATTGATGCTGACACTGTTGCTGACAGCAGCATTGCAGCTGCAAAAACAGCATTCGGTGGTGGTACAAAACTTAAACACATTCATTGTATTACTAATAACACTAGAGCTTCCATAGCAACTGGTCAAGCAAATACTGGTTCTACTTGGCATACAATGTGGGACCTCACTTATGACAAGCAATTTGCTAATACAGAATTGGTTTGTTATTTTATGATTAATGGATTTGGCTCTACCGTGTCTGGTGCTCATAGTCCAGCCGTTTATTTCGAGTCAGATAGCAACACATCATTAAACCAACGAATTACTAATTGTATTAATTTTGCATATACTGGGCATAGTTATATGATTTGTAGCGCTGGAACAGCTCACTGTACGACTATTTTGCCTGCTGGAAATGTCTCTATTATTTTGCAGCACAGTAATCCTGGTAGTGGTACAGCACGTCCTATCCAATATATTAATCCAAGTGGTAGTGACGACAATCGTTTAACAGGCGGCACAGAATCAAGTGTTGTAATTATGGAGGTTGAACCATAATGGCACTTGTATTGAATGGAAACGGAACAATTACAGGTTTGGCTGTAGGTGGTGTTCCAGATGGAAGTATTACCTCTGCCAATATTGCAGCCAATACTCTAACTGATGGTAAATTTGCAGTTAGTCCTAACCGAAATAACATTGTAAAAGTACAACATTTTACTGATAACACCAGAACCAGTCTAAGTCTTAATTCAGGTAATGTAACTTTGTGGTCTTTTACTTACAGTAAAGTGACAGCCTCAAATGACATTATTATAATGTTCAACTTACCTTTTGCGAGTTCGGGTGGTTCGGGTGCTATTCGGACTTACGGCAGATGTACACAAGGCAGTAACACAGATAATCATTATGGAACTTGGGTCTATGCATATGCTAGCAATTGTTGTCCTACCACTGGTATAGCTCATTTTACTGGAAGTTTTGGAACAGGAAACCATACAATTAGTATTGGTTGGGACAACGGCGGATATTCTTCTGGCAGACCAGCGGTAACATATTGCCCACAACAATCATCAGGTGATGACGGTCGTATTGGTAATACCGTGGCAACTTGTACAGTTATTGAATACACACCTGCATAATTATGGCTATTACTATTAATCAAGCCGACAATACTATTTCAGGTATTTCAGTCGGTGGTTTACCGGATGGCTGCATTGACAGTGATTGTTTTGCAGATGGAACCATCCAAGAAAGCGATTGTGTAAGTGGGACTGTTTCAGGCTCTATTTGTAACGCAGAAGTTATTTACAACACTACAAGAACTGTATTTAGTTTTAGCGGCGGCACGATGTCGCCTGCTGCTTATTTAGATGTTACTTACACTAAACTACGTGCAGACACAGATCTAGCTATTTTTTGTACATTAATTACCCATGGTGGTGGTGGTTCTGGTGCCAATGGCATGGAATTAACTTTAACCAAAGGCAGCTCCTCGCATACTACTCCTAGTGCTTCTGGAGCAATTACCATTGGCAATGGTTATCACACTTCAATTAATACTAGCACGTGTGGTTGGGTTGTTGATTCGTCTAATTGTAATGAAGCCGGTGATTGGCAAATTACTGAACAAGTGCATCCTTTTAGTGATGTAGCTAACAACAACCCATTTACTATTTTAAATCCAACTAGCAGTGACGACTCTCGATTACATCAAACCAATAGCAGTATGCTGATCTTTGAATACTTACCAACATGAATTATTTTCTTCAATCTCTTACCAATCTAACCGCTTCATCTAAAACTGGTTGGGTTGTACGTGGTGAGGATGCCTATGCCAATATTGATTGGTTAGGTAATTCACCTCTTTGCACCGAAGCAGCCCTAAATGCTGAAATTGAACGACTAAAAACTGCAGAACCTAATCTTGAAAAGATAGCTCCACTTTTGCAAGATTTTGAAGCTGAAGCCCGTCCTATTTGGGCCAAATGGCAACTCGGTTTGGCTACCGAATCTGACTACACTGCAAAAGTAGCAGAAGTAAAAGCCCGTTACATCTCTGAGTAATCACTATGATCACCCTTATCCGTCCAATCCTGTTCAGCTTTCTGAACTCTGACAAAGTTAAACTTCTTATCGTTGACATGCTGACCAAACTGGTGGAGTCCACTGATAATGAAGTCGATGACAAAGCCGTTGAGTTTATCCGCAACGGTTTGTTCCCTGCTTCTAAACTTTAATGCCT
>JGI10211J34971_10000453_pt1 | contig 33251 bp, 33 predicted proteins | sample Etolagsediment_FD_34971 | JGI IMG/M metagenome (IMG submission 34971)
GCGGGCGCGCACCTTGGCCCTTTCTCTGCGTTTGGTTTTTTCTTCGCCGTGCTTGGTTTTTACGCCGTATCTGAGCAGAAGCTGGGAAACTGCGTCGGTGGGCACGGCGCCGGCATCGAGCCAATGCTTTACTCGCTCAAGGTTGAGCACGACCTGTTTGTCTTTGTCCTTTTCGATGGGGTCGTAGTGGCCCAGTTTTTCGAGAACTCTGCCGTTTCGCTGATTGCGGCTTTCGATGGCGTTGATCCTGAAAAAGGGCCTGTGTCTGCGACCAATCCTCATCATTCTGATTTTTACTGCCATTAAATCTTCCTTTCAGTTTTTCTATGATTAATTCCCGTGATTTGCCCAGTGCAAATCACGAAACTCGTTTACACTCCAAAGCATAGCCGTTGATGAAGATTGCAAATAGAGCGGCGTCGATGCCGGCGTCTGCTGCGATTTTCTGTATTTGTTCGTCCGTGAGGTTCTGCGGTGCTTGCCTTTCCTTAGGTGTCATTATCGCCACGGCTCTTTTTAATTGTTCTAATTCTTCAGCACTGGGCGACTGGAGCATGGCAAGCTCACTTGAGCCGCGGATATCCTTAAACTGTCGGCGAACCTGCCTGCCGTACTCATCATCCACAAAGGCAGCCAGCTTTTGGAGGTAGGCATCAATGGATATTTTGTTGTTTACCGCCGTCTTATTTTTCCTTTCCTTCTGATGACTCTTTTTCGCTTCGAGCGCTGTTTTATTTTTCTGCCGCCGTCCGCCATGGCGCCGAACATATCCGTCTTTCCGCTGAAAAGGCTCTTGAACCCGCCCATGCCGCCTGCGCTGAGGCTTTTCATCATGTCCCGGCTGCGCTTAAACGTCTTTATAAGGCCCGCAACATCCTGCAAGTCTCTGCCGCAGCCCTTTGCAATTCGTCTCCTGCGGGAAGCATCTATTATATCAGGCTCTCGCCTTTCTTCCAGCGTCATGGAATGGACGATGCCCTCCATCTTGCCGATCTCACCGTCATCGATGTCTAAGTCGCCGAGTTGTTTACCCACGCCGGGCACCAGTTTGAGCATATCGCCCATGCCGCCCATTTTCTTGACGGCCTGCATCTGCTTGAGGAAATCATCGAAGCCGAAGCTGCCCTTGGCCATCTTCTTCTGGAGTTTCATGGCCTCTTCGGCGTCGAACTGCTCCTGGGCCTTTTCAACGAGCGTAACAACATCGCCCATCCCGAGAATCCTGCCGGCCATACGGTCGGGGTGGAACTCTTCGAGTTTGTCAAGTTTTTCACCAACGCCGATAAACTTGATGGGCTTTCCGGTAACAGCCTTCACGCTAAGGGCCGCACCGCCGCGGGCGTCGCCGTCCAGCTTGGTCAGGATAACGCCGTCCAGTTCGAGCCGCTCATTGAATTCGCCGGCAGAGTTCACCGCATCCTGGCCGGTCATGGCATCGCAGACCAGGTAAATCTGATGTGGCGTAACCGCTTTTGCAACGTTGGAAATCTCGGTCATCATCTGTTCATCTATGTGCAACCGGCCCGCCGTGTCGAGCACGACGACATCGTAACTGTTTTGTTTTGCGTGCTTTACACCGTTTTTGGCCACCTTTACAGCGTCCTTGCTCTGCTCGCTATAGACCGGGATATTCAGTTGCTCACCAAGGGTAATCAACTGCTCGATGGCAGCGGGCCTTTGCAGGTCGTCAGCGACCATAAGGGGATTTTTGCCCCTGGAGACCAGGTATTTGGCTAATTTCGCCGCCGTGGTGGTTTTGCCGCCACCCTGCAAACCGGCCAACATTATCACCGTCGGCCCGGGTGAGACGAAGTAAACCTGCGTATCCACCGGCCCCATCAACCTGGTAAGTTCATCGTTGACTATCTTGACCATCATCTGGCCGGGATGAAGGCTCTTTATCACATCCGCCCCGATGGCAGCGGCGGCGACGTCTTTACAGAACTGCTTTACTACTTTGTAGTTAACGTCAGCGGCAAGCAGGGCTTTTCGGACATCGCGCATCGCGTCGGAGATATTGGCCTCCGTTATCCGGCCCCTGCCCGATAACGATTTGAAAACTGCATTAAATCTCTCGGTTAACGCTTCAAACACCTGATTGGCTCCAAAATTAACGCCCTTTAGCCAGCGAATAACGCAGATATTTCCTGCTGAAAAGGCTAAAATTCTACCTCAAGCAGGAGGGTAATTGCAAGGGGAAAATGAGAAAATATCGGTGCTGAACCCTCAAAATGAAAAAACTCGATTCACTTTGTACCGGCAAGCGCCCAGAGCCGGGACAATATGGATTCGGCACCACCGCTTTTGTGGGACTAAAAGGCTGAATTTGTGGGATTTGGCTTGACTTTTCAACAGCTCTTTTATATAATAGATTCATCATATAGGCTCGGACGAGACAAGGTTCCGGCCGAGTCTATCGGGGGAGTAGTGATGTGCTTTCATTGAGTCGGAGGACATCGCGAGTTTTGTCCGCATATTACGATGTCTCTTGACGCTACTGCGATGAAATTTCAGCATTTACAACTCATTGCAGAGCGGAGGATAAGAAGCAACACAGCGATGGGCGATATCAAGGATAAGGGATGCGAAGCGCAGTTATGATTCTCGCAATAGCAGCAATAACCGCTGCCTGTAGCGATCTCGCTCAGGCCCAGCTGGATATCCCTGCAACCGGGACTTTCAACATCGTCATAGAAGACCCATGCGACCCGTACGACCCACCCGGGGCCAGCTTTGACGCGATCCCCTGCACAGGCTCATCGGTGTACCTGTGGCCCTTCGCATCGGAAGATGGCTCATATACGCCTCCATATTCAAACTACAATCTCGCCGAGGTCAGATTTTCCGGCGGGTCCATAGATCCCATAGATCCCTGTACTATTTCCGAACAGGAAGGTGACCTTGGTATCCGTATTGATAATAGCTCCGGTGCTACCCAAACGTTTGACCCTTCTATCCTCACGCTTGATTTCGTTGACGACAGCTTCGATGTATATCTGCCCGGATTTACATTTGATCATTGGAAGAGTATATTTTTCTGGGTGGCCGAAAGCGGCGCCACTTACTATGCGAACTCCTTAAAAGGTGTTGGTGATATCGACATGTCGGCTGCCGATGCCATGGCTGCGGGGGATGAATATCTTGCGAGAATTCCCGAACCCGCAACCGTTGTGTTGTTCGGCCTCGGTGCGGTCCTCTTGCGCCGCAGATGCAGGTTCTCATCGGGTCGGCTCTAACATATATTTGATGAGTCCTTCCTTACCCTGTTGGAATCATAAATCGCGTTATCTCTCTACTAAAACTACACTTATATCAGTTTCAGCTTCAAATCGGTCAGTTTGAGTTAAACAAATCAAAAGTCCAGAGTTTTTTAGGGGGTCAGCCAACCCCTGCGATTTTTTGCTAAATTTTGCAAATTTTTATCAAAAGGACTTGAATTTCCTTGACAGGTGTGGCGGTTATGTGATAAACTTCACGTGATTTAGTTTGTGAATGAGAACTCAAGCACTAAGAGAACGTATACTATGAGGTATCGCAGAATTCCAGACGAGGCTGTTCGCCGATTGCCGATATACCTTCGTGGGGTGTTGTTTTTCTCCGAACAGGGTTTGGGAAAAGTAAGCAGCCAGAGGATTGCAGAGCTGCTGCATATCAGCTCTCCGCAAATCAGGAAAGACCTTTCCTATTTTGGGGCGTTCGGTACTCCGGGGGTGGGTTATGATACGCGAAAGCTTGCCAAGCAGATACGCAGCATTCTTAAGCTTGATACGCCCAACAGAGCTGCTTTGGTGGGTTTGGGCAACCTTGGGACGGCACTTTTGAAGTATCCCGGTTTCAGCGCGTACGGCCTGGAAATCTCTGCTATATTCGACAATGACCCTAAGAAAGTAGGGAAAACGGTAAAGAGTGTTAAGGTGCAGGATGTCTCGAAGCTATCAACGCTGCAAAAGAAAGGCATTACGTTAGCTATTATCGCGGTTCCGGGGCCGGCTGCGCAAAAAGTTGCAGATGAATTAGTTGCCGTCGGGGTCAACGGTATATTGAATTTTGCCGGTTATTACCTTGATGTTCCCAAAAGAGTTAAGGTTATTTCTATTGACATAGCTATGGATCTGGCCAGACTGCCATATTATTTGCCGGCCAGCGCTTAAGAAAAATTTGAGGTAACAAAAGTGGAAACGGTTTTCATCAGCGAGCTCAGGTTGCTCTTCGACGCGATTGCCGGGGAGATGACTCTCTATGTGCCTAAAAAAAGCGGTGAATACTATTCATTCACCGAATACGACCCATCAGAAGAAACTGAGACCGAATTTAACAACATACGCGTTTCTTCGCCGGCGAAGGAATTTTTGTTTCCGATGGTGGAACTCGCGGCGGCTTTTCCAGAGACGTCTTCGGAGCAGGAAATCAGGCCGTTTGGTGTATTCGGCCTTAAGAACTGCGATTTACGGTCAATTAAGATATTGGATCGCGTTTTCAAAGAGGAAGAATTTCTTGACCCATCTTACGTGGCCCACAGAGAAAACATGTTTATTATTTCAGCCGATTGCTATGACCCGGCCGAGACGTGCTTTTGCAATCTTTTTGAGGGTCAGCCCTTCGCCGAGGAGGGATTTGACCTGAACCTGTCGAAAGTAAAGGAAGGGTTTATTGTGGAGGCGGGCTCAGAAAAGGGAAACAAATTCATACAAGAGCACAAGCAGCTCTTTGGCGATGTTCCCTCGGGTGCGATGGCCGAATGCGATGAAAACAGAAAACGGGCGCGAGAGCAGCTCGATGAAATTAACGCAGAGTACATGCTTGATACACCGATTAAGGAGATTGTAGAAAATAGCTATGATTCTGAGGTTTTTGACATCGAGGCCAAGGACTGTGTCGAATGCCAGGCCTGCACCAGGGTTTGTCCCACCTGCCATTGCTTTTACCTTTACGACACAAAACAGAAAGATTACTTTGGCAAGATGAAAATGTGGGATAGCTGCATGCGGTGTGATTATGCAACGGTCGCAGGGGGAGAAAATCCTCGGAAGATACTTGGTGACCGGTCGCGGCATCGGCTAATGCATAAGTTTGTGTATTTCTTGGAGAGATACGGAATTGAGATGTGCGTTGGTTGCGGCAGATGTATTGAAGGCTGCGCCGGTGGGTCGGAAGTTCGGCAGCTTCTAAAGAAGTTGAACGAAGAGTTGAAAGGTAAGAAAGAGGCCAAAGCTGCAAGATGAGCGAAAATCCATATCAACCAATAAATGCTGAGATTGTCGACATCATCGACGAATCACCAACGATTAAGACTTTCGTGATTGTGCCTGAAAACGAATTTAAGTTCGAGACGGGCCAATTCGTCGAGTTGACTTTGCCCGGAGAAGGTGAAGCACCGTTTACGCCGTCCTCGTCGCCTAAACAGACGGACAGGATGGATATCTCCATCATGAAGGCCGGGCGGATTACAGGCATGCTGCACGAATGCCAAAAGGGCCAAAAGGTAGGAGTCCGAGGCCCGTACGGTAACGGATACCCGATAGATGAATTTATTGGCAAGGAAGTCTACATCGTCGGAGGCGGAGTAGGTCTTGCGCCAATCAGGTCGTTGTTCCTGACCTTAATTGACAGGATTAAAGATTTCAAATCCGTGGTGTGCCGCTTCGGTGCGAGGACGCCTGAAGACCTTATCTATAAAGAAACGCTGTTCGGCGAATGGCAGAGAATTGACGGCGTCGATGTGAAGCTGACGGTCGATAGTGTCGGTAACGGCTGGAGCGGCAACGTGGGTGTAGTAACGACAATAATAAAGGCCGATGACGTTAACGTCAAAAACGCGGTGGTAGTAATTTGCGGCCCGCCTATAATGATGAAGTTCGCCACGAAGCAGGTGCTGGAATATGGATTCAGGCCTCAGGATATTTACCTTTCGATGGAAAAGAATATGAGTTGCGGTATAGGCAAGTGCGGGCACTGTATGATTGGCAAGTACTATGTTTGTAAAGACGGCCCGGTTTTCACGTATGAGCAAATACGCCAATATCCGAATATCTGGGATTGAAGAAAATGGCTGCAAAGTTAATAATTGATTTGCATAAATGTAGAGAGCAGGAGACCTCGAACATCCGGTGCTCGTACAAGCATCACCCGGAAAACAAGGGGTTTGATGCGCTCCTGGAAAAGGTCAGCTTCGCGATGGTTTGCCGTAAGTGCAAGACCGCTCCGTGCGTTAGCGCCTGTCCGCAGGATGCGTTGGAGAAGGTGCCCATTGAAGACGGAGAGGATAGCATTCTCAAACGGGCTACTATGTTGTGCACAGGCTGTGGGACGTGCGCGATAGCGTGTCCGTTCGGGACAATCTATACGGAACTAATACCGTTTCCAAGCAGTGTTTGTGATGTGTGCAGGGGAAGACTGGCGCCCGGCGAGAAACCTCTATGTGTGCAAACCGCCTCCGATGGGGCGATAGACTACAGAGAAGTTGCCATTGAAGGTGATTTAACGGAAGTCTTCGAGGATATCGTCGTCAAAGTACCGGCGGGCACACTCTGGCAGCCGTTTTTAAGGGAAATATAGAGACCATAAAATGAGTGAAGTACTGCGAAACCTATTCTGGATTCTGATATTTCCGGGTTTTCTATTCACGGTTGTGTGCGGTTTCGCGGCAAGCTGGATTGTCCGCAAAGTCAGCGCTTTAGTCCAGCACCGTATAGGGCCGCCCTTGCTACAGCCTCTGTACGACGTGATAAAACTTTTGGGCAAGGAAACACTTATACCCGAGGCCGCCCAGAAGGCGACGTTTATGGCTTCACCGCTCATAGGTTTTTCGGCGGTTTTGTTGCTTGCGACAATGCTTTGGCGGATAAGCTTTGTGCCGCAAGAACTGTTCGTAGGTGACATTATCGTGGCCATATACCTTATGGTAATTCCATCGCTGGCACTTATTTTAGGCAGTTCAGCCAGTGCAAGTCCACAGGCCTCCGTCGGCACCGCAAGAGAGATGAAGTTGGTTACGTCATACGAGCTGCCTCTTGTGTTGGCTTTTATAGTGGTGATTATTAAGACGGCGGCGCTGGTCGGGCCCAAACAGCAGCTCAACTTAGCTGCCATAGCTCAACACGCCCCTGTTTTAAGTATATCGGGATTTTTGGCGTTTTTGTCAGCGCTATTATGTGTACAGGCGAAACTTGGATTCGTCCCTTTTGATATCCCCGAGGCGGAGACGGAATTGGCCAGCGGCGTTCTTATCGAGTATTCCGGGGCGCTTCTTGCGATATGGAAGCTTATGCAGGCGGTGATGTTGGTAGCGCTTCCGCTATTCTTAGTTGTGGCGTTTTTGGGTGGATTCGGCGGGGGCGTGGGAGGTATATTGGCGGGCGTGGGCAAATATGTACTTGTGCTTGTCTTAATAATATTAATAAAGAACACTAACCCGCGGGTGCGGATAGACCAGGCGATGAAGTTTTTCTGGTTTTGGTGCGGGACGGCGATGGTAGTAGCGGTGGCGCTTGCAATAATCGGCAGTGTCTTTAACATCGGTTGGCTGTAAGGTAAATATATGGACTGGAAAATTTGGTCATTGAAGAAATCGCCATGGGTCTTCCATGTTAATACAGGAGCCTGTAACAATTGCGATATTGAAGTCGTTGATTGTTTGACTCCCAAGTTTGATATTGAAAGATTCGGCATGAAGTTGGTCGGCTCACCCCGACATGCTGACGCTCTTTTGGTAACCGGCGGGGTAACAGCACAAGCGGTCCATCGTCTGCGTGAGGTGTACCGGCAGACACCGAAGCCGTGTGTTGTCTTTGCTATCGGGGCGTGCGCGTGCGATAAAGGAATATTTACCACCGGCTATCACATGGTAGGCCCTGTGGATAAAATTATTAAGGAAATTGACCCTGACGCGATTATCGCTTATGTGCCGGGTTGTCCGCCGAAGCCGGAGGCGATGATATCCGGCATAGTAAAAGCATTGTCAGCGTTATAACTGGAAAGAATATGAACTCGGAAGAGCTGAGAAACAAACTGTCTGAGATAAAAGATAAGCTCACCAAGACGGAGGAGCCTATTGACAACCGGATTTATCTTTATTGTGAGTCTGAGAACAGCTACGCAGTCAACAAATTTCTGTTTGAAGAGGTGCCGTTGAGATTTGTTATCGCCACAGGAATAGACAGCGATGATTGCTTCGAGATTATTTACCACTATTCTTATGACGAGACCGGCTGCGTGGTTAATCTAAAAGCGTTTATCCGTGACCGCGAGAATCCCGAAATCGAATCAATCGCACCGTTTTTGCCCGCAGCAGAGTGGATAGAAAGGGAGATGCATGACTTGTTAGGTATCGAATTCAAGAATCATCCGGACATGAGACGTCTGATTCTCGCCGATGACTGGCCGGAGGGTGTCTATCCGTTAAGGAAAGAAGTGAAGCAATGAAAAAGACAATAAAGAAGACGGTTATTCCAGTCGGTCCGGTTCATCCGTTGCAGGAAGAGATGGAGTTTTTCCAGCTAACCGTTGATGGTGAGACCGTAACCGACATCGATATGCGGATATCATATAACCACCGCGGCATAGAAAAAATCAGTGAATCGCTTCAATTCGACCAGGTGCCGCTTTTGGTTTCGCGAATATGCGGAATATGCTCGGCCTCTCATCCGTTGGCTTATGTGCAGGCGGTGGAAGAAATAGCCGGCGTAACGGTGCCGGATCGTGCCCGGTATGTTCGGACAATTATAGCCGAGTTTGAACGGATTCACAGCCACATCCTGTGGTTGGGTCTTGCGGGACACTTCATAGGGTACGATACCGTCTTTATGTGGGCGTGGAAGTACCGCGAACCGGTACTTGATATGCTCGAAGCAATCACGGGAAACAGGAACAACTATGGAAATTTACTCATTGGCGGCTGCCGGGACGATATCCCCGATGAGCTTATACCAAAGATATTCAAAGACCTGGATGATATCGAAAAAAAGATGGATATGCTTACCAAGGCGATAATTGATGACCCGATTCTACACGCTCGACTCAAAGGGGTCGGGGTATTAACCAAGGAAGCTGCCATAAAATATGCCGTTACGGGCCCAACCGCCAGAGGCAGCGACATCGACATCGACGTACGACATGACGATCCATACGCGGCGTATAGCGATATTGACTGGAACGTGTGTGTTGCACCGGAGGGTGATGTCTTTGCCAAGGCCGTTGTGCGTCTGCTCGAAGTTTTCGAGGCTATAAAGATTATCAGACAGGCTTTAAGGAAGCTTCCGAAGGGGCCTGTAAAGTCAGAGGTCAAGGAAATACCTCCCGGTGAAGGTACAGGTCGCGCAGAAGCACCGAGAGGCGAAACGTTCCACTACGTTCGCAGTGACGGCGGTAACAGACCGGTTCGTCACAAAGCAAGAGCACCAAGCTATGTGAATGTGCCTTCGTTTAAGGCGAGCTGCATCGGCCAAAAAATAGCCGATGTTACGATAACGTTAGCGGCGGTTGACCCGTGCTATAGCTGCACTGAGAGGGTGGCTGTTGTGGATAAAAGGACAAATGAGGTGATATGCGACTATGATATGCTGCTGCGGCTGAGCCGTGAGAAAACAGAGAGGATCAGAAAATCGTTCTGATTTATGATGGATGCATTGAGAATATTAAATCTTTTAGAATGGATTCCCGCCTTCGCGGGAATGACAGGCGAATGCTTTAGGCCGGAGGTTTTATAAGTTGGACAAAATCCTGTTAATACCGATTTTTCTGCCGCTTGTTGTGGGTTTCGCACTTTTGTTTTTGTCGGGCAGAAGAACGACGCCGCATAAACTGCTGACGTTAGTGGTGTCGATAGTTGCGTTTGCCCTTGCAATCAGGATATTCGTCACCCCGGGGCGGCTTGAGTATGCCTGGTTCATACTGCAAATCGGCGATTTTAAGCTGGAGTTGCTACTGACAGCCAATCCGCTGAGCAGGTTTATGTTGCTCTTCGCTATGGGTTTCGGGTTTTTGATAAGCCTTTATTCTCTTAAAGCGGAACCGGCGGCTGAATGGTCCAACATATTTTACGGCTCGTTGCTGATGACAATCGGCGGCTCGGCAGGGGCACTGCTGAGCAATCATCTGGTTTTTCTGCTGATATTCTGGGAAATCGTGACGGTGTCGTTGTACCTGCTAATTATGACCGGCGGGAAAGAGTGCCGGTTTGCGGCTACTAAGAGCTTTGCAATGATAGGGGCTTCTGATGGAGCTTTTCTGCTTGGCATCGGGACGGTATGGGCCCTTTCGGGAACCTTTGTGATTTCTCAGATAAGCATCGGTACAACTTCGGCATTACCTATCATAGCGTTCCTGCTGTTGATGACAGCGGCTATAACAAAAGCTGGGGCGCTCCCGCTGCATACGTGGCTGCCGACCAGCGGTGAGCATGCACCGGCATCGATAATGGCGGTTCTGCCGGCATCACTTGATAAATTGTTAGGCATTTATCTGTTAGTGGTGATAGTAAGGCATATGTTTGTGTTAGAGTCGGGAGCGCTTAGCTTTATACTCGCATTGATCGGCGCGGCGACAATAATCATCGCGGTCATGGTTGCGATGGTGCAGCATAATGTCAAGAAACTGTTATCATACCACGCGATAAGTCAGGTAGGGTATATGGTTCTGGGGATAGCGACAATGACACCGGTTGGTATTGCCGGGGGGGTGTTTCATATGTTGAACAACGCAATTTATAAGTGCTGCCTGTTCCTTTGTGGCGGCGCAGTCGAAAAGGCCACCGGTACAGTTGAACTGGATGAACTCGGAGGATTAGGCGATAAAATGCCGTGGACCTTCGGCGCTTGTCTTATCGCTGCTTTGAGTATTTCGGGCGTGCCGCCATTTAACGGCTTCGTTTCCAAGTGGATGGTGTATCAGGGAGTTATCCAGATGGGTTCTGCCGATAGTGCAACGGGCGGAAAGAGTTTCTGGCCTATCTGGCTGGTAGCCGCGATATTTGGTAGCGCCCTTACACTGGCTTCATTTGTCAAGGTCATACATTCGATATTCCTCTCGCGACAACCTTCGAATATGAAAAGGGTAAAAGAGGTTTCGGGATTTATGATAGTGCCGATGGCCGTACTCGCGGTTTTGTGCGTGCTGTTCGGCGTGTTTTATCACGTACCGTTGTATGTGTTTATCTATCCGGCGTTAAAGATGGAGCCGGGAACGGCGATTTTCGGCACGTGGGACTCGGTGCTTGCGACCGGCTTTATTGTATTCGGGTTGGTTCTGGGCTGCATAGTTCTGTTTGTGGGACTGCTGGCCAGGAAAGCAAGAACCGTGCGGACGTGGACTTGTGGTGAGGTCATGGACAACGATGAAATGATTGTCTCTGGCACCCATTTTTACAAGACTATTTCTGAAATGGGCGGCTTGAAACAACTTTATAATCGGCAGGAACAAAAATGGTTTGACCTTTACAATCAGGGCGGCAGGCTGGGGTTGGGTTTTTCCAGCTTTCTCAGATGGCTGCATTCGGGACTGTTGCCCATGTACCTGACGTGGGTGATTTTAGGTTTGTTGATAATTTTAACCGTGTTTGGTAATATCTGGTGAGGCTGATATGGGGATGTCTTACATTTTTCTTTTCTTTATGATATTTTTAGTGGTGGCGGCGCTTATAGCCGTGCACACCAAAGATCTATTAAGCGCCGTGATTTGCGTCGGTGCGATTGGTTTCGGAGGCTCTTTGATGTTTCTGTTCCTTCGAGCGCCGGACATAGCAATAACCCAAATCGCCGTGGAGGTATTGGGGCTGGTAATTCTGATACGCGCAACTATCTCGCGTGATAAGACGTTTATCAGCGGTGACAGAGAATTTTTCGGTATAGTCGTATCAGTGGCGCTATTGTTTGCGATATCGGTTGTCGGCTTGAAGGCGTTTGACGAGTTGCCCGAATTCGGCACACCGGTGTTTGTGGTGGCAGGGGAGACGCAGGAAAATATTGCCTCACAGGATTATATTGAACAGTCACTTTCAAAAACCGGTGCTGCGAATGTTGTTGCAGCGGTAATTCTGGACTTTCGCGCCTATGATACTTTAGGCGAAGCTACAGTGCTGTTTACCTCGATTCTGGGCGCGGTTGTCATACTGAGAAAGAAGGCCAGGAATCTACCGGAGGCGGCGCCATGAAGGGAATGACAATAATAGTAAAGACGGTCAGCAGCTGGGTGAAGGTGCTGATATTTCTGTTCGGCATTTACATCACGATATTCGGGCACCTCACGCCGGGCGGGGGCTTTGCCGGCGGCGTTATTTTGGCCTGTTCGTACATTTTGCTGATGCTTGCCTTCGGAAGGGAGTTTGCCGAAAAAAATCTTTCGCTGCCTGTCGTTTCCAAACTCGATTGCGTCGGAGCGTTGTTTTTTGCAGCTATTGCACTATTTGGTCTTATCTACGGCGCAGCAGGCTTCTTCTATAACTTCCTCCATCAGGAAATTCAGGCCGGTAAGGTTGAAGCGCTGGATCTGTACAGCGCAGGTACTATACCGTTTTCGAACATTGCTATCTGCCTGAAGGTTGCCGCGTCGCTGTTTATGATTGTTCTGCTTCTTTCGATATTCAGGGCTGATTCTTCGGCCGGTGAAGAGGAGTAAGCTAATGCTGTACGCGATGTGCTTTTTGTTATTTGTGATTGGTCTTTACTGTGCTCTGATTAAAAAGAACATGGTAAAGATCGTCATCGGCATCATGATAATGGAATACGCGGTAAATCTGTTTCTGATTATGTTAGGCTACCGAGCGGGTGGTATTGCGCCGATTATCGACAAAGGCCACATTCAGGCCGCTTCAGGCATGCTCAAATCAACGTTTGTAAATGCAAGTGTGGATCCTCTGCCGCAGGCTCTCGTTCTTACCGCAATCGTCATCAGCCTTGGCTCGCTTGCCCTTATGATTTCAATCTGCATCCGAACCTACGAGAAATACGGCACCTTTGACATCACACAAATAAGGAGACTGAAAGGATGAGCATACCACTGCCCGTTTTTGTGGCTATTCCTCTCGTAACGGCTTTTTTGCTGCCGATTTTCAGCGAAAAACGCAGGGTTGGTGCAACGATGCTCGCTAACATTGCTACGGCGGTGCTGCTTGTTTTGGCAATTACTTCTATCGGTCAGTCGGACGTTTATAGAATCGGCAAGTGGCCCATCCCTCTGGGGATCAATCTTGTCCTCGATGGTTTGAGCATGCTCATTCTTTTAGCAGTCAGTGTGGTCAGCTTCGCCGCAATGCTCTTTAGCGCCGGATACATGGAACAGTACACCGCCAAGCCGAAGTTCTTGAGCTTGTTTTTACTTATGGTCGCGGGCATGAACGGCGTTGTGCTTTCCGGCGACATATTCAATCTGTTTGTGTTTCTCGAAATTGCCTCTTTAGCCTCGTACGCGCTGGTTGGGTTCGGCTGTGAGCATGAAGAGCTCGAGGCTTCCTTCAAATACATGGTTCTCGGCAGCATAGCTTCAATGTTCGTGCTCTTTGGCGTCGCTTTAGTCTACGGCAATACCGGCTCACTGAATATGGCGTATATTTCAAAAGCCATCACAGCCACCGGCCTGAATAAGGGCCTTACTTTTGCTCTTGGTTTATTCATCGTCGGCTTCGGCTTAAAGGCGGCACTGGTGCCGTTCCACGCCTGGCTGCCGGATGCCCACCCGTCGGCTCCGGCACCGATTTCGGCAATGCTGTCAGGTGTGCTGATAAAAGCTCTTGGCGTATATGCCCTCACTCGCGTAGTTTTCAATATCTTTGGTGTCTCGATACACTTGGGCTGGATTTTGCTTGTCTTGGGTCTTCTGAGCATGGTCACAGGCGCGTTTTTGGCCATTGGCCAGTGGGATTTCAAGCGGCTTTTAGCCTATTCAAGTATCAGCCAGTTGGGTTATGTAGTTATGGGAATCGGACTCGGCGGACTTATCATTGCCGACGGCGGCAGTACTGCCTGGGCTTCATTGGCTATACTCGGCGGATTGTTCCACTTGGTAAACCACGCTGTTTATAAGTCGCTGTTGTTCCTGACGAGCGGTTCTGTGGAAATGTCAACCGGCACAAGACAGATGAAACAGATGGGCGGCCTGGCCAGGGTGCTGCCGGTAACAAGAACGACATGCACGATTGCCTCGGCTGCCATCGCGGGCGTGCCGCCTTTCAGCGGCTTCTGGAGCAAGCTGATACTTGTAATCGCGGCGGTCCAGGCAGGTTTTCTATGGTTAGCTGCGGTAATCGTTTTCGTAAGCGTTCTGACTTTGATTATGTACTTGAAAGTGCAAAGATATGTCTTTCTTGGCCAGTTGCCTGAGAACCTGCAAAACGTGAAAGAAAACAGAGGCTCCATGGGCTGTGCAATGATAGTATTGGCCTATTTGTGCGTCCTGATGGGCCTTCTATTGCTGGTGCCAGATGCGAAAGCTATGGTGCTTGACCCGGCAGTGAACGTGCTGGTCGACGGGCTTTCGTATTCAAGCAGGGTAATTGCAATGCCGTAACAAAAGGTGCAATGTAATGAGACGACTGATTTATTTCGTTTTGGCTTTTATTGTCTGGATTTTGGGCAGCTGGCCGTTTGCCGATGGCCAGATAGACGCCCAGGTGGTTATCGCAGGTCTGATAGCGTCTGTTATCGTTGCATTCCTGTTCCATGAGATACTGCCCAAGGAGCATTATGTTTTTATTTCGCCGAAGCGAATATTCTGGTTTCTGCTTTATATACCCGTATTTTTTTACTACGTGATAATGGCAAATTTTGACGTTGTGTACCGTGCTCTGCATCCCAAAATGCCTATTAAGCCGGGAATTGTGAAGATCAAAACGAAACTTAAAACAGAATCGGGAATCACGGCCCTGGCGAATTCGATTACGCTTACTCCCGGTACTTTGACCGTGGACCTGACCGACGATGGCTTTTTATATATCCACTGGATTAACGTAAAATCCACCGATGTTGAAGAGGCAACCAAACTCATCGCCGGCAGGTTCGAGTATTTCTTAGAGAAAATCTTCGAATAAAACGAGGAACGCCTATGACAACAATATGTTACATCGGCCTACTAATATGCTGCTTTTTATGCCTATACCGGATTGGACGAGGTCCCAGTGCCCCCGACCGAACCGTGGCAATTGACATCCTCGGCATCGTTGTCGTGGGATTCTGTGCGATTATGAGCCTGGTCACCGGAAAGGATTATTATCTCAACATAGCATTGGCCTGGGCGCTGCTGAGTTTTATAGGAACCATAGCATTAGCAAAGTTCTTGGAGGGCAGAGGTTTCGATGAGTAACATTATAGGTTATATTTTAATAGCTGTTGGAATATTGTTTGATATTTTCGGGTGTATCGGGTTGGTCCGCTTCCCTGATGTGTACAACCGTTTGCAGGCCGCGACGAAATGTGTTACGCTCGGCACGGTATTGCTTTTATTTGGCGTCGCCGTCGCTACGGGAATAAGCGCCACCGCCGCCAAGGCGATAATTTGTGCTGTTTTCATAATAATTACCTCCCCCACGGCCGCACACGCAATAGCCAAAGGTGCCTACGCTTCGGGTGTGCGATTGTGGGAAAACAGCGTTGTGGACAAGTACGCCGAAAAGAAAACAATAGAAAATAGTAAATAGAAAATAGTAAATTACAACGGGAGCTTAAAATTGCGTTGGCCGAAGTTAAGAGAATTGAAAGAAGCTGTGACGGTTGTTTTTTCGCCACGATTTACGACACGTTTTCCGGCTGAGCCGTGTGTGGTCCCGGAAAGATACCGCGGCAAAGCAGAATTTGATTTGGATGATTGTATCGGATGCGGTGCCTGCGTAAACGTCTGTCCCACCGAAGCACTGACCCAAATTGATGACCTCGAAGCAAACCCGCCGGCGAGAAAAATCACTTATCGATACGATACGTGCATCTTCTGCGGCAACTGTCAGGATAATTGTACAACAGAAAAGGGCATAAAGCTCTCTAACCAGTGGGACCTGGCCACCCTGGATAGAACAGCCACCAGTGAAACTCATGAATTCGAACTTCAGTTGTGTGAAAAGTGCGGTGCGGTTGTCGGCACAAAGAAGCATCTTGTTTGGCTTGCCGAAAAGCTCGGTCCTCTGGCATATACTAACCCTTCGATTCTGCTTGCCAAGAGTGCTGATTTGCTTGCCCCCCAGCCCACAGTCCGTAAGGACTCCACAGGAGAGGCCCAGCCTCAATCTGCACCCAGCCGTGACAAACAATCGCCTGACACAAGCGATTTTATGCGCATATTGTGCCCAAAGTGCAAATGCCAGCTGAACATACGACTGTAACCATGGGTACCCACGCTCAACTGTGTAACCGGTTGAAAAAACTCTGCAGCCGGAACACACTCATTGTTGGAATTGGCAACACACTGAAAGGCGACGACGGCGCAGGCGCCCTGATTTGTCAGCAGCTTAAAGACATAAGCCCCGAGCAGGTAATAGACGCCGGTACTGTGCCGGAAAATTACATCCAGCCGATTATAGAAAAAGCGCCGAAGGTTTTGCTCATTATCGACGCTATTGACTTCGGCGCTTCCGTCGGGGCCGTAAATATTTTCAAACCCGACCAGTTAAACTCATTAGCTATTTCCACCCACACACTTTCACCCCGCCTGTTTGTTGATGTGATTTGCCAAAGCATCCGGCCGGAGGTGTACTTTATAGGTATTCAGCCGGGACAAACCGTATTAGGCCAGCCCTTAACCGGCGAAGTCGAACAGGCTATCAAATCACTAACAGAAACACTCAGTACCATACTCAAATGAGAATCAGCGGTCTATGTGCAATAATGGCCCTTGTCTTCACTACAATCACGGCGGTTTTGTAGAATTCCAATACGGGAGAGTTGCTTTTCTAATTTAGATGCCAAACCGGCCTAAGGTTCAACTTTATCTTTCAGGTATTTAAGGTGCCTCTGGAATGATTCATCGTTTGCATAGTTTGGATTGATTTTTAATGCAATCTGTAATTCTCTAAGCGCCTGGTCATATTTGCCTTGTGTATTCAGCAGGGAACCCAGATAAGCATGTGCCTGTGCAGTTTCTTCTTCGCCAAAGACTTCTATGGCTTTGTATAGGGTTTCGATGGCTTTTGCTGTTTTTTGTGAACTGTGATAAGCCTTCGCTAAACGGATATAAGATCTAATAGATGCCGTAGGCTCAATTTTTATGCCCTTAGACAAATGTTTAATCGTACCTTTGTTGTCTTTGTTTTTTCGAAAAATAGCGGCAAGTTCGAAGTGGGCCTGTGCTGACATCGGTTTCATTTTCAATAACTGGTACAGTATTTCTTTTGCTTCGTCAAGTCTGCCCTGTTGATGCAGGTTTTGCCCGAGGGCCAAATAGGCAAAATCATAGGGACAATATTCTATTACTTTCCGCAACTGTATCTCTTCTGCCTTACGGTCCTTTAATCCTTCGCCTAATAATGCGGCAAATCTCCAACGCATCATCCAGTCTTCGGGATTTTGCCTGAGCGCGTTATTGTATTGTGACAGGTAATTTCTTGCACTTGAAGGTCGTGCATGAACCTGCAGTCTTTTTGCCTGCCTGTTAATGTTTTTGACGAAATCATCATGATAGAGCTGGTTGGTAAAAGGAGGATGTTCAACCATGGTTTTAAGCATAGAGTTAAGAAGGAAGTGGCGGTCAAAACCGGTATATATTAAACGTTGGACGCATTGTTCTTCGGTTAATACAGCAACCTGTTCTTGTGTGATATGTTCCGGTAGTATCTTTTGAATCTGTGAAAATATTGTGCGAGCCAGGATATAGTTGCCTTTGAACTTAAAATGTACATGTTCATAAAAAAGCTCTTCTCCGGGCGTTCGGTGCGGGCTGTTTTCTTCAAGGGACCCAATAGCATCGACAAAATGAATTCCTTCTTCCGCCTTGTCGCCGGCGACAGAACGAATAATTTCATTTATCCCGGCATCAGCCCGAAACCTCAGTGTATCAAACTGGAGCGCTTTAATATAGTGTTGTTTCGCCTTCTCATATTCTCCTGTCGCCCACCTGCATCTTCCCAAACGGAACTGAATGTCGGCGAAAGTTTCATCAATTTCAGCAGCAGTAAGGTAATTGTTAATCGCCTCCAGATAATTGCCGGCAGCTTCGAATTCAACGCCCCGGTTATAAATGTCGTCCCATCTCTGCTTCTGGCCGTCAGTTAGTTTTTCTTTATGAAGTGATCCGAACGGGGCGCTGTCTTTCAGGTTGCAGCCAACATTAGATATGATAACCTTTGCTCCGGCTTTGTTTGCTTGATTACAAATATCCCTCAAATTTTGTACAAAATGGCTGTAGACATAGTTTAGAGCAGGCGAGTCATGACGAATCTGTTTTTCAAGAAACATCGCCAATCCTCTCCATTGCCCAGGCGTTTTCCGATTGGATAATGAGCTTGCCGTCCAATCGAGCAGTTGTCCGACTCTTGTGGATTTCAGGGTGATATTTGCTCTTATTGCCAAGAGACTTGAAGAAAGTGGGGCAAAAATTGTCCCCGGTCCGAAAGGACCCACAATTTCATTATTACCGAGATACACAATAAAAAGGTCCGGCTGATGTTTGGCGCAGTCTTTTGCGATTTGCAGAACTACATGTGAATTAATCGCCGCAGTTGCCGCGGTTATCACCTCAAAGTCTGTTTGAGGGTACATGTCATTCAGCATGACCTGCAAAATTCGTCCGAAATTATATGCAGGTGCCGGCATTCCCGCAGCCGCGGAAGCACCGAGGACAAATATCCGATATGTTTGTGTGGATTTATCGGTGTCAAAAACAAAGCCGTCAAATTCTCGAGAGATATTTTTGGGAAAGAACCTCCAGCCGAATTTCAAATTGTGACAATAAACATCGCGCCCACGTAATTTACACTTGATGATCGCACTGGCAGGGTAGCCGTAACCGGCTATGCGCAAACCCAACTCCGTCAATAAAAACAGCAGAACCGGGACAACTGTAATCGCGATAATACGAAACAGCCACAGTCGCCAGCCGGTTGTCGAACCGGACGGTGTGCCTTCTATATCTTCTTGTTTACCTTTGTTCATGAAAATAGCACAACTTTTATGGTTATCACAAAAAACGGTTGCTAAAAAAGCGGGTAAATAAACGGCGCTATTGCTGTGCCGCCCAGTAGTATAACCACTCCTAAAAGGAGCAGGACAATCAGCACAGGTAACAGCCACCATTTCTTATTGTGCTTCAGGAAAAACCAGAATTCCCCCAAGAGCGATGAACGTTTTTGTCGGGCTAACTTTTCAAATTCGCTTGTGTTTTCTTGTTCTGAAGTTTTATGGGTCATTGTACCGAATCCTCTAAAATTGGCGGAAGTAGCGATTCAGGCCTTTGTCTCGCCGCCGGCAGAGCCAATAACTGTCTGTGGTGTTATCGAACTTGCGGCACAATGTGTCGCGGCGCATCAATCGAAAGACCAGCCCAATTGGCGTGATTACCATATAGTAAACGACGGCGAGTAAAATGAAACTGACCACGAAGCCAATTGGTAACGTTAACATTGTCAAACCAAGGTAAATTATTCTGGTCAGTTTTTCAGAAGTTCTGCTGGCAACAAAGATAATAAGGCCGACAGCCGATATCGGCAAAGTCCATTGAAGACCAAGCCCCTTGACTGCCCAAAGCAGCAACGAGATAAGAACAGTTGCAATCAGGGCGATTTTGCCAAAATCACCAAGCTCTTTACGAGTTGGATGCCAATTGATTTTTAACAATGCCATCTTAAATGTTCGTCCTTTTCCAGAATAATTTGGTAACTATCTCAAAACACAAAATGTCATTCTGAGCGCAGCGAAGAATCTCAATCCTTCGTGCGCCGGAGATTCTTCACCCCGATAAATCGGGGTTCAGAATGACAATTTTCATACATTCTCTACATGGCAATAACTATAGTTTCTTAATCCAATTCGAATTGTGCCTTATATTTTTCAACATCGCGGGGTTCAGCCTGCGGCTGCTCGTCTTTGAAAAGCAGTTGGTTTTCAAGAACCAAAACGTCCATATCGGTGGCCATAAAACAGCGATAAGCGTGCTCGGGGCTGCAGACAATCGGTTCTCCACGTATATTAAAACTGGTGTTGATAATCACGGGACAGCCGGTTTTGCTCTTAAACCGACGCATTAAACGATATAGTCTTTCATGTCGTTCGTTATCAACGGTTTGCACCCGCGCCGAGAAATCTACATGCGTAACAGCCGGTATAACACTGCGCTTGAGGGGCAATTTGTCAAACCCTTTCAATGATTCAGGTCTATCGGGCGCACAGCGTTTATCTTCACGAACTGGGGCCACCAGCAGCATATATGGACTGTCTTGGGCAGGACGCATCTTAAAATAATCATTTACGTTTTCCTTGAGTACACACGGAGCAAAAGGGCGAAAAGACTCACGAAACTTGATCTTCAGGTTCATTATCGATTGCATTTTTTCGCTGCGGGCATCCCCGATAATGCTGCGGTTTCCTAAGGCGCGCGGACCAAACTCCATGCGCTGCTGAAACCAGCCGATTACCTTTTGCCGGTCTATCAGGTCCGCCACCTTTTCAACTAATTGCTCCTCGTCCGAATAGGAATGATACTCGGCACTAATGGAGTCGAGATATTGACGGATTTCTTCGTTGCTATAGGTAGGCCCCAACAAAGATGCCCGCTGTTTATCATGACCGTCAACATTGCGCTCGTTGTCTAATAGCTGATACCATACAAAAAGAGCCGCCCCCAACGCTCCACCGGCGTCACCAGCTGCAGGTTGAATCCAGATATCACCAAACGGTCCTTCTCGCAGGATACGTCCATTAGCAACGCAGTTTAAGGCTACGCCACCTGCCAGTACCAGATTTTTCATTCCTGTCTGGTGATGCAGGTGCCTGACGGCGCGGAGCATGACCTCTTCGGCGACCGCCTGGATAGATGCCGCCACATCCATTTCCCGCTGGGTCAGAGGCCCTTCAAGTTTACGCGGCGAGCCACCAAAAAGCTTTTCAAACTTCGAACCGGTCATTACATTTTTGTGACAGTAATCAAAGTACGACATATCCAGGCGGAACGAGCCATCGGCCTTAAGATCGATTAGTTTTTCAATTATAAGGTCGCGGTACTTTGGCTCGCCGTACGGTGCCAGCCCCATTAATTTATATTCGCCTGAATTGACGCGAAAGCCGGTAAAGTAGGTAAAGGCCGAATAAAGCAGCCCCAGCGAATGAGGGAAGTGCATCACATGCGTCAGTTCAATTTTGTTCTTGGTGCCGGTGCCAAAACTGGCTGTATCCCATTCGCCAACACCGTCAAAAGTCAGGATGGCCGCTTCCTCGAAGGGGGAAGGAAAAAAGGCACTGGCTGCATGGGATTCGTGATGTTCGGTAAATACGTAACGCCCCTTATACTTGCCCCCCAAAGCCTTATCCATTTCCCTGGGCAGATGCAGCTTTTGGCGCAGCCACAGTGGCAGGCCCATCAGAAACTGCCGAAAGCCGCGCGGGGCATAAGCTATATAGGTTTCAAGCAGCCTTTCGAACTTCAGGAGCGGTTTCTCATAGAAAATAACGAAATCGATTTCTTCTGCCTTAAGCCGGCCGGCTTCCAGACAATAGTTCACCGCATTGGAAGGAAAGGCGGCGTCATGCTTTTTTCGAGTGAATCGCTCTTCCTGGGCGGCGGCGATTATTTGGCCATCGCGAACCAGGGCCGCCGCGCTGTCATGGTAGAAAGCAGAAATCCCCAGAATATCCACACTCAAATATCCCCAATCTTAATACCCTCAGCCACGCCGCCGAGCTTCTTTGTAACCATTCTACCAAATTACCCTTGAAAATACAACCCCCATACTACCCTTTTGGGAGCTTTTTCTCCCAAAATAGAAAAAACACCGATTTTGTGCTTTAAGGGATCGGGTAAGAGGCGGGATTACTTCCCGGCCGGTTCCCTCCACATCCCCATCTCCTATGGCAGATACAGGCACCGCCCCGCGACAATGCTCTGTCCTATGGTGAAGGCGTTTTTGTTAAGCGTTATCCGGTAGAGCCAGGACCAAAACCGATCCGCCTTTCTCAGTCTCTGGTTTGAATTTTCTTGACCGCGCTGTAAATTGGTGATAATCTGATTGCAAAACACAGAAAGGATAATTGATGGAACTATCGTGGCTGGTTGTACTTAGAACGTTTGTTGCAATTGTTGTTGGCATCCCGTTAGCGCTCAGTCTCATTGGCGTATCACTGCTGACAAGGTTTAGAATCGCCGCCGCAATGGTTGTTGGTGCCGCGTTGGTCGGATTTGCAGCCTGGCCTTTGGCTAAACCTGCAGAGGTCCTTGGCGCTGTAACCCTTTTTACCGGGGATATAACTCTACTTGACGCAACGAGTTGCGTCATTTTAGCTTTTCTGTCCGGCCTACTTGCTTACTTTGTTTCTTACCCTCATGGCCGCCAAATCGCTCCGCTTGCAGCCCCCACAGGCCTTGCGGTCTGGGCCTTTCGCACGGGCGATATGACCTCGTTGCTTCGCACAAATTATACACTTACCCAGCGCCAGGCCCTCTACGCGACGCTCAGATGGGAAGGTTTTTTCTGGTTGCTAATCGTTGCAGCCGGCTACTTCGGCGTTCTGACCGCCCAGAACTTATGCGGGTCAAAGTCTGCGCCAACCCAACCCAATAACACTCATAACCCTAAGGCAAATAAGGTCTTAAGTATAGCAACCGCCATTGTGGCAACCATCGTAATCACGCAGTTTGCTATCGGAATCTTTGCACAGGATGTCAAAATGCCCGATAGCCAAGTGGGCTCTGTGGTGGGCCAGCCCAGCGTTGGGCAGGTCGCGTTTGCCGTGCTGCTTTCGTTTGGAATCGCCGCTTTCGTAGTCAAGAAATTTCTGGACGTCAGCTATATCTTTCCTGCTATGGCCGCGGCTGCCTTAACTTTCTTTGCCATAACGTTTTTTGCCGCTAAACAGGATGTCTTGGAGCACATGATCCAGACCTGGCCTGTAGCATTTTTCACCCGTGCGACATGTGCTATATTACCGCTGCAGATGGTTACATTTGCGGCCATCGGCTCAATCGCCGGCTATTGGGTGGCTATAAAATATACTTATTGGCGAAAACACGGCGGCTAACGCCGATCGAAATCACCGCGACAACAGTTGACGCGTCTTTTTCTGCTCTTTTTTTGTTTCTTAACTCTCTTATTCTCAAGGACTTACATATTTACAGTCCTATAAATCCACGCCGACCGAAAAAACAGACAAAAATATGATTACTCGGACAATCAAAAATGGCCGAAGAAATATATGGTACAGGCAGTCGTTGCGAAGGTGTTCTTAAATAAAGATGATTTTTTCACCCAAAGCTGCCGGTAATTCGTATAATAGATTTAGTAACAAATGGGTTAGCTGAGTCGAAACGAGATTTACGGCATCGACCAAGGCTGACCGGCCAGCAGAAAAAGGAGTCGAAAATGTTGGTCCTGAGCAGACAAAAGGATGAGTCGATTATCATCGGGGATGATATCACGATCACAATCGTTGATGTCCGCGGAGATAAGGTTCGCTTGGGAATAAATGCGCCACGCAGCATATCTGTTCATCGCCAGGAAATCTACGAGGCCATCCAGCGGGAAAAAGCACAGCAAAAAGCTGGTGAAAGTGGTACCGAGAACAAGTAGACAACTTTCCCGGTATCCTTAATCAGTTCGTAGCATCCTTGTTTTTGTGGCAGGCTTCAAACCTTTAAGCGGGGCTGTTTTTATGCGCATGCTGCAAACGCAGGCAAAACTAAACGGCTAAGGCGGACAAAGAAACAGAGAAGCGAAGGAAGGCAAAAACACGAGGCCAAAATCCTTAATACCCCCCAATGCGTTATCAATACCGGCCACGTTTTCTGGAGCTCACTATCTTGAATGAGGAACCTCAACCGCCGGGGCTTCTTTCTCATGTTTGAGCAATTCCTGAAATACATCAAAGTTCCGCTCCATGAATTCCTCCGGAGTATCAATTGCATTGCCGGTAAAAGAGGCGGTTTTGGTTGGTAACGCGGAAACAATCTCTATTTGACCGCAATGTTTACACCGAATCCGCTTACCTGCGTATCCGGCAGGCACATTCAGCCGGTGACCGCATTTGCTGCACTCAAATTCAATCATAGCAAGCCCCTTTCGTAGAGCCCTCAGTTAAATAACACCATCCCAATACTGATGGATTCTATAGCTTTCGGATATCCTTGTCTATTGTTCTCTATATATAGATATGCAAAAGTGTCGATTTTATTACAACAAAATTCAAAAAAACGAAAAATAATGAAAAATAATGAAAATTTATTGCCCGGGTCTCTAAGGAATAAACAGTAATAAAACATAAATATCTGGGTATGATATCTCCAACAAAAAAATTTTGAAATTGGTTTTGTTTTGGGTTTGTTTTGCATAAAAAGTTTAAATTGTTCGTTCCTCCTTCGCACAAGGCTTCGGAGGATTAGGTTCGTAGATAGATAAGGTTGACGGTTAGAAGGTTTGAGGGTTTGAGGTTCGGTAGCCATGAGCTTAATCCATTGATTATTGACTATTGATTATTGACCAAAACTTGACTGTATCTGCTGATACTAAGACGTGCGGTTCTCCGCGCTCACTGGGGGCATATTATACCCGATTTTTTTCAAAATACAAGCAGTTTTTTCGATATTCTGTGAAATATATTTTGTTGTTTGCTAAACATCTAACTTGCCAGGACTTATAGAAGCCCTGATTTTGGGGAAATTGATTAGTCGATGGTCGCTAGTCGCTAGCTGATGGCACGCTTCGCGGAGAGGATGATATTAACGTGAATTTTCACGGGTTTTTATTGGTAAAAATTTATAAAAAAATTTTATTTTTATACTGAAACTGGTGTGATATTATGTTAAGATTACTCATTAGGATGAGATTCATAAAATCGGTTACTAAATATCATCATTTTAGAGGCAAGGAGTCACGAAAAAAATGATTTTGTATATACCCAAATGCGGAGGCCAATCGTTGTATATGTGGGCGAAAGAGAGGGATAATATTTAGTTCGGAAAGGAGCGAGTTATGAAAAAAATAATTATTACAATTTTCACAGTTTTACTGATGGGTTCAGGTGTGGTGCAGGCGGCTATTTACAACATCGGGCCGGGTGATAATTTTGGAAACCTGGGTCTTGTTGACTACGACACGCTGCTGATGACCGGCGGAGAAGGTCATAATCTTAGCCTTCTTGACTGGAGTTCAGCAACTATAGAAGATACGGCTCCGCTAATTGACGAAGATACTGGAGGGATTTGGGCTGTGACTACATATTCGTATGGCATATTCAACTTTAATGGTGGAGAGATCAACAGCATTGAAGCTTACGTGGATTCAACGGTGAATATGACTGGTGGCTCTTTGACATCTTTGAGAATGGACAACGAAAGTCAGGCACATCTCGAAGGAGGGCTGATTGAGAACCTGGCGAGCGACCAAACTTTGGTTGGTGGGCTGCCATGGGAAGAGGCTCTGATTCACATTTTTTGTTTGGATTATCTGTATGATTCGCCGAGCAATTTGCTGACCGGGCACTGGGGCGACAATTCCGCGTTCAGTATCAACCTGATAGACATAGGTACTGTGCCGACTTACGACTATATACAATTTCACATAATCCCTGAGCCAACAACGATTCTTTTGCTTGGTTTGGGTGGATTGCTGTTGCGATGTTAGAAATAGGAAACAGGATTTTTTATAAGGAGAAATTAGTTATGAAAAAAATAATTATTACAGTGTTAGTGGTTTTTACCGTGTGGGCAGGTGTGGTGCAGGCGGCTATTTACAACATAGGGCCGGGAGATAATTTTGGAAACTTGACGCTTGTTGACTATGATAGTCTTTTTATGACCGGTGGAGAAGGTCATAATCTCAGCCTTGGTGATTGGAGTTCGGCAACTATTGAAAATACCGCACCGCTAATCGACCAATATACCGGGGGCATTTGGCAAGTCACTCCAAACGGTTACAGTGTATTCAATTTTAATGGAGGTGAAATAAACAGTGTCGAGACTTGGTGGGACTCGACGGTGAATATGACAGGAGGGGCTTTGACAACTCTGGTAACAAACAGCGAAAGTACTGCCTATATATCGGGAGGTCAGATAGACACACTAACAAGTAACCAGAGTCTTTTCTTTGACCCCTTGGACGAACAATTCCACGGCAGAATTCATATTTACTGCCTGGACTGGGGATACGACCCTGTTGGTAGCCTTTTGACGGGCACGTGGGAAGATAGTTCCACTTTCAATGTTAACCTTATAGACGGCATCTACGACCCGACATTTGACAATCTTGAGTTTCACATAATACCCGAGCCCGCAACATTGTTTATATTCGCATTAGGCGGATTGTTGTTGAGGAGACGAGCGTAAAAGTCAAAAAGGGAAGCAAACAAGAAAACGGTCCTCCTTCGCATAAAGCTATGGAGGACAGGAAGGAGCAGGGCAATGAATCACAGGAAAAAACTGGTGTGGCTAATGTTGTTTTTATTTTTCGTATGCGGTGGGACCAAGGCTGCTCACGCAGAATCTGTCTTCGCTGTGGCAAGTCACAGTAACAGCAAGGTCAAGGCATACCTGATTAATGGAGATGAAATAAACTATCAGGCTACGATTAAAGATACCGAAAGTTTTGAAAATGGTGCAACAGGCTTTTGTGTCTGGCCCGAAAAGCAGCGTATGTTTGTAACGTATGAGAATTCGGCTGTAATCTCATGGGCATCGACTAAGACCATAAGCAGAGACCCTGACACAGACGAATTTAATACCGGAGTAAGCAATCTTGCAGGAATGGCTGTCGATGAAGCCAGGTCCTTCCTTTATGTTTTGACAAGAAGCGGTGGGCATTTGTACACCTATACTTATGATGAAGATGAAAACACATTATCTCTCATACATCCCAACGACCCCTGTTACCCAGAACGTGAGTACAGACAGTTGGAGGGAATCGAAGGCTATGCGTATGATCTGGCCCTGGATGAAGAAAAGGGCCTCTGTTATGTAAGCAATGGGACAAAAACCGTAAGCTATTATGATGCCACCGACTGGACTCTCGAAGGAAGCATTGATATGGGCAAAAACGTTGCGGGGATGGGCATAGACCCGAACAATTATCTTTATGCGGGTTATTTCAACGGACAGTACGGCTATCATAATTATCTGCTAAGATACGAGCTGAACGGTGACCCCTGCGATCCGGAAACCGCCATTAAAAAAGACATGGGCTATATTATTATGGATATAGCCGCTGATTCCACCGGCGGACTTATTTATACCACGACAGATAATACTGAATGGGGAACTTTTGGCACTGTTGAGGTCTATGACGTATCAGACTGGATACCATCGGATGCCAACATGGTGGTCCTGAAAGATACTGAGTACGACGACGATTTTACGGTAAATAAACCTGGGGGGATAGCAATCGGGCCTCAATACAAACCTCCTGCGATCGGTGTTTACAAGGTTGACGATGTAAACGACGACCCTAATTTTGTTACCTGCGTTGATCCCAATGATTGGATAACTTATACAATCATCATCGATCCTTGCGGTTTGGACCACGAGTGGGTAACGGTTACAGATTATCTGCCGAAAGGTGTGGCCTTTGATGGGAGCGACCCCAATTATGATCCCCAAGAACACAGCTATACATGGCAGCTTGGCCCTCTAAGTGCGACAGATGAGCCTGTTGTGTTAGAACTCACACTGACGGTTAATGAGGGTGCAGAACCGGCAGGACAATTAGTCAATAAGGTTTCAGCCGAGAGCGATTTTGCATATAAAGAGACAACCGAGGAAACGCCCGTTTGCTGCTGGGGAGGCGATATTATCTACGTTGACGACACGGCAACAGGTCTGGAAACAGGGACTTCATGGGCTAATGCCTATACGGATTTGCAGGATGCGCTCGCCCGGGCCGCGAAAGGCTGTGGAAACCAGATATGGGTTGCAGACGGGACATATTCTCCCGGCGACGATCCAAGCGATACCTTCGAGATACCACACGGAATAGAAGTCTATGGCGGCTTCGCTGGAACAGAGCCGGATACACTTGACCCGAACGACCGGGATTTGGCTACATATAAAACCATATTAACCGGTTATATTCTCGATAAAGACGACAAAATCTACAGAATAGTTACAGCAGGATATAATACGCTCCTGGATGGTTTTTGGATCGAAGATGGTTTCAGAGGTGTCTATTGCACAGGAAGTAATTCGGGAATTGCAAATTGTATTATCAAAGACAACGTTGAGTATGGAGTGGAGTGTTACTATGCCACTATCAAAGTCAATTGGTGCGTCATCAGAAGCAACGGCTACGATGGTATTTACAGTTATGGCACCGGAAAAACCCTGACTGTAAATAACAGCAGAATTCAAAGTAACGCACAGAATGGGATATATTGCTATTCTTCAACCGCGGCCATAAAAAACAGCGTTATACATCAAAACGGCCGAGACGGGTACTATGGCATCAGGTTCTACTATCCACTAAGTATGCCTATTGTCCGAAACTGTACTATCTATCGTAACGAACAATATGGTATCTGGTTTTCGGGCTTAAGTGGCTACAAACCGGACATCAGAAACTGCATAATCTGGCACAACAACGGCGACAGCGGCTTTGAACAACTGTACGGTGGCCTAACAACTCATTATTCATGTATTACAAATCCTTCCGACCCTAACAGTACAAACTGCGCGGAATACGGCGACCACAACATAAGGTGCATCCCCAAATTTGCCTATCCCGACACTATCGATAAAAACCTGCATCTTGCAACCGATTCACCCTGTATAGATTCCGGTGATCCTACCAAGAGCTACGATGGCGAGAAGGATATAGATGGTGATGATCGAGTTCTTAACGGTGTTGATTATAGTCCTGATAACGGGCGAGTTGATATGGGTGCCGATGAGGTGGCATGTGACGAGATTTACAACCCCCTGGACTGGAACATCAATGCGATAGTTGATATTGAGGACCTTATCATACTTGCCAATGCATGGCTAAGCGATCCATGTGCTGATAATTGGGACTATAGGTGTGATTTGAACAGCGACCACCATGTCAACTATGTTGATTTTGCTTTGTTTGGCAAAGAGTGGCTTTGGCAGGCCTGCTGGAGAGCATCGGGGACAGGGGTATGGATGATGATGGGGATGGGCGGCGGTATGGATAAGATGGGCGGTGGCGAATCGATGTTGATTGGTGAAACTGCAACGGATAAGGCTGCTACACAGAAGACATATTCTGAGCCGAGCGTTGAGGAACAAATTGAGCAGATCAAGGAGCTTTTGGACTGGCTCTATGAGGCCAAGGACACAATGGACGAGGAGATATGGCTTAGTCTTGTCAACAGCCTCGAAGAGATGCTAAAAGAACTGGAAGATAGCCAGGCAGGCGATTAGGAGAAGTTGTTTTGCCAATAGGCAAAAAAGAGAGGAGGGAAGGGGATGGGGGGCGTTAAGAATTGGTTATTGTTTATTGATTATTGACTATTGATGTGGCTGGTTTAGTTTCGCAGAATTTTGAATTGCCATTTATTGGCTTGGTTTGCGGTAAGGTGTATATCGAAGGTGTGAACACGTCCATTTTTTGTCTTAAGGGTAATTTTATAATCACCATAGAACCCGCGAAAATCAATTGAACCATCCCCTGCAGTTCGGCCAGATGTTTTGGTCATCCATTCCTGGTTTATCAACTGCCTAATTTTCCTATAGGCCGGCTTAGGGCGATAATTTTCGTCAATCAGCCCGCCGCCCGGCCTTTCCGACCATATATAACGATCCGAAAGCCCCCACCAGTTAATCGAAGCGGCCAAAGGATGGCCAAAAGTCAACCGATAAATCTGCTCGGCAAATTCGGCCTGGGCCTCTTTGGTCCATTTGCCCTTTTTCCAGGTGCCTTTTATCTCGTTGCCGGATGATTGCGGAATAAATTCTGTTATGTGAATGGGCAGCTCCAGCTTCGCATAGTAATTGAGTGTCTCCCAGAACTCGTGCGGCGAATACCATACCTCTTTAGCGTGGGCCTGCAGACCAATGCCGTGCAGGGGCGTGCCCCGTTTCTTTAACTCTGCAACAAGGTTATAAAACCTCTGGCGCGTATCCGGTATGAAATGCGTTACGATCTGCTCATAGTCATTGATAATCAACTCTGCGGCCGGGTTGGCCTGGTGTGCCCACCTGTAGCACTTTTCAACCCAATCTGCAATGTCCTTAATCGGGATGGCCGTGTAGCGCGTGCCATGCGGATTTTGCATTACTGCAGACCAGGTAATGGTATGGGTAGGTTCGTTTACAACGTCCCAGATATCTATCTGGCCGTCAAAACCTTTGACTATTCTCGTTATCCGGGCCTTTAAGAGCTCTTCAGTCAGGTCTGTCGGCAAACCGTAAAGCCACCTGGGTGTACCACCTGATTCAACCCACGCCAACGGGTGGCCCTTGGGGGTGATGCCGTTTAGCTTACACCAATCAACGATTGGGACAATTTTATCCCAATCCTCCCGGCCGGGAATCGGTTCATATGAAGACCAGTAAAATGGAAATATGGCCATGTTGAATACATCTGCGAATCTTTCCTTGAACAGCTGGGGCCGATAGACTTGTATATCCTCGAACTTTCCTAAAACACCAACCACAGGGAAGATAATGTTGCCAAAAAGGAAATCATGGCTGGTTTGCTCAATCGTTAGCTCGGCACCGGTTATCGGTTTACCCGCCTCGGTACTAAAAGAAATGCCGGCATTGCCTTTGCGGTATTTTTCTATGTTCCGGGAAGCGGCCTCGAGTATCTCAGAGGCTTTCTGTTCTTGGGCGTAGCAAGGCGAAATTGGGGCCAGAATCATCAGAATAAATGCTGCTGTGAATATGGCCCACCTGGTGGATTTTGGGAATGAGTTAAAAAGTTTCTTCATTTTTTTATCTCCAAATAGTCTTAAATCCGCATAAACCCGCTCCTAAATCCACTTTGCGGGAGTTAGAACTTCGAAAACCAATGCCCAGGACTGGAGTCGAACCAGCACGTCCCAAAGGACACTAGCCCCTCAAGCTAGCGCGTCTGCCTATTCCGCCACCTGGGCAGCTAAGAGGTTCCATTATACAATATTTATTGAACACAAGGCAGTTATAAGTGCCTAAAGTTTGAAGTGCCTAAAGTTGCTTTTTTTCAACTTTAGTTCACTTTAGCTAACTTTAGGCACTTTAGCTCACTTGTCGTTGTGTTCAATATTCCTTGCTCTGCTTAATATCTGCTCACGCTGCGGCATTAATCAACCAATTCAGTTTAGAGATAACTTTATTTTTGCAATCTCTCAAACAGCATTGCGCCATCCGGCAGCTCTTTTATAAATTTGAATGTTTTTAAGAATTCATCAGACTTAACGAACTCGCTGTAATTTGTATATGTCTCGGCCAAAGAGGGTTTCTCTGATGGGTCTGCATTTAATACATTGCCGGTTATCAGTACATAATCAATTGGAAGGTAATTATCGTTAATTTTTAACAATTCAATTGGAAAGGCAGGGAGACTGAGGGCACGGCAACCTACATACAGAGCAAGTGTAGCAGGAATATTCGAAGCAACAATCGTGTTTTTTGCAGCTACTTGCCTAATAAGCTCGTATGATTTATTCTCTTGTGCACTTACCGGCAGGTGAGAGTTTTTCTGGATCATTGCAGCGTTGTAGAGTCTGACCATTCCAAATAAAAGCATGCCGTAAAAGACCACCTGCTTCAATTTCCCTGAATATTTAAAGCGGGAGTTACCAAAAAACATAAATATTTCGTTGATACCAACAATGTATATTAACGGCATCAAAGGAGTGTAAAACCGCATCTTATGGAGAAATGCCAGGCTGATAACCAGGAAATTGCAAAAGATTAAAGTGGCCGCTGCGTTTCTGAAATAATCGTATTTTCTATTGGCGGAATGCCTCCGATAGATAAAAGATGCGAATAAGAAGAACAGAAAAATGCTGCCTTTCGGAGAGAAATTCCCGGCCCAGAAATTCAAGCGAACGACAGTTGAAAGGTTTTTTAAGGCTTTTTTTGCGATAGCTGGTCCATACTTTTTGAAAACCTCTAAAGTTTCAGTAGGTGCTTCGAGCTGCATTTCCAAATCAGAATGTATGGGGCTGCTACCCTTGACTAAATTTCTTGAAGTAGAGAAAGAAAAGGCAGGTTCTCCGACTACAACTGTATTTCTGATGAACCAGGGACCCACGACAAGCAAGAGGGCGACTAATAACAAAACGAAACCGGCGAACTTCTTCTTTTTTTGAAGGTTGATCCATATGTACAAAGCGGCAAGTGGGACTAACAAAATAAACTGGGCTCTGTTCAGACAGCTTAGACCACATATTATCCCCATGGCGAAACATTTCCATGGTGATAATTGCCCTGAAAAGGCTATTAAAAAAAGCCAGAGAAGCAGAAGGGCAGCCATTGGCTCTGTCATCGCCTCGTAGCTGCCCGTGAAGATAACCGGGTCGGCGGCGTAAAAGATGATGCTGATAATGCCTACCTTCAAGTTTGTGAGCCTTGTTGCTAAAATAAACAATAGGGGTATGCTTAACAAAAACGCTATTCCCGATTGTAAGACAGCAGCCTTAATAATGTCGTCGGTAATTTTATAAAAAAATGCGTTAAGAATCGTCGGCAGGGGGTATCGGTAAAGGTTGGGCCAGTTTTCTTTCTCTAAATAACCTTTTTGGTAAAAAAGCCGAATGTGTCTTGGAAAAATTTGTAAAGTCGAAAGTCCGTTGCCATTGCCGAGTTCTCTGCCCATTTGGGCGTAGTCGAGAGCGTCGGGCTTGGCAAAAGAATTCGTATTAAATGCCCAAATCCATATAATGGTCACTGCCAAAAGCAGCAAAAAGCCAACAACATATTCTTTTCTAAAAGTACAAAATATCCTTAACATTTTTACCTTGCAAAATTCAGATCGCAATAAATCTGCTTTATATCCTACGCCACCACCGCGGTGCTCGCTTTGTCTCCCAGTGCCTGTCGGACCTCTGTACTTCATCCACATTATACTCTACATACCTAACCAGCGTTAGTTATTTTCCTCTCACGAATCGACATAGGTAGGCCCTCGCGGGCTTTCCCTGTCACACCACCGGGCATACGGGTCCGTACCACGGCGGTTCGGCTGGTTAAGCGGTGCTCTGTTTTGC
>JGI10211J34971_10000454_pt1 | contig 33247 bp, 35 predicted proteins | sample Etolagsediment_FD_34971 | JGI IMG/M metagenome (IMG submission 34971)
GAACGCATAATGGCCAATTATGATATCCAAACTGTCATTGTGGAAGAGGGCATACAAAAAAACCCCATGACCCGGAAAATCATGGAACGGATTTCGCATGGCAGGTCATTTGAGGAATCGCCGGTACCATTCGTAAAAGGCGATATGGGAAAGGATCGGTTGCGCCTGCTTTCACATAAAGGAGAATTCCTCAAACCATGCCCCGGGACAAAAGAATACATTTGCTGCGGGTATCAAATCCTCAATGTGGCCACAAACTGCCCGCTGGACTGCAGTTACTGTATCCTGCAATCCTACTTTCTGAACCAGCCTGATTTAAGAATTCACGTTAACCTGGAAGAGCAACTCCCCGAAATTCTGACCTTCATCGACCGCGATCCGGAACAAATTATCCGTGTTGGAACTGGAGAATTTGCGGACAGTCTGGCGCTGGATCCCCTGACCCGCTGGACTGAAATTCTGATGGGCCCCTTCTCAGCAAGAAAAAACGCTGTCCTGGAATTTAAAACCAAAACCAACCGAATTGAGGGTCTGATTTCATCCCCATACAGAGACCGTATTATTGTATCCTGGTCTCTCAACAGTCCGCTTATTTCAAGAACGGAAGAGAAAGGCGCTGCGACTCTCAAACAGAGACTTGAAGCGGCGAGGCGATGCCAGGCGGAAGGGTTTGTGGTGAGTTTTCACTTTGATCCATTGATTCCCCATAAAGGGTGGCGGGAAGGATATCTCCGAACCATCGACCTGATGGACCGGTATCTGAAGCCCAAAGGGATTATCTGGATCAGCATGGGCTCTTTGAGGTTCATGCCCGATTTGAAACCCATCATTCACAAACGCCATCCCGAAACTGCGATCCTGGATGGCGAATTTATCACGGGCCTGGACGGCAAGGTTCGTTATTTTAAACCCATTCGAATTGCGCTTTATCAATTCATGCGGCAAAACCTGGAGAAGTGGCACTCCGATTCAGGACTCTATTTGTGCATGGAATCAGATGAAATCTGGCGAAAAAGCATGGGCTGGTCCCCAAAAGACTCGAACGGGCTCAAAGGGTTCCTTGATGATCGGGTTCGCCGGATTTTTAAGTAGTAATCGATTCGAATATATGCTAAGAGCCTGTTTGAAAATCAGGATTGGCTGAAACCAAAAGAAAAAGAGGTACAGAGAATGACGTTAAGGGAAAAAGTGGAGGATGCACTTCAAAAAGTCAGGCCATCGCTTCAAGCGGATGGAGGGGATGTGCAACTCGTGGATGTGGATGCGAATGGATTGGTAAAGGTGAAATTGATGGGCGCCTGCGGGGGTTGCCCCATGAGTCAAATGACCCTCAAAATGGGCATTGAAAAGATCCTCAAGCAAAATGTCCCGGAAGTGACTTCTGTCGAGTCCGCATAATTGAATATTTGAAATTCTAAAATTTTCATTTTCACAAGGAGGTAGCATGGAGATCAAAAAAGTGGGTGTGATCGGAGCCGGCGCCATGGGCAATGGTATTGCACAGATGGCAGCTCAAATCGGTTGCGATGTTATTTTAAGAGATATCAAAGATGAATTTGTGGAACGGGGAATGAAAAACATCGACCGATTCCTCTCTAAAAGTGTCGAGAAGGGCAAACTCGAAGCTTCACAAAAAGACGCAATCTTGGGAAGAATCAAGGGCACCACCGAAATAGCTGAGCTGAAAGACGTTGATTTTGTCATTGAAGCCGTCATTGAGAACCTGGATCTTAAAAAGAGCGTTTTTAAAGAATTGGATGAGCTCTGCGCTCCCCATGTGATTCTGGCTTCCAATACATCATCCATGTCGCTCACTGAAATCGCTGCCGCGACGAAGAGGCCTGAAAAAGTGTGTGGCATGCATTTCTTTAATCCCGTTCCCATTATGAAGCTGGTTGAGATCATTCGGGGCTACTCAACCAATGATGAAACCATTAATATTACCACCGAACTGGCCAAGAAAATGGGAAAGATCACGGTGGAAGTGAAGAAAGATTCTCCGGGTTTCGTTGTGAACCGAATTATGATTCCCCATATGCTGGAAGCCATCAAAATCGTCGAGGAAGGCATTGCGAGCATTGAGGATGTGGATACGGCAGTAAAGGGAGGTCTTAATTATCCCATGGGTCCTTTTGAGCTGATGGATCTGACCGGTATCGATATCTGCTATTTTGTTGCCGAATATTTCTATAAGGAACTCAATAAGGAATCCAAATGGGTCTCGCCAAACCTTCTCAAGACCATGATTCGCGCCAATAAGCTGGGCAGGAAGACAGGCGGCGGATGGTATGAGTACGGAAAATAAAGTAAATGTCTGAGCGGTTTTTTTTCGCCGCTCGGGCAAAAGGCCAAAACGAAAAAAAGGCAGTTCTTTTGAACTGCCTTTTTTAGTTGGGGGGTAAGGGGAACTGCTATTTGTTTTTGTGCCGCATCTTTTTTCGAAGCTTTCGGTATTTGTGCTTGGTGATTTTCTTTCTTCTCTTTTTAACAACGCTACCCATTCGATTCTTTCCTCCCTGTAATTAATAATTTAACCTACTAAATTTAATCTCGGATTGTCAACCGCTATTTTTAGAAAGGGCAGCAAACAAAGAGACTGGAAATTCCATACCGATTACCAGGTTTACATAATATTTATTATCAGACGTTTCCGATCGGACGATTACGCTTCCCGACTTGTTCCCGTTTCTGTTCCATGACAGCTTTTTGAGTTTTATTCCGGGCCTTGTCTTCATAAAGCCTGCGATCTGCTTCGCCGACCAGCGCTTCAGCATTTAATCCTTTCTTGCAGAAAGCGAACCCGCTGCTGGCTGATATGCCGCATTCTTCCTGAATGCCGGATTTGATACGATCGGACATCATTCTTGCCACATCTTCTCCCGCTTCAATCAACATAACGGCAAATTCGTCGCCCCCGTAGCGATATCCCGAATCCACGCTCTGCCGCATTTTGCTGTTGATGACGGCGCCCACCTTTTGCAGCAGTTCATCTCCGGCCAGATGACCGAAATTGTCATTGTATTGCTTGAAGTCATCCAGATCCAAAAGGATCAGTGCGAGTTCATGATTCTGCCGCTGCGCCCTGGCGGTTTCTTCATTGAGGCGATCATAGAAATGCCGCTGGTTGTAAAGGCCGGTCAGGGAGTCCGTGATGGAGAGTCGATTGAGTTCCTGCCGAATGTTTCTTTCAATAATGCCCCGTTTGAGTTTGGCTTCTATTTCTTCAATTCCAAAGGGTTTGTTCACAAAATCAGTGGCACCCGCATTGATGGTTTCCACATACTTATATTCTTTGCTGTAACCGGTCATGGCAATGGCACATACGCTGGGGTACTCTCTTTTGACAATTCGAATCAACTCGAGTCCGTCAATCCCCGGCATCCGAATATCCGTCAGCAGGAAACTGTAGGAACCCGTCTTGAATTTCTCCAGTGCCTTATCACCGCTCTCAGCGCTATCCACTTTGAAGCCGAGGTGCCGCAACATGGCAGCAATGGGTTCCCTGACGATGTCTTCGTCATCGACTACCAGAACATGTTCGTTCTCATAGGAAATGTCATCGTTTGTTATGGACATATTGAGTTGCCTAACGGATTGCTTCGCCTTTAAGTGAATTAAGGTAAGACGCCTTTATGACCACTTCAACCAGTTTTCCCACCATTTGGGCATCACCATCAAAATTAACCACCTTATTGGAAGCGGTTCGACCTGTCAGTTGCCCCCCTTTTTTGCTGGTTCCTTCTACCAGTACCGTCAGTCGCCGGCCCTCAAGTTTACGGTTCTTTTTTAAGGTGATGCGGTTCTGGAGGTCTTGCAGAATTGCGAGTCTTTTTACTTTGATGTCTTTACTGACTTTGTCCGGCATCCGGGCAGCAGGCGTTCCTTCCCGATCAGAGTATTTAAAGGAAAACAGTGAATCAAATTCAACGCCCTGTATTAAATCAAGGGTAAGCTGAAAATCTTCGTCTGTTTCGCCCGGGAACCCTACCATAACATCGCTTGTAATGGCAATGTCTTCCTTGAAGGTTCTCAATTTCCTGGTGAGTTCAAAATATTCTTCTCTTGTATAGCCGCGCCGCATCAATTTCAATATGCGGTTGCTTCCCGCCTGGAAAGGAAGATGAATGTGGGCAGCCAATTTGTCAATACCTGCAAAACACCCCAGAAGGTCATCGGAAAGGTCTTTCGGGTGTGAGGTTGTAAAACGGAGCCTGAGTAGATCATCGAACGCCGATAAGGCCTTTAACAATGATGCGAAATTCCATTCATTTTGATCTTTCCAGGTATATGAATTGACGTTCTGACCCAGCAGCGTTATTTCCCGTATTCCCTCTTTCAAAAGGTGTTGGGCTTCGTCCAGGATGTCTTTTGGTGCACGGAAGTATTCGCGTCCCCTTACATAGGGAACGATGCAATAACTGCAAAAATTATTACATCCTTCCATTATGGAAATGAAACCCGATGTTTGATTCTGGAAATATCCGGTACATTTGACAGGCGGTGCCGGTTCGACGCTGAGTCCCGTGGCCAGAACCCTCTGACGTTTGTCAAAAATTCTTTGAAGGGTTTCAATGATTCGACCCAGTTCCCTCGGACCCATGACGAAATCCAGCAGCGGAAACCTTTTCATCATTTCTTTGCCCTTCATCTGGGCCAGGCATCCCACCATCCCCACGACCAGTTCCGGGTTTTTTTCTTTAAGGTCCGCCATACGGCCAAGGAAACTACAGGCTTTTTGCTCCGGTTTGGCGCGAACGGCACAGGTATTGACCAATATGATATCCGCCCGGCTGGGTTCATTTTCCGGGGAAAAACCATTTTTTATAAGGGACTGCGCCAGAGAATCCGAATCATATTCGTTCATCTGGCAGCCCATGGTATTGATATAAAAACGCTTGTTCAATGGTTGGCTCAGTATGCCCTAGTCCTTTGGTTCAATGCATAACTTTTCGTCTGTTCTTAAACTATCCATCAACGCATCCACCCATTTTTCGCACCCCGGCGCGATGGAGACTTCGATCAGTGCGAGATAGGGATCGATGGTGGAAACCAAGGCCATTCCATCGTAGGATTCAAGGGTGAATCTCAAATAATGGATTTCCTTGCGGTCCACCTGAAATATGCGTCTCGTACTGTTCAACNGTTTTAAAGGCCTCGACCAAAAATCCTGCGCTTTCAGGAAGGCTCAGGATGCTTGTTGTAGGTGGTACCCCCCCACATGAGTTTGGTTCTGAGAATTCGAAAATGGTCCTGGCCGGGTGGCTTGAAAAGGTTAATTTTTTCCTTTGATTTATAAATGTTAACCTTGTCGCCGTGATGAAGGTCAAACCCCACTTGGCCATCAAAGGTAAGCACAACGGTTTCTTCGCTTTCCCGACCCAGCTCGATTCCCACAATTGCACTGTCGGGCACGATGATAGGCCTGTTTGTAAGGGTAAACGGACAAATGGGCGTCAACACAAATGTTTCGATGGTGGGATACAGAATAGGACCTCCCGCCGAGAGGTTGTAGGCGGTTGATCCGGTAGGCGTGGAGATAATAAGCCCGTCAGCTCTAAATGTGGTTACAAAAACACCGTTGATGGACACATCAAGGTCGATAATCCTGGCTAGGGTGCTCTTGTTGATGACCACATCATTTAAAACCTGAAAGCGAATCACTTCACTTTCTTCCCGGAGGACCTTTGTTTCAAGCATCATGCGGCTTTCCACTTGAAGACCTCCGCTCACCATGGTCTCGACCACCGGGTACAGCTTTTCCAAAGGGATGCAGGTCAGAAAGCCCAGTCCTCCCAGGTTTACCCCCAGAATCGGCGCACCATATCTTCCCACCTGCCGAGCTGCTCCCAGCAAAGTACCGTCACCACCTAAAACAACGACCCAGTCAACATCTTTTGGAACAATCAGGTTTTTTTTCGAAGCGCCCTTTTCCGCGACTTCCGCCGTCATTTCCTGTAAAAACACCCTTATGCCACGGCTTTCAAACCAGGCCTCGAGCTTCATGGCCTCTGTTTTTGCGGGCTCGTGATGATGTTTGTAAATAATTCCAACAGATTTGGATGGCATGAAAAACCTGTTATGATGCTGTTTTTTTGCTGATCACAACCCATTCATCGGTCAAGTCCGATGTCGTGTCGACCAGAAGGTGAATGATCTTCAGCGCAGGGTGCCGTTGTTTTAAATCACTTAAGTCAACCGGTTCAAATTTATTCACATTATTGGTATAAGCCTGTTCCGTCAGCGCATTGGACTCGTAGTTTTCTTTGGTTCGCTTTGAAATACGGTTAAGCGACACCGCTTTTGGGCACTGGGTCTGCTGAATCACGAGGGTTTTTCCATGATCCGCAGCCACTTTTGCGGCGCGTCTTCTAAGTGACTGGGTCACGAATGTTGCGTCCAGGATGATCCCCTCCCCTCTTCCGGCCGCCTCATCCGCCATCCTGAACATTTCGTCATAGACCAGCGTTCGTTTTTGCATGCTTGAAGCGACCTTCTCATCGAAAATATCCTCGTTTTTGAGTACCTCAAGCCGGATGAGATCGGATCGCAATATGCGATAACCTTTCAATTCGGAAATAACTTCAGTGGTTTCCGTTTTATAGGATGCAGGAAGGCCGCATGCAATCAGCACGGCACCCGGTTCCAATTCCTTTTTCATAAACTCGACAAATGGTTCTTTCATCATTTACTCCAAATTGGGTTTGAAATATGTTGCGAAAAACAATCCGGATAAGTCCGAAATACGACTTTATAGATACCCATGGGCCAGGTTAAAGTAGGACTGCGCGCGTTCAATGGCTTCTTCTTTTTCCGTATCCCCGATGGCAGGATCCCCAACTTGAAACCCGTTTACCTTACCGCGAACAAACGCTCTATATACTTTATAAAATTTAAGCAGATGATCCACCTCTTCCTCTTTTGAAAGCATTTCGTAATGTTTCCAAAGCGTTTTCGCCTCGTCCATTCCGCCATGGTATTCCAGGTCCATCAACAAAAATGCAATATCCGCAATGGCATCGCTGTACCGAAAACGTTCGTTGAATTCAATGCAATCGATAATAGGTAAACCCGGCATCAGACAGACATGTTCCATGTGAAGGTCGCCATGGCAGTCCCTGATCCGTCCATTTGCAATCCTTTCGAAAAACAGATCCCGGTGGGTCTCATAGAAATCATTGGTATAGGCCTGTATATCCAGAAATTGCTGTTTTGAAATGGTCAGCCCAATGTTGTTTTGGACCTGCTCAAAATTTTCATCCGTATTGATCTTAAATTTTTCGGGTTCCGCAAATTGAGCAATTTCATCACTGGTTCGGGCATTGAAATGAAATTCTGAAAGGACCCCAGCAATTTCACAAAGATGCTCAGATGTAATTCTACCCGCTTCAAACAGCGATTTCATCAGGCGATCACTGGGAATCCGCTTCATTTTAACCGCATACTCAACCGGATCACCTTCCGATTCCCTCAAAGTATATTTCCCGCTCAGCAAAGTTACCGGCAAAACACCGATATAGAGGTCCCTGGCCAGCCTTCGGTTAAGCGACACTTCCTGGTGACAGTAGTGTTTTCGCTTTTCAAGGGTTGAAAAATCCAAAAAACCGAAATCCACCGGCTTCTTAATCTTGTAAACATATGAATCCGCAACAAACACAATGGAGATATGGGTTTGAACCACGTTCACTGTCAGGGTATTTTCCGGGAGTGCGGCAGGGTCTTTCAAGTCTTCAATAATCTGTTTCATGGTTCTGCTGGTCCTTATGGGTCGTCAGGGTCCTTGGTTTCGTCGTATTCTTATATTAAATGTGAGAAACAAATCAAGGGCAAAAAAACGAACAACTCCTGAGGATGGAATTTCTGGCAAACCCCCTAGGGTATTTACGAAAAATAGAGAGATAATTGTTGATCGGAAATGTGATGACATGGGGATATCTTTAATCCCCATGTCACAGGAGGCAAAATCAGACTTCTTTCGTCTTATCGGCCGTCTCAGATTTGTAGTGATGATAATAGGCGAAAACCTTTTTGACGTAGCGCCGGGTGGCCTTTATGGGAGGAACCGCCCCATGACGCTTTACCTTGGTGATGCCGGCGTTATAGGCCGCCAGTGCGAGTTTAACATTCTCGTCAAAAGCATTTAGAAGTTGACGCAGGTATTTAGCGCCACCGTTGATGTTGTGTGACGGATTAAAAGCGTTTTTCACACCCAGGGCCCGGGCAGTTCCAGGCATCAGTTGCATCAGACCCTTCGCGCCCTGCTTTGAAACAGCTGTTGGATCATATGCGGATTCAGCCATGATCACCGCTTTTATAAGCGCAGGGTCCACTTCATACCGGTCAGCAGCGCGTTTGATCACCGGGTTGAAGCGGTCAGATTTGCTTTTACAAACCGGCGTGATGGCAACGCGGGAACTGGCAATGGTTGTGATTGAAGGGTTTTGCTGGGTATTTGCGGAAGGCGTTTCTAATGTTTCTGCTCCAAACGCGATTTGAGAAGTGAACAGGAAACCGATACTGAAAATGAACAACAGACAAAATACTTTGAAATATGGGTTATGAACACCATAGCTTTTAAAATGCCATGGCATTGAACTTTCCTCCATGGGTAACCTCCCGTGCTGGAGTGACGTTGTGAGACCTTTGAAAAACACCCCGTTTTGCAAAGGCCTGAGATTTCCTTCTGCGATTGTGATCGAGAAGAGGAATGCTAGCAAAATACATACCACATTCTATATCTTTTTGGATTTTTCAGCACCATGCTGAGCAAAAATCCAATAAATGAGATTTGAATATAGGCAATGGTTTGATTATTTCAATACTTAACGTCAAAATAATTGCTTTTAGAGGATACTGGAATTGCTGTTGGCAACGATGGGTGCGAAAACAACCGAAAAAGAATGTAGTGGGGTTTTTTGACCACAGAAGTGTTTGAATGGGTGACCTTTTTGCCACACCCGACAGGGTTACGTTCTCGATTCTAGCCTCTTTCAAAGGTTATGATATTTTTACAAAGTTGACTTTATGCGGAAGCTGTCATAAACCAGAAAACAAAAACTTCAGGAGGCCTTCATGTTGCATGAGATAAAGGAGACAGTCGAATTTCTATCTTCCATGATGAAAAGAAAACCTGAAATCGGTATGATTACAGGTACAGGTCTTGGGAACCTCACCGAAAAAATTTCCGTAGACTTTCGCATTCCATTTGAGGAAATTCCCAATTTCCCAACGTCAACAGTTGAAGGACATCAAGGAAACCTGGTTGGTGGAAAAATCGCCGGAAAAGAAGTGCTGGCCCTTGAGGGCCGCTTTCATCTTTATGAAGGCTATTCACCGAAAGAAGTGACATTTCCGGTTAGGGTCATGGCCATGCTGGGCGCAAAATACCTGTTCATGTCCAGTGCCGCAGGCGGCTTAAATCCACAATTTGATGCGGGGGACCTCATGGTCATCACCGACCACATCAATCTGAAAGGTAACAATCCATTGGTCGGGCCGAATCTGGATGATTTTGGTCCTCGGTTTCCGGACATGACCCGCGTGTATGATCCCGACCTGGTACGCCTGGCCCGCACGAAGGCTCTTGAACAAAAAATACCCCTGCAACAGGGCATTTATGTGGGAGTTCTCGGACCTTCACTGGAGACACCTGCGGAAACACGATTTTTGAGGATCATCGGCGCTGATGCAGTGGGTATGTCCACGGTAAGCCAGGCCATTGTCGGTGTCCATTGCGGTTTGAAAATCCTTGGGATCGTCGTTATCACCAACATGAATCTTCCGGACTGCATGGTGGAGACCTCCCTCGATGCGGTCATCTCCACAGCGAATGAAGCAGGGCCATCCCTTTCAAATTTGTGGGAAGGCATCATCGGCAATCTTCAGGATACAGCAGATCAAAAAAATTAACGTGGAGGCTTCTGGATTCTAATGGAAAAAGCGGCCATTATTCGATTGAGTTTCTTTCTGGGCATTTTATTGTTGATGGCCATTTGGGAAATGATCGCCCCCAGACGGAAAAAAACCACCTCCAAAGCCATCCGCTGGACATGGAACCTTGGGCTGACCGTCCTCAACCCCTTAGTGGTACGCCTTCTTTTCCCAGTGCTGGCCGTAGCCGTGGCCATTAAGGCGCGGGAGCAGGGTTGGGGCCTCCTCAATCTTTACGATCTGCCCTATTGGGTATCGTTTATCCTGTCCATCATTTTGCTGGATATGGTGGTCTATCTTCAACATCTGATGTTTCATGCGGTGCCCCTTTTCTGGCGGCTTCATATGGTGCACCATGCGGATCTGGACTACGACGTAACAACGGGGCTCAGGTTCCATCCCATTGAGATCATCATCTCCATGCTCATCAAAATGTCCGCGGTGGCCGTACTGGGTCCGCCCGTGAGTGCGGTAGTGGCCTTTGAAGTCATTTTAAACGGCATGGCCATGTTTAATCACGGCAATGTGAGGCTGCCTTTGGGCATGGATCGGATCCTCAGGCTGTTGGTGGTCACCCCCGACATGCACCGGGTCCACCACTCCATATACCCCAGGGAAACCAACAGTAATTTCGGTTTCAATCTCTCCTGGTGGGATCGGATCTTCGGCACTTATATCGCCCAGCCCAAAGACGGCCACCTGGAAATGACCATCGGATTGCGGCAGTTCAGAAACACCGCCGAAGTCACGCTCCCCCGCTTGTTGATCATGCCCTTCACAGGCAAACAGGGTAAATACGCCATCGGGCGAAGGGGAACCTGACTATCCTCTACGTCACCTTCTTTTTAATCTGTAGCAGCGCTTCATAGGCAGCCTTTATTTCAACGAAATGTTTGCTGTCCCCTCCCCTGTCAGGATGTGTTTTTTTGGCCAGCCGCCGGTAACACTGCGTCAATTTCTTCCGATCCATTTTTTGGAAATCTTCAAGCGAGATTTCAAGGCTTTGGCAGGCCTCATCATTGGAGGGTGAAGGACGTGATTGGGACTTGGGTTTCCGGTGAAACTGATGCTGCCACATGAAGTCTTTCATGTATTGGTTCCAGAAGGTTCCCGGAACAAAGTCGTTGTCAAAATAGAGAATTAGATACTTGATCAGGTATGAATGCAGCGATTGGTAATCGTGAGACGGAACACCTTCAAAGAACCGTTTATCCCGGTTGAGCCTGCAGATATCTTCCACGAATAATTTGTCCACGCTTTCCGGATCAAGGGCTGACGGGTGGTTCCGCGTGTGCAGGTGTCGAAAGTGATTTTGGAGGTGAAAAGCGGTATAGACATACGCACGCCGTTCATGGGGTGCCAGGATCATTTCCATTCTTTCCATCATGGCTTCAATTTCATCCCTGCTTTTTTCGGAAAGAATTTGAAGAAACCGACTGGGTCTGCGATCCAGATTGCCCATCTGAATGCGACCGAAACGAAGGTAATGCAACCGGCGTTTATCAAAAGAATGCAGCTTTTTCTGCTCTATCAGTACCTCATCCCCGGATAGAGACCCCCAGGGTTTATGGTGATCCCGGGGACGCTCGAACTGCTCAACGACCCGCCGTATATGCGGGTCCAGAAACGGCATGAAAAGNGATTCCAGTTCATCTTCGGAAAAGCGCTCGGCAATTTCCTGAACCCTTTCCAGCAGGTCTTCCTTCACATGAAAGCTGTTGCCACCCGGGTATTCAATATGATCTCCGGGATTGGCGCCCAGATCCATGAGCGGCCGGTGTTTCCAGCAGTTATCATCAAAGAAGGATTCTGAAAGGATAAAATGGTATCCATCCCGTGCATATACTCTTTTGAGGTACAAAATGGAAATCTCAATAGTTCGGATAGCCGCTGATTAGCAGATCATCCCCGAAACGCCTCACTTTTATGTTCCGAAGTTTGAGAGATTCTTCCATGGTCTTGGGACCACAACCGGCCATCATGGGAATACCGTCACCGCCGCCGAGAATCTTTGGTGCGATGAAAATATAAAATTTATCGATCAGTTTTGCACGAAGCATGGCCCCCAGGATCATGGAACCCCCTTCCACCAGAACACTGGTGACGGACATCTTCCCCAATTTTTCCATGAGGGCACACAAATCGATCTTATCGGCGATCGTGGGGCAGATCAGGGTTTCCACACCCTTGGGATGGGGACTTCTGTTTTGGTAAAGCCGGTTTCCCTCGGTGCTGGTAGCGATAAGGGTCGGTGCGGAAGATTCATTTTTCATAACCTTTGCGTCGAATGGCGTTCTGAAATTTGTATCCACCACAACCCGAATGGCGTCTTTTCCTTCCTTCGCTTTGAAACGGGTCGTCATGGCCGGATCATCGGCCAAAACCGTCCCGACCCCCATCAGCACGGCATCCACGCGATCCCTTAACCGGTGGACAAAGCTCCTGGATTTTTCATTGGTGATCCATTGGGAATGGTAAGCGGAAGTGGCCGTCCAACCATCCAGGGTAATAGCCGATTTGGCGATCACAAAAGGGCGGCCCGTTGAGATAAATTTGACAAATCCTTCATTCAACGCCGCGCATTCATCCTTCAACACTCCGGTAACGACCTCAATCCCCTTCTTTTCCAGATACTGACACCCGCCTCCCGTGACCAGGGGATTGGGATCTCGCATCCCCACAACCACTCTTTGGACGCCGCTTTTCAGGATAAGTTCCGTGCAGGGAGGGGTCTTTCCGAAATGATTACAAGGCTCCAGGGTCACATAAAGCGTGCCGCCCGGTGCGCTGTTGCCGATCTTCATAAAAGCGTCAACTTCCGCATGTGGCATGCCTGCCTGTTGATGATACCCTTGGGCAAGAACCCTGCCCTCTTTGACAATCACGGCACCGACAGCCGGATTGGGGGAAGTTCGGCCCAAACCCTTTCGCGCTTCCTTGATCGCCAGTTTCATGAATTTGATGTCGGTTTTTTCCATTCTATTTCTTTTCTGAATCTTTTTTGGATTTCAGGATTTCTTCCAATTCCGCCATAAATTCATGAAGATCCCTAAACTGTCGATACACAGACGCAAAACGGACATAGGCCACTTCATCCCATTCCCTTAGTTTGCTGATAACCTTTTCGCCCACTTCCGAACTGTCAATTTCCTTCTTTCCCAACTCCTGAAAATGAAGCTCAATGGCGTCAACAAATTCCTCGATACGGGTGACACTGATGGGGCGTTTCTGGCATGCGCTTGCAATACCCGAGATGATCTTTGAACGATTAAACGGCTCCCGTCTGCCGTCCTTCTTGACAACCATTGGCAGCACGTCTTCCAGTTTTTCGTAGGTTGTGAACCGTCTGCTGCAGGCCAGGCATTCTCGACGTCGGCGAATGGTCCGGCCATCTTTACTCAGCCTGGAATCGATCACTTTATTGTCAATCTTCGTGCAATAAGGACATTTCATTTTTCAAACCTCATCACTTCTATTCCGGCTTCTTCCAGAATGGCATCNGCCANNTCATCATGATACCCTTCGTCAAAAAAAATTCTTTTTATGCCGGCATTAATGAGCATTTTAGAGCAGATGACGCACGGTTTATTGGTGCAGTAGAGGGTGGATCCAGCAATGGAAATTCCGTGATAGGCTGCCTGGACAATGGCGTTTTGTTCCGCATGCAGGGCGCGACACAATTCATGACGTGTGCCGGATGGGATTGAAGCCTCCTCTCGAAGACATCCCACTTCGATACAATGTTTGAGGCCGGCGGGGGCGCCGTTATATCCGGTCGCCAGAATCCGTTTTTCCTTGACCAGTATGGCCCCCACATGACGTCTCAAACAGGTGGAACGGGTGGCCACCATTCGAGTGATGGACGTAAAATACTGGTTCCAGGATGGCCTGTCATATTCCATTAAATCACATGGTGTTATAGAAATTAAGTGATGTATTAAATTAAACTATTATGAAGCATGCAGGTAAGGGTAAATGGGGAATGCTTCACAGATCTCGGCCACGATACCTTGAACCCGCCGTAAAACAGTCTCGTTTTCAGGGGCATTGAGAATATCCTTAATAAGCCCCGCGATTTGTCGAATCTCCGGTTCTTTCATACCGCGGGTGGTCAGCGCAGGCGTCCCCAATCTCAGTCCACTGGTGATTTTAGGTCCCCTTTTATCAAAGGGAACCGCATTTTTATTGGCCACAATGCCAGCTTCCACAAGCGCTCGTTCCGCATCAAGACCGGTAATACTTTTGTCGGTCAAATCAATGAGGAGCAGATGATTGTCCGTACCGCCTGAGACCAGGTCAAAACCATATTCCATCAACTCTTCCCCCAGGACTTTGGCATTTCGGAGGACCTGTTTCTGATAATCTCTGAAATCAGGGCGAAGGGCTTCTTCAAAAGCCACAGCCTTTGCGGCAACGATGTGCATCAAAGGCCCCCCCTGGGTTCCCGGAAAAACACTTTTGTCCAGCCTGGCCCCAACCTCTTCCGAACAGAGAACCAGCCCCCCCCTGGGGCCTCGCAGGGTCTTGTGCGTGGTGCTGGTGATAAAATCCGCCAGCCCCACAGGTGAAGGATGAAGGTCTGTGGCAACAAGGCCCGCGATGTGGGCCATATCAACCATAAAATATGCGCCTTGTTCACGAGCAATTTCTTTAAAGGCTGAAAAATCAATGCGCCGAGGATAGGCGCTTGCACCGGCGATGATGATTTTCGGTTTCTCTTTTTTGGCCACATCACGGACCTGATCATAATCGATTCGCTGGGTTTCCGGATGCAATCCGTAGAAAACAGGCCTATAAATTTTTCCGGAGAAACTGACCGGGCTTCCGTGGGTAAGATGGCCGCCGTGAGAAAGATCCATTCCCATGATCGTATCGCCGTTTTCCAGAACAGAGAGGTATACGGCCATATTGGCCTGTGAACCGGAATGGGGTTGAACATTTGCGTGTTCGGAATTGAAAAGTCTATTGGCGCGGGTTACGGCCAGCCTCTCAACTCTGTCAACGAACTCACAACCGCCGTAATAGCGAGCCCCGGGATACCCTTCGGCATATTTATTGGTCATGACATTGCTTTGAGCTTCCATTACGGCCCGGCTCGCATAATTCTCAGACGCAATCATAACCAGACTTTGTCTTTCTCTTAAAAGCTCTGCTTGTATCGCCTGAAAGACCTCAGGGTCCACTTCTTTTAATGTCGGCTCTGTCAAAACAACCCTCTTTTTTAAAACTGTCCCTTGATCGCTGTCCCTTGCACCCTTTCTTCACTCCGTTTCAATCTGGTTCAGTCGCAGCTCATGTCGTCCGCCTTCAAAGGGCGTTTGCAGGAAAAGTTTCACCATTTCAATGGCAATCCCCTTTCCGATGACGCGCCCCCCCATCACCAGAATGTTGGCGTCGTTGTGCTCCCGGCTCAGCCGGGCTGTGAAAAGGTTGTGACACAAGCAAGCCCTGACCCCCGGGTAGCGGTTTGCGGTGACGCTCATTCCGATACCGGTGCCGCAGATGAGGATGCCCCGTGTAAATTCTCCTTCTGAAACGGCTCTGGCAACCTTATGGGCCACCTGAGGATAGTCCATGGAATCCTCGCTAAAGGTACCGGCATCTGTTACATCACAATCAGGGAGTGTTTCCATAAACTCCCGGCACACTTCCTTCAACTCAAAACCGCCGTGATCCGATCCAATCATAATGTTCATGAGCACACCTTTTTTTGCACTATTTTTCGTAAGCAGCAAATATCAGGGAGGCATTGGTACCACCAAACCCGAATGAATTGCTCATTGCGGTTCTGACCCGGGCTTTTCGTGCCACATTGGGAACATAATCCAGATCGCATTCCGGATCCGGGGTTTCGTAGTTCATGGTGGGAGGAATGATACCGTTTTTGACGGTCAGCACAGAGAAAATCGACTCTACACCACCCGCCCCTCCCAGAAGATGGCCGGTCATGGACTTCGTAGAGCTGATGCTGAGATTGTGTGCGTGCTCCTTGAAAACACCTTTAATGGCTTTGTTTTCCGATGCATCATTGAGCTGTGTGGACGTTCCGTGGGCGTTAATATAATCGATGTCCTCAGGCTTTAGACCCGCATAATCGAGTGCTCCCCGCATACAGGAAATGGCACCCGCACCCTCGGGTTCGGGCGCTGAGACATGGTGGGCATCACCGCTGAGCCCATATCCAACCACTTCACCGTAGATTGGCGCGCCCCGCTCGAGGGCGTGTTCCAGCTCTTCTAAAATCAAAATCCCCGAGCCTTCGCCGATGACAAATCCATCTCGATTCAGGTCAAAGGGCCTCGATGCTTTTTCCGGTTCATCATTGCGGGTGGAAAGCGCCCGCATAGAACAAAAACCGCCGACGGCCAGAGGCGTGACCACGGCTTCAGCGCCCCCGGTAAACATGACATCCGAAATGCCTTCACGGATATACCTGAAGGCTTCTCCAACAGCATGGGCACTGGCGGCACAGGCGGTTTCGATGGATATGTTGGGACCTTTGGCCCCGAATTCAATGGCTATCTGCCCTGGGGCCATATTGGCGATAATACCCGGAATAAAAAACGGGCTGATCCGTTTGGGGCCTTTTTCAACAAGAACCGAATGGTAATATTCCAGTGTCGCCAACCCCCCCAGCCCGCTACCCGTTACGCACCCCACGCGATGAGCGTTCTTGTGATCAATGGCGAGGCCGGAATCTTCCATGGCCATTTTTGCTGAAGCCACAGCATAATGGATGAAGACATCGAAGCGTCTAATCTCCTGTTTGGCCATGAAATCCTTAGGATCGAAATCCGTTACTTCCCCGGCAATCTGGGATGCAAAACCGGAAGCATCAAATTTTGTAATGTTTCCGATCCCTGATTTTCCGGAACAGACCGCTTCCCAGTTTTTCGCCACCCCGGTTCCAAGGGGTGTAACCATTCCCAGTCCCGTTACAACAACCCGTCTGGCCATATTATCATTCCTCCCCACAAGTTTCTGGTTTTCAGATAAATATATCGAGTTCACCAGCGGGAAAATATCTGCGCTATTTTCATTTTCATATGGATGTTTAGATATTATATAGAATAATGCAATGAGAAATTACAACTATCCGATTGCCGCATTGACGTAATCGATGGCGTCTTTGACGGTCGCTATCTTTTCAGCATCTTCGTCGGGAATCGAAATATCAAATTCTTCTTCCATGGCCATAATCAGTTCCACCTGATCTAAAGAATCCGCTCCCAGATCATCCACAAAAGAAGCTTCGGGCACTACATCTTTTTCAGGAACATCCAGCTGTTCGCAAATTATTTTCGCAATTTTTTCATCCACAGTCGACATATCCAATTACCTCCTCAAATTTGACCTATTTATATTTTCTTACATATACATACCGCCGTTAACATGTATAACCTGACCGGTAATGTAGCTGGCAGCATCCGAACAAAGCCAGTAAACTGCTTCCGCCACATCTTCCGGCTTTCCCATTTTTCCAAAAGGGATCTGCTGCAGGAATTTTTCCTTTGCTTTTTCGGGGATAACTTCGGTCATTTCGGTATCAATGAAACCGGGAGCTACCGCATTGACATTGATTCCTCTGCTGGCAACCTCCCTGGCAATGCTTTTGGTGAATCCCATGATGCCGGCTTTTGAAGCGGCATAATTGGACTGACCGAAATTTCCGATCTGTCCCACCACTGACGAGATGCTCACAATGGAACCGCTCCGCTGTTGGCTCATGGCGCGAATGACCGCTTTGGTACAGTTGAAAACACTTTTCAAATTCACGCTCAGAACGGCATCCCAGATTTCTTCACTCATTCGCAGCAGCAAGGTGTCCCGGGTAATACCGGCATTATTGATGAGCACGTCAATCTTCTCATGTTTTTCAAGGATGTCGCCAAACAATTGCTCCGTTTCCTTAAAAGAAGATACATCGGCCTTGTAACCTTCGGCCACTACCCCTCTGGCTTTTAATTGTTCCAGCGTTTCATTGCAGGCGTCATCTGAAGGATCAAAATGAATCAGTACAATTTTTGCATTTTCTTCCGCAAACCGGTGCGCCACACTTCTGCCGATCCCTTTTGACCCGCCCGTAATGACGACGGTCCTGGCACTTGCATCATTCATGATTATTTCCTCTTTCTTGTTTAAAGGGCCTGATCAAGATTGTAGGACTTTAATTCCAGACTCATTTTTTCCACTGTCCGGTTTTGTGCATATTGTGCCGCCATTTGAATGGCATTGCAAATGGCCTTGCTGGAAGAGCCGCCGTGGCAAATGATGCCGATCCCTTTCACACCCAGAAGTGGCGCGCCGCCGTATTCTTCGTAGCTCAACTCCTGAGAAAATCGTAAAAACGCCTTGCGGCCCAGAACGAAAGCCATACGGCCCATAAAGGAACGCATCAGCTCCCTTTTCATCAGCCGCGCCATGGATTCCGCCGTCCCTTCCGTCAATTTGAGGGCCACATTCCCCACAAAGCCGTCACAGACCACAATTTTCACATCGCCGGTCAGCAGGTCCCGCCCTTCAACATTTCCGACAAAATTCAAGGTGCTCTTTTCAAACAAATCGTATGCATAGCGNACCAGTTCGTTCCCTTTGCTCCCCTCCTCNCCAATGTTCAGCAACGCAATTTCCGGGCTTTTCATGCCCAAACACGAGCACCCGAACGCATGGGCCATGACACCGAACTGAAAGAGCTGCGAAGGCCTGCAATCCACGTTGGCACCTGCATCAATGAGGATGACCGGCCCTTTTTCCGTGGGGACAATACTGGCAATGGCCGGCCTTTCAAGACCTGGAATTCGGCCAAGGATCAAAACGCCGGCCGCAAGGGTTGCTCCGGAATTACCGGCGCTGATCACCGCATCCGCAAGGCCTTCCTTAAGAAGACCGAATGCCACGCCAATGGAGCTGTCCTTTTTTTTTCGAAGTGCTTTTAAGGGGGATTCCTCCATTCCCACCACTTCTTCACAGTGATGAATGGAGATAAGACTGTCCGCCCCGCGGGGGTCAACCAGCGGTTTTAGCTGTGCTTCATGCCCCACAAGTATGACGTGGATACCAAACTTCGAAGCGGCTTCCAGCGCCCCCTGGACCACCACTTCCGGAGCTTCGTCTCCCCCCATGGCGTCCACGGCGATTTTCATGCTAAGTCTCTTCAGTGTTGATGATGGTCCTGCCCTTATAAGCGCCGCACTCGGGGCACACATGGTGGGGCAATACAGGTTCGTGACACTGTGGGCAGGTGGTTACGTTGGGCATTTTGGCAACGTCATGGGTACGCCTTGAATCCCGCTTTGCTTTTGATTTCTTTTTCTTAGGTACAGCCATTTTTTGGGGTTACTCCGCTTCGCCATTTAAATTGAAAACCAATTTTTTGTGGCGGCATAAGAATTAAGGTTTTGTGCGCTTCAAATAAATACTACTGTATTTTCAAATCCTTCAATTTCAGAAAAGCAGGGTGTCCACCGCTCTCTGAACATTTGCAGCCTTCCCTGTTCAGGTTGACACCGCACCTGGAACACAGCCCCGCACATGCACTTCCGCACAGAAGTTTTATGGGCAGGGACAGATAAATCTGTTCCCTGATGATATCATCGAGATCAATTTTCCCGGCCGAGATAAATTCGACTGCCAGATCGTCTTCTTTCAACTCGGTTTCGTCTTGAGCCGATTCCAACTGCTCAGGGGGTAGAAAAGCGAGCCTAAAATTCCGACGTAGCGAAAAAGTATACGGTTCTAGACAACGATCGCAAACAACTCTCAGATTTCCCGCTAGACGGCCATCCACCACAAACCGCTCATCTTCCCTGGAAATAACAACCGCCACGGTCAGCGGACCCTCCTGACCTTTAACCTGCACATCATTTTCCCTTTTCCGCCACCAATCGGGCTGAAACGTTAATTCAAAGCGACGGGGGCTTCTAGAAATGCTTTGCAGATCAACGATCATTACGCCTAAACCTTGAAAAAAGCAGCATAATAGGATCTCTTTGGATCAAAAAGGGTGAGTATATAAAAACCCCCTGTTTTGTCAAGAAATTTTATCCTTTTTCTCCGAGGCAAAATAGCGCCTGCTTTTTTATTTGATCTTCCCAGAATTCCAAATTCTCCTTTTTTTCTTGAAACTTATGCCGACTCTTTGTTAGCATCTGCCTTGTTTTTGCGAGCTTAAATAAACAAGCCTCCTGAAAGTGAAAGGTGCGATCGTCCATGTGGAAATTTCGAGAACAACTAAGTTATTCCGGGAAACTGAGACGATCCATCTATGAGAACCTTCGCGATGATCTGGAACGGCGCCTTATAAAAATGGCGCTCATCGATTCCTATAACCAATTCAAAGAAAATGGCACTGAATATCGTTTTGTTGAAAAAAGCGAATTAAAGCCAAGATCAAAGAAAATGGAAAAGGAATCCACGTTCTTTAAAACGTTCCTCGTGATCATTTGTGAAAACGTCATCAAAAGTGAACTAAAGAATTATATCCGCTTCTACCCTGAAAACAGCATCACAAAAAAGAACCTGGAATATCTTGCCGACTTTACACTCTATAACAAGTTCCATAAGAACCTCAAGCATTTCGATTCACCCAAAAGCATCGACCTTCTGGAACAACTGCTGGATATCGATTATGCACTGCTCATACAGCAGGATCCAACGGTTCGCCGGAAAAACCGATATTCACTGACCCATTTTCACGTAAAAATTGATTGGCCCATCGCCGATGCAGCCGAAAACCTGGCCAAAAAATTGCGATATATCCAAAACAACCTCTACGAAAAAGGTGACAAAACGGCACGTGTTCTTCAGAACAAGCTCTTTGAATACTACGGATGCCACTACAGTGTCGGCGGTCGACGGACCGCGGGACTGATCGCCGCACAGCTGTTGAAACAATCTGACGGCATCTGCACCGTATTTGTATCCAGCTCGGAATCGAGGACNCTNTATCGATATTCTGAAAGGGGTATTTCTAAATTCTTTTTGGTCCAGTTGTCGGAAGAACAGCTCAATCCCATTTCGGAGCACTNTNGTATTGATCCGGCGTTCTTAAATCACAACTACTTGTATTCGAACGAAAAAGGCTACTTTGCCATTTTGGAAGCGGCATACAGCCACACGGTTCATTCCAGACCCCCAAAAGATGGAAAACTCAGGAAAATAAAGCCTGCCTATAACTGGCTCAGACTCACAAGTGAATTCCTTCATCCCAAACTGGATTCCCCCCATGCATCACCGATCCCCTACAGCTGGGTCTACGCGATGGATTGATGATGATAGCTATTAGCGGTTAGCGATTGAACTGCTAATCTAAAAACTAACGGCCGATGGCTAAAAGCCAACAGCTCAAACAACGGAGGCAGCAACGTTATACATGAAAACCCCTAAAATCATCACCCGATTTCCACCGAGCCCTACCGGATATCTTCACATCGGTGGTTCTCGAACAGCCCTTTTCAACTGGCTCTTTACGAAGCAACAGGGGGGTAAGTTCATCCTCCGCATCGAAGATACCGATGAGGAAAGATCATCGGATACAGCTACCAAAGCCATTCTGGAATCCATGAAATGGTTGGGGCTCACCTGGGATGAAGGCCCTTACTTTCAATCCCGGCGATATGATCTATACAATGCCGTGATCGACCGGTTGCTGGATATGGGACAAGCCTATCATTGTCATTGTTCCCCCGAGACATTGGAGAGAAAAAGAGCTGAAGCCTTAGACAAGGGGCTGAAGCCCAAATATGATGGAACCTGCCGAAACTTGGGTCTNGGTCCAGAGCCCGGATCGGTGGTCCGGCTCAAAACGCCGCCTACAGGCACCACCGGGTTCGATGATTTGGTAAAGGGTCCGATCCGATTTGAAAATGAGGAACTGGACGATCTTGTCATCAAACGGTCAAACGGCAGCCCCACGTACCATCTGGCGGTGGTGGCCGACGATATTGATCTGGGGATTACCCATGTCATTCGAGGCGATGATCATGTCAACAACACCCCCCGGCAGATCCTCATTTATGAGGCGTTGGGCGAACCCCTGCCACGGTACGCCCACCTGCCCATGATTCTTGGGCCCGATAAAGGCCGTCTCAGCAAGCGTCATGGCGCCATGAGTGTGCTCGAATACCGGGAAATGGGTTATCTGCCCCATGCCCTGCTCAATGCCCTGGTACGGGTGGGCTGGTCCTACGGGGATCAGGAAAAATTTTCCCTGGAAGAGATGGTCGAAAAATTTTCCCTGGATCATGTGGGAAAATCAGCCGGTGTCTTCAACACAGAGAAGCTGTTGGACCTTAATGCCTGGTATATTCGGGAATCTTCCGATGAATTTCTGGTGGAGCAGGTGATGCCTTTTCTTCGGAAAGCGGGAGTTGCCCAGCCCGATATGACCCTGTTGAAAGAAATCATTCCCCATCTGAAGGCCAGGAGCAAAACCCTGGTTGAACTGGCCGAAGGGGCAAAATTCTGTTTTGATGAAGAGATGGTATACGAGCAAAAAGGCGACGACAAATTCCTCAAAAAGGAGGTCGTTCAACTGCTGGATAACCTTGCGGATGCCCTCATGGGAACCGACCCCTTTGACCAGAAAACACTCGAAAAAACCTTTATCGGGTTTCTGGAAGAAAATAATGTCAAACTGCGAAAAATTGCTCAGCCTTTACGCATGGCCCTTACCGGGAAAACCGCCAGCCCCGGCATTTTTGAAGTGATGCAGGTCCTGGGGAAACAAAAGGTCATCGACAGAATCCGCAAGGCGGTAAGCCATATCAACGCCAAATAGAAAATCAACCTCAATTGTTCAACCAGAGCGCGATCTGGTTAAAGGCCTCTTGGGCCGTGTGCAACTCCGAGTGTGAGAGATAAAAGGGCTCATTTGATACCCAGGACTCACTCTGCTGTGCCAGGAACGTGCTTTGCGCGCTGTATTGGGCCACAAGTCCGTCGTCTCGCTCACCATCTGCGGTTCCAAAAGACTTTATGAAAGATGCAAGGTAAATCGCATGAACGGCTCTACCCAGAGGGGGGTCTTCCAGTTGCCAGTGGTATCCAGACATTGTGTAATAGCGCGTGGTGAGGAAGTTGGGGCCGTGTTCCGGCTCACCGCCAGCCATAAGATTAAGATCAGTGAGAAAGTCGGTCTGTGGTGCCCCTTCTTTACCGTCGGTGATGAGGTCACGCAAACAGGGTTCTGACTCGGGTTTGAAAATATAAAAAAAAGTCTGTTCCGCATGGGGTAAATTACCGAACGGCACGCCGTCATGAGGTCCTCCCAAACTGATGTAGCGGCTTATGTTGGCAATTCGGTTCGGAAGCGATGTGGTTTCGATGGCGTATCGCGATACGGGATTTCCCATGCTGTGTGCAATCAAATCGACGGCCGATGCATCCTTGAGTCCCACACCTTCCATCCCGTCCGCCATTGCCTGTCCAATGGTTGCCAGAGGCCTGTTGGATGAGTACTCAAAACCGATAACCACATCGTAGTAGCTCGATGACTCCCCGGTCTTTTTGAAGTCGTATATGAACTGCCCCAAACTGTTGAGGTCTGCCAAATCAGCCTCGAGCCCGTGCACCAGGACGGCCACCTTTTTACCCGACAGATCCGGAACTTCTCCAGCAAACTTCCCGTCAATAAAGGGGCGCACGCTGGTCACAAAAAAACTGGGCGTGGCTTCCAATTCACGGTTTGCGGAAAAGATCCTCAAATCTTTCTCTGAAGTGTTTGGCGTATCCGCAAACAATGCTTCGAGGGTTAATTGCGCTAGAGTGCCGTTCACGCTGCTGGGGCCGGATCCATTCGAAGGAAGCGCGACCGTGGTACCATCCTCCCTGCTAACGGCGAGCATGGTACCAAAGCTGTCATACCCTCCTTCATAGGGCATCTCTATTAGGAAGTTCCCGCCCGGTCTCAATGCGGCCGGATCAAACGTCAGGAGAACGCCGTTGGGCGAATATAGATAACCGGGACGCTCGATGTCAGTGAACTGCTCCGCAAAAATGGTAAGCGTCATCACGGACTGGGTAATCAGCATCCCCTCCTCGAAAGTCACGCTGACGCCGTATCCTTCGCTCAGTAATTGCCCCCCTTCAGGACCCAAAACCTTTGTCTGAGAGAAGATAATGTTGTTTGACGTAGATTCCGATCCACTGCTGCAGCCAAATACTGTCAGGAATAACAGCGCCATTGCCAGAAAAGCAGAAAATATTTTCATACGGGTCTGATTCATGATCGTTCTCCTCACTTCCACCCGGGTCTACCACCTGCGCAGATTATATACTCATTCGAAACAGTCCTTTTGGCTGGACTGGTTAAGGCATATAGGCGTTCACAACCGCCTGATACGTGCTGGTCTGATCGAGCTTATCAATGCTCATGATTCCATAGTTTTCCGTCCCGTCGGGATTAAGAACTGAAACATCAGGGAAGAAATCAAAGTCACTTTTTTGGCACTGGATGCTCTTGAGAACAGCACCATGGTGAAAAGCCCCGAAAGCGCCTTCGCTGTCGCTATCGTCTGACGTCTGTTTCCAGACTTTATCGGAAAATTGAAAATGACAGGCGCCCAAAAGCTGTGTCGGATTGTTTTGCTGATAGGCGATGGATGCTGCCAACTGATCTTGAACATACGTGATCGTATAATCCGAGTTCTGACGGCTTTTCCCGATTTCGGTAAATAAAATCGGCCGCTGAAATTTTTCATAGGTTTGCTGGACCCAACCACGACCGGTACCCTCCGCGTTTTCAAACAGATACTCTTTATCATTATAGGTGTTGGGGCATAACATGATCTGGTTTTTATATTGGGCCACCCGGGTGTCCGTCAACAACTGGTTAAACAGATTCCAACAGGGCATGTCAACGCCACCGGATGTCAACGGTGCCCCTCTGGGCGTAAAGATAAGGGGTATTCCCACCGGCACACCCTGGCTGTAACCTTTGCCATCGGCAGCGGCAAGGAGTTGCGCCACCAGTCCAATGGCGTTTTTATACAAAGTGGCATGGTCAAAATCCGTCTCGCCATAGAGTTCATTGCCGACGATAATGCCCGCGATGGCGGGATGCCAGTCCGTCCCGCTGCTGTTTCCAAAGTTACCGTAGGGTAAGTAAAGGGGGACTTGCTCATTCCAGTATTCAGGATGTTTCGGAAGATAGTTGGATATGGGGACCACCACTTTGATTCCCAGGCTCTGGCAATAATTCAAAAACTGGCTGTGATCGTTGCGATTATCCCAATCGTAGAGACGGATCAGGTTAATCCCCATATCTTTGATGGTTTGCAGATCATTTCGGCAGTTGGGGCCACAACTCTCCGACAGGTATGATTGGGTTCCCCACAAAGACCCCGTCTGCTTCCTCGCAATGTCGCTGCCAAAGTAGATATATGATTTGTTGGCGGTTGACGGATCATACCCCTTGCTGAACGCCTGGTAACAGGTGCCTTTTCCCGGATTGGGGAATCTTGTGGCATCTCCAGCGGAATCTATGACCATAGTTGCGAACGTCAGCGTTCCCGGGATTTCGGTTTCCTGACCCAGAACCGTTGCCGAATAGGTGATGCGATTTAGGGTTTCGTCATACCTTGGGTCTGTAAGGGTCAATAGATATCCGTAAAGCGCACCCGTATTTGTAATACCGGATATGACCGCGTTTGGTGGGCTGTCGCCAAATCTACCGTTCCATTGCGCTAGGAATTCCTCGGTTGTGCTGACATTTGAATAGCGGCCGGGAGCATTGTTTGCCAGTAAAACACTGTTGTCTAATTCTTCCTGGATCAGCGTGTATTGGCCTTCCGTGGAAGTAACGTCAATAGAGGCGTCTTCGCCATAAACCACAAAGCTCGATGCCACATCCGGTCCAGGCACGTTGTTTAAGACGGTGACCACGGGCGTATCAAATTCCAGGAAACTTTGCGGCGGTTCGTCAAAGGTGGCGTTCAAAACCGTGACTTTAAACTTGAGTACCCCGGTTTCTGAGTCGTACTCCGGTTTCCCCAAGGCTACAAACAGACCGGCATTTGCGCCCGCCACATGAAACTTGATAACGGCATTAGGGGCCACATCGCCGTAAATAAGGGGCCATAAATATCCAACGTAATCCGTTGTGGTGTTTTCCCCTGTTTCGAGCGCAGGCCTGTCGGTAAACCATTTAACATCCGTCCATACCTGGTTGAGGGTAATAATAAATTCAGAGCTGTTCTCGGTAGGCGTCAAGGTTCCACTTTCAGCGGCAGCCACGTAGAGACGGTTGCTCATGTTGGCTGAAATACTGCTGCTGCCGCCGCTGTCGCTGCACCCCGAAAGGGCCAATGCCAATAGACCCGTGGTGAGCAATACAATTAAAAACCTCATTAATGATTGCATCTTTCTCCTCCATTTCTTGGGTGTTTCTCTCAGGCGAATTTTTCTAAGGTTTGAACCTCACCAATGGCACAACATTGGAATTAACGCTATTAGGGTAGAAAAAGACGATGAGGCTATCTTTATGCTAACAGGGAGCACCGGGTTAGTAAATGAGGTTAATAGGGTATTTTGGAACCAAAAAGTATGTATTCTTGAAGAATATTATCCGTACGTTACACAAAGGAAGCTTGAACGTATCGTCAGGAACTCTTCTCCAACCGACACGGGACGTAGCGGTGCAACGGCGTTCCCAGCGGGTCCCGGTGGGTGTTTTGGGTTAACTGGTTGACGTTGATGCCATAAACCTGGTCTTTGTAGCTGAGCCCGAACCCGTGGGGAATCAGCACCGTACCCTGCCGCACCTGTCTAGTAACCTGCAGATCCCCTATGGCTTTGCCGGCCTCTGTCACCACCTGCACAGAATCTCCGTCCCTGAAACCCAGTGATGCCGCATCGTCGGGATGAACCGCCACGGTACAGGCCCGTTTTCCCCGATTCCATTCCGGATTTCGCATGAGGGTGTTGGCGTTGTAGTCCATGTGCCTGCCCGCATTCAGGATCATGGGAAATTTTTCGGGCAACTGAAGCCCTTGCATTTCGCTTGCCGCATCAATTTTCGAGGCCTCATCTGCCAGCTCAGGAATGTGAACCTCGATCTTACCCGAAGGGGTTTTAAGGGCGGCCATGTTGTCGTCGGGATCCACCTCCCCCACCCAGAGACCTTCAGGATGATCTATGAGCGCCTGAAAAATGCGGTCACCCTGATCCATGCCCGGTGCAAAGCCTGCCCTCGCCGCGTTCTTTCGAAAGGTTTCGGGAGCGGTCATCAACATTCCCCACAAAGCCGGAAGGGCCGCGCTGTTAAACGTACGGCCCAAGGTTTTGGCCAACACAAGAGGCATACTTTTCATGGCTTTGGGTTCCGATGCGGCCCACTGCATCAGCGTTGCACCAAAGGCCATTCGATCGCCCTCGGCGGCTTTATGGATCTCATCCGGAATTTCGGGAACAAGCCCCAGGCGATCTGCCAGAACGGTGAAAATCTGGGCCGCTTCCAGGCACACGCCTTTCGGTTTCACCACCGGCCCCCGCATTTGAAAATAAACCTTGGGGTAGGTCCAGGGAAAGAAGGTCCCGTCCCAGGACTCGTAAAAGGTACGGCAGGGCAGCACGTAGTGCGCCAGCCTGGCCGTTTCACTCATGACAATGTCATTGACCACCAGCAAATCCAGCTTCTTAAACGCTGCCTCAAAGGCCTGTGTGTCGGCATAGGAGCGAAGGGGATTGCAGGCGCTGACCAAAACCGCCCGCAGTCGGTCCGGATGGTCCGTTAGAATTTCTTCGGGCATTACATTGGGCGGAAAAGACCCGGCGGCAGCGGGCGGCATCTGGGTAGCGACCGTTCGCCAGATCTTTGGATTTCGCTCATCCGCATGAAAACCCATGGGCATGATCATGCCCGGAATCACGTTGCCGCCGGGAACACAGAAAATCCCGCAGACCGCACCCAGAATATTCAGAAAATAGGAATTGAGGGTGCTGTTTCGTCCCATGTAAATGCCTAAGTCAGGATGCAGACACCACCGCCGGGTGGTCATGAGCCGGCATACCTCCCGCACCGAGTCATAATCGAGCTCGCAAACATTCAAAGCGGCTCTGATATCAAAATNTTTAAACCAGGGGGCGATTTCTTCCCAGCCCGAAACATGATGTGTCATATAATCGCTGTTTTCCCACCTCTCATGGAGAATCAGTGCAATCATGGCTTTGANCAGAAGGGCATCGGTTCCAGGCCGAACCGCCAGGTGAATATTGGCGATGGCAGCGGTTTCGCTTTTTCTGGGGTCCACCACCACCAGAAGACGTTCGGGATCCTTGCTGAAACCCTTCAGCACCTTTCGAGCCCGGGGCATCTGGTGGCTCATCATGCCGTTCCATCCCCACCCCACCAGCATTTCCGCGGCCTCTTCATGGGGAATGGCAATATTGTACTGTTTCCCCAACATTCTGCCGAACACCCACCATGACCCGCTGAATTCCTGCCCGGCCGATGAGTAAAAGTATTGGGATCCCAATCCCCTCAAAAGGCTCAAACCGAATGCCGCTTCGAAGTTTCCTCCCTGCGCGCTGCCGCCCATATACGCCAGAGCGCGCGGGCCATGTGCGCTGACCAACGAGTTGATCCTATGGGCAATGTCATCCATGGCCTCTCTCCAGGTGACGGGCTCAAAACTGTTCCCAACCCGCTTAAGCGGTTCGGTCAATCGTCCTTCAGGGTACTGGTGATAGATCACATTAAGCCCTTTGCGGCAGGCATACCCTCGGCTGCGGGGGTTGTCCCGGTCCGGTTTAACCTTTATCATACGGTTTTTTTCCACCAGCACTTCCAGCCCGCAATTCTGAGCGCACAAAACACATCCGGTCTTTTGCCAATTACCCATGGTTCTCTCCTATGAAAGCGATTTCAGGGCCTCCAAAACATCTTTCGCCGACGCAAAATCCGAAGGATCGGCAGAAAGATAACGAAACCGAACATGGCCCGTTGTATCGATGATAAAAACACCGGCCAGCTGCTTCACATCTCCTTCGGGCATTCCCACCAGATTACCCCCGGCGAGAGCTGAAAGGCTTTTCAGTGCCAGGGAAGGCGAAAGAAACCCAAGCGTACCCATCCGTTTAAGGCCATAAGCGTCATAAAGTTTTCGGTCTGGATCACAGATTATGGGGAAAGGAAGCTCAAACTTTTCAAGAAATTCCTCTGATTCCTTCGGAGGGCCCATTCCGACCAGCATGATTCGGCCACCGGCTTTCTCAAAATCGCTCACTCTGTCGCGCAACTGCGCCACTTGCTTTCGGGCGAAAGGTCAGCCGAAGTGCCTGATAAACACCAGCACAAGAGGTTCTTTTTCCCAAAACTTGCTCAATTTTTTTTCGGTTCCATCGGATAGCATGACTTTCCGATCAATCGCTTTTTTATTGATATCGGGCATAGCGTATTCCTTTCATGTTGTTTTAAATCTCCTGCAAGCCGTACTTTTTTCGGAGCCTGTGGGACAACTTTATGATGGTTTGAAAAGCTGCTTCCACGGTTTTTTCTCCGTCAGGATTTACCAGGCAGCACGTGGCAGGCGACATCAGGCTTCGGGAAAACAAAAAATCCCTGTCAATCCCTTTTTTAAAGAGCTCAGACCATAGCGTCTCCAAACGTTTTTCAAGGGAGTCCATATCTTCATTTTCAAAGGGTTCAAAATTGGTGGGAACAATCCCCCAAACCAGGACTCCGCCTCGATCCAGAAATTTCTTAATGGATGGCGCGTAGGCGGCAAAAACCTCTCCATTGGAGTAGACATCCAGGGAAAGGACGTCCAGATCCTGGCTCAAGAGAAAATCCCAATCCGGATTGCCGCACAGATGAACGCCTCTGGGCCGTTCTATCATGGAGAAAAACATTTCCATATCCCCTTTGGCCGCCTGGTCCCCATACCCGGCCATGGCACTGAAGAGGAATTGCAGTCCCGGTTCGTCCACGAACATGAATGCGTTTGAATTTTTCTCTTTCAGGCGCTTCAGCTGAATGTTGACCCGTTTGGCCATGAATTCAATCATGAAAGGCCTCACCATCTCATCAAACAGGATCGGCCGATCGTTTTCATCGGCCACATTAAATCCGAAACTGATGGGACCTTCCAGCTGACCGCGAATGGCCGGTTTGCCGGAGAGATCCAGATCAAGGAATCGTTTGTAAACCACCGAATAGGTATCACTGATGTCAAAATATTCCGGTTCATCGAAACGGCTCATACAGGCTTCAAACTCGGCCATGAACTTTTCGTGCGAAAAGCCAAGGGTCTGCTTTTCCATATCCAGCAGAATGCCCGGGAAATGCTCGGAGGCCTGAACATACATGTCCTCATAATAATTGTACTTGGGCAGTTGGGGCCAGAATGGGATATCCAGGGAAAGCGCCAATTCAAGGGCCCGATCCACATTTTTGTGCGGCATCACGGCCATTGCCGTTGTGAGCAGATTGCCGGGTATGGGCATGTTCTCCTAACCTCAAGAAAATAATCTTTAGGATCCATCAAATGGTCACCTTCGCCACATTAGAATGGATTTTGTTCAAAAGAGCAAATTCTTTCGCGAATATTTGACTTCTGGTTTCACTTGATGCCATATTACGGCACTGCAAGCGAATAAGAAATCATCACCCAATTTGAGGAGGTCAACTACAAATGACAGACTTGACGGAAAAAAACCTGGCCTATGCATTTGCGGCGGAAAGTAAAGCCGCCGTTCGAAATGAGGCCTTTGCCAAAAAGGCGGAAACTGAAGGCTATACGCAGATCGCTCATCTTTTTCGCGCCATTTCAGAAGCCGAATCGGTGCATGCCCGCCGGTATCTGCAATTGATGCGCGGCAAGATCGGATCCACCGAGGAAAACCTGGAAACGGCGTTCAATAACGAAATCAACGCCAATGTAAACGAATACCCGAAACTCATCAAAGATGCCACCGACGAAGGAAAGGATTCCGCGGCCAAAGTTTTTTCAAGGGCACGGGACGTGGAAAGCGGTCACGCGGAGCTCTACAAAAAGGCCATGAACGATATGCTCGCGGAACGGGAAACCGAATACTATGTATGCCAGGTCTGCGGATTTGTGGCGGAAGATGCGCCACCGGAAAATTGTCCGGTTTGCGGTGCGGTAAAGGGGAAGTTCAAACAGGTGTCGTAAATTATAGCGGCTTAATAATCTCCCGCCTCGATCATCTCTCCCAGGGCGCTCAGATGTGCTTTTTCATCATCGGCAATGCCGAGGAGGACCGCTTGGCTTTTTTCGTTCTCCACATAGCTGCCGAGCCGTATGTAGAGATCGAGCGCCTGGCTTTCCAGCATCATGGCCAGAGAAAGGACATTACCGGTTGTCTCCATGAGAGACCGGTTCTTTTCCATGAAATCAACCGGATCAAAACCCCCTTCCATGACCGAGGAATGCGCTGATTCCAGTGAATGCGGACTTTCACCCTGCAGGGTTTGATACAGTTCCAGGAGTTTTTGCTGGTGCTTTTCCTCAAACCCCGCAAGTCTATGAAACAGATCCGCCACATCTTTTTTTTCACTTTTACCGGCCGCCAGAACATAGAATTCCGCCAGCCCCTTTTCCATGGCGATGGCAAATTTTACCACCTTGTTGGGCGGCATATCTTTTACGCTGGATATTTCGCTTCCGAAGGCGATCGGCCCTTTCGCCGTTGCGCCGTTCCAGGCTTTGATACCGCCTTTGAGGTTGTACACCTCCTTGAATCCTTGTCCTGACAGCAGCTGGGCCGCGGCACGACTTCTGCCGCCGATGGCGCAGTAAACCAGGACAGGTTTTTCAGGGTCCAGTTCCTGAAGACGATCGGAAAGCTGTGGCAGCGGGATCAGAGTAGCGCCCGGTATTCGGCCTTCTTCATATTCTCGCGGCTGACGCACATCCAGCAGGGTGTAGGTCCCTTCCCGGTGCGCTGCCACGTAGTCCCGGACCTCTTTTGAATCCATATTCCCAACGGGTTTAAACAACTCTTTCCAGTTCATGGCGTTAAGACGGTCTCCCGCTTGCTATTCTTTAGGCAGTGACTGCGCTATTTTCTTTCCCAAAGCCGCACAGGCGGCGAGCCCTTCCGTGTCGGGTCTGTACTGAAGCCTGACACCGGGGTCAATCACATCAAATTTCATTCCTTCCAGTTCCTGGGTGATGAGTTTGACCGATTCCCCGCTCCAGCCATAAGACCCGAAGGGGGCCGAGATTTTGTTCTGGGGTTTCAATCCTTTCATATACGTCAGAAAATCGGCCACGGTGGGAAAAATGCCGTTATTGAGGGTGGGCGACCCCACCAAAACGGCGCCTGCATCCAGAACCTCGGTAATGACGTCACTGCGATGGCAATTCCGCAAGTGCATGGGTTTGGCGTTCACCCCCTGTTGAATCAGTTCCGCGGCAATGGTCTCCGCCATGGCCTCGGTGCTGTGCCACATGGTATCGTAAATGACCACCGCTTTTCGGGTGGGCGCCATGGTGCTCCACTTGACGTAGGTATTGATAATTTTTGCGGGATCTTTCCGCCAGATAACGCCGTGGTCCGGGCACATGGTGTCAATCTCGAGACCCATTTCCGTGACCTTATCCACCAGCTTCAAGATGAGCGGGGCATAGGGCATGAGGATATTGGCGAAATATTTCTTGGCGTGAGGGAAAATGGCGTCACCGATCTCATCGTCAAATTTTTCAGGACCCGCATAGTGCTGACCAAAGGCATCACTACTAAAAAGCAGTTTCTCCTCGTTCACATAGGTAAACATGCTGTCCGGCCAGTGAAGCATGCGGGTTTCCATAAAGGTGAGCGTTCTCTTGCCCAGCGACAACGTCCCACCATTTTCAACGGGCTTGTAATTCCATTTCTGCGGGTAGTGCTTTGACAGGTTCTTCTCCCCCATTTTGGAGCAGAAAAGCGGCTTGTCCTCACCGATTTTGTGCATCACCCGGGGCAGACCACTGGAATGATCCATCTCGGTGTGGTTGCTGATCATGTAGTCTATTTTTTTGGGATCGACGATGGCGCTGATATTGGCCAGAAGTTGATCAGCAAATTCCTTTTTGACCGTGTCGATGAGGGCAATCTTTTCATCCAGGATCAAATAGGCGTTGTAGGTGGTTCCCTCGTAGGTCGAATACCCGTGAAAATCTCTGATATTCCAATCGGTGACGCCCACCGCAAAAATGCCTTCTGCTAATTTGACGGGTTCCATTGCTCACTCCTATTTATTAAATTGTTGAACATGATTACTCCAGAGTCCAAAGTTCTCGCAATATACTGATTTTATTGAATGTATAAATTCCCGACCGTCATTCCGGCGAAAGCCGGAATCCAGTGTCTTTTTGAT
>JGI10211J34971_10000455_pt1 | contig 33187 bp, 47 predicted proteins | sample Etolagsediment_FD_34971 | JGI IMG/M metagenome (IMG submission 34971)
GGGGCAAGTGTTTGTAATTCTGTACTAAGTGCGGCAACATCAATAAGGTCTTGTGAACTCACACCAGATAGAGCAGTAATCTCTGTACTTAATCCAGCTACTGTTGTTACATTAGATGATATACCAGCAGTAGTAGTAACATCTGATGATATACCAGCAACAGTAGTTACGTTACCAGATATACCAGATACAGTAGTTACATTAGCAGATATACCTGCAACTGTAGTTACATCACTGGCAATACCAGCAACAGTTGTTATATCACTTGTAATACCAGATAGAGTAGATAGACCAGTAGTTGTTAGTGTTGCTTCAGCATTACCACTAGCATCAAAGGATAATACTTTAGAAGCTCGATTAGCATTAGTAGGTAGTGTTACTGTAGCAGAAGTTACATCAGTATCAGATAGCTTAACACTACGATTAGTTTGTTCTTGTGTGTCAGCCATGATACTTATAATGGTATCTAGCTGTGTATTAAGTGTAGATATATCGAACGCACCAGATGGATTAAAGTCTGTTGTTCTTTCGATAGTAATATCTCTTATGATAACAATACTATCATTGAGTGCTACACCAGATCCAAATGTTACTGTACCACCAGCACCAAATTCATAAGCATCATCAGAAGCAGAAGCTGTGCCTGTTATCTTATAAGTAGTGTTTGTGCTAGGACTAGCATCATAAGTCATTAGTGTACCATTCTTGTACACTTTAACATCATTAACACTAAAGAACTCAAAGCCTATAGTAAATGCTGTTTGACCAGCAGTAGCTGTGTAGGTATTCCTTGGTGTGTTCTTAGCACTTAGTATAGTCATTCCAATATCTCCTCTATGCCTTGATCATATAATGGTCTTAATAATCTTTTGAAGAATATTAAGTTTTGTAATGGCAGCATTCTTCTTAACATAGCATGATCTGTTTTATAATCATAGTCCCCAGCATAAATTCTTACTAGGTCTATTGGTATGCTAGGACCTGGTCCAAGTATTTCACCTAATGCACTGCCACTATCCACATTACCAAACCTAGGCTCTAATCCTAATAAAGGTCTAACACCAATTGGAGTGTCTGTAAAGCCTTCAGTTACACTTTCGAGCATGAAGTTAAGATCTCCAAAAATAGTAAGTAGACCAGATCTTTCTATAGATTCAGCTACAAGTTCTTCATTAGTCATATTTTCAAAAGCTGTAGGATTCTTAACATAAGTAACTAAAGATCCAAGTAATAACATCATACCCATAGCAACCACTACTTGACCTTGCCCATTACTTAAAGATTGTCCACCACCTACTAGCATTCTGTTTGTAGCTGCAAATGCCCATGGCATAAATTGAAATGGTAAACTTGCCCATGTTGCATTTACTTTATACCCATACTGTGTTTTTTGTGGTTTAAATACTCTATTAACCAAAGGGTTAGCAAAGATTGCATCCCATTCTTTACCTGTAAATGTTGTAGCACCAGCTACTATATCTGGTGTATCAGTAATATCTGGGGTAATAATTGTATTTTCACCAGACATATAGACAGCAACTTTTAATTTTCTTCTAGCTACAGCACCACCTTTAACTTCATTCCAGGCTAAAGTATTTGGTAAAAAGTTTTTACCTTGTCTTTCAATAGGCATGGTAGTAATCAACCTTGCAGTTTTTTGGTCAATTCCGTACTTTTTTAATTCTTTTAGTTTTTGTGCTACTTGCTCTGGACTAATAGCCTTCCCTGTTAAAGGATCTACTCTGTCAGTTACAATGTAAGCATCTCTAATAAACCTTTGATAACCTATTACTCTACTAAATCTTTTCCACCAGTTAGTCCAAGGTGTTAAAAGGTTTGCCCAATAGAATGGAATTTGTGCTTTATTGACACCATTATGTATTGCACCTAATACCTTACCACCACGACTAGAGCTAGCATGCAAGCCATTTTCAGCTATAAATCTATTCATAGATCCAAAGAATAGAGCTTCATCTTCACCCAACTCCTCTACGACATCACCTACTAGTTTTTTAAATATAGGCCCATGGGAAGTTACATATGTTTTTAATCCACGAAATGCATTGCTTAATCCATGCACCATAAAAGGCATAGCCATTTCTGATAAGCTTGATGGGACAACACCACCCATTCCACCTAAAGCAGAAACACCTCTTAATATGTCAGCCGATTGCCTTGACACACCTGCTGGATCTGCTGTATTAAAGGTATAATACATTCTTTCAATAAGATTATCAAAACCTTGTAACCCTGCATTAACCTTTTTCATTCCTGCTGGTGTTTTACCTTCTTTTAACACTAGCCTAATAAATTGTAGATCTTTTTCTTTTGAAGCAAACGGATCACCAAACTTTTCAGTCATTGATCTTACCTTAGTTGCTACATTCATGTATCTATGGTAGATAGTAAATGCATTATCTTCCATATAATCCATAACACCATGTTTACGTAACAAATGATAAGGTACGTCTATCTCTCTTTTTAAAAACTGTGATGCACCTAAACGATATGGATTGTTTACATTACCAACAAATCCTTTAAGGATAGCTTCTTCACCATATTCACCAAGGTCTAAATCAAAATCTACTCTTTTCTGTGCTAAAGCAGATACTTCTTGTTCTGTTAGTTCGCTATACCATGGTGTTTCTTTAATGGCATTCTCCCATCTCTTTTTATACTCTGCTGTTTCTTTAACAATAGATGGTACTTTAGGAAACAATGGCAAATAGTTTTCTTGTCTGCGATACTTATTCTTAAGATCTTTTCCTTTAGCAATTGCTCTTAATGCCTTAAGTTCAGTAAACTTTCTTTGGTACATTTCTCTAAATACTTTTGATTGCTCTACAGTTAGAATTTGGTTTTCTAATATATCATTCAGTTTGCCAACAATTTCTTCACCATCTTTTACTTTCTTAGTATAAGCACCTGTTGTTTCAAATAAATTATTATTCTCAGCAAACTGAGCAAAGTCATTAGTATCTTTTCTTATTGCTTTAATTACGTATTGTTGTGACTTAGTTAATGTTCCAGCATAATCATTATCCATTAAACCATAAGTTATTTCTCTTGAGTATACATCCATTTGCCTAACTTGTGTAACATCAGTAGATCCATTAATTCTATCCATTAATGCATCTGCTCTATCACCAACATTAGATAAAGAGTATTGCCAGTTAATCCCTAGATCACCTCTAACAGACTTAGGATCTAACCCTCTGTCTTTTAAATAAGCTGATGTTATAAGTTGTTGTGTTTTTGTTAATTTTGTATTTAATTCAATCTTAGAAGTAATTAAAGCTGATTCATTCGGTGTTCCACCTTTCATCCTTATAGAACCATTATAAGCTAGCCTATGCACAAAGTCTTGCCATTCTGGGTCTGTAATATCTGTAACAATTTTTTGATAAGTGCTTGTCATTTTTCCCCATTTTAATAATGGGTTGTGTTTGTTTAAATCAATACCACCAGCACCAGTAGTTAAGTCAGCATAAGCTTGCATATATATTTCGTTATTATATTGGGTTGTCGTACCTTTTGGATTTGTTTTTTTCCAAGAATTAAATGGTGTGTATATTTCTCTTATTTCTGCTGCTTTCATTTCTAACAAAGCAACATCATCTGGCGATTTAAACAAAGTTTTATCCATAGGAAAAGTTTTACCCCTGGTCATAAAGCCACCAGTTTCATAATCTTTTCTAATAAGTAAATCGTTTAGATACATAGTGTTTGTCTTGCTATCAAATTTAGCATGAGGTGAACCTTTGAATTTTTTAGCGTCAATGTATTCAACTTTATATTGTATTGTTTTGTTATCTCTTAATGATTTGAATCCTTGATCTTCCCATTGAATTAAACCATCTTCAATATCCATTTCCTTATGGTATTTATTATAGGTATTGTTATCACTAACTTTTTTAGCAAGTTTTTTAGTAACTGGTCCTGGTGGATTTTTTGTTGTAATTCTTCCAGTACCTCTACTAACTACATTACCAGCTATACCAGATAGCAAACCACTAATTAATCCAGCACCACCAATAATGAAAGCTGTTTCTTCGCCAGTAGATGTAGGGTCTTGTGTTCTTCTAATAGGTTCTGTGGCTGCAACTAAACCACCACCAATAGCAGCACCTTTAGCAAATCTTGTGGCAAAACCTACTCCTCGAGCAAGAGGTATAGGTACGTAAGTAATAGGATCTGCAAGAGCAGAAACAAGGATAGGCGACCATACTCTATCACTAGCATCTAGTCTTGTTCTTCTTGCATTGTTGTTCCAGATCTGTTGTTTAATAAAATCATGATGTTCTTTATTACGTACGTCTAAGAACTTATCAGCATATTCTTCAAAACCACGTAAGTTATCTGGATCTAATGGGTCATAGTTAGGATCTTCTGGTTTTTCTTTGTAAATCTTTTGATCCAATACAAATGTATTTTGTAGTAATGACCCAATCCATGTTAGTGCAAACTCATCTTTTACATCTGATATAAAACCTTGGTCTACTACTGCTGGTCTTTTGTATTCTAAATTAGGTACATACCTATTAACCAAAGGTCTTTCTGGTGTTGGTCCTATTTCAAGAGCCATCTTCAATATCCATATTTATTTTTCTTTTTCTATCTATAGATTCCTCAATCATCTTTTTCCCTCGGTCAAGATACTCTTGCTGTAAATCAATTTCCAAAGGTATATCAGTATCTTTGTCATGCAACATATGGATCACTCCATTATCACCCATAAAGACAACATTATATATAGGTGGTGTCATATCATCTATTGGTGTTAATCTTAGTCTTTGTCTAAGAACCATATCATCTTGCCCAATTTTCCCCCATGTATTATCTGTTCTAACGCCATTATATATATTGCCTGGATCATTTACTTCTTTAGACTGCTCATTAATAATATTGTGTACGTAAGCATCTATCCAGGTGTCTTGAATTTCACCACCAAGGTTGTAATAGTTTTCTGGTGGAAATTTTGTAAATAGTTTTGTGTCAACGCCAAAGCTAACTTCTCTATTGTTAGTATCAAACACACCAAGTCTTTCGCTCCACATAGCACTTGAGTAACCATACTGGGAAGTTGTTTCGCTATTGTTAGTGCCAATTAATTTACCCATAAAACTTTTAGCAGCTTTAGTAATACTGTCTTTGTTTATTGATGTAAAGATACCACTGCGAACATCATTGATATAATCTGTTTCAAATAAATCTATTATTTCTGCATTGAATAATAAAACATTAGGATCATGCCCAAGTAGTTCTTTGGATACTTTGTCTACAGACTTTCTAATTTCATTATAAAACTTTGCTCGTGTATCATATTTACCACCACCATATACTTCCAATGCTCTTTCTAAAGTTAATTTTTCATCACTTCTTCTTTCCCATTGGCTAGCTATATCATCAATAGAATATCCAGCATCCAAACGTTCATCTACAAATTTAATTCTTTGCACTATATCATTGCTTAACCCTAATTCATTTATGCGACTTGTGTACACAGTGTCCCATTCCATTTCTACTGACATACCACCATCAGCAGTAGTTTTGTTTACTGTTCTAGGTATCTTTATTTGACTGTTAGTGATATAATCTATAATTCCACTACTATATAAGTTTTGTATTCCAGAAGGATTAAACGTACCAAAATTAGATTGGATGGTATTTTTAACATTGGTAGGGAGTACACCATTATCTATGGCTAGTCTTGTCACATCAAAAGAATTAAGAGGCCCATCAGTTGCATTGCTATCTCTACGAATAGGTATCCCATACCTTGCTTGGTATAGCTCTGCTATATCTTCTTGACTATTAAATGACCCAAACCAATCTTCGACTTTAGATCTTGTTTCTCCATAGAGTATAGGTGCAGTACCACTTTCATGAAAGTTTGTTATATTAGCTTTAATAATGCTTTCTATATTCCCATTGTTAGATTGAGAAGATAGGTAGCTGTTAATTTTTGTAAGTTGTTCTGAAACAGAATTTTGCCAAGTGTTAATTTGGTCTAGTGTTCCAAGGTTTCTTACTAAATCTTCTCTAGTAATTATTTGCTCTGAACCATTTACCATAATAGTTGCAGAAGAAGCAGACCCAAGAGCAACACTATTTAATGCAGCTAAATTAGTCGATAGTGTATTTAGGTCTTTCATGCTAGCTGTAGTCCAGTTATCTACACGTATAGACCCAAGAGTATCATTGGTATATATTGCTGTATTTATTCCATCTTCAAGTATTCCAGCATTTTCTTTGTAATACTCTGAACTCTTTAAATCAGCCACACTCTCATCAAATTGTTCTTTAGTCATCAAACCTTCTGCTAACAATGTGGTGTTTTTAGAGTATGTGTTTTTTACATTAACATTTTCTAACTGTTTTAAGTGTCTATCATAGTTTGTCATAACAGTGTAGAAACCTTCTTGCCTTCTTTCTTCACTATATGTTTCTACATAATTACCAACATCTGTTGGCAGGACTTTGTACAATTTATCTAACTTGTTTCTTACTAAAACGTCATATTGTGCCTCAGATAAGTTATTAGATAGTGCTAAAGCTTTTTCTTGATTAATAATATTTTCAGCACTAACTTGTGCTTCCTGGATATATCTTTTAGCAAGTATATCATCATATGCCTCTTGTGCTGTACGTGTAGAAAAAACATTTGCTATTTCAGATATAGGTTTTCTTACCGTTATCTGTTCTTGATTACCAGTTACAGGATCTTTCCAGGAAACAACTTCTTCCATAAAGTTTACATTTTCAGCAGCCTCTTGCCCTATCTTCTTTCCACGTATTTTCATTTCATCTAATGCTTTAGATGCGTAAGCATTAACAAGATTGTCTACAACATTAGCTTGTTGTTTATAGGCATTTGCTAATGATTGATAGCCAGTACCACGATTAACACCAATCTGTGAACTATAACTAACTTGGGATTGTTCTTTCTTTAAAGCCATTACTTATCCTTACCTAAAAGATTAAACTCACCTAATGTACTTGAGGCATTCAAAAGATTCCTACCTAATGTATCTAACACACCAGATTGATAACTTGTCTTAGCTGCCCTACCAGTAAGTTTTGCTTGTTGTGCATCTCTTAATTTAGCAAGTCTTGCCTCAGTACCCATAAGTTTTATTTTATTAATATCTTGTTTAAATACTTTTTGATTTGCCTTGAGCAATGCTCTATAGCTAGGACTATCTAAGTCTATACCACTACTACTCATCAATGCTCTGTTTTCTGATATTGTTTGTGAGTACCTACGTTTTCTTTCTAATTCTTCTGATTGCATTTGTAATGTAACAGCATCAGCTTCATCTTTGTACTGCTTCTCAAGAATACGTGATTGCATTTGTTCATAAGCTAATGCTTGACGTTGATTTCTCAACGACATCATTGTGCCAACACCCTGTCCAATTAAACTAGCTATACCTAAAAATGTTGGATTAACAAATCCTAATAAGTTTAACATTAGTAATACACCTCTGTAGTAATACCCAATACCCTCATAGGTAATGGTGCTGATTGTCTAATTTCTAAATTAGGCTCTAAACTATAACCTAATATATAAACTTCTTTTTTACCAGTAAAACTCTCAAGTCCACTAGTTGATCCAATAGCAGTTGTAGTGAACACAACATCTCTTGAATTAACTTGTACATTGTAAGTAGAAGATAATTCAACTACAGTTTTAGCTATCTTTCTTGGTAATCCAGTAATCTGTCCCTGAGTTAATAATGCGTCAGTGCTAAATGTATCAATCTCTACTGTAAAATCTAAACCAATATCACAGGCACTTGTTGGTGTAGCAATAGCAACATTACCACTCGCATCCACAATACCACTTCCATAGTAATATACAGGACTGCCCTCTGCACTACCAGCAGTAGCATATACTGTTTCTCCTATATAATCTGTTAAGCCACTAAATACTCTGCTTGTGGTAAACTCTAAAGATGTATTATCAGACTGTGTTGTTACTGCATCTATAACAACAATATATTCATTTGAATTACCAGTAGCTGTTACACTATTGATTGTAAACTCTGTGCCTGCTCCACCAAACTTAAACTTTTCTCCTACGGTAGGTGCATTAGTAAAACCATCTGCAATAAATGTAGTAGTAGATGTAATAGCACCATTAACTAGAGGTGTTCCATGTGGCTGATAACTAGAAGATATAATTTTAGTTGTAGTGTAATCAGTAGGCAAATCAAATGCATGATCACTAAATTGTTCTAAGGCATAAATATCACTACCATTAATAGTTCTTTTAACTGCTGTATAAATATCTGTAGTAGTACAGCAAACTGATTCATAATTACCATTTGTGTTCCATTGTAACCATCCAGCTATCTTTTCATTTCTTTGAGATAAGAATACTGCAATAGTACCATCATCATTAACTAGGAAATAAAATTGTTCTGTTCTATTAGGTACGGATGTTAGCTTAGCTGAATCAGTAGGATTGCTAATTAAATGACTTGATAATAAAGAAATACTATTGGATGTGTATTCTTCTGCTGATTCACTATACAAATACTCTCTAACAGTTCTCCCATTATTTTGGACAAATACAGTAGCATTATCAAACTGTCTAGGCTTTGCTTGCAACTGCGAACCAAATGTAGACTGATTAACAATACGAATATCTGTTGGTGTTACTGGTTGTGATACTGGTGGTCTAAGATAAAACTCCCCAGTACTTGTTAGTATCTGTAAGTTCTTACCAGATACTAGATGTCTTATCTCGTTTATTTGATCTGATGCAATTTGTATCTGTATTGATTCATCATCTTCTGCTTCACCAACATCAAAGTTAAAAAACTGCCCTATCTTACTGCCTTGTATACCATCTGGGAATGAAGGAACTCCAGCAAAATATAATCTTTGTTCATGAAACGCAACTGTTTGTGGGTAGCCATTAACAGCACCAATGATTTGTTCATCCCATGTTTTGGTAGGTGGGTGTCCTACAATCTTAACATTAACACCACCACCATCTACAGAGTTGTAAGCAACATCACTGTTAGATGCAGTAAAAGTAAAATGATTATCATCTGTTACTGTAATAGTAAATGTTCCGTTTAAATGATTGTATACAATGCCTTGACTTTGGTCATTTAAAATATCTTCAGCACCACTTATAGTAATACTAGCACCAGTAGAGAATCCATGTTGTACCATAGTAACTTCTACAACACCAGAATCTTGGGTTGTTCTAAAAGGATCGTCATCTAATGCAATTTCAACATTACCTCTTAATGTTCCAGTAACAACTGTACTGCTGGTATATCCAGTAATCTCTATCTCTGTTTCATGATATCTAATAATCTGTCCTACATAGTCTGATGTCCAATAAGCTGAAGATGTAGTGCAGGTTACACCAGTTGTACCTTTAGCTGTTGCATCAATATCAAGTGTTACTCCATTATCAGCAAACTTGTAGTAAGGTTGATAAGTTACTTCTCCATTTGTGCTTTCTTCAAAAGCAAAGGCAGTAAGGGTAAATGTAGTAGCACCAGTACGTTTTAATATCTGTGGCATAAAATCTTTGTGTACTACAATCATAGTATCACCAGTCTGTGATACATCTAAATCAAATAATTGCGATGTAGTCCAAGGACAACTAGTTATAGTTTGTAGTAGTGTACCATTAGTAGAATAAAATTTAACTGCTGTGTTTTGAAATGCTACAATGTACTCTTGTCCTTGAGAGAATATAAATGATTCTAATCTTGATTGACCACCAAGGTTTGCTCGATAAGCAGATCCACATCTTCTCTCAACACCACCTTGGTTAATAGGGATTACGTTCCTAGCTTTTTTTAAAGAACCACCATAAGCTTCAAGATCCGTTCTTGAAACCATGTTGGGGTCTAACTCACCTCTTAAAAAACTGGACTGATGTACTCTTTGTAAAGGCATTCATAGTCCTATGAAGAAGTTGCAGTAATATCATTTAAAGCTGATCGAGTTCGTACATTTCTAAATCTATCCACCTGGACACGTCTAGTGGTTTGTGCTTGAGAATCAATTGCTTTCGCTTGTTGTAATTGTGCAACTGCTCTTGCTGAGTATAGATTAGCTAGTTGATCATTTCTAGCTATAGCACCAGCAAACAAAGATGCTAGCTCGAAAACTAGCACCTTTGCGAAGTAGGGTGGGAAAATACTCTCACTTGGTTGAAAGGTATAGTCAGCTATTACTGTATCACTGCTTGTAGTGTTAGTAAATATATTTTGCCCATATCTATCATAAATAATTACTTGGTCAGATACTGTTATTGTATGGATAATAATTGCATCAGATGGTAAAGCGTATGATGATTCATAACGTGCATCTGGATTTGTAGTATTCTTGCTTAGTTGTATTTGTTTTGAAGCAAATCTCCATCTACATTTTGTAAGAAGATCTTCTAATGTTGTTTCGTAGAGTTGGTTTGCAACTATAGATTCTGTGGTGTTCTGGCTAAAACTAGTAATGGTATTAGCACCAACTAATACCAAAGCTTGATTACATATATCAAATTTACTTAATGCCATAGTGTCCTCATGGTGAGGGGGGGCGAACCCCCCTCTAGTTGGTTATGTACCGTTAGTAACTGTAACAGTTGCTGCACCAGTAGCTGATGTAACAACTAAAACGTCTACTGCAGGTGTGCCACCAGTTGATGTAACAGCATTGATAATGTCAAACTGTTTCAATTCATTGGTTGCGTTATTGAAGTAGCCTGATGCTATAACAGTCGCAATTGCGTCTGCTGAATCATAGTAGAAGATTCCATTAGCACCGCCAGCAACTTTCTTTAAATTACTTGCAGAATAAGTCATTTGTTATCTCCTTTACTCTGTGATTTGTACTTTTACAGCACCAATATTATCAATCATAACAGATCCCATGGACATGTATGAAGTAATAAGGTTACTTACTTTTTCTGGAATGTAGTTGATTTCTGTTCTAATATCTGAACCCATACCAACACCCACAGATGTTCTGTGCCATGCATGGCATTCACGAGTTGTTGAAGATATTGTTAGACCAGAATGTGTGAACCACATAAATCCAAGCCATCTTTTAGCAGTCATACCACCAGCATATGGCAAGTCAGCTTCACCAACATATTCCATTCTTGAGAATTGGTCGATCTGTAGTAGATCAGCCCATCCTGCAGGTGATACAACAAAGAATCTTTGTCCATCATCTGGAATGTCAGATTCACCAAATGTTTCATATACAGATAGTGCTTTTGCTAAAGTTAATCCAGCAGAACCATGAGCAATATTATTTGAGTTTGTTCCTGCATCAAGAACATCAATAATAAGTTGGTCTGTCTTTCTGCCTAAAGCAGCAGAAGCTGACATTGCTAGGATTTGTCTTTCGTCAATGTTTGTCTTAAGCTCGTCTAGTCTGTCAACATAGTCGGCAGCATAGAAGTCAGCAAGAGTTACATCAACGTTAGTGTGGCTTACATCCATTGTTGGTACTTGAGCATGTCTGCTTTTAGACACTGCTGTGCCAGTTCCAACTTTTTGGAAGCGAGCCTGGTTTCCACTTACCATAGTGGATCGCACAGTATTACGCAGTTTAGAACCCATACGTTGATATGCCATATGAACTTCTGCTTCAAACTGCTTAATAAAGGCTGTACTAATTGAGGTAGACATATTGTACTCCTTCGTTAAAAGTTAAATTAAAAAAACAAACAGTTATCCAACTTAGATTATCTCGGTTGTCCATGATGGGCCTATTTCATCTAATATGGGCTGTACTCCATTTTTAGTTGCACTAGGCAACTCTTTATAGAAATACATTATTTTTACACCCTTGACAAGTGTTGGTTGATCTAGGAACTTAAATCCTTGCCATTTAAGCCAGTTAATTGACCTTTTGTTTTCCTCGATTATATAGTTTGATACAAAAGAGTAGTGTTCTTCTAGGTAAGATAACCATCTTTTATTACCTCTTATAAAACTAATATAGTGTTTATCTAATAGATCTGATGCTAAAAACCAAATCCTACCATAGTTAGTGTTTTTGGATGTAGGCATAACACCAAATATACCAACAATATCTCTATCTTCATTAAAGATAGTATAAGTATGAATGTTGCTTAACTTACTTCTGAAAGGAATCATCAAAGCTTGTAAAGGTTCAAACCCCCAAAGTGCTATCTCATACTTATCAATCTGTCGTATATTTGGTGCTAATTTCCAGCAATCCTCTGGGATTGTTCTTTCAACATATATACTTATCTGTATAGCCTCGCAAATGCTTCGTCTACTTTTCTTACAAAAGATTGATCTCTTTCTTTAGGATCAAAATATCTTTTGTCTTTCATCATGTTACGAACATCATCAAGTGTTAATGGTCTATCTGGTTGTGCTACAGTATTTGCTCTTGATACAGATTGCACTGTTGTTTGCATCATACGTTCTAATGCCTCAATGCCTTCTGCTGTTGCACCTAGTGTAGTAGCTACAGCTTCATATTCTTCTGGACTAAAAAAACTACTTGCCCAAGAATTGACTGCATCTAATCTAGCGTTAGCATTCTCACCTAGCTTTTCCATTTCTCTATTTAGATCTGGCTGTTGTGAGGTAAAGCTATCAATGTACTTATTAATGCCTTCTTCAAATACTTCTTGTGAGTAAGCATTTTCATCACAATGCTCTGCCCACCATTGTGCCATAGGATTTTCATAAAGCATTTCTTCAGTTATACCTTCTGGTAATGCTGGTAGTTCATAAGATTCTGGTTTTTCTGAATCAGCTTCTTCTGATAGTTCATTGATAATTACTTCTCGTAATTCATCTTTTTTACCACCAACATACTTCTCAAGATTAAGATAAGACTTACCAAATTCTTCTATATTGATTTCACCAGTTTCAGTATTCCAAAATTTCTCTGGAATAAAATCTGGTCTTTCAAGAGGTTCTGTAGTAGTAGGCTCACCTTGATCTTGTTCTGATTCTTCTACCTGATTTTCCATATTTTCATTTTCATTCATTAGATTTATCCTTTACTATTTTTTGACTTTTACCTTTGTTTACTCTGCGTTGTATTAGACCAACAATATATCGTTGACCTTCTAAATGCATGAGATGATCTTTCCCTATCTGTGGTCCACCAACTGTTTCAATAGATATTGAACGTAAGTATTCTAATACTTTTACCCCAGTAGGTGTACTAAAAGCAATAGAAAAAGATTCATTAAGTGATTGTTCTTCTTCGGCAGACCTCTGTATATTGTCAAGACCTATTAAGTTATTTACTTCCTGGCTCATCCATTTCTCCATATTCTTTAATTAATATTGCGTGCAAAAACCAAATTGCCTTCTTTATATCCTCTGCACCGTTCTTTTCCCTATGTCTACAAATGTACTTTATAGCTGATGCGTCTGGGTAGGGCATCTCACGTACAAAGTCATATGTCTGCAGTTTCTTACCACAAGAGCATATACCCTTTTGGTAGTAAGATGGATTGATTCTATCTTCTGTCATACTATTTCCTTTATCCAATTACCATTATTATCTAACACCATAGGTAATAACCTTGGTACTCCATTAATTATAATTCCACAACCTAATACAAATCTTGTACTAAAGTTTTTAGCATAGCTAAATGCCATAGACTTTTGATTGATTAGACAACCCACATTCATACCCCAGTATAAATCATCTGGATTTGCCCAGTAACTTATACAGAATTTTGTATGATAGTGTCCTTGTACAGCAGACATGCCCATAGTTTGTGAAACCTTTAATACATCTGCAGATTTTCCATGAGTAAAGTGTACACGTTTACCATTGCTCATCTTTAGTGTAATATCGTCAACCCACTTCCATTTCTTTGTTCCAAGAAAATCACCATAAGGTCTTAGGAATTGTGCAGACATTCCATACTTTAATGCCCTGCGATATACTAAACTACTATGATTAGAGTGGACCTCAGTAACTTCTGGGAATAAAGATTCTAATTCTCTAATATATCCCTTTGCTAAAGTCAACTCATCACCAGCAGATGGGAGATCTGGATTATGTTCATGCATTGATATTGCATGGAAATCCAACAAGTCCCCAATGTTAATGATTGTATCTGGTTTAAATTGTTTTTTTATTTCTTTTAAGAACTCAAAAGAATCTTTGTGATGATACGGAATGTGTAGATCACTTATAACAAGAACGCATTTATGCATGACTATCTCCTCTCATTGCATTTGCAATTTAGGTAGGCTGCTCTGTAGGTCCTTGCATTTGTTGTTGCTGTTGCATTTGTTGCAATTGTATTGCCGCTTCTTGCATTTCTTCCTCAGAACGTATTAGTTCCTCTGGAACACCCAGTTTGTTTGCAATATACTTAGCAACCTCATCTTGTTTAACAAGAATGTTTAGCAATTCTGGACCCACCCTCATTTGCATCATACCTAAAAATCTATCAATAGTAGCAACATCTTGCTGATGTTGTGCTTGTGCAAGAGGTGAAGATGAACGTATCTTAATCTCTCTACCATTGACTACTGGTATTTGTATTCTCCCTTGTTTTTTCAGTATATATATCACTCGCTGAATTACTGGGTTAACAAGTTCAGCTTGTAATCTACCGAAAGCCGCACCTATTTGTCTTGATAGATCTGCCATTCTCTCTGCAATTTCAGTAGCAGTCATAGGTGTTTTTTCATTTGGTGTCCCCAACATATCATTATACAAAGCTTTCTTAATGTTAGTCCTCATATCTCTTAACACAAGATCAGAAACATTAAAGTTACCAGCAGGTGCTATTGGTTGTAACCCACTAGAACCACTCGCTTTAGGAATGATTGTCCCAGGAATTAATTGTATATTATCTACGTTAATCACACCATCATCTTCTACTTGATACATTCCAGATATAGACATCTGTGCATTCTCAAGTATTAATTCAATAACTAAGTTAGCTGTTTTTATTGCTGGTAGAGCTAACTGTATTGGTCCACGACCATATACTTCTCCAGCTACTTTTGACCATCTATATACGACATAAGGATTAGAACCTAATCCCTTAAATGTTTCTTCAACAATTTTATGTTCATAATCTTTTGCTATTACACAATATCTGTGTTCTTCTTCTTTTGTATTAAAATAATTTCTATAAACTATTTCTACAATGTCGCAATCTTTTTCAGATCCTTTTTCCGTATCCATCATCATCTTGTCGGATAATGTTCCATTAGGATATGCATGTTGCAGATCTTTCATTTTAATTTTTCTATTTCTAAATACGTGATCTATGTCATCAGTATGCCCAGCATCTAATACTACTTGTGGAAGTGGTATTGCTCTAAATTTTATAGGTTGTACTGCATCACCTTCTTCGACAAGTAATACACCAGTGCCAACAGCACAATCTAAAAATGTTTCATGGACTTCTTGAGCAAAGTTAGAATTTTGTAGTATCTCAAAAACATACTCTGTTACCTCATCAAGTAACAGGTTTACTTCTTTTTGTTGTTCTTGTGGGACTTCCGATCCAGCAACAAGGTCTGCCCATCTTGCGTAGTTAGGGACAATCCCAGCTTGTAATCTACTGGCAAACTCTTGTACACCAACCACAGCAGTTTCATCAAAGATTCTGTCCGATCTTCTTCTGCCTGGACTCTCTGAATAAAAGCTTTCTCTCTGTGGTAATGTATATTCATAACATTCTTCAAATGTAGGAAGCCATAAATCTTTTAAAGATTGTGCAGATCTATATCTAGCTAGCAATCTACGAACATCACTATCATAGATGTTCTCTTGACTTTCTGGCTTAATGTCTATTGTCATTATACACCCAGTGTATTACGTGTCATCAAGTTGCCCTGAATATTAAATCCTTGTCCACCACCTCTGCCAGATAGCAAAGACTTTCTTCCTTGCTTGCCAGTATAAGCAGCAACTCTCATTTCAAATTGCTTTTGTTTTTCTGCAGCTATATCTCTTTCTTGCTGTGAACGTACTCTTGCTCTTTGTTCTGCTACAGTTCTATCTTCTGGTAATGGAGCTGGAGCTGCTGGTGCTTTTGGTTTGGATAGTAAAGAACCTACGCACATTATCTTATCCTTTCGTAAACAGATCTAGGTTTAACATTAAACACATCAAAATTTCTACGTGCTATTACAGGTTTACTAGCTTTTTGACCGATTGTCAATGCTCGACCTTCTCCAGCACCTAATAGCAAATATTGGAAAGCATCATGCACGTGGGAAAATCTATTCTTATTTGGTCTGTCATCATACCTTTCACCACTTACCTGCATACGTTTATAGTGATACCCACCATCAAAACCTTTAATTAAGTTTGTACATTTCGGATCTATTAACATTCCACTTTCTCCATCTGTCATTCTGTTTAATACAGCAGTTACTGATTCTAATCTAAGAGCGACATCATTAGATGGTGCTGGTCTAGCATTCAATCCACGACCACGTAGTATCTGGAATGGTGTTGATTCGTCAGTCTGTACTCTTTGATCTCCAGCAGGATCACCAAAGATAATAAATTCACGAGGTAGATATTGTGCCATATGTTGTTTCATTAACTCAGAGAATCGTACAATACCCATATCCTCTGCAACTAATTCATCAAACACAATCCATCTACCACGCAGTCTTTGTGCAAACACACAAGCTGGTGTTAATCCAAAGTCTATTCCTACAAATACTGGGACACCATCAGCAATAGCTAGATCACCTTTGGCAACATGAGTACTATGTACAAATGATTCGTAGACTGGTTTACCGTCAGATACTTGTCCTAGTTTATTTAGGACATATACATCTATCCATGATTTCGTCTTACCACGGATAATATTTTTATAATAATCTCCAGTCAAGTTCTTTCCATTTTCTTTTTCTGGATTATCTTCGTAATCTGCAACTTCCATATTCTTATCTTTGATTTCTAACATAGCTGGTGGTTGATTATAGAAAGTCCAGTTATCTGGTTTAACTAACATCTTAGCTTCTGATTTGGAAATATAATCAGGCAATATAGAATCTCCAGATAGTATAGACCACCAATGCTCTGTATCTGGTGGGTTGGTATCTGCAATCACACCATACCAAGTAGGACCACCATCTCTCATAGAAGGAAAACGACCTACCCTCATAGAACAAGCATCAACAATAGACTTTGGTATTTCTCTTGCCTCATTAATCCATACACCAGTTAGTTCGAGAGATAGTAGTTTCTTTACATCCTCTGGTCTATCAAGTGCCAAGAATATAACTTCGAGATCTATATCACCTCTTTTTATTCTATGAGTAAATGGGACAGACCAATGGAATGGACCCCATTCATCTTCTGGAAACCAATCTAGCCAGGTCTTTATTGTTGTAGTTTTTAATTGGGGGTTGGTGTTTCTTATCACTGCCCAGCGAGATTTACGTATACCATCTTCACCTGGCTCTTGCATTAATGCTCTACGAAATAATTCAATACAGCACGCAACAGATTTGCCACTACCTACTGGGCCTCTTAATCCTCTAAGAAAACTATTATCTTTCATAAATAGTTTTAGGACTTCACCATCTGGCTTATAGTTCAGTGATCCCATAATCTACTGCTAGCTTAATAAGTTTTTCTTTTGTTGTATCTGATAATGATTCTATGATCTTGTCAGCTTCGTAATCCGTTATCTTTTCTGTAGGATAGTTTTTCATGTGTTGCGTTTTTACAACAGTACGTAACTTATCTAAATCTTTAATCATTACCTTTCTGTAAATATTAGTCATAGTTATGCTTGTCCATAATTAATTCTCTACCCATTCTTTCTGCTTCTTCTTCTGTATAGCCTTTAAGCATCTTATATTCAATATATTGTTGCAATTGCCTAGATCTTTCTGCTTTTGCATTCTCTTGTTCATTAGCAACCATTATCTTTGCCCTTGCCTCAGCCTTATCCATTTTAGTTAATGGCTTTGGTTTACTAGTTAAGTTTTTCTTTGTTGATTTCGTAGACATTATATTCCTTTGCTTCTAATAATAATTCAAGACATTGGATCATTTCGTTTTTTTCAACGATTACTTCAGTAAGTAGTTTATTAGCATTTGTAAGAACTGCAATCTGTTTTTCAAGTTGTTCTATGTCTGCCATATCAAGTCTTTCTGTACTTACGTACCTTCTTTGCAATAGCTTTCGGTTGCTTACTAAACTGTTTACCTTTAGACTTGTCCTCTCTTTTTTTTGCTGACGTTGCCGCATATTCACTCGCTGATAAGTTTTTGATAGCTTTTTCTGGTAAATATCTTTCTCCAGTATCACTGGACCTCTTACCAGACTTGGTTCTCCATTTTTGTTTTGACCATTTCGATAATGAGTTGGATGGTTTCTTTGCACCACTATAGCCACCACCAGCAGACTTGTATGCCTTTACTGCTGCTTGTGCTTTACGTGCTGACCATTGACCAGCTTTAGTTCCGTGTGATGATTGTGATTTTATACGTGCAACAATACGTTTCCATAATGCTGGCTTCGTTTTTGTTGCTGTACTCATCTCTTACTCATAAGTGCCGCTACTGCATCTAGCAGTGTAGGTGGTTTAGTAGATGGTTTATATGGATCATAAAATCCACGTATCATTTGCTCTTGTTCACCCATTTGATTTCTATAGCTAGATCTTTTTTTATTGTATACTTCATCATACTTAGAAAGATCTGGCATACCAAGGTCTTTCATAACAAAAGGTTCTGTAGATATATTATTATTATCAAACAATTTGACAGGACCAGTAGTAACAGTAGCGTCCCCAAAAGGAAATGTGCCTGTCTTGGTAGCCTCACTATAAGTACCACCCATTCTTTCAACAGCAGCTTTGTGTTTTTCTTCTGCCGCTTTCTCTATCTTTGGACCAAACAAAGATCTAAAAAAATTTTGTACAAAGTTAGGACCACTAGACTTAGATTTTTTTGGAACAGGACCAAAGCTTTTGTATGTTACCTTACCTTGCCCATAAGTTTTTTGACCAACAACAATTCTTCTTCCTGGCTTGTTGGGATCATTAGCATATATCTTTTTAAATTTAAGAGGCACAATTACTTACCTTTTTTATTAGGTACAGGCCCCCCACCACCTTGTGCATAGAATGTTCCAAAGTAACTTTTGCCACTATAGTCTACCATTTTTGCAGTATGCCTATCTCTTTTTAAAGTTCTTTTTCCTTCTCGAACAGCATCTTTATAGTTGTGTCCAATAGCAGAACGGGAAAGACCTTCAAGTTTTTGATTGTTAAATACATTGTACTTTGCAGATGACACATATGTTTGTCCACGTTTAGGTTCGTTAGATGTCATGAACAACCTATTTATATCATCTCCAGAAGTTACTTTAGTGGATTTTGCTTTTAGATTAGGGTTAGGTCTACCAATGTTAGCAACATTACCAGCGATAGCTTTAAGCATACCAGCTTCATAATCATAAGCATATTTGGGTTTAGGTCTTGAACGTGGTTTACTATCAATCATTCTGCTCATTCTGTTAGCACCACTTGCTTTTTTACCAATAGGACTACGTGGTTTACTATCAATTATTCGAGGAGCAGACTCCGACATAGTAGCAGTAGATCTATATCCAGGACCTCTCATGTCTGGGTATTTTTCTAACAGTAATGCATTCTTTTTATTTAAGTTAGGGAAGGCTCTATTGATAGCACCAGCTAAACCTCTATCACCCCATTTACCACCAGGTGCGTAGGCTGCCCTTCTTTTTTCTTTTGCTATTTTTTCAGCCTGTCTTTCTTTTTGCCTTTTGGTCATTGCCATGGGAATCTCCTATTTACTTTTCTTTTTATAAGTATCTACTTTTGGCATCTTCTTGCCAGCTTGTTCTTTTTTTCTTTGAAGTGCAATGTATTTCTTTTCTGTTTTTTTAATCGGCATTGTGATCTCCTAAAATTTTATTTTAACACCAATAAATGGTGGGTTAAATTTAACAATTGGTTTTATATTACTATCATTATACTTGTTTCTCATTTCTGACAACAAAGATTTTTTCTGTTTCTTTTTTTCTTTTAGACGTTTAGGTATCTCTTTGATAAAAGGATTCTTTGTTGGATAGGTATGTATAGGTGGTAGCAAGCTTCTGAGCTTACCTGGTTTCCTTTTTGGGTAGATTGTCCCATATGAATCTAAGTTAGTAGGCATGGCTATAAATCATTAAACTCGTCAGCAATTTCTATTTTTCTGAGCCTTCTATTATAATGTCGCTTTGGGTTTCTAGGGTTGTAACCCTTTCTTTTCTCCGCTTTCTTCATTAAACTTTGCCAATTACGATTGCCTGTAAGTCCTTGGTAGATAAAGCTGTCGGCTTGTTTTTCATAATTACTGACAAAAGGTCGTCTTTCATCCCCCAGCATTCTTTTAAATTTAAATTCTCTTAGATCTTTAGTATTGGTAGGTTTTAGCTTTGGTCCATAAATCTTTCTAGCAAGCAATCTGTTAGAATCAATGCTAGGTAGTTCTTCTCCTCTACTTGACCTAGATTTAGAAGCCTTCTCTCCTTTGTATATCTTTCTTTTCTTTAGAATATATTGCAATACTTTCTTGCCTGGCTTCTTGCCATACTTGTACAATCTTGCAGCAGCCAATACAACTGGGACAATCGGGGCCATTATCTTTTCTCCTTCTTAGCCTTTAATCTTTTTGACATAGCCTTTGCTTTTGCTCGAGCATCTGCTTTACTACTAGCACCCCACACCCTCAATGATAATAGTAATCTCGTTGGTTTACCATCTTTATATTCTGGTCCTGCCATATTACCCATTCTGGCTAGGAATGATGCACGTCTAGGATTATCACCACTCTTAACTGGGGGCTTTAATGTACCTTTCTTATAAGACGCACGACCTTTAGCATTTAAACCACCTTTAGGGTTCTTACCTTCTTTCCTTGTCCATGCCTGTGTTTTATAAGCCATTTAAAATACATAGCATAATTTGAACGGACCTTGAAGAAAAAAATTTTGTGACCGATACATTTCTTATTGTTCTATACCTGATTTTTTGGGGTAGGGTAAAGCAAAGAGGCTTTACTGAATCCCCCAAAAAAGTGCTGTAACAAGTCTTAGAATGGTGTCTGACTTACGTTAGATCTATGTTGATACTAAAGTTACCAGCCACCAAGTGTTGGTGTTTGTCAGGCGACTTGAAACCAGCACGATCCAATATATCTTTACTAGCCTCTAACTGAACATACTCTGATTTTGCTGATTGGGACAGAGTACTTATTCGATTCAGAGCCTTAGTCGCATGCAATCCAGTCGTTCGTTGAATCTCTTGATACATATACTCTTGTACCTCTGGTTTTCGTAGCATCTTGTGTGCAGTTACTCTTGCCGAATTTCCTTTGTATCCTGCTAGTTTCGAGGCATCTGTTATGGAACACCCTTGGGATACAAGTATATCCACCAAACGTTTCGCTTTCGAACTGATAGCTCTTGTTTTCTGTAACATCTAAACTCCTTAATTGGTATTCAATCTTGTATAATAACAGTACACAAATACTGGTGAAAGTCATATGCTTTTCTCTAACAAGAAGAACTAGTTACTAGTCTTAATAGGAGAGTAGCATATCGTTTGGGATTGTCAAGACACTCTGTTGCACATAGGGATATAGGGGGTGCGTTACACTTCTAAAATTAAGCCTAGTCCTGTTATTCCAGATATCATTCTTCATTAAAGATAATTCTCCTTCTTGAAGATTAGTATGATAATGCTAAGACTAACATATGCTCGTCACCAGTAAAGGCATGGTAATGTTTCCTAAGCATTTGTAAATGCTAATGAAACCTAAGCCTTGACAAGTGCCTCTTAAGCATATGTGAGTACAATGCATTATTAATCTTCAAAAAGGAGAATTATCATGAAGAAAGATAACTTACATAAAGCACTAGACTTAATTTTAGAAGATTTCACTCCTATAGAGGGTGAACAGAGTGTTGACAATCCAATCGATAGCTACACTCCTAGTAAGGCACTAGTAACAAGTTTCATCTATGGTAGAGAAAGAGCATTGCTTTCATGCCAGAATTTGAGTGCTGATATTAGATCAAGATTGAGATACAGGCTTAAGGAATTTGATGGTTCAGAAGTCAAGAACTCTCAGATAGAAAACGATACGGATATGCTGGATAAACTGGATGTCCAAGAAGAAGTAATCCAAACACAGATTGCCTCGGCAACTGATTACTTCAAAGGTAGATTCGGTCATGAGTATCGAGCACCAACTGCTAGGAAAACAGAGTACAAAATAGTATCAGAGAATCAACAAACTGAGGCTTACAAACGAGCCCAGGCACATCTGAACAAGTAATCTGTACAATCAACAATATCAGACTAGGTTCATTAGAGCCTAGTTTGATATGATTGTGACCACTGGCTTCAATCTGCAACACAAACACTTGATGGGCCTGTAACTTGAGTATCAGACTTGTTACAGTGTGAGGAACTTCCTATGGTGGTGACGACCTAGCACTCCCCTATGTTGTCCCCCATAAAAGTTTTCCTATGACAGATTTTTTTGAATCGCCAGTGCTTGGTGTAATGGGTTGCATTAACACTGAGTAAATACTTCCTCATTCCTTGTGAAGAAAGTATTAACTCAGTGTTAATGTTTATCCATTAATATATAATATAAATACCATTAAAATAGGAGAAGAACAATGGACTTATATGACATACTAACTAATAACGATATACTAACAGGCAATCAATACTATAGACTTGTCGAGAACCATATGTATGCCAACGGATACACTGATGATGGTGATGGCAAAGTACCCGATGGTATTGCCCACGTCAAACTATTTAATGCCACTGGTATTGGAACGTGGTGGCTATCAGAGCTAGACCCTGATACTGGCATTGCTTTTGGTAAAGCACATCTATTCGAACTAGAGTTTGGTTACTTCAGCTTGCTTGAGCTGCTTGACACGCACTGGGAAAAGAAGATGATGTTAGAACGTGATCTATATTACAGACCTAAGTTTCTTACGGATGTAACTATAGATGATGTATATCCTACATATGCTGATGAACAGCCATATGCAACACAAACTATATGAGGTAAAAAATGACTAATAATATTATACAACTAGATAATAATCTTCAACCAGAGCAGACAGCCTATGACACAGTGTTCTCTGCTCTTATGAACTACAGTGTACCCGAACTAAAAAAGATGTTCACTGAAGTCTTGGCACATAAACGTCAGAGTATAAAGTCGCAGCTTAAAGTTGGCACTAAAGTATATGTTCTAAGTAAAGATTACCGTAAGCCTGGCGTTATCAACCGTGTCAATATCAAAAGATGTATTGTAGAAATAGATGGTAAATTATGGGATGTACCATTGCAAAACATTGAGATAGCTACTGACCATGAGTATTACCCTCATGCGTAGAGCAGCTATAATCGGATCAGTCATAATGATTACACTATGGCTGATCGCAATGTATTCAATAATAACTTTTATGGGAGTTTAAAAATGGAAGAATATGATTCTATAATAAACAAGATGGAACATCATGGTAAAGATAATATAAATATATATATGTACAATCTGTACCATGCATACCGACAAGACAAAGGATGGGAAGAAGATTATCGGTTAGATAATTTTGATGACCATTTCCATGGTGTATACAACAGTGCTGAAGATGCTGCTGAAGATATATACAATCAAGACTATGCTGATTTACCAGAGATAATGAAACCTTGCATTGACTGGTGTGCTGTAGGTGATTCACTTGTTATGGGTGAAGATGATACCTACTGCGTGTATGAGATAGAAGTGCCAGGCTATGGCAATAGAATATTTATATATTACAATAACTAGAAAGGATAAGATATGTATAACGCAAGAGATGACATGGATGTTCAAGATAAGTTTGTCGACTGGATAGACGCAGAATGTATGGATGGTGAATGGCATGATGAAGATCAGTTCACCGAGTACGTGATGAAGAACATACCACTTGAGTTTGTCCACTTAGACCCAGAGTACCTGGCTCTTACAATCGGTGAGGCATTTCAAGGTTACGTTGAGATGATGCAAGATTATGCTAATGACAATCGCGTTAGCTAGAGTTTGCTAGACACTGTATCGTCTATCATTCCTAAAAGCTGGATAAACCGTAGACTTAAATGGACTGCAAGAGGAACAGCATGATAGATTCCCTTTCGTTACAGTGTCTAGCATTCGTGCCTAGTAATGTTACGGATCACTAGTTCCATAATAGTGTGCTAGGTTTTTTTTAACAGAGCCACGGTAAAGAATACTCTTACGCAGATACCGTGGCTCACAACTAAAGAGGTACAATTCCATGAAAGAATACTGCTCAAATATCACACTTAAATTTAGTGGTAATAATATAGAAGCCGATAATAAAGAACAGTATATTGAGTTCTTAAAAGAACAATTCTATGAAGAATACGGAATATGTTTAGACGATGATGAGATTGAAATAGTAGAGGAAAGCAAATGACAAAAGAATCAATAAAAGATTGGGCAGATAAACACATCATAGTTGATTGTGATGATCCAAAACTAAAAGAAGCTATCGAAAAAAAGATACTGAATAGATTATTAAATGCTAAAGATGAGGATAAGAATGACAATCAAAATAATCAATCAAGATGATAAGTATGACTACTACATTTACCCTAGTGTAAGTGTAGTAGACGCAGACACAATCAAAAAATATTTTGGTGCTAAAGGTGCTGGTCGTGCTGCATTCTTTAGAGATAACTGCGACACACTTGCCCTGGAAGTATACAAGTACGACAAACAAGAAGGACAATTTATTGAAAGGATAGACAATGGAAATAAGAAGTGATGTAACATGGAACAGAGTGCAAGGTATTGGTGGTAGTGATTGTTATACATTATGGCATGGCACACCAGAGGATGTAGACAAGCTATGGGAAATCAAGACTGGTAAACGTGAGCCAGATGATTTGTCAGAAAACTTTAAGGTATTGCTTGGAACATACACTGAAACATTTAATCATGAATGTTTGATTAGATATCTAGTTAAACGCAGTAAGACTGATGTCATGCCATTGCCTTCGAGAGATCCAAGCATATGCAATGTTGCTAAAGTTATACCATTAAGTGATATGGATCTGCCATTGTATGCTCACCTGGATGCATTCATTACAGAAGATAATTGTGTAGTCGAATACAAACACACATCAGAAAACAAACTGTTGCGTGAGGTAATACACACATACGAACCACAATGCCAACACTACATGCATTTGAAGAATGCGGAGTCATGTATACTGTCAGTTATATTTGGTAATCAGAAACATTCAGTCAAGAAAATCAAACGTGATGACAGTTTCATTAGCGAACTTACCAAATTACAAATGAACTTTTGGAAATGTGTTGTGAATAACACAAGACCATCCGATACTTTGTAAAGGTATTGTTGTAATATTATTAACATAACATTTAAATAAGGAGAAGATATATGAGTACATATACAGATCAATTAATCAACGACTTCAAAACTAAATACCAATTAAGTGGTGAAGATTTTTGGCAACTTAAAGTTGGTGGCAGAGAGCAATGGATTATCAAACACAATGCAATGGAAAGGGTAGCTCTAGCAGAGAAAATGCAATGGCAGCTTGAAGTGTTAAGCTTTGCACCAGATGTTGTTGTAAAAGCTACAGTATTCCAACCATCAACTGGTAATAAAATGGAAAGCTTAGGTGAAGCTAGTGCAAAAACAACCAAGCAAAGTTTCTTATATGCAATGGCAGAGAAACGTGCTGTTGATAGATGTGTTCTTAAGCTGCTTAATGCTCATGCATACTTATACACTGATGGTGATGCAGATGAATTTAAAGAAGAAGAAAAACAAAAGCAAACCTATCGAGAACAAGTAATACAGGAGAAATAATATGAATCGTGAATGGGAATTAGATATACAAGCGAGAAGAAAGGAAATAGAAATGATAGAGTATCATACAGAAAACAATACAAATCATAATCATATGCTAAGTAATTATCTATATGGTAAACAATTTATTGATATAGAAAAAAGAATGATGAATGCTGTAACTCAACAAGAACTTGATGATATATGGGAGATAAATAAGAGTTGGATTAACCTTATGAAATCAAGTAAGTCAGAGTATTTGTTGTATGATATGTTGTATTGGCATAAGAAAAATCTAACTAGTTTATTTCAAATGAACATATACAAAAGGAAGAAGAATGTATCAGCAAAGACTAAAGCAACTAAAGGATCGCAGACTGTATCTTAATTATACATTAGAGCAGTTAGCTTATGTGATTGGAGTTGCTGACAGAATGGTAGGCAAATGGGAACGTGGAGAAACCATACCTAACATGCAGAACTTTGAGGCCTGGTGTAATGCACTGGACCTTAACGTAATCTTGTCTGCCACAAGCAGTCAGATAGATGATTGGGAACCCAATCAAAACTTTATTAACGAAATCAAACAAGAATTTATAGGGGTAAATTATGAATATGAAATCAGTAATTTCAGAGATTGGTACAAATCTAAAGGTGACAGATCAGCAGACTGGAATGCCTTGTTCCGAATGTGGATACGTAGGTCTTTCAAATTTAACAGAGGAACAACAAAAAGCAATGAGGAGAATACCCAGACTCTTTCTGCCATTGCTCAACGATTGCATGCTAGCTAGGATATACGAATTGTTCCACGGATCTAGCAAAAACTTTAATCCTCGAGTACCAATAGATAAAGATATTGTAAAGGTACTGCCAGTGTTACGTCACGAAGTTCGCAGTGCTACATACACAGATATTGCAGAATACATTGCAAGGATATGTTCTGTTTTGCAATGCAATCTACCAGATGAAACAGGATTAGAAGAATATTTTAAGATACTAAAAGAATTTCCCAAGTTAATGCTTGAGGAATGTTGTGAGAGTATAATACAGACAACTAGCTATCGAAAGCTACCACTGCCTGTAGATTTTATACGACACATGGAAGTGTCCAGGACTGTACACATGACATGGCTGGATAGATTAGAAAACAAATACATCAACTATAAGGAGTAACATATGTATAATTGTATAACACTAGTAGGAAATATTGGTGGAGAAACTAAATTTGAAACAACAAGTGGGGGTAAGCCATATGCAATCTGTTCTCTCGCCACGCACCGATATGCAGGTGGCGAGAAGAAAACAGATTGGCATAAGATTATATTCTGGGATGAAAAAAAAGTAGAGTTGTTAAAACAATACACAAGAGTTGGTAGTAAGATACTAGTTCAAGGGTATCTTACGTACAACTCGTGGGAAAGAGATGGTGTGACACAGAAGTCATCCGAAATCCACATAGGTTATGGTGGTGCTATTGAATTACTAGATAGTAAAGGTGATCATACAAGTGTGCCAACAGCTACTACCCAACATGCACCAGAGGGTATGCAATCTTCCCAAAAAGAAATTGACAATATACCATTTTAATAGGTAAATCATGTTTAGTATTGGTGAAAGAAATAAGTTCAAGGTACTTACAGAAAGACAATCTGATGTTTATAATTGGATTGTCAAGTACGTTGAGCAAAAAAAAATTGCTCCAACTTATGATGAGATCAGAGAAGGATGCGACCTGGGTACTGTAGCTAATGCCTATCGAATAGTAAGAGATCTAATAGAAAAAAAACTCATACATAAGATAGGTAGAACACAACAACCAAGACAAGTCTATCCAATTATAGATAACAATCATATAAGAGATTGACATGGGTGGATCAAGTTCAAAGCGAAAAGGATATAGAGTAGAGAACGAGTTGGTCAAGTACTTGCAAAAGAAAGGGATTGATGCAAAACGTCAACCCCTTTCTGGTGCGTTGGCAGACTTTCCTCATGACATATCCATCAACAATCCGAGATTAATTGTCGAAGTCAAAGCAAGAAAGTCTGGCTCTGGTTTCAAAACTATACTCAACTGGATGGGTAAAGCTGATGTACTAGTAATGAAACAAGACTATGATGATCCAATAGTAGCTATGCCTATGGATGTGTTTGTAGATTTAATAGTTAGCCATGCAAACTATGAACCACCATATGAGCAAAAGTTAAAGGAAATAAAGAAACAGTCCTAGAACGAGCAGAGAAGCCCATACAGAAGCTTTAGGCTTTTTGTAACCACAGCCACATTTTTCAAAGAATAGGCTACTGTATGAGCTTTTAAATGGGTTTGTTTTACCTATCTTTGCAAGTACATCAAGAATTTTAAACATATCTTTCTCCTTCATTAATTTTTAATCATTTTAATTGCTTTAATAGTATAGTTAGTCCCTCTGTATTCACTTTGTATTTCAGAACATTCAAATCCAATAGCAACCTTTTCTTCATTTACACTTTCTATATTAAGATTAGCATAAAGATCTAAAGCATCTTCATGTCCTGTTGCCATGCAACTATACCAATCATTAAATATAAGTTCGTTTTGTAATGGTGGAACACAATTATTATTGGCAATGCTGCATATATATAATACCAAAATAAAATTGTTCATCTTACTTTACCATTTAATAGTAAAAGGGATAGCGAGGTAACGACTATCCCTTTTACTAACCTTGGGAGAAGAACTATTATGAGAGTAGCACTGCATTATATATAAACCAAGACATTGTTTACTTTTTCCACTTAGTAAGTGTTGATACACCGAATGAACCAGCAACAATGGTAAGTATAATATACCAGAACTCTGTAGGTGCAGAGCCTAGTAACTCCCATCCTCTGGTCATGTGTACTTGTGTTTGTGGTACGAAGTGTGCTACCAGTATGCAAGTAAATACTACAGTTAAGTATTCATCCTTCCAAGACTTCTGACTAGCCTTGACTTGTTCTTTCATTACAGCTTGTTGTGCCTTAGCAATAGCTTCTTCTTTCTTTATCTTAGCAAAGTCTGTCTGCTTGATAGCTTCCACCTCTGCTTCTCTTATCATAGCTTTCTTTTCTAGTGCATGTTTAGCACCACCAATAACCTTGTCTGCCACTAGCTTAGTAATTGGATTGGATAATAAACTTAGGAAAGGTATCATGACATGAACATCCTAATACCAGTATAGACAGCACTAACAATAGCACCAAGCCAGAACACAACCTTGACAGCACCTCTGCCCATGTTGACTTGTTCTTTAAGATCATCAATCTGCTTTTGATTTTCGCAGACTTTCTCTGTAAGAGTATCTATCTTGTTGCTTATCACTGCTAATGTTATCTCTGTATCTGGCATTATTTTTTACTTGGAAATATATCAAATGGGTGGAAATCTTCCCACACTGCGTATTTAAATCCTTCTATTTCTTCTTCTTTAATTATGTTGAACATTGTTACTCCTATTTAGTTGTTGTCATATTTTGTATTGCCCACTAACCATATGTTAGTACCACCATCTGTTGTTACAAATTCGTATAATCTTCTATCTGTTTTTTCACTAACATTTCCAGCAGACTGGTCAGTAGCATAATCAGAATTTTGTACTGATGCAGGTAATGTTAAAGTATAAGGTGTGTAAGACCTTGCATCATAAAGGCGAACAAGACTATTAATGGTTTCTTGTGTTAACCAATAACCAAAGCCAGCTCCATCAACTGGAAAGTATTGGGACTTACTTATAGTACTACTACCACCAACACTTACATTGCCATTAGTGTCCATTGTAGCAGTTGAAATATCGTAAGGTGTAGACATTGTCAAAGCAACGTATGAATGAATATTACTATTATACCCAAAAACGTGTGCAGATATTTTTGTACCATCTTCACTCACTTGCATTTGGCTAAATCCATCACCACTTGAAAAACCAGCATACAATCCCATACTACTATAATTTCTTGTGGTAGCTGAACCTGCTGTGCTTGTGTCGTATGCTGTACTACAAGTATACATTTTTACTCCACCACCACTTGTCGCATAAGTGGTATTATATAGTTTTGTACCATCACTACTCCAAGTCCACATACCACCATTAAGAGCCCATTCAGTACTTTTTGTTCTTGTATAACTCATGGTACTAATATCCCAAGCTGTGGATAATGTATAAGTTTCCCAAGATAAGTTAGAGCCATTCTGTTGGAAATATTTTGTTCCATCAGGACTGAACTCAGAAGCTAAGTAGGGGTTATGTTGCAAAGTAGCGTTTTCACTATTATATGTAGCTGTACTAAAATCCCAAGCAGTAGATAAATCCAAAGCATACAAAGTATAAGGTGAACCACTAGGAGCAAAATAAAATTTTGTTCCATCAGGTTTCATTGTAAAATTGTACATATTAGAACGGCTAACTAAGTTGTAAAAGAAAGAAGCACTCGCACTATCTACAGTAAGGTCATCATGCACAACCTGACTATTTACTACAACAGCTTGCTGATCTATTGAACCATTTTGTACAAAGTCATAAGCAAATCTTTTACTTGTTGGTACATTAGCAAAAGATAAAGTAGTGTTACCACTCAAAGAACCTTGAGAAAAGAAATTATAACTACCTAAATCTAAGCTAGGAGTAGTGCCACTTACTGTTGTAGGTGTGAATGGATCAGCAGTATCTATCCAAGTAAATGAACCATCACCATCTGACTTCAATACCTGACCAGCAGTACCATTACCACTAACATCTAGCTTAGTAGCATTGATAGAGTTATCAGCTAGTTTAGCCGTACTAATAGCACCATCAGCTATATCGGCTGTATCTACACCATCTGCTATATCTCTTGCTTTAGTCATGTGTTGCTCCTATATTTTCTTCCATGTTTGTTGTTCGTCAATCAAATATACATTAGTTCCACCATCACCTGTAAAGAATGTGTACTTAACTGTTTGATTTGCAAGTAATGGTTTTGGTGCGTTTTGAACAGATGATGGTAATGTTAAGTCATAAGCATCTATGAAGTTATATCCATTTATTGTATCTTCGTCATATCCTTGAAGCCACATTTTACTACCATCAGGTAGCATATGGAAGGCTCTAACGAAATCTGCCGCAGTATAATAAAGTGGAGCAAAGGAACTCCAATTTTGTTCTTGCGACACACTAGCTGTACTTAAATCATAAGCAGTTGATAAAGTTAATTTCACCAAATTACCATCTTGGTGCAAAACGATAATTTTTGTACCATCACTACTCAATCTCATTCCCCATTCGTCAGTTCCAGCTGAAACAGCAGCATTTACATTAAAAGAATTAGTGTCATAAGAAAGAGTAGATATATCCCATGCTGTGCTAAGACTGTATCTGCGAATAATCCCATCTGCATGAAAAAGAAATACTTTTGTTCCATCGCTCTTAAAATCTATTGCCTGTACATTCTGAGTAGTAGCTGTTATATTTTTTATAGTATTAGATGATATACTTGATAAAGCCCAAGCTGTAGACAAATTATATTGTACTACATTATCATTTACACAAACGTACATCTTCGTTCCATCAGTACTAAACCTTAAACCATCAGGTGCAGTACCAAGAGTTGCTGTTAAACTATACTGAGAAACATATTCTGCTGAACTTAGGTGGTAAGGGGATTTTAAACTATATTGTTTAACAGCATCTGTCTGGTCATCAGTTATATAGAAATTTAAACCATCAGAACTAAAATCTATGCCATAAGCTGTATTAGCACTAGCATCAGTACTTGTCTTAACACCCCCACCTTTTAATCTTACTTGTTCTCCATCAGCAACAACTTTCGTTAAATCATAGTTTGCACTCGCACCTGATGTTTGGAATGTGTATTCCCATTTTGCTTCTGTTGGAACACTAGCAAAAGAAATTGTTGTATCACCTGTTAATGAACCTTGATTGAAGAAGTTATAAGAACCAACATCAAGTGATGGTGTTGTACCTGATACTGCATTGTAAGAGAAAGCACTCGGTGCATCTGCCCAACTAAATGTTCCATCTCCATCACTAGCTAATACCTGTCCTGCTGTACCATTACTTGCAACATCTAAGTTACCAGCTTGTACCTTGCCATACTCTAGTGCAGTACCACCAGCATTAACTTGTAATACTTCATCAGCACTACCTAAAGTACCTAGTCCTGTACCACCTCTTGCATATCCCAGTGTGCCACTTGTTATCGAGGTTGCATCAATAGCGGCAACATTGAAAGTGCCGTAAGCAATAATATCAACAGTGTCAGTACCAGATGTACCGATAGCAGTAGCGAATACCACAGAAGAACCAGAGGTAACAGTAACATCACTTCCATTAACCATCTTAATACCATTGAGGTATACGTCAACATAACCTGCATCATATAATAAAGTGTTGCCATTGTCGTCTGTTCCAGTAATTGTTGTTGTTGAAGAACTTACAGAGTATTGGAATCGTGCAGATGTGCCATTAACTGATGAACCAGCATTTTGCCACCCAGAACTACCATACACTTTCATTATATCATCTGTTGTATCGTAGTATAAATCACCAACATCTAATGATGTAGTTGGTGCAGTAGCAGAGATTCTATATCTATTAGCAAATGTATTTACATCTGTAATGTTTGTAGCAACAGTATTAATGTTTGTAGTATTACCAGCAACTGTAGCTATATTAGCTGTATCACCTGCAACAGTTGTAACATTAGCACTAATACCAGCAACAGTACTTACATCTGAACTGATACCAGCTACTGTTGTAACATTACCAGATATACCTGCAACTGTAGTAGTGTTTGCTGAGATTCCAGATACTGTAGAAACATCAGAACTAATCCCTGCAACTGTTGTTACGTTACCACTTACTCCAGCAACTGTAGTAATATCAGAAGCAATAGGTGCAAGTGCCTGTAATTCTGTACCAAGTGCCGCAACATCAATAAGGTCTTGTGAACTCACACCTGATAGAGCAGTAATCTCTGTACTTAATCCAGCTACTGTTGTTACATTAGATGATATACCAGCTACTGTATTAATATTTGTGCTGTTGCCAGCCACTGTATTAATGTTAGATGAGTTAGCATTAACTGCATTTATGTTTGTTGCATTGCCAGCTACTGATGTTATATCTGCATCAATACCTGCTACTGTATTTATGTCAGAAATGTTAGTTGCAACAGTAGTTACGTTACCAGATATACCAGATACAGTAGTTACATTAGCAGATATACCTGCAACTGTAGTTACATCACTGGCAATACCAGCAACAGTTGT
>JGI10211J34971_10000457_pt1 | contig 33091 bp, 30 predicted proteins | sample Etolagsediment_FD_34971 | JGI IMG/M metagenome (IMG submission 34971)
GCTTCTTCGAACAGGCGTTCGTGCACCACCATGCGTCCGCAGGATTCGCAGAGGTAGAAGCCTCCCTGGACGATAAGCGTGTGGCGGTTTGTAGGAACCCTGGTATTGCATCCAGAGCATGCCTGGCGATGGAGTTTGACGACCGCGTTCTGCACGCGACCGCTTTTGAGATGGTCGTATTTCGCCAGCAGGCGGGGAGCTTCCTCCATGACTACGGCACGCTGTGCCTTGATTTTATCTTCGAGATCGCTGACTTCACTTGCGGTTTCTACGATAATGCTTTCAAGTTCCTCTTTTTTCTGTTCTACCTGTTTTTTGAGGTCTTCGAACTGCTGCTGGAGGACATCGTCGGGCATCATCTCTTCATTTATTTCATCATACCTGTTCTCAGCGATGAGCTGGCGTCCCTTTTCCTGAAGTTCCGTAGCTTTCTGTTCCTTATGCTGAATATCCTGGAGCATGATTTCCGCCTGGGCAATTTCCTTTTCCTCGTATTCAATCTGCTTGGAAAGGGCATCGTACTCCTTGTTGTTCCTTGCAAGTGTCTGCTTGTCTTTGAAGGTCTTGATCTTGGAGCGGCAGTGATCTATGGTTTCGCCAAGTTCCTGGCGGGTTTTTTCGTGCTCAGCTGCGATTTTCCTGCGGGATTCGATCTGGCATTCAGTGAAAGTGATGTCTTCCTCGAGGGCGTCGATCTCTTCGGGGAGCCCTTTCTGCAGGCTTAAGATGTTTTCGATAAGGTTGTCCAGGTGCTGCAGCCGAACAATAAGTTTTATTTTTGAGTGATCCACGTGAGCTGAGATTTAGGAATTGACGGAACAAAAAAAGCACCTCAGGGAAAAGGTGCATTATGGACACAGCTGCATGTACTGCTGTTGCTTCCGGAAAACGTATGTGAGTGATGCCTTTGGTAAGGGTAGCATAAGTAGTTCTTTCAGCTTGTTAGTGCCCGAAAGGAGATTCGAACTCCTACACCTTGCGGCGCTCGCCCCTGAAACGAGTGCGTCTACCAATTCCGCCATTCGGGCATATGTACCGGCAATATCCGGAGTATTAATAGTAACTTATTTTCCGGATATTGCCAAAAAATCAGCTTACTTGATTTCTTTGTGTACCGTGTGCCTCTTGAGGTTCGGGTTGTACTTTTTCAGTTCCAGGCGCTCGGTCTGGTTTTTTTTGTTTTTGGTCGTTGTATAGCGGGAAGGGGTTTCGCCCAGCTTCCTTGCTTCTGTACACTCGAGTGTGATAACGATCCGGTTCTCTTTTTTGGCCATTGGCTACCTCTGACTTCGTCTCGATGATTAAAAATTTGATTGGTGAATATAAATTATCCCTTCTGAATTTGCAAGCCGTGAGTTTTTTGTTTGCTTAAGGATTAACTGCTAATATGAATAGTGTCACAAGGACTTTTTTCCTGTACCGGGTGAAGTCTGCATACTTACCACTACTAAGAAAGGATATATCGTGTCAGATACAGATTTTTTCTCGTTCCATAACGGAGTATTCTGCTGTGAGGGCGTTTCGTTGCAAGAGCTTGCCGAAGAACATGGTACGCCGCTCTTCGTCATCAGTCGCAATAAGCTGCTTACCCAGTATCGGGCATTCGAGGAGGCATTCAAAGACCTCGGGCACCTTACCTGTTATTCCGTCAAGGCAAATTTCAACATTCATGTCATACGTGCACTGGCTGAAGAAGGGTGCGGGTTTGATGTCAATTCAGGGGGCGAGCTCTACCGCGCCCTGCAGGCCTGTGCCGATCCGGCACGGATCATCATGGCCGGCGTCGGCAAGACGGCTGCAGAGATCGAGTATGCTTTAAGCACCGGTATCCTGATGCTCAAGGCAGAGTCGCTCTCCGAGCTTCGCATGATCAGCGACATTGCCGTACAGCTCGGGCTCGAGGCCCGTGTCGCCATAAGGGTCAACCCCAATGTGACAGCCGAAACCCACCCCTACATCACCACCGGTGACAGCAAAGAGAAGTTCGGGATAGATGAAGTGGCCATAGACGAAGCGTTCGACCTTGTTCGTTCACTTCCGAACATCAGGCTTGTCGGGCTCGATATGCATATCGGGTCGCAGATTTTCGATACCGGCTTCTACCAGGCAGCAGCAGACAAGCTGCTCGCAGTTCTCGACAACGCCAGGCAGGCAGGTTTCGAGATCGAGTATTTCGATATCGGCGGTGGATTCCCCGTTACCTACGAACCGGCAAAGCCTGCAACACCTATCACGAAGTTTGCAGAAAAACTTATTCCCATGCTCGAAAAAACCGGGACTACCGTCATTTTCGAGCCAGGGCGATTCATTGCCGCCAATTCAGCAGTCCTGGTCACCAGGGTCCTGTACCGGAAGCGGAACCATATCGGCAAGGAATTCGTGGTTGTCGACGCAGCCATGACCGAACTGATTCGTCCCGCACTCTACCAGTCCTACCATGGTATCATCGCCGTCAAGCCCTGCGGGTCGACCTTCAAGGCCGATATTGTCGGGCCGGTCTGTGAATCAGGGGATTTCCTGGCAAGGGCGCGGGAGATAGATTGTGTCGGTGAAGGAGAGCTGCTTGCCGTGCTTTCGGCAGGGGCTTACGGCGCCGTCATGAGTAACAATTACAATGGTCGTCTCCGTCCTGCAGAAGTCCTTGTCGACCAGGGGAACGTAACGCTTATCCGCAAGCGCGATACCTACGAGCAGCTGGTGCAGAACGAACTCTGACCCCTCCCTCGGAAGCGGGATGATGGTCACGACCTAAGAGGCCGCCATCCCGCATCTCCTGACAAGGATCTCGCGTGCAGCCTCCGCATGGTTGAGGGTATAGAAATGTATGCCCTTGATATCGGCAGCAAGCAGTTCCTCTACCTGGCCGGCAGCCCACTCGATGCCGATCTCTGCAACAGCCTTGTCATCAGGGGCTTCCATTACCTTCCGGAGCAGCGGTGCTGGTACCCTGGCTCCCAATGCCAGTTCACTCATCCTCACAAGGCCTTTTTTCGTGCCTACGGGCATGATACCCGGGATAATCGGGATCGTAATGCCTTCAAGTTCGCACCGTTCGACAAAATCAAAATAGTCCCTGTTGTCGAAAAAGAGCTGCGTGACAATGTAATCAGCTCCCGCATCCACTTTCTCCCTGAGATAGTTCAGTTCCGTCATCCTGTTGGGCGTCTGGGGATGTCCTTCAGGGAATCCTGCAACCCCGATTCCCATCGATGGGAACTCCTTACGGATAAAACGGACAAGGTCGATAGCATGTTCGAAATCCCTGGTTGCCTCGGCATACGAGCTCATCCCCTTTGGCAGGTCTCCCCGCAGGGCAAGCACGTTGTCGATGCCGTGTTCCTGGTATGTACTGAGGATGTCATGGATTTCCTGTTTTTCCGAACCTATGCAGGTAAGGTGCGATACCACGGTCAGTCCCGTTTCTTTCTGAATCCGGATGACGAGGTCATGCGTCCTTTCCCTTGTCGATCCTCCAGCGCCGTAGGTGACGCTCACGTAGGAGGGATTGCAGGGGATAAGTTGAGAAATCGTNTGGAAGAGCGCATCCCAGTCCTGGTCTTTTTTAGGCGGGAAGAACTCGAAACTGAAGGCTGGTGAGGTTGCCGAGGTAAGGATATCTTTGACTAACATGCGGTAACGGTAAGGTTGACTGCTCAAATACAAAAAAACAATATAGAAAATGATACCAAAGATTTAGCTACTTTAATCATACGGACATTCTCCAATCTATCCCCGGTTTTCCCCGAATGTCGATGAGTGCCGCTCCATATCCCGCCCTGCGCCTGCTCGCAGGCTGTTGTGCCGGAATTCTCTGTGGTTCCGCTGCACTGCTTCCGTTACCTGCCTGGTTCCTCCTGGCATTGCTCTCGTCGCTTCTCGTCCTGTCTGGCAGTATCATGGGTGTCCTGAGCAGAACCACCTTCCCTTCGCTGCTCGAAGCAGCCACCTACATGGTACTGGTAGTTTCGGTTTTCGCATTCCGCACCGGTTACCTGCTGGGTTTCGAGCCAGGGGATAGCCTGCTTCGCTTTGCCGGTCGGGAACTCCACGTCTACGGCAAGGTGGTCCAGGGGCCGAAACAGCTCGAACATGGCCAGCGCTGGACAATGGAAGCATCCCNGGTCTGGCACGAAGAGCAGGCCCACGATNCGGGAGGCCGGCTCCAGGTCTACCTGAACCTTNCTGATTCNGCCGGAGAACGGGTGGTCGAAATCGGCGACATGGTATGGGTTCGCGGTACCGTGCAACCCCTGCCGGAAGCCCGGAATCCTGCTGATTTCGATATGCGCGCCTATGGTCGACTTCATGGAGTGCGCAGTTCCGTTTACCTGCAAGGTCCATGGCTCCTTGAAAACCATGGGCCGGATGAGCAGCCTTCCTTACGTCGCTGGTTCGCCATCCCCCTCAGGCACTACCTGGAAGCAGGGCTGGAGCGCCTGCTCCCTCCAGGAAATGAACGGCAGTTTTTCCGCGGGATCCTGCTTGGTGAGCGAGACCGGCTCGACACTGAGGTCTACGACCTCTTCAGGAACACCGGGACCGCACATGTACTTGCCGTCTCGGGCCTTCATGTAGGCCTTGTGGTACTTATAGTCCTTCTTCCGCTACAGCGGCTTCGACAGACCGTTCCCGGTCGCTGGATAGTGCTGGGGCTGGTCATGTTTCTTCTCCTTCTCTATACCATGGTGACGGGAGGGGCGCCATCTGTCAGGCGGGCCTCCATCATGGCTTCTGTGCTGCTTGCAGGGTATACGCTTGGCAGGGAAGCGTTCCCTCTCAACTCGCTTGCAGTTGCCGATCTCATTATTCTCACCATCAATCCTCTCGAGCTCTACCATCCTGGCTTTCTCATGACCAATGCTGCCGCAGCATCCATCATTGTCCTTATCCCGATATGGTCCGGTAGGTTACAGGAGCCCGGGGACAGTAACTGGAAGCAACGTGCGAGATTCCTGCTGCAGGGGACAGGTGTCACCCTTGCCGCCATGGTCGGTGTCGCCCCGCTTGTAGCACTGTATTTCGGGACGTTTTCCCCCGTAGCGCTTCTCGCCAACATTCCGGTTGTAATGCTGGTTTCGGGTATGTTGTACGCCATCCTGCCCGCCCTGGTATGTGCCCCGTTCGCCATGTTTCCAGCGCAGGTCCTTGCCGATGCCGGATGGTTTCTTGCAAGGGCCGCTATCGAGACGGCAGCATTTTTCAGCAGTCTTCCCTATGCCAGCATCAACTGCAATCCTCCGCAGGAGGGCGTCGTCCTCTATTACGTCATCCTGGTCGCACTGGTCATCTCGTGGAAGCTCCAGCGGTGGGGGCCGGCGCTTACAGCGATCGGTATAGCTCTCAACGTACATGCCTGGGGAGGGCTTTTTACAGCTTCCCGGGCAACGCCTGCCGCAGTGGAAGCCGTCAGGCTTCGCCAGGCCAGCGCTTACCTGTTTCCTGATGGTACCGGTGGGTGCGTCCAGTTTGGAGGTGACGATTCCCCTGAAAGCCTCACAACTGTAAGGAGGCACTGTCGACATGTCGGGCTCCGGACTCCGGAGGTTGTCATCCAGCCCGGCAGTTCAGACGGTTCGGTGGGGGCCGGACTTTCACCATCAACGTTCGTACTCGAGGTTCACGACGGGCTCTTCTACATCATTGCCGGGCACCGTTCCTGCGCAGTCGTGACCAGGCTCCGGTATTTCATAGATGAGTATGTGCCCCGGGCTGATGTCGTACTCTACCTGCCGCACGCGAAATTTGACGCGGAAAGCTACCTTGCACTCCAGACATGGCATGCAGCGGTACAGCCATCGTTGTTCCTGCTCGATGCTGAAGCCGTAAGTGGCAGGGGAGGTCATGCATCGCAGCTCATCCAGGTATTTGCTGCCCGACATGAACGCGCAGGACTTGTCCGCTAGATGCCTGGCAAGCGTTCCTGATGAAGGCGCTCAGGGGAGAGACCGCTTTCCTCGATAATTGTTCGCAGATCCCGGGAAAGCATCTTCGGATCGCAAACGCTCGCCGCAACCCGCGCAATCGTGTAGATCTTGCCCTCGATGGGCAGGAACCTGTTGACAATCACAATATGGTTCTCCTTCACCCGGCACTCTCCACCAAGGAAATTTCCTTTTTCGTACCGGACCCTGTAACCAAGTGCAGTGATCTCCTTCTCGAGCAGTTTCAGTTTCGCTTCTTTTTTCATGCCTGCCTTCAGAGGTTCTCCATCAGGTATTTCAGGATGGGTGCAGCATGCAGAGCCTGCAGCATCTCGCCCTCGTCGATAATGGTTTTTACCTTGTCGGGCCGGAGCAGGTGGACAGAAATTTCCTCTGTCGAGTCAAGGTGCTGGCTACCCACCTCCTCAACCCCTTCGGCCAGGAAGGTATGGGTGATATTGGTCTGCAGCGCAGGATTTGCCGAAAGCCTCATCAACTCCCGCCATTCCCCTCCCCCAAAACCGGTTTCCTCGAGGAGCTCCCGCCTGGCCGCATCGAGCAGGGTTTCAGTAGGATTGTCGTGGACGCCGGCCGGCAGTTCATAAGATACCTTTGCTGCACCGTGACGGTACTGGCGGATCAGCACCATCTCTCCATTTCCCGTCAGCGCCACCACGTTGACCCAGGCGGGATATTCCCAAATGAAGAAATCAGGTATCGTCCGGCCGTTAGGCAGCCGCACGGCATCACGGCGCATAGTCAGCCATGGTTCTCTGTAGAGGTAGGTACTTTCCAGCACCTCCCATGTTCCGGGGTCGTCAGGCAGTTGCATGTCAGTCTCGCATTCTTGGGTCCAGGGCATCGCGTACACCATCTCCAATAAGGTTGAAACAGATAACCGTCATGAGGATAGCAATGCCGGGAAATGTTGAAATCCACCAGTGGTTGAGCAGGCTGTCACGCCCCTCGTTGATTATGTTGCCCCAGCTCGGAGTCGGTGGCTGTACGCCGAGTCCCAGGAACGAAAGCCCCGCTTCGGTCAGGATAATGCTCCCTATGCGGAGCGTTGCCGCGACAATGACCGGTGTCAGCGTATTCGGGACAAGGTGGCGCAGGATAATGCGCGGGTGCGACAGTCCGAGTGAACGGGCCGCCAGGATGAATTCCTGTTCCTTCAGCGAAAGGACCTGCCCCCGGACTATACGCGCAACGCCCATCCAGCCGGTAAACGACAGGGTCACAACTATAAGGAAAATGGAGTTACCGAACGTAGCGATAATGATCAGGATCAGGAAGAGAGCCGGGAAAGCGATCAGCACATCGACGATTCTCATCAGGACATTGTCGACAATGCCCCCGAAATAGCCGGATGAGACCCCGATGACGGTACCCAGTGTCACTGAAATGAGCACGACAAGGAACCCTATCGACAGGGAAATTCTCGAGCCGTAGATCACCCTGCTGAGGATGTCCCGTCCGTACTGGTCCGTGCCGAGCAGGAACAGGGAAGAGCGGACCGACTGCAGAGGAGTGTCTGGTGTGGCGAGTTCATGGCGATGCAGCGTTTTTTCCCTGGGTCCCTGGTTGTAGATGACCGTATCATCCTGTATCGAGTAACTGTCAACGAAGACAACCCGGTGAGTCTCGCCCCTGCTGCGCAGGAACTGGAGGTCTTCGATCAGGATATTCGTCAGCCGGTCTTCAAGCCGTTCACCCTGGCGCAGCGGTATCGTGATCCCTTTTTTTTCCTGGAGTACGAGAGCATCTATACTGGTAAGCGGAGCCCTGAGGGCAGTCACCAGGAAGTCCTGCTGCTGGTAGGGGTTCCATGGTGAGATGAGTGGTGCCGTAAAAGCAGCTGCATAGAGGAAAAAGACCACGACAGAAGCAGCGATTCCTATCCCCCTTTTTCTGAACGAACGCAAGCCTGCAGCCATGATTCCGCTGCTTCCGGTGCTTTTTGTCGAAGCCTCTTCCATCCTCCTGCGAAGCACAGACGCTGAGATCGGGGGTAGCGCGACAACGCCCATTACAAGGAACAGAGAGGCGACCCAGAACTCCAGCATATCCGTCGTGAACACTGCACTGAACTCCCCGGGAGATAGGCCCAGGAGGAGCACTCCTGCTCCCAGGGAACGAAGAGAGCTCCAGACAAGCGCATGTCGCCATAGCAGCACCAGCAGGAATCCGAGGGCCGTCAACATGAAAAACAGCCCCACCCCCCGGTAGCCTCTCAGCAGGAGTCCAAGTCCCGGTAGCAATTGTTCATGCAGTCCAGGTCGCGTTGACTGATAATGGTCTTTCACTGGCAGGAGTTGTAGTCAAAAATGTGGATAAGGGCCCATAACGCAAAAATAAAAAAAAGCTGCCTGTCCAGCGAAGGAAGGCAGCTTTTTGTGGGATCTTGATGACGTCAGGGATATCAGGCTTCGCCTTCCTCTGCCGTTGCAGCTTCAGCTTCGGTTGAGCCTTCTGCCTCAACCCTTGGCGCGGTGATCGAAACGACCGGAGTGTCCGGGTTGCCGACTACTTCGAATTTGCCACCGGTGATCTCTTCAGGGATCTGGCCGAGGTGCATCGTATCGCCCAGTTCCATTGCGGAAATGTCTATATCGAGATGATCAGGGATGTTCGAAGGAGCACCCTTGACCGTGACACTGTGCAGGAGAACCTGCATCTTGCCGCCAGCCACGATGCCTGGAGCCTTGCCGCTGAATGAAAGCGGAACTTCCATTTCCATGATTTCACCCTTGGTGAAGAACTGGAAGTCTGCATGGATGACCTTGTCGGAGACCGGATCCAGCTGCAGTTCCTTGATCAGCGAAAGCTTGGTTGCTCCATCCGGAAACTTCAGGTTGATGATATGCGATTCAGGGGAATGGGCAATTTTTTCGAGTGCAATCGCGTCAACGCTGATATGGGCATTTTCCTCGCCCTTGTGGTAGACAACAACAGGGACTTTACCCTCTTTGCGCAGTTTCTGTGCTTCATTTTTGGTGCAGGCCCGTGGCTCTGCTGCCAGTACAAGTGTTTCCATGCTCTTTCCTTACTCTTCTTTTTATCGCTTTAGTAATGTTGGTTGTTATTTCTTCTTGATGTTCTTGCTGTCAAACAGGCAGCTTACCGAGTCATCGTCATAGATCCTCTTGATCGCTTCACCGAACAGGTTGCTGACCGTCACGACCTCAAGTTTGTCTGATGGCTCATGGCCGGTTACGACAGAGTCGGTAAGAATCACTTGCTCGAGAACCGATCCGTTGATCCGCTCGATCGCCGGTCCCGAGAGGATGCCGTGCGTCGCCGCAGAATAGATTTTTTTACCACCAGCTTCCTGGATCGCCTTGGCTGCATTGACCAGAGTGCCGGCAGTATCGATCATATCGTCGACGAGGAGGACGTTTTTGCCTTTGACATCGCCGATGATATTCATGACCTCGGCCACATTGGCCTTTGGGCGTCTTTTATCGACAATGACCAGGTCGGTACCGAGAGCTTCGGCAAATGAACGGGCAAGCTTCACGCCGCCAACGTCCGGTGAGGCAACCACAAGGTTTTCAAGTCCCATGGTACGGATGTGGTCGATCAGGACAACGCTTGAATAGAGGTGATCGAACGGGATGTCGAAAAAGCCCTGGATCTGTGCCGCATGCAGGTCCATGGTGAGGATCCTGTTAGCTCCCGCTTTTGTCAGGAGGTTGGCTACCAGCTTTGCCGTTATGGCGACGCGCGGACGGTCTTTACGGTCCTGGCGGGCATAGCCGTAGTAAGGGATCACGGCCGTAATGCGAGCTGCGGAGGAACGTCGCGCAGCATCGATCATGATAAGGAGTTCCATCAGGTTGTCGGCCGGGGGATTGGTCGACTGGATGATGAACATGTCCGAACCCCTGATCGACTCGAAATAGTTTACCGAAATCTCTCCGTCAGAGAAGTTTTCCACTTTCGCGTTACCCAGAGGCATGTCCAGGTAGGTAGCAATCTTTTCTGCCAGCGCAGTGTTGCTTCTTCCCGCGAAAATTTTGATTGGTTTTGCCATGGCTCCCTGCTTTTTCGAGTGAAACAGATTATATTGATGCAGTTGGTGTTTTGGCTGCAAAATTCCTCGAATTCCAAATATAATAAAAAAACTTCTACAAAATTTACTTTTACTTCCCATAAACTTCTGCACACCCCATGAAAGTACGTGAGATCCAGGCATTCCTCGAAAAGTTTTTCCCAGAAGTCAGATGTTCAGGTAATGCAGAACTCGATATAGTGAGACCAGCAAGGATAGAGGAGGCATCTGTTGGCTGTGTCACGTTTATAGCCAATGCAAAGTATCTCAGGCATCTCTCCCTTACCCATGCATCACTTGTCATCGTTGCTGCAGATGTCGATCCCGGGCCCTGCAGTGAGCATCGTGCAGTGCTGCAGGTCAGGGATCCCTACACTGCCTTTGTTTTCATCCTCGAACAGTTCCAGGCTCCTCGTCGTATCGCCGATCCTGGTGTTGCACGAACAGCCGTTGTAGGGCGGAATGTCACGCTGGGAGCCAATGTGACCATAGGGGAGTACGCGGTCGTCGGCGACGGCTGTCGTCTCGGTGACGATGTCATGATCGCCCCCCATGTCGTACTCATGGACGACGTACAGGTAGGCAGCGGAAGTACGCTCTACCCTCAGGTGGTCTGTTACAATGGCGTCCGGCTTGGAGCACGTGTCACCATTCACAGCGGTACCGTAATCGGTCCTGACGGGTTCGGTTTTGCACCACAGGCGGACGGTTCCTACATCAAGATTCCGCAGACTGGTATCGTCGAGATCGGGGACGACGTCGAAATCGGCGCGAATACCACCATCGATCGGGCCACGATGGGCAGCACCGTGGTTGAACAAGGCGCCAAAATCGACAATCTCGTCCAGGTAGCGCATAACTGCCGTATCGGCAGCAATACAGTTATCGCATCCCAAGCGGGTATTTCAGGGAGTGTTTCGATAGGGAAGGGGTGCATGATCGGCGGCCAGGCAGGGTTTGCCGGCCACCTTTCAGTAGCCGACAGGACCCACATTGCAGCCAAGGCCGGTATTTCGAAATCCGTCACCACTCCAGGTCAGGCCATGCGAGGCTATCCGGCCCAGCCCATGCGCACAGAGCTACGCCAGGAAGCCCTCATCCGCAATCTCGGCAGCATGAAAGCCAGAATTGACGAGCTGGAGAAAGAGTTGAAGAGCGTGACGCGTAACAAGTGACGCGTCACGCATTACTCATGACACCGCTCACATTCTCAGTTCGCCGGTTTCGGCTTGCTGGCGCAGGTCATCGTTTGCGTAGATCAGCACCTCCACGCGGCGGTTCATCTTGCGTCCTGCAGCTGTTTCGTTCGAGGCGACAGGTCTGGTTTCGCCATATCCTACCGTCGAGATCCTGCTGTTGTATACTCCGTATGCGCGCAGCAACGAGGCGACAGATTCAGCACGCTGTTCACTGAGGCGCTGGTTGTATGCCTCGCTTCCTTCAGCATCGGTATGCCCCTCTACGACAAGGTCCGTATCGTTGTAGCGGTTCAGGATTCTTGACAGTTTCTCGATATTGTATCGGCTGGCCGGAGTCAGGGTCGCCGAGCCGGTAGTGAACAGGAGCCCGGTATCGAAGACCACCCTGATGCCTTCGCCGACCCGTTCAACCGTAGCACCCTGTACCTGTGTGTCGATCTCCTCAGCCTGGGCATCCATGTAATCGCCGATCAGTGCGCCGGTCGCTCCGCCCACCGCAGCTCCGATCAGCGCGCCCTGGCCCCAGCTGCCGGTCTGGCTGCCGATAATGCCGCCAAGCACCGCTCCCGATGCAGCGCCTATGCCTGCACCCCTTCCGGCACCGGTAGATGTGGTTGTACAGCCCCAGTTGAGCGATGTGACACCCAGAACAAGAACCAGGCTCACCGGTTTGAGGACATGTTTCATCTCTGTCATTTTCTTCTCTCCTTACAGTTGCGTGATAGAATCTATTGTTGCAGTGTTTTTTCCTGAGGCCTATAAACTTAATCTATGAACTTTCCTGTAACAAAGTCAACAGGATGAGCCCGGGAATTTACCTCGAGCGCAGCGCATCGACCAGGTTGAGGCCGGCAGCCCTGAACGCGGGATAGAGCCCGAATGAAATGCCGATTACCGAAGAGACCAGGAGGGAGATGACGATCCAGAACCAGGGCAGGAGCAGTGGCAGGTTGAAAACCAGTGCAATCACATTGCCTGCAGCGGTACCGAGCAGGACACCGGAAAGCCCCCCGGCAAACGACAGGGCAAGTGCCTCGAGCAGGAATTGCTGGAGTATGCTCCGTTTCGGGGCTCCTACGGATTTCCGGATGCCGATCTCCCTTGTTCGCTCCGTGACGCTGACCAGCATGATATTCATGATCCCCACGCCTGCAGTCACCAGTGCCATGAAGCTGATGATGAACGCTCCTGTCGCGATGGTTTGCTGAAACTCTCTGAACGACGCTACCAGCGATTCATTTGTCCGCAACTCGAAGTCGTTTGGCTCCGCCACCGTAAGCCCCCGAGCAACACGCATTGCACCCAGGGCCTGGTCTATCGTTGCCTGGTAACCATCCCTCGAAGGGGCTTCGACCGTAATGCTGATACTTTTGCCATGGCTCATTCGGGCGAGATGGCGGGGAAGTGGAATGACTACCAGGTTATCCTGGCTCTGGCCGAACGCAGCGCCCTTGCGCACGAAGACGCCAGCTACACGGTAGACGTCTCCCCGCACTTTTATCAGCGCCCCCACCGGATCGGTACTTCCGCTGAAGAGTCGTTCTCTCACCTCGTCACCGATAATCGCCACATTGCGCGAATAGAGAATATCCTGTCCTGTAAGGTTCCTCCCCATGGCTATGTCAAAGCCGTTGGCAGCGGCAAAATGCTCATCAGCCCCGAACACCGTGACATCCGGATTTGTAGCGCTTTCCAGATATGCCACCTGGGCACCGGATGTAGCCACCTGCAGGCCGATGTTTCGGGCTTTCCCTTCCATCAGGGTCCTGAAAAGGAGTCCTTCACGGTAGGTGATATCGCGCCGGTTGGTAAAACGGCCCCGTCCATGCCCGCTCATGAACGTCGCCGGGTATTTCTGGAGTTCAAAGGTATTCGCTCCAAGGCTCGACAGGCCGGTGGCAACCGAACGATCTATAGCCTCGAGCGCGGTCATCACGGCAATAATCGAAAATACGCTTACCGCCACACCCATCACGGTGAGTATCGTTCGCAAAGTGTTGGCCCTCAGCGAATTGAACGCCTGCAAGAGAAGTTCCCTATTCATAGCGTAACGAGTCTGCAGGATCGAGCCGTGACGCTGAGAGCGCCGGGGCAAATCCGGAAATGACGCCTGTCAGCACCGAGACACCGAGGCTGAGGACTACCAGGGCCGGAGAGAACGGCAGGGGAAACTCCGGAAGGAACGCACTGATGGCAGCAGTCATGCCGAGCGCAGTCAACAGGCCAACCGCCCCTCCGAGCAGGCATATAGTGACAGACTCGATAAGGAACTGCATGAGGATCGTCCTTCTTCGTGCACCGAGTGCCTTGCGCAGGCCGATTTCCCGTGTCCGCTCCTTGACGCTCACAAACGTGATATTCATGATACCTATTGCTCCTACAAAGAGGGACATGCCCGTGATGAACAGACCTGCCACGGCAATGCCGTTCTTGATAGGGTCCAGCTGCTGCTTGAATGCCTGCTGCTCATTGATGGCAAAATCATCCTTTTCGGCAGGCCTGAGCTGGCGTACCCTTCTCATGACGCCGCGGATCTCGTCACGAGCCTCTTCGATTGCAGCACCTTCCTGCAGCTTGATACGCATGGTCACATACCGGTTGCTGCCGAACACCCGCCTGAACGAATCAAGCGGCATCAGCAGCTGGTTGTCGAAACTGAACAGCCCCAGGAATTTTCCCTGCTTGCGGAATACCCCGATCACCCTGCAGTTCCTGTTTTTCAGCCGTATGGTTTTCCCTACCGCTCCGCCACCAGGGAACAATCCCTCGGCAATTTCGCTCCCGATCACGCAAACCATCGTCGCCGAGAGCTCTTCGTGACGCATGAAGAAACGCCCCTCTTCGATATCGCCCGATGCCGTCCGCATGTAATCCGCTGTCGAGCCGATCGCATAGACTTGCTCGATACTGAGATCTCTGTAGCTTGCACTGGCATTGAATGTAGACATCTGCGGAACAGCGATCTCGATCAGGGAGTCCCCATCTCCTTCGACGATTCCATTTATTGTTTCCGCGTAAGAGGTTTTCAGGTCCGGCCGGTTACGGTAGATCCACCAGTCGTCCATGGATGTCCAGGACGATTTCTGTATGTAGACTACATCGTAGCCAAGCATCGAGAGGCTTTTTTCAAACCCCTTGTCTATGCCGCTGATCGCCGTTCCCATCATCGTAATGGAGACAATGCCGATAATCACTCCCAGAGCAGTCAGGAACGAGCGTATCCTCTGGCTCCGGATCTGCTCCCAGGCCATCCTGAAGCTCTCGTATGTCTCGTTCAGGAATGGCTTCATGTTGACCTTTTCATATCGCTTTCTACACGGCCGTCCCGAAGGCGTATGGTCCTCCTGGTACACTGTGCGATATCCTCTTCATGGGTGATCAGAATAATGGTATTACCTGCTTTCCAGAGCTCCTCGAAGATCTGCATAATGTCATTGCTGGTCGCCGTGTCCAGATTTCCTGTCGGTTCATCGGCAAGGATGATCGACGGCGTATTGATAAGGGCTCGCGCAATCGCAACCCGCTGAATCTGTCCGCCCGACAGCTCAGTAGGCTTGTGGTGCATCCTGTCTGCAAGCCCCACCCGTTCCAGTGCAGCTATCGCGCGTTCCTTCCGGTGCCGGGTGTCGATCCCGGCATAGATCAACGGCAGTTCCACATTCTGCAGGCAGTTCATGCGTGGCAGCAGGTTGAAGGTCTGGAACACAAACCCGATCTCCCGGTTCCTCACCCGGGCGAGCTCATCGTCATCCATCTCCTCCACATTCTGGCCGTTCAGTTCGTAGCGGCCTCTCGATGGAGTGTCGAGGCAGCCCATGATGTTCATGAGCGTAGACTTGCCGCTGCCTGAAGGTCCCATGATCGCCGAGTATTCGCCTTTCTCGAAACAGAGATCTATCCCGTCGAGCGCTCTCACCAGCTCTTCGCCCATCTCGTAATGCCTCGATATGTCCTCCATGCGGATAATCGTCGATCCCATTACCTGCCCCCGTTTTTCAGCCTGACCTGCTCGTTATCCTCCAGGTCGCGCGAAATGGCACTGTAACTGCCGGAGATCACCAGGTCGCCCTCCTCGACCCCGTTGTGGATAACGATATGGGTATTGTCAGTCGTACCGGTCCCGACAGGCCTGAAACGTGCCTTCGAGTCCTCAACGACGAAGACGCCCTCTGTCATTGCACCCTCTCCTGTGCTGTCCCGTGCATCCATTCCAGAAGTGTGTTTTCGCAGCGTCACGCTCTGTATGGGGACCACCAGCGCATCTTTCACCCGTTCGGTCTCGATATCGGCTGTTGCGCTCATGCCCGGTTTCAGTAGCCGGTCATGGTTGAGTACCCTGATCTTCACGGCAAAGTTGGTGACCTCTTCCTGGGTCCCTTCGCCCTGGGTGATAGCCGAATTTGAAATTTCCCGTACAACCCCCTCGAACTTCCGGTTGGTAAAGGCATCGACAGATACTATCACCGGGTCATTGTACTCCACGTTGACGATATCGTTCTCGTTAACCTCTACCTCAACCTGCATGCTGTCGAGGTTTGCAATTGTCATGACCTCGGTTCCAGGAAACTGGCCGGTTCCAACAACCCTTTCACCCGATTTGCTTTCCAATGCAATGATCACGCCGTCTATCGGACTTTTGATCACTGTTTTTTCAAGCTGTTCTTGTGCCTGTTCACGCAGGCTTTCGTTCTGGCGTATGGTGTAGAGCGACGATGCATACGATGCACTCGCAGCCTCGGCATTGGTTTTGGCTGTCAGGTAGTCGCTTTGGGAGATAAGCTCTTCCCGGTAGAGGAGCGAGGCTTTGCGGAAATCGTCATCAGCTTTCATGTGCCTGGCGCGTGCTTCCAGGCTCTGCGCCCTGGCGAGGTTCAGGCGGGCTTCCGCCTGTTCCACCTGCTTGATGTACATGTCTGGCTGGATCTTGAACAGCAGATCACCATGGTGTACCGCCTCTCCTTCGCGCACAGGGAGTTCTATGATCTCTCCCGAGACATCCGGGGAGAGGTTGACCTCGATTTCCGGCTCGATTTTCCCCGTAGCCGTAACGTAATGTACCACCTCCTTGCGGAACACCCGTTCTGTCGATACCTCAGTGTCCGGCGTACTCATGGCGTTCCACAGGATGACACCGGTAAAGAGCAGGGCGCCAAAGATGGCTGCCACGACCAGGTATCGAGTTCTTTTTTTCTTTTCACTCAGTTTCGACATGTCCCGAAGATGGTTTTGGTTGGTAGGGGCTCCTGCCTGTCGCATAATCGAGAGCGCTTTTCTGCAGTGCAACATTGTAGGCAGCCTGGGTTTTTTCAGAACGCGCTGCAACGAGCGAAGCGCTGGCATTCTGGGCCTCGATGAATCCGGCAGCACCCAGTTCGAACTTTTTCATGACAGATGCATATGCCTTCAGGGCAGATTTCAGCCCCTCTTCAGCCGTCGCAAGCTGTGTGATAGCCGCTTTCAGGCTGCCGGCAGCCAGTCGAACGTCAAGGACTACATCATCCCGTAGGTCCCGTTCTGCCAGCAGTGTCCGCAACTGGGCGACCTTGGCCTGTTCAACGCCGTAGCGGGTGAGAAAGCCATCAAACAGAGTCCAGTTCATGTTCAGGCCGAGGGAATAGTCTATGCCATCCTCAAGCTGTTCACGGAGAGGAGGATAAACTGCTGTACCGCTATAGTCGCGGTAAAAGTTGACGCCGTCCGTCGAGGCTGTAAACTGCAGGTCAAGGCTTGGCCATCTTGTCGAACGGGCAAGAACGACTCCCCATTCTGCAGCTTTGGAACTCCGTGCAGCTCCAGCGAGATCGGGACGGCTGGAAAGGGCAACATCTACCAGGGCTTCGGTAGCTGCAGGCGATGCCGGGAGAATATCCTCTGCTGTCACTGAGGCAATCAGTACCTCGGTGCCAGGGTCTATCCTCAGGCGTTTCTGCAACCCTATCCTCGACCCGAACAGGCGTTGTTCAGCCCGGATCACCTCGAGTTCGGCCTGGGCGGTATCCGCCTGCTGCTGGTAGAACTCAGTAACCGGTTTCAGTCCGATTTCGTACTGTCGCCTCGTCAGCGTCAGGCGGTTGCGGGATGTCTCCAGGTTTTCCTCGGCAATTTTCAGAAGCTCCCGGTCGAGCAGGACCTGGTAATAGGCTTCCGTAACGTCGTACGCAATAGTTTGCAACGCCCTTTCGAGGCTCATCCTGCCTGCCTCCCGTCCCTCCAGCGCCTGGCGGAGCGATGCATAGTCGCCAAACCCATTGAAGATATTGAGTGCAGCCGATACCGACAGGCTTGCCGTTTCGCTGTCGGTTCGAAAGGTTTGTTCCGATGCCGCAGAGTAACTTCTCGACACGTTGACCGGCGTGTAGGTTGCCCGGGTTGTCACGGTCGGGAGGAACTGCCCGTAACTTTTGAGCACCTCGACGCCGCTCAGCTTCAGCTTGTTACGGGCATTTTCCGCAGAGGCTGCCCGCTCGATAGCAATCGCAATACACTGGTCAAGGTCCAGGACGTCAGTCCCGGTCCCGGATGCCTCCTGTGCAGCCGCCGGCAGGGCACAGCAATGCACAACCAGTGACAGAACAAAGAGATGCTGGAAAATTGATCGGAGCAAGAGTGTGTGGTTTCAGGTATTGATGTAAACACTTCAGAGTTTATCCAGGAGGTCCTTTATCCGCTGTTTGTAGGATGCAGCATGAGCCGGGTTGATCCCGATAAGTTCAGTATAGACCCTGATGGCTTTTTTTACCGCTCCCTGGGCAGCAAACAGGGCCGCAAGGCTTTCAGTCGGGATAGGAATGCTTTCTTCATCGGAAAACGGTTGCCTTTGTTCGGCCACAGGGGTCGGATCCGATGTTTCGGGGGCAACAGGTGCAGTGAACCCCTGCAGAGCGATCGAGAGCTGTTCGAGTTCAGATGCCAGGCGATCAGCAGGTTCATCGAGCATCAGGAAGTGCACATCCAGCAGCTCCTGCCTTGCCACCTCGTTCTGCGGCGCCAGCCGGCAGCACGTCATGAATTCTTCCCTGGCTTCCCTGTACCGGCCGACCCCCTTGAGCGCCTTGCCCAGCAGCACGTGATACGTGTAGCTCTCGGCATATCCTTCTGTTGCATGTCCCAGCTTTTGAACGCCGGCATGGTAAGCGCCTCTGGCAATGTCGAGTGAGACCTCGGCAAACAGATGGTGTGGATCGGTGTTCATGGTCAAATTTATAGCTTCAATCCTTTTTTTCAAGGGCGAGCGAGAGCAATTTTTCCACCAGTTCCGGGAAGTCCATTCCCGAGGCAGCCATCATTTTCGGGAACATACTGATCGGCGTAAAACCCGGGATCGTGTTGACCTCGTTAAGCACAACCAGGTTCGATACAGAATTAACGAAAAAGTCTATCCTTGACATTCCCCTGCAGCCAAGGACCCGGTAGGTTTTCAGCGCTTCCCCCCTGATTGCCTCGAGCACCTCTCCATCGACCCTTGCAGGAATAAAGAACTGAGCATGACTCTTGACATACTTGTCCCTGAAGTCGTAGAAGTCTCCTCCGGGTTCGATCTCTCCCGGCAAGGCCGCATATGGTTCATCGTTGCCAAGCACGGCAACCTCAATCTCCCGACCTTCGATCATCTCTTCACAGAGCACCCTGTTATCGAGCATGAACGCTTCTTCAAGTGCCTGGCACAACTCTTTACGGGCATGCACTTTCGTGATCCCGACCGAAGAACCCAGGTGGGCAGGTTTGACGAAAAACGGGAACCGGAATCGTTCCATGGCCATGTGCTCGATCCTGCCAGGATCTTCAAGGTACTCATGCCTCCAACAGGAAAAGAAATCCGCTACCGCTATGCCCGCATGCATTGCCATGACTTTCGTGGCAGCCTTGTCCATGGTCAGTGCTGCAGCTTCAACGCCGCAACCCACGTAAGGAATAGCGAACATGTCGAGAAGCCCCTGCAGACGTCCATCTTCGCCGTAGGATCCGTGGATGACCGGGAATGCCACGTCGATACGCTCCTGCCTGAAATCAAACCCGAACAGGTCTTCCCCTCCGGCACTACACCGTGCATCCAGTTGCTGGCGAATGACGTCAAGCGGTTCATGTTTCAGCAGTTCCGACATCTCGAGAGAGAGGATATCCATGGCTGTTGCACCGCCATACCACCTCCCGTCATGCGAAACGTAGAGGGGCACCAGTTCCCGTTTTGACCGGTCGATAGCAGAGGCGACAGCTCCTGCCGATACGATCGAAATCTCGTGTTCCGGAGAATTCCCCCCAAAGATAAGCGCTGTGCGGATGTTCTGCATAGGTGGTGTTATCCCAGGAGTTGCTGGTGTTCAACAGCGATGCAGAGGTTCTGCACCACCTCGAGTCCGGCAGCCCTCGCTTTCGCGGCAGCCTCCTCGTTCGTAATGCCAAGCTGCATCCAGATCGCTTTTGCTCCGATCTCGATTGCCTGGTCTACCACAGGAGCTACATCTGCCGGACGTCGGAAAATATTGACCAGCTCGATCGTCGAGCGTTCTTCTTCTGGTACCTCGAGCAGGGAGGGGTGGCAGCGAAGCCCCAACACCTCATCGAGCATAGGGTTGACAGGCGTAATCCGGTAGCCGGCCTGCATCATGTAGCGTGTCACACTGTTGCTGTGGCGCTCCGGTTTGTCTGAAATACCGACAACTGCTATGTTCCGGTAGGTTTCCAGTATCTCTTTTACAGTCATAGTCGTAGCTGTTATTGCTGGTAGTTGCTAGAAAAGTTCTACGGAAGATAGGCGACTGTGAGCTGACAAGCAAGAAAGTGACGAGTGACGAGTTGTAACTCAAAATATCTTACTTTACAGAAAGAAGAGCAGTGTTCTTGTACAACCGGCCCCGGCAGGAGGGGATTGCGGGGCAGCCAGAAGAGGTGAATCATGAAAATGTTGCGAAGTTTAGGAGTTGGTATCATAGTGATGCTGTTGGGAGCCTGTTCAACCATGGCGGTCGTTTCCGATTACGATACTAATGCGGACTTTTCCGCCTACAGCACCTATCGCTGGCCGGCTGAAAACGAAGGGATCAGGAAAGGGGACATGCTGGTTGAACAACCGCTTATCTACAAACGCGTACAGGCAGCGGTCGAAAAAGAACTTGCTGGCATGGGCTACAGCCTGCGGACTCGTGAAGGAGCGGACCTGATTGTCCATGTCCATGCAGGCGTAAAAAGAATGAAAACCTTCGAGCACCGTCCCGGTATCGAGTTTTCCCTCGGCGGCGGCTGGTACCGACCATGGTGGGGACCTTACGGAGGCTACACCTACGTCAGCTACTATGAAGAAGGGAGCCTCGTCATAGACTTCATCGATGCCCGTACCCGGGACCTGGTATGGCGTGGCATGGCTACAGATATAGTCAGGGAGTACGACACACCTGAAGCGATGCAGCGAGATATCGATAAAGCCGTCAGCAAGATTCTCGCTCGCTTCCCGGCCAGGTAGTCACACGTTACGCATCACTCGTCACTTTTTTATGCTGTTCGACCGCGTCTATATAGTCTCTACAGGTGCCGCTCCGGGGGAGCGTAACATGGAAATCGATCGCAGGCTCATGGAGTGTTTCCGTGACGGCAGGTTCCAGCGTCGTTTTGGGGAGGGGTGCCCGTTGTGGAGATTCTATGCATGGAACCCTTATGCACTCTCACTCGGGCATGGCCAGGACGACAGTTCGATAGACTACGACCGATGTGCCGCGAAAGGTATAGACGTTGTTCGCCGTCCAACAGGTGGCAGGGCAGTACTGCACGGAGACGAGTTCACCTACTCCTTTTTTTCCGATGCCGTTTACTCCAATGCCGAACTCTACCGGATGGTACATGAAGTTCTCCTCAAAGCACTTACCCTCCTTGGCATTCAGACCGAATTCGCTCGTGGTGGCACCGGGTTTGCAACCCGTTATCGGCAGAACCCGGCATCGCAGAGCTGTTTTACCTCCTCAGCCCGTTACGAGCTCCAGGCGGAGGGGCGCAAGCTGGTAGGGTCCGCCCAGCGACGCAGCGGGAACGTGCTTCTTCAGCACGGTTCACTGCCGTTGCAACGAAGCCGTGAGGGGCTCGGCGAACTACTTGGCGGCACAGATAGTGACCTTGCCCGGCAGGTAGATGAAGAACTAGCCCTGAAGAGCATCGTGCTCAGTGAACTCGTTCCCGATCCACCCACGTACGCCCAGCTGGCCGCATCCATCGAGACCGCAGCAGGCGCCTGCGGGAATGTAATCGTGGAAAAGCTTGACCCTCAGGATCTTTTTGCCTTACTTTGAATATTTAATCCTCTTGCCAACATGACACAGAATAAACTGCCACACGTTACCACCAAGCGCCTCCAGGAGATGAAAGCTGCAGGCGAGAAGATTTCGATGCTGACGGCCTATGACTACACCACGGCAAGGATTCTCGACCGTGCCGGAGTAGATGTCGTGCTCGTAGGCGACTCTGCAAGTAACGTGTTCTGCGGTCACACCACCACGCTTCCCATCACCATAGAGCAGATGATCTACCATGCCAGGGCAGTGGTAAAGGGTGTGCAGGCAGAGAGCAGCCGTGCGATGGTCGTCATCGACATGCCGTTCATGAGCTACCAGCTCTCCAGCCATGATGCGCTGCGCAATGCCGGCATGATCATGAAAGACAACGAATGTGACGCAGTCAAGATAGAAGGCGGGCGAGTTATCGAAGAAGCCGTCAAACGGATAACTGATGTAGGTATTCCGGTTATGGGTCATCTCGGTCTGACTCCGCAATCGATCTACAAGTTCGGCAGCTACAAGGTTCGTGCACGCGAAGAGGAGGAGGCTGAATCGCTCCTGGAAGACGCGCTGCACATTGAACAGGCAGGGGCTTTTGCCATCGTCCTGGAAAAAATTCCTGCAGAACTTGCACGCAAGGTGACCGCCGAGCTCTCCATTCCGACCATCGGCATCGGTGCAGGGCCCTCCTGCGACGGCCAGGTGCTTGTGATCAACGACATGCTAGGTCTCAGCAAGGACTTCCACCCCCGCTTCGTCCGTCGTTATGCCGATCTTGACAGTGTCATGCAGGATGCCGTCAGCCGGTATGTCGAAGATGTCCGCACTGGGGATTTTCCATCCCCTGACGAGAGTTATTAAGCTGGATGGTGTCTTATGAGGTCTCCCTTTCCTGCATCATACCTTCCGTCGCTCCTGACGCTCATGAACATGCTCTGCGGCTACGCCTCACTCATCATGTCCGGAGCAGGCAGTCTTGAAGTCGCCGGATGGCTCATCATTATCGCTGCGTGCCTCGATGGCGCCGACGGGTTCGTTGCCCGCCTCACCAGGAGCGAGTCGCAGTTCGGAGGCCAGCTCGATTCCCTGGCAGACCTGGTCTCATTCGGTATAGCTCCCTCCTACCTTGCATATGCATTCGGTTTCGAGGGGCTTGGTATTGCCGGTGTGCTCCTCAGTTTCCTCATCGTTCTTGGTGCGGCGCTCAGGCTTGCCCGTTTCAACATCGGTGACGCCGGTAGCAGTACCGGTGCCTTTATCGGTCTTCCGTCTCCGGCAGCCGCAGTGACCCTGGCATCGTTTGTCATCTGGATGCTGCACGAGCCCGGCCTTTTCAGCGGAACCTCACCGCTCGTCATGCTTTCCCTGCTCTGCATCATGCTCGCGGTACTCATGCAAAGCAGGATTACCTACGGAACCCTTCCCCGGTTCAGCCGCGCATCGCTGACACTTCCGCCGTTGAGTTCCGTACTATGGGTCGCTGTGGTTTTTTGTCTCGTTATATGCCAGGCCAAGGCTTTTTTTCTCTTCATGTTGTTGTATATTCTGCAGGGAGTGTTCAACTCCCTGAGGCTGCTGGTGAGAGAAACCGTCCTGTAAGCATCGCCTGCCCCTGGCAGCAGGGTGCAGCAGCGGTTCGGGTCAGTACAAGGTTATAACACGCAAGACAACGCAAGCATGGCATACAAGGCAAAAATTAAGGTTACCCTTCGTCCTTCGATTCTCGATGTACAGGGCAAGGCGGTTCAGCATGCCCTGGACAACCTGGGCTATTCATCGGTCGACAACGTCAGGATCGGTAAGTACATCGAAGTTTCCATACATGAAAACGACCTTGCGGAGGCCGAGCGCAAGAGCGAGGAGATCTGCCGCAAACTCCTGGCCAATACGGTCATGGAAGATTATTCGATCGAACTGGAACCCATCAATTAAACACGCTGAAGAATGGCTGAGGTTACCATAGGGGTAGTAGTATTTCCCGGATCGAACTGTGACGCCGATACGGCGCATGCAGCCGGTTCCTTTTCCAACACCCGTGTCAGGATGCTCTGGCACAATGACCACGACCTCCAGGGGTGCGATATGGTTATCCTGCCCGGCGGATTTTCCTACGGAGACTACCTGAGAGCCGGATCTATTGCGCGTTTTTCTCCTATCATGCAGGAAATTATAGAATTCGCCGGCCAGGGTCGGCCTGTGCTCGGGATATGCAACGGCTTCCAGGTACTGCTTGAATCGGGCCTGCTCGAAGGTGCATTGACCCGGAACCGGAAGAAAAAGTTTATCTGCCGATCCATGCCGGTCAAGGTTTGCAACAATCGGACCATCTTTACGTCCCGATACCGTGAAGGCGAGGTGCTCAACCTCCCTGTAGCCCACGGTGAAGGCAATTATTTCGCACCACCGGAAACCCTGCAGGAACTGCATGCCAACGGCCAGGTAGCCTTTACCTACTGCGATGCACAAGGTAACGAGACCCCCGAGGCGAACCTCAACGGTTCAGCCGATGCAATTGCCGGCATTACCAACAAAGCCGGTAATGTACTCGGTCTCATGCCCCATCCCGAGCGAGCAAGCGATCTTCTCCTGGGATCAGAAGATGGGCGCAGAATGTTCCAGGCAGCCATCGAAAGCATCAAGTAAGCTTGTCGTCAGGCCGGGCCCCTTTCCGAAAAGTCCCGGTCTGGCGGATGGGTTGTCGATCAGAACCTGAAACCGGAAGAACCTTGCATTCACGATCACGTCTTTTCAGCTGGCTCCTGTTCGACTATGCCAATACCTCTTTCAGCGTCATGATCGTGACGTTCGTCTTTCCTCTCTATTTCAAGAACATCATTTGCCAGGGAGATCCATCGGGCGACGCTCTCTGGGGTGCCGGAGTGAGCATCTCGATGCTTGCTGTCGCAATCGTTTCGCCTTTCCTGGGGGCCGCAGCCGATCAGTCCGGAAGCCGTAAACGATTTCTTTTCATCTTCACCCTCATGTCGGTGCTTGCCACGGCCCTTCTCTCCTTCAGCGGTCCGGGATGGGTCATGGCGGCACTCCTGCTGTTCATTGTCGCCAATATCGGTTTCGAGGGGGGGCAGGTCTTTTACGACGCCTATCTGCCCGATATCGCCTCCAGCCGCAGTATCGGCAGGGTGTCGGGCTATGGATATGCAATGGGATACCTGGGGGCCCTCTCCATCCTGCTTTTGCTCTACCCCCTGCTTAGGGGGGGAGTCGTTCCGGAAAACATTCCCTCTCTACAGCTGAGCTTTTTCGGAGTCGCCCTCTTTTTCGCTCTGTTCGCATCTCCGATCTTTCTTGTCATGCGAGACCGTCCAGCCCGGGATCGCAGCCGCCCCGATTTCGCCCGGGCCGCCAGGGAAGTGCGATATACCGTCATGCATATCATGCAGTACCCCGACCTGGCACGATTTCTTATGGCTTTTTTCTTTTACAACGATGCGATTCTCACAATCATCGCCTTTGCGTCCATCTACGCCCAGAACACCCTCGGATTCACCGCTTCCGAGCTGATGGTCTTTTTCATGCTGGTACAGACCACCGCTATCCTCGGCTCGGTTGTTTTCGGCATCATCACCGACCGTATCGGCCCGAAACGCACCATCGTCCTGACGCTTCTGATCTGGTTCCTGGTCATCATCATGGCCATCATGACCACAGGCAAGTCCCTTTTCTTCGCCACCGGCCTCCTGGCAGGCTTGTCGATGGGTTCGTCGCAGGCTGCTTCACGCTCCATGATGGCCCGGCTAACCCCGAAAAAGCATGTAACAGAGTTTTTCGGTTTTTATGACGGCACCTTCGGAAAAGCCTCGGCCATTCTCGGTCCCGTTCTTTTCGGCTTTATTTCATCGCAGGCAGGCGACCAGCGTATAGCTCTTGGATCGCTGCTCGTCTTTTTTCTCCTCGGCCTCCTCCTGATCCTTCCTGTCCGTTCCGGGAGTGCAATGCCGGAAACGCAGGATATGTAGGAGATAAATAGTAAATTACGGGCAGTCAGGTTCATATGTCGATATACCACTGCCATGAAGCTCGAAGAACGATGGCTCCATCTCCGTGAATTCACGGTTTTCCTCTTCAGAAACCTCGGGCAGGACCGCATCCTGCTCAGTGCAGGTTCGCTTGCATTCCAGACCGTGCTTTCACTGGTGCCGCTCATGGCAGTCACGATCTCGATCCTCAGTATCTCCCCATTTTTCGATACCTTTCAGCACTATGTCAACGACTTTATCCTCACGAACTTTCTCCCCGCTTCGGGGGAAGTCGTCCAGGAGTACCTCTGGCAATTCATCCGGAAAACCTCGACCATTCCGACCCTGGGCGGTATTTTTCTCTTCCTTATAGCGATCTTCCTCATCGCCACCATCGACACCACCATAAACCAGATATGGGGAGTCGACGCCCCACGCAAGTTCTTTCAGGCATTCACTCTGTACTGGACCGTGCTGACCCTCGGGCCCGTCTTCATCGGCAGCAGCCTGGTTGCCACCTCTTACGTCTGGTATACCTTCTTTACCGAAGGGTTCATGGCCGACNTCCAGGCCAGGCTGCTCCTGTTGCTGCCGGTACTCAACAGTTTNCTCGGTTTCCTGCTGCTCTACATACTGGTTCCCAACAAGCGGGTACGTTTCTTCCACGCCTTCAGCGGGGCAGTGCTCGCAAGCCTCCTCTTCGAGCTTTCCAGGAAATGGTTCTCCTTCTATGTCTCCACGTTCGCATCCTACGAACATGTCTACGGCGCTCTGGCAGTCATCCCCCTGCTTTTTTTCTGGATCTACCTCGTATGGGTCGTCGTCCTTACCGGAGCAGAGTTCGTCTACTCACTCGGGGAATCTCGCCAGGGCCCCGTATCACGGGAAAAGTTCCACCCGCTCAGGGGCATCAATGCTCTGCTTTCAGTTATCGAAGCCATAGCCCGCGCCCAGTACCAGGGGACACGCATCGATATGAAGCGTCTTTCGTCAGAGATCAGGGCTTACGGTTCCATGCCTCTCGGTTCCATTGTCAGGCTGATGGAAGATCAGGATATTATCCATAAAACTGCAGCAGGAGCCTTTGCGATAAGCTGCGACCTGCATACATTGTCACTGTACGAACTTTACGAGAAGGTGTCACCTCAGCTGTTCGAGGCAGAAAACGGTATGGAAGCCCTGCCCTCGGGTCGTCTTGGAGCCCTGGATGAGGAGATCACCGGATATATGCGGCAGGCCATGAAGGAACCTGTAGCCGCATTCATCAATACCCCAGGAACGCAAACATGAGTTACCAGGTCATAGCCCGGAAATACCGTCCGGGAAAATTTGCAGACATTACCGCCCAGGAACATATCACCGCAACCATACAGAACGCCCTCAGGCTGGACCGTGTCGGACACGGCTACATCTTTTCGGGTTTACGTGGCGTAGGCAAGACCACTGCAGCAAGGGTGTTTGCCAAGGCAGTCAACTGCCAGCGGATGATCAGCGATCCAGACTACCGGCGGGAGGTAACCGAACCCTGTGGTGAATGTGAAAGCTGTCGTGACTTCGATGCTGGCACCAGCCTCAACATTTCCGAGTTCGATGCAGCCTCCAACAACAGTGTCGACGATATCCGCCAGCTTCGTGACAACGTCCGCTACGGTCCCCAGAAAGGCCGCTACCGGGTCTATATCATCGACGAAGTCCACATGCTTTCTACCGCAGCCTTCAACGCCTTCCTCAAAACCCTCGAGGAACCGCCGCCCCACGCTATTTTCATTTTTGCCACCACCGAGCTGCACAAGATCCCTGCAACCATCTCATCACGTTGTCAGCGTTTCAACTTCAAGCGGATACCATTGGCAGCAATCGAGCACCAGCTCCAGGGTATTGCCGCTGCAGAAGGTATCGACGTAACCCCGGAAACCCTCCAGCTCATCGCTCGCAAGGCGCAAGGCTCCATGCGCGACGCCCAAAGCATTTTCGACCAGGTCATCGCCTTCTCCATAGGTGCCGATGGAGCTTCGGGTATCGAATACGCCAAGGCCGCCGAACTGCTCAACTACATCGACGACGACCACTTTTTCCAGGTCAGTGACGCCGCTGCTGCGGACGATCCGGCCAGCATGCTCCAGGTTGCCCGTTTCATCATCGACAACGGGTATGACGAACAGGATTTCCTCGAGAAGCTCATCGAACATTTCCGCAACTTTCTCGTCCTGCACAACCTGCGTTCCCCCAGGCTTATCGAACGTACCGAAGCAGTAAAAGAACGTTACCGCCAGAGCGCAGGGCAGTTTACTCCCGACGAACTGATGGATATTGTCGAGCAGCTCATGCGGGCTCGGCAGGAGCTCAAGTTCCAGTACGAATACCAGTTCCGTTTCGAACTCACCCTGCTCGGGCTGTGCAGGATAAAAAAAAAAGCCCCTGACGTCCAGCTAAGTGCCGGGACTCCCGCTTCGAAGCAGACTGCCCGTGCCTCCAGGCCTCGAGAGAAGTCGCAACGGGCAGTTGTGCCAAAGCAGGAGACGGCTGCCCCAAAGGCCTCCCGGACCGTTGTCGCACCTCAGCCTTCAAAGCCAGCGCCACCGCCCCGTTCCCTGCAGGAACCATCGGTACAGGGAGTTCCATCATCCCCACCACCAGCAGCCATGCCACAGGTGGATTTTACCGCCTGGCAGAAAAAGCTCTCCAACTTTACCCGCAAGCAGAAAGATCGCCCCCTCGAAGTGCCGGCAGCAGGTGCACCCGGTACCGGCACCCCTCGGAGTGTATACGAAGGAGTGTTGGAAGTCGAAAAATTCAGGACCGAGTGGAAACAGTTCCTCGACAGCCTCCTCAGCAAAGGGCTCAGGGTACTCGTCACCCACCTCCAGTCATGTGAGCTTGCCGGGTGCGAGAAAGGAACACTTGTCATAAGTTGCGGCAGGCGTTTTTCCTATGAAGAACTGTCAGCAGACGCCGCACTTCTCAGCAGCGAAGTCGCCGAATTTTACGGTATCCCCGTCCGGCTTTCGATCCGGTACGATGCAGATCGCGACCATTCGACAAGAGAGCAGACAATCTTCACCCTTTACCGGGAGCTGTCGGAAAAGAACGAAGTAGTAAAAACCATTATCAGGGAATTCGGGGGAGAACTGGTGTATTGAGTGCATATGGAGCGTTTCCATAATCATGAAAAAATCAGCATATTCAGTGTTTTCAGTTTACACCCATACCGCCTAAAAGTTATTATGACCGCATTGCCAGGAATAGAAATACAGAACAGGTTCCGCTCACACTTCGCGGGACACCTTACAGAGGAACAGGAAGCACAGACGGTACGGCTTGCCGGCTGGATCCATCGCAAACGCGACCATGGCGGCCTTATTTTCATAGACCTTCGTGATCATACCGGTATCTGCCAGCTCATCGTCAATCCAGAAGACGCCGAACTCTTCGCAGAGGCCGAAAAACTCCATACCGAATCCGTCATAGCCGTCGAAGGCCGGGTCGTGCCGCGTTCTCCCGAAACAGTCAACCCCCGCCTTGCCTCAGGCCGTATAGAAGTCGTACTCTCCTCCATCAGGGTCGAAAGCCAGGCAGTACCGCTGCCGTTCCCGGTAGCCGACGAGATCCAGACATCAGAGGAACTCCGGCTGACCTACCGTTTCCTCGACCTTCGCCGTGAGAAGATTCACCAGAACATCATCTTCCGCAGCCAGCTCACCAGCAAGGTGCGCCGCTACCTCGAAGAGAGAGGCTTCACCGAAATCCAGACCCCGATTCTGACTGCCAGTTCACCCGAAGGCGCGCGTGACTTTCTCGTCCCAAGCCGCCTCAATCCCGGCAAATTCTATGCACTGCCCCAGGCACCCCAGCAGTTCAAGCAGCTGCTCATGGTCTCAGGTTTTCCGCGTTACTTCCAGATCGCACCCTGCTTCCGTGACGAAGATGCCCGTGCCGACCGCAGCCCCGGTGAATTCTACCAGGTCGATATGGAGATGGCATTCATCGAACAGAACGACCTCTTCGAAATACTCGAAGGCATGTTCAAGCACCTTGTCGAGACCATGAGCAGCAAACGCATCACAGCGTTTCCGTTCCCCCGTATCAGCTACCGGGAGGTCATGGACCGTTACGGATCCGACAAGCCAGACCTTCGCATACCGCTTGAAATCGAAGACGTATCGGACCTGTTCCGTGACTCCTCCTTCAAGGTATTTGCCTCCAACGCAAAAGACGGCTGCGCCGTCAAGGCCATGGTACTCAAGGGCAGGGGAGGGGAGTCCCGCCAGTTCTACGACAAAGCAGAACGTCGTGCCAAAGAGCTCGGATCACCCGGTCTCGCCTACATCCAGTTCCGTGAAGAAGGCCCGAAAGGCCCGATCGTCAAGTTCCTCAAGGAAGAAGAACTGGCCGCCCTGCAGGATCGCCTCGGTCTCGAAACAGGAGACGTCGTCTTCTTCGGAGCAGGCAAGTGGGTAGCAACCTGCAAGATCATGGGAGGCATGCGCGAGTACTTCTCCGACCTCTTCGAACTCGATCGTGATGAACTCTCGTTCTGTTGGATCATCGACTTCCCGATGTTCGAATACGACGAAAAACTCAAGAAGATCGAATTCTCGCACAACCCGTTCTCCATGCCCCAGGGAGAAATGGAAGCACTCGACACCAAGGATCCGCTCGACATCCTCGCCTACCAGTACGACATTGTATGCAACGGCATCGAGCTCTCCAGCGGCGCAATCCGTAACCATCGTCCAGACATCATGTACAAAGCCTTCGAGATCGCAGGCTACCCTAAAGAAGAAGTCGACAAACGCTTTGGGCACATGATCGAAGCCTTCAAGATGGGAGCCCCACCGCATGGTGGCATCGCACCGGGCCTCGACCGCCTTGTCATGATTCTGCGTGACGAACAGAACATTCGCGAAGTCATAGCCTTCCCGATGAACCAGTCCGCCCAGGACCTCATGATGCACGCCCCATCCGAAGTCGCCCCCGAGCAACTCAGGGAACTCTCCCTCAAGCTGGATATAAGAGAAGAGTAAAACAACCCAACCAGTGCAACCAGTGAAAAGCCCGCAAGCGGGCTTTTCAAAAAGTAGGGGACGTTGTTCCGTACCCACAGTTGCTCCGAAGAAAAATCCGTTGAGGACTCATCATCTGCCTTTAAGCATATAACTTACGGCATTGGTTGTCACTCCTAGCTGCCTGGCTGTTTCTGCCTTTGATATACCATATTCGTATACGGCTTTCATTGCCAGTTTTTTCCTGATTGCAGGCAATGCGCAGCTTTTGCTTCCAGAGGAAAGTAATGACAACGAGACATTCGCTTGGTTGCACGCCTGTTCAATATCCCTGGAAAACTGGTGTATTCGTTCTTCTAACGTTACACGGCATGTATTGCTATCCTGAGCATCCTTCAGGATCTTTTTAACAAAAGCCTCATTGCCAAGGATTCGGTCATCTCCCTGCGGATTCTTTCCTGCTGTTCTCATAGACTGTACTTTTGACCATCCTCCATGAGAGCGGATAAGGCCACCACCAGAGAGTTCTTGTGTTCTATCCATTCCAAGCTCTTCTTTCATGAAATCCAGGTAAGCTTGCAGGGCTGTAGCTTCACTGTTTCCGAAAAACTCCAGCACATATCGACGCTCTACCCAATCATAGCCGGTGTTTTGCATCATCACTGCATGGCTGGTCCAGGGATAAGATGAGAGCTCATGAAGTGAATGGACCAGGTTAGCGCGCAATGGATTGAGATTGATATAGGCAACGAGCTTTGCAAAGTAGGCTTCTTCATCACAGATAATCGATTTATACCTGTTCTGAAAGAGGTGCCCAACTCGTTTATGGCGACGGTTGAAGTACTGTGCATACCCTGAAAGAAGTCTGCGCATGAAAGCGGGTAAGCCATATGGACCGCTCATGAGCAAAATATGAAGATGGTTAGGCATCAGGGCAAATGCAAAAATCCGTGTTTCAGTTGTTGCCGATACATAGCCGACACGGCGCAGCAGTTCTTTTCTGTCGGCAGTATCCTGGGCAATGGTTCTTTTTTCAATACCCCTGATCATGACATGATGGAGAGTTCCCGGGGCATCGAGTCGGGGTCCTCGTGGCATAAAAATTACTGTGTTGCGTTTGGGGAGCTGTCATTATGCACACAATATACAACTATTCCAGATATATGATTTATGTAGTAACGTCTGCTGCATTCGGTACTTCCGGATGCAGGACTTTCTGAACAACAGTTCCAGTCGATAGATATCGCCACCAGAAGCCGAAGCTGATGTTATGGGAAGGCAGGGAGGAACTGTGGGTACGGAACAACGTCCCCTAAAATTCCCCCGAGGGGCCTGGCTTACAAGTATATTTCCGGCTTCAGCTTGCTGGTGAAGCGGTTCATCATGATGTTGGCAAGCCATACCCAGTTGAGAGGCTTGCCCTGCATACGCTTCATAATAGCTCGTGGCTTGTAGACCTCCTGCTGCAGCTTGACGAAATTGCTAAGGAAGGTGTCGGTCGTTATCCCTTTGGGCTCGAACATGTAGTGGTACGTATCGTACTTGTCCCAATCGAAATGGCGCAGCCTTGGCTTCATTTCATCATAGTAGGGGGTGCCGGGGAAGGGCGTGACCAGAGAAAATACGGGGAACTCGATCCTGTTCTGAAGAATGAAGTCATAGGTGAGCTGGAAGCTTTCCTCGCTGTCATTGTCGAATCCGAACATGAAGTACCCTTGTATAGCTACCCCGTTATTGTGCAGGTTGGAGACCACCGTTTCGTAATTGTCGAGGCGGTTCGACCCCTTGTGCACGCTCTTGAGGGTTTCTGGGTTGAGTGATTCGAATCCTATGCTCATCAGGTCGCACCCGGACCGGCCTGCCAGTTCGGCAATTTCCGGCTTGTGCAGGAAGTTCATCGAAATGTTGGCATTCCAGCGCACATTAAGCTTTGCCATACCCTCGAGGAGTTCCGTGAAATACTTCGGCCTGAAACTGATGTTGTCGTCCATAAAGGAGAAATTCACCTTCTCCTTGCCCAGTCGTTCCTGGTGGTAGCGCATCTCGTCAAGCACGAAATCGATCTCCCTGTAACGGTAGTTCTTGCCGTAGATGGTAGGTGTTGTGCAGAAATTGCATCCAACCGGGCACCCCTTGGTCGCAAGGATCGGTATACGTGAACTGTAGCGCTTCGCATTTTTCGTCTGCATCGCGTACCCGAAATTCGGTCGACGCATCGAGGTCATCGGTTTCAGGGTAGATGCCCTGTAGACCGGTTTCATGTTTCCGAGGATAATATCTGTGGCGAGTTCGGTCCAGACCGATTCGATCTCTCCGTACACCACGCTTGTGGCATGTGCAGTGGCTTCATCGTGGAGCATGGTTGGATGGACTCCGCCGAGAAGCACGATTTTGCCCTGTGCTTTCGCCCTGTCGGCAATGGCATAGGCCTTTGTGGCATTCAGGGTCCTGGAGGTAATGGCCACCACGTCGTATGCCGAGAGGTCCTGCGGCACCCTGTCGCCCAGTCGTTCATCAATGAAGGTGATATCGAACAGTTCGCCTGCAAGTGTCGCAACCATGAGCAGGTTCAGCGGCATGCTTACAGTGCCGGAGTCCACCATCATGCTGGTGTTGCTTACCGGCTGCACCAGCAGCCATTTCTTACGGGATTTTTCTTCAGCAGCAAGTCTCTGCAA
>JGI10211J34971_10000458_pt1 | contig 32940 bp, 27 predicted proteins | sample Etolagsediment_FD_34971 | JGI IMG/M metagenome (IMG submission 34971)
TTCTGCAACGGGTGACATTGGCCCTCGATGCCCACGAAACCCTTCAAAACGGCGGCCAAAAGAAGATTGACCGGGACCAGATTGAAAGGGATTATTCGCTGGAGGGTCTCAATATCAAAGGGGATATTCACGCCCTGATGGTTCAGCTAGAGAAGTTTGATGCGCACCTGCGGGTTTCCCAAAAAGACAAAACGGCCAACATGAACCTGTTGTTTTACGGTCCCCCCGGCGCCGGAAAGAGTGAACTGGCCCGGTATCTGGGAAAACACCTGGATCGGGAAATCATCACCCGGCGTGCCAGCGACATTCAGAGCAAATATGTGGGGGAAAGCGAGACCAATATTCGGGAAGCCTTTGAGGAGGCGGAAAGTGAGGAAGCCATTCTGATCATGGATGAAGCGGAATCTCTGCTGTTCAACCGCGATCGCGCGAGACATTCCTGGGAGATCAGCCTCACCAATGAATTTTTGACCAGCATGGAACGGTTCAGGGGTATTCTCATCTGCACCTCCAACCGGATGGAAGACCTGGATGCGGCTTCCATCCGCCGGTTCAACCAGAAGATCGGGTTTGATTATCTGACTACGGAGGGAAACCTCGTTTTTTACAGTAAGCTGCTGTTGTCGTTGGCTCCCGGTCCGTTGAAAAAGGCCGATGAAATGCGTCTCAAAGGGTTGCCCGAGCTTTGTCCCGGGGACTTCAAGATTGTGAGGGACCGGTATTTGTTTTATCCGCCGGAGGATGTGAAACATGGTTTTCTGATTGACGCCCTTGACGAGGAAGTGCGGATGAAGCAGCGGCAGAGGGGGGAAAAGGCGATCGGGTTTTGATGGTTCCGAGCAGTAACTTTTGAACATGCGGAGTTGCAAAAAGTCGCATTTAATGGCAGAATAAAACGAAAAAGCCAGATAGGAGGAAACGGCATGCCGACAGCCGTCAAAATATCCGATGAACTCGTTGCAAGAGCCAGAGTGCAATCCAAGGTGTTCAAACGATCCGTCGCGGGTCAAATCGAGTACTGGGCAAGGATCGGCCAGATCATCGAAGAAAATCCGGACCTCCCGCTTCCCTTTATTCAGAGTATTTTAACTGGAAAGGAAGAAATAAAAAGCGGCATGGGAACGCCTTATGTTTTTATTGAAAACAGTTCGTAAAGAATTTGTCCGGAAAAACTTTCTAGCCCCGAGATAACTGAACGAAAACGATAATTCGTATAATGTCTCCGGAATTCCGGACCGCGGAATTCCCGGAGATCACACTCCGTTAGAGCCTCGCGATTTTTTCAATTTGCCTCCCATCTTGCCGAGGCTCTCCAGGTACTCCGGAAACCGATCCAAGTAAAAAGAGAGCGCTCGCGAGAAACTCTTGCCCAGCAACCCATCAACGATCAGCAAACTGATCTTTTTCTGCTGCATCAGGATCTTTTGCGAGCCTATCAATATGCGCCGTTCTTCAAGGCTAAGCGATTTCATGGTCAATTTCAGTGCGTTTGGGGCGCGGGGCTGATACATCCAGAAATAGAGCATATCCAGCGAAAAAATGATAATGACTTTCCCAAGATCCCGTATTTCACCGCTTTTTGCGGCGCTCAGCTTGTCGGGTGATTTCAAAATTTCCGTGGTATTGGTTTCCGGAAAAAGAAGCTCAACCCTGGCATACGTTTCGAACAGCTGGTCCAGTTTGGTGCGGTAGTCCTTCAGGCGGGTTCGAATGTTCTGGTATCGATCCGCCAGCCCCTCTATCATGCCGGCCACCAGATCCGAAGCCCCTTTGGAAATCACAGCCGCCCACTTTTGAAGGATGCTTTCAACACCGGGGATTTGAAAGGCCACCAGAATGCCGGCTGTGGCCCAATTGAATAGAAGCGCTACGGGGATGCTTAAAATGCTTCTGAACAGGTTCCCGTAGACCGCTCCTTTTGGCAGTCCCCTGAAAATATTGTGGCTGCAGAGATACAATCCATTGGTGAGGGCCATGAAAGTATAGAGCGCCAAGGGGTTGGATGCGATGGTAATCCCGAAGCCCTCCTTTAGAATCAGGGTCTTGGCCACATAATCCAGAAGCGGAACGGAGAACCCCGTAAAGAGCAGTGAATCCGAAAGACGCTCCCATTTTACGTAATCATTCCATCTGAGCAGGGGAGACCGCCTAATGCCCCCGGCCCCCAGCACCGATTGAAGGATGTTCCGTAAACCCGTAATGCCAAACCAGATAAACGCACCGAAGTAGGCCAAAAACCACCAGTCTTTGGTCAGGGCAAAGGTAGCAAAGGCCGGTACGAAACCGATAAAGATTTTCAGGATATTCTTGAGCCCTGTGTTGAGATAGCGCCAGGAATACCGGCGGGTCTTTTTGCGGGAGCCGTTGGAAGTAAGGGAAAAACCGTTGTCCGCATGCTTTTGAACACCACCCAGGGTGATCACATTGCCGTTTTTGGTAAAATGTGTGGATTGCTGTTCAATGAGCCAATCGTGGGTCTTTCGGCTCCCTGCGAGTTCCATGGCGGGGATGCGACGAATCCACCGGTAAAGGGCTTCTGTAAAAGGCGTGGGGCCGATCCTCGGATGAAGGGTTCTACGTTTCAACACCCCGATTTCAATGGGAATTCGATCTCGCGGAGAGTCGGTATGCCGAACAACACCTTGAGCTCGGCGGGGCAGCGTGTTTAAAATGGCCAGTCCCATCCCGTGCACCCGGGGGCTCCGACCGGTGGAATCGCTCCCGATTCGTGCCTTCAAAGGAGTCCCCTTATAGAAATCGCGCAGGGTTGCAATATCGTGAAGGACATCGGAGAGTTTTTCAATTCGATCTTTTCGGTGAGGATCTTCCGATGAGGCCAACCTGGCGATCATGTCACGGGTCAGCTTTTTCAACTGGATCACATTGCCGTGGTTGATGGCCTGTTGAAGACGGCTGATCTCGGGCACCTGAGATGTTTTCCCGGCCGCATAATCCTTGAGATTGAAAATTTCAAGGCGATTGATCATCCCTTCGCAATCATAGAGCAGTTCCAGCACATCCTCCACTTGAAGATGGGTGAGGTTCAACGTAATGCGGTGACCAGAGCGGAGTTTTGACAAACGGTTGACAATCTCTCTCGGAGAAAGTCGCAGCATCCCCGGAACTTCCGGTCCCGTTTGCGGGGTATGGGGATCAGGGATTTGTGGGTTATTTTCAGCCTCCAGATATTGTTCCAGAATGGTGTCCGAGTCCATCTGGTTCATGGTTTGCGCCAGCCGTGCAATCTTAAGACGTACTTCATGCCGCGCTTTTGAATAGTGATCCCGAAGGATTTTCAACCGCGCCGCCATATGGGGAAGCATCCTGGCATGTGCAAACTCCGCCAGATGAACCAGTGACGGCTGCCCCGTTCCCACAAAGGACAGAAATTCCCGGGTATCCAGAACCGGCACTTCAAAACCTAAGTTTTTCTGAATGGCCGGGCCATGGATCGTATTGAACGCTTCCAGCACTTTTAAGACGTAGCCCCGCTGGTAGGCGCAGACACTCTTGCCTTCGCTCATAAGATCCTTAACGGGAGACTCTTCGAGAAAACACAAAAAGTCCTGAGCATCGGAAAAGCCTCTCGGCACCCAGATGAGCTGAACGTAACGGTCTCGGAAACTGGCGTAGAATTCTATGCCGATTCGAATTTCAATGCCCATGATCCGGGCTGCCTCCAGGATCTCAACGGCAAACCTGGCCTCCAAACAATTGTAATAGACAACCCTCAGCCGGCGAATTCCTTTGATCCAGGCATCCATGATCAGGTGGCTGGAAGACTTTCGCCCCTTGGTATTGGCGTCATGGACATGATCGTCAAAGGAGAGCTGGTTCCACTCCTCCGGCATTTCCAGAAGATGATATTGTCGAAGCTGTTTTCGAATGATACGGGGATTTCCGGATACACACGCTCTGAAGTCATGGGCCAGCTCGAGCTGTCGCTGTTCCTTGCCGTGCGCTCTCACCAGCTCCTTCATGATCTGGAGCAAAACCCTTGCGGTGTTCTTGGGAATCGGTCCCGCGGCTGTAAGGAGGACTTCATCCCTCAGGGACCTGAGTGCGTTTAGCCGGTCATTCACACCGCCTGCTTCCATGGACTCCAGAAGATGGATGACGGCAAATGCGATGCGAAGGCCCTTTGATTCGGAAAGCTCCTTGATACCCCGGGGATGGAGATAGGGATATACCATTTCCTGTCGGTATTGGCGCGTCGGGTCTTTGCTGAGCACCTCGTTGACAATATTCAGCAGCTGCCGGTCCCGCTGGTCAAAAAGCAACATGGGCATCCCCTTGGGGCGATTGGTTGGGGTGGACAAAATCTTCCAAGAACCATCCCCGTCGATTCAAGTAAATACCAAAACTTACATGATACTTCAAACTTAATCAGGAAAACGCCTGAATTTGCCTCCTCAGCAAAGACTTTCCTTCAAGGACAAAAGCCCTTAAGCTGAGACACCACCAGGTGTCGGATGATTTTACATCTTGTAAAATTTGTGATGCCTTTTTTGAACAATTATAAAGGATGCTTTCAGCCTGTTTAACAGGCATTGACAGTTAAAGAGGCTTTTCCAATTCAATTTCAGAGTATCACCCTTCTGGCATGTTTAATGCTGGAAAGAATTTCAGGAAGACTTTTAAAATCTGAGTTTTGAAATTAAATCATATCCATTCAGTTTTGTGGGCTTTTGCCCCAGAACCGAAGTGGGGCTGTTTATGCTGCAGAACAACCGGTATATATCTGTAAAATTAAGTACACCGAAGTTAAAACAAAGAAACAGGGCACTTTCCCTTCTGATGGACATGAGCAATTTCCTGGCAACCCCAGCAAAACTGGAAAATCTTTTGAAAGGTAGCCTTTCAAGGGTGCTGAAACACTTTCACCTGCAATTCGGAAGGATATACCTCATGGATGAGGACCAGCAGTACCTCTATCTGGCAGCACACCAGGGGATCGAAACAGAAGGCCTTGAAAAAGTGCACATCAGCGAGGGATTTACCGGTAAATCGGCTCGAACCAGGTCTTTCATCGCACAGTATGTTTCTCAATTGGAAGACAAAGAAAGAGCGGCGCTTCTCGCAGATAAAGGTCTTGTAATCGATATCTGCGTGCCTTTAATTTTGCGAAACAAAGTGGGGGGCGTTATGAACGTGGCAAGTAGCGAGGTGATCCATCTGGATCCGGATAAGATTGATCTTCTTACCGCCGTCGGCAACCAGATTGCCGTTGCGGTAAACAATGCGAGACTATACGGCAATCTCAAAAGCACCATCAAAATGCTCAAAGAAAAACAGGAGACCATAAAGTTTTTCACCTATTCCATGGCCCATGACTTAAAAAGCCCGGCCATCGGCGTTTACGGCCTGACCCGGCTCCTTGAAAAAAAGTACGGGGAACAACTGGATGATCGGGGTCGCGCCTATTGCCGTCAGATTTTAAAAACTTCCGAACAGATGGTGGTTCTGGTGGAAAAGCTCAATTCATTTATCGCCACCAAGGAAGCACCGATGACTTTTGAAAAAATAGGCATCAAAGAGATTACGGAAGAGATCAGAAAAGAATTTTCAACCGTGCTCAACGAGCGGGGCATTGTGTGGTCGGAGGCAAAAGACCTTCCGGAAATAGTGGCGGACAGGCTGGCCATAATCCGGGTTTTCAGAAATTTGGTTGAAAATACGCTCAAATATGGCGGGGATAACCTTGGAAATATAAGGATCGGGTATGGCGGGGACTCGAAATTCCATATTTTAACGTTCAGCGACGATGGACCCGGCATCGAGAAGAAAGATCAGGAAAAGATTTTCGACCGGTTTGAAAGAAACGGTAGTTCAAAAGGAATATCCGGATCGGGCCTAGGCCTGGCCATTGTGAGGGAAGTCGCCGAAAGGCATCAGGGGCGGGTATGGGTTGATCCTGAAACCACCACTGGCGCCACCTTCCATATGACCATCGCAAAGGATTTGGCCGTTACCGATTGATGTTCCTTTTCATCCCTTCGGCATTTATGAAGGCGCTTCTTCGAGAAAAGATCCGATCCGGTCTTCAAGTTCTTCCACCTTGCCATACCCAAGGTCAATGGTCCGATTGATTTTCTTATGGTCCAGGGTGACAAATTTAACGGGGGGCTTTTTTTCGGGGCAGATAATCAAAGCCCGGGAGGGGTTTTCCTGGGCCATCTGTTCCAATAGAGAGACCTGGGAATTGTAAATCTGTGATGCTGCCCAGAGTTTTTCCAGCATCCAATCGTGTTTCTTGAAGTATCGCCAGAAAAGCGCCCGTCCGAGAAAATGGGGGGGCTCATCCTCACAATCCATGGGCTTTGAAAGAATCGCCACGATTCTCAAGGTTTTTTCATGGGGAAGGCCCTCCAGCGGAAGCGGGTTCACCGTTGCGCCATCCACATACTCGCAGCCGTTCATGGGGACGGTAGTGGGGTAACACCCCGGAACGGCCATGCAGGCTTTGATGGTATCGTAAATGTCGTTTTCGGCCGGGTCCAGGAATGCCTGTTCTCCGTAAGGGGAGGATGCCGCGGCAAAACGACAGGCCATTTTATTGGCCGTGAAAGCGTCCCAATTTAGCGGATATTTTGTTTTGATGATATCATAGACCAGGTGGTCAATGTCCAGGATGGGTCTTGTGGGGGAAAGCGCCAGGGAAGCGGCCGGGATATTATGGTAACAGACGAGCTTCGAGCTGGTTAACTCATCCCGCCAGACTTTTTCAATTTCCGCCCGCTGACCTGAAGCAAAATAGGCCAAAGTCGGTACACTTGCCGATACGGCGACAGCATAATCGAAATCACCGAGGTTTTTATCCATGAAGGCCATCAACGCTCCCGCAACAAACCCCGCCCTCATGGCCCCACCTTCCAGAACAAGTCCCAGCATGGCGATCACCTCTAAATTTCTATTTTCTGAACGTCACTCCTTATTCAACAGCCTTTCAAAGGGTGCGCGGCTGATCCACTTTTACATTTGAACGTTATGGGCACCGGTTTTATTCGCCTGATCAGAGTCGGTGTTCATGCGCTCTTTTTGTCATTGATATTTACAAGGAATCACTTTTTTCATTTCCACTAATAAAATTACAAAAATCACAGTCCCATAACAAACATAATATTTCAAGGATTTTCAAAGATGTTGGCCACAAAAGGCAGTGCCATATGACATATTCGGAATAGGTTGAAAAAACTGTTTAAAACCTCTATCATACAAAACAATGTTGAAAGAAAAAAAATTCGCTAATTCCATTATTTTTTGAGAGGGCTTCATCCATGAAAAAATGTTATTTTTTGGTGGCAAAGGCCGCAATTTTGTTTTTTTGCGCTTTACCGGTTTTCGCAGGCGGCGTCATGTGGGTTGCTTCCGATAACGCCACGCTCAAGTCGAAACCCAAAGCATCTTCCACAACCCTCTCAACCCTTGCCGTGGGGGCCAAAGTATCGGTTCTGGAATCCAGCAACCGCTGGTATCGAATACTGACGGACTCAGGCAAGGAAGGATGGATTTACCGGGGGAAACTGTCGGATGCCCCTCCTTCGAAGGAAACAGGAGACTCGGGCAACCTCTTTTCGTCCATGCAAAGCAGCAGCATCAGCGCTGACGAGGCCCAGACCTCTCGAAGCATTCGCGGATTGAGCAAGGAGACTGAGCAGTACGCGCAAAAACGGGGAACACCGGAGGTTTACAAAAAAGCGCTGGATCAGGTTCTGGCCATCCGCATAACGGACAAGGAAGTGGATGTCTTTCTAAAAGAGGGGAAAATCGGTGAATATGCGCCGTAAAGATAAAATATCGAGATCTTTTAAATGGGGTCCAGCCATGCAGAAAAAAAATGCGATTATCTTCTTTATGCCGTTGGCATATCTAATATTTGTGAGTGCCACCTTTGCAGACGTTGACCACCAGAAGTCCAAAGCAAAAGACACCGCCTCACTTCAGTTTGCCGGACTGCTGGACAAACTGTTGGATCCCGAAAGCAAGGAAAGCAAGATGCTCTCGGGAGCCGTCTCTGTTTTAGGATCCACTTCTGAAATGGACTATAAGAGCGAGAGGACCATCGGTGAAAGCCTGGCCCTTGAAGGCTTCCGCCGCTACGGACTCCCGGTAAAAGACAAGGGACTTCAGGAGTATGTGAACCTTGTGGGGAATGCGGTGGCACGCAATTCAGATCGGCCCAATATCCCCTATAATTTTGTGGTGGTGGAAAGCCCCCTTCAAAACGCCTTCAGCTGTCCGGGCGGGATTATTTTCATCAGTTCAGGACTCATGAAAACCATTCAAAGTGAGGACCAGCTGGCAGGGATCCTGGCCCACGAGGTGGCCCATGTGGGGCATAAGCATGCGCTGAAATCCATACAGCGGGCCCAGTTTTTTAATGGTGTCGGGAAAATTACCGCAGCCACCATGGAAGGGAAAAAGGGAAAAGAGTTCGAAAACATGATCGGCGGCCTGCAGGATACCCTCTTTGACAAGGGGCTGGATCAAAATATGGAATTTGAAGCGGATACAAGCGCCATGGAAACCGCCTACCGAACCGGGTACGATCCCAACGGACTCATCCAGGTGCTGACGGAACTCAAACGGATTCAGTCTCAATCCACCCAGAAAGGTTCCTGGTTTTCCACCCATCCCCCCCTTGGGGAGAGGATCGGGAATTGCCATAACCAACTTCGTAAATATCCTGATGCAAAAACCCTGGCCCATCTTCCGGACCGTTACAACCAATATAAGAAAAGTATTCCCAACTAATGCTTCTCTTATGCGTTTTCCAGAGCAAGGACCATGAATTCCGCGGAACCACCTTGTAAGTCCCCTGTGCGCTATGACGCTGAAACCATTGAGCCCGTTCGGCTGCCGCTGGATATGGTTTCCCTGGTGGAGGCGTTTAAACATATCCTTGACCGGGTTTACTCCGGAATTATCTTCTGCGACAAGGATTCCAGAATCCTGTTCATGAACCGTTTCTATGCCAGTCTTTTAAAAGCGGATCCGGAAGAGGCGGTTGGAAAGCACATCAAGGCATATTTTCCCTTATCCCGTCTGCCGGTGGTGCTTGAAACAGGGCAGGCGGAACTGGGTAAGAAATGCAGCCTGCGCACCAACTTGGCCCTTCTGGTCAACCGGGTCCCCATTGAACAGGATGGCGAGACGGTCGGCGTCGTTTTGCAGACCACATTTCGGGATTTCACCGAGATCAATGATGTGATGACCCGCCTCAACCTGCTGGAGAAAGAGGTCTCCTACTATAAAGAAGGGCTGGGCAGCATCCTGTCAGCTACTTACTCCTTTGATTCCATCGTGGGCCGTAACAAACGCCTGGTAGACGCCAAAAAAACAGCCGAAAAATACGCCAGGACCGATTCTCCGGTTTTGATCCTGGGCAACACGGGAACGGGCAAAGAACTGTTTGCCCATGCGGTTCACCGGGCCAGCGGACGAAAAGACCGTCCATTTGTGTGTGTCAACTGCGCGGCAATCCCCAGAGAGCTTTTGGAATCGGAACTCTTCGGTTATGCCCCCGGTGCGTTTACCGGCGCCAAGCGAGGGGGGAAATCCGGAAAGATCGAGATGGCCCATGGGGGAACCCTTTTCCTGGATGAAATCGGTGATCTTCCCCTGAACGCACAGGCCAAGCTGCTTCGCGTTCTGGAAACCAAAAAGATCGAGCGGGTCGGTGGTGTAAAGGCCATGGACGTGGATTTCAGGCTGGTGGCTGCCACCAACAAAGGCCTTCGCGAGATGATCCACCGAAACGAATTCCGAGAAGATGTCTTTTATCGACTCAATACCCTCACCGTCGAAATACCGTCGCTTTCTGAAAGGACCGATGACATTTCAGAACTGGTTCATTTTTTCCTTAAATCATCCGGAAATGGGCATATACAAGTATCAAAAGCCGTACTTCAAATGCTGGAATGCTATTCCTGGCCGGGCAATGTGCGGGAACTGAAAAACGTGGTCATGCGGGCCGTCAGCCTCATCGAGGGTGAGCGTTTTGAAGTGGAGCATCTGCCCATGGAAATCGTCCGTTTTCAGTCCGATTGTTCGGACACAACCCCGTCCCACACATCGGACCGCTTTCCACGGAATTGAAACGGTATGAGAAAAAAGTGCTGTCGCAAGCCCTGAAGTTGAACGGGGGTAACATGAGCAAGACCTCAAGGTTGCTTGGCATTTCCCGCTCAACACTCTATGAAAAGTGTCGGGCGCACGATCTTTGATACAGCAGGGGTCGGCGATCATCGCCAATGACATAGCTTCGGGCTGGGAATAGAAGGTACTTCGGTCATGTCAACGCCAGACTGATCTTAAGGGCGGTGTCAACATTTCTCATAATATCTGCTGAAAAACGCCCTCTTTTCCCCACGATTCTTGACTTATCCACACTCCTAATCTGATCGCACTGAACGACACTTTTTTTATCCAAACCGCCAACGCCCTTTTCAACAGATACAATGACGGGGTACAACCGTTTTATGTGTTCAGCGCCTCTTATGGGCGAAACAATAACCAGAGGGCTATACTGGTTGCCAATATCATTTTGCACAACAACCGCCGGCCGCGTCTTCCGGACTTCGTGCCCACGGGCCGGGTCAAAATCAATATCTATGACATCACCCCTTTCTATCTCCATTAGATGCCATCTCCCGAGGTGAAATCCCACTCCTTGTTACTCTCTTTGATGAAACCGTAATTGGCCTCATACCCTTCTTTCATGGCCAATTTCATTTCCTCTCTTTCTTTTTGGGCCAGACTTTCGGATATCAGCCTGCGAATCAGTTCACTTCTGCTGGACTCAACCTTTCGGGCCAATTTATCCAGCTTATCAACGACAATGCCGGGCAATTCAATATTGATTCTTTTTCTTGTGTGAGCCAATGCTGCTGCCATAGTATGCCCCCATACTTATATGTAATTTTATGATATGCCACTAGGGTACCAATAAAAGATATCATTATCAACCATAGAATGTTTTTTGCGGTATGAGAAAAAAGTGCTGTCGCAAGCCCTGAAGTTGAATGGGGGTAACATGAGCAAGACCTCAAGGTTGCTTGGCACTTCCCGCTCAAACCCTCTACGAAAAATGCCGCCTGCATGAACTTTGATGCTTCCGCCCTTTATCTTTAAAACTGTCCGAGAATCAGGACACGTCCGGTTTTCCGGACAGTTTCAAGGACGATAACAACCGTTAGAATTCCTCTATTCGTATCTTCAAAATTTTCCGGATTCAAAATATTTCATAACATTTCTGATAGATAAGAGTTTCAACGTTGTTCCTCGATCCCCTGGAAAGCCTTTTCGGCACCTATTTTGCAGACCTCCCAGGAAATTCACATCAGCGGACCTACTTCATATCCAGAGATTCGGCCCGGCTGAATATCTGATGAATAATACAATGGTTGTAAAATTTTCAGGAGGGAAATTTCATTATGGACGGAAAATATGTTCGGAGTGAGTTTATTGTTCCCCGTTGTACCGACGCATGTCCGGCCGGCGTAGACGTGCCCCGGTACATCCGCGCCGTAAAAGACGGCAAGTATGACGAAGCTGTTTCGGTGTTAAGGGAAAAACTACCCTTGCCGACGGTGTGCGCGGATGCATGCTTCGCCCCCTGCGAAGAGGTGTGTGCGTACAAACAGTTCGGGGATCCCATTGCCATTCGCGCGATTAAGCGGGCGGCTGTGGACAAGGGTGGTGATGCGTGGAAAAGCGCCAAAAAAGCCGCTGCTAAAACGGGCAAGAAGGCAGCCGTGATCGGCGCCGGTCCCGCGGGTTTGACGGTTGCTTATTACCTGGCTGGCAAAGGTCATGACGTAACCCTGTTTGACGCTTTCCCGAAACCGGGCGGCGCCATGCGATACGGAATACCCAATTACCGCCTGCCCGAAGAGAGACTGGACAAGGACATTAGCGACATCCTGGAACAGGGCGTCACCTTTAAGGGTGAAACGGTCATCGGTAAAGATGTGACACTGGACGAACTTAAGAAGGATTTTGATGCCATTTTTCTGGGTTCCGGCGCCAACGGCAGCACCCGGATTCCTGTTGAAGGTTCCGACAAAGACGGCGTACTCTGGGGATGGGATTTCCTGAAAGACGTGGCCTTGGGTGAAACATTTGACATGACCGGCGATGTGGTGGTCGTGGGCGGCGGCAACGTGGCCATCGACGTGGCGTTGACCGCCAGACGCCTGGGTGCCAAAAACGTCGGATTGTTCTGCCTTGAAACACGGGAAAAAATGCCCGCCCATGCCTGGGAAATTGCCCGGGCCGAAGAAGAAGGCGTGGTGATTCATAACGGATGGGGCCCGGTGGCGGTGACTGGAGACAAAACGGCCACCGGATTGCGTTTTCAGAGATGTTCTTCCGTGTTTGATAAGACTTGCAATTTCAACCCGGAGTTTGACGCGGAAACAACCGAAAAAGTGAATGCTTCAGCCGTCATTCTGGCCGTGGGCCAAACTGCCGATCTCGGATATGTGGCAGGACAGACCGGTATTGAAGGGGACAAGGGCCGTATTGCGGTATCTGAAACCCAGGCCACCGGCGATGCCGCCGTATTCGCAGGCGGCGATGTGGTCAGTGGTCCCGACTCCATTATCAACGCCATTATGCAGGGTCGGAAAGCAGCCGGCGCAATGGATGCCTGCCTGGGCGGTGATGGTGATATTAACGAGGTCCTGGCAACACCTGAAGACGAGATTTCTCTACCGCCCTTTTTGATGGATGTAAAACCTCGGAACGAAATGAACATTTTGAAACCGTGGGCGCGGATCAATGGTTTTGATCAGGTGGAAATTGGCCTCAGTGACCAGGCCGTTATGGTTGAAGCAGGGCGTTGCCTGAATTGCGATGCCCGTAAATTCGAAGTGGTTTTGAACATTGAGAACTGCAAGGAATGCGGATATTGCGTGGAAGCCTGCGGCGTAGATACATTCGGCCCCGCCGAAACCTTCAACACAAAGGGTTACAGGCCGGCCGAAGTCAAGTCTTCAGATTGGTGTGTTGGGTGCTTTAAGTGCTATTTTTCCTGCCCTGACTTCGCCATTGATGTTGCAGAAGTAATAGCCTGAAACCTGAAGGAGGGTTAATCATATGAAACGGTATTTGGAAACAGGAAATTTCGCGATCACCGAAGGGGCGATTCTGGCGGGTTGCAGATTCTTCTCCGGCTATCCGATTACACCGGCCACCGAGTTGGCCGAGGCCATGAGCCTGAGGCTTCCCCAGGAAAACGGTGTTTATCTGCAGGCCGAGGACGAGTGCGCCGCCATGCATATGTGCATCGGCGCCTCTCTGGGAGGCATGAAGGCCATGACGGCCACTTCCGGCCCCGGGTTTATTTTGTACATGGATCCCTATGGCTGGGCACTGGGCTGCGAATGTCCGCTGGTGGTTCTTAATTCAGGCAGGGTCGGTCCTGTGAGCGGTATCACGGGTGCGCCAGGTCAGGGTGAATTTTACCTCATGCGGTACCCCACCCAGGGGGGCAATTTTGAAGCCATCTGCCTGGCGCCCAATACGGCTCAGGAATGCATGGCCATGACCGTTGAGGCCTTTTATCTGGCCGAACGATTCCGTATGCCCGTCTCCGTTCTGGCCGACCAGCTGATTACCGACGGCTTCGAAGACATCAGCGTCCCGGAAAATGACGATGAGATGAAAGAGCTGGGTTTTCGCACCTGGCCTCGAAAGATTCATCAGGGGCCTGATTTTTACCCCTATACGGATGCCCTCGATGTGCCGCCGGTGGTCATGGGGCACAATACGGGTGCATTGTGTTCCGACTGGACCCCCACCGAAGAAGGGTTTGACATCGAAGAGGTGGAAGCCCATCACAAACACGCCTACCGCCTGATCTACAAGGTCAGGAATCACCGGGATATTTTTAATCATCATTACGAAAAGAAGTACATGGATGATGATCCGGATCTGGTGGTGGTCTCCTACGGCAGCCCTTCCCGGGTTGTCAACACGGCTGTTGAGAAAGCACGCGGCATGGGTTTGAAGATTGGTTCTCTCCGGCTCATCAACATTTGGCCCTTTCCTGACGAACATTTCGACCGTAAGACAAAATATCTGACCGTGGAACTCAACTGGGATGGTCAGCTGGTCCGGGAAGTCAAGCGTGCGGCGCCCAAGGATTCACAGATTAATTTCCTGGGGACCTGCGGCGATCTGCCCACGACCCCCGATCTGATTGAAACCTTTGAGAAAATCCTTAAAGATGAGCCCCTCAGTCGACAAGGTTGGGTATTGGAGGAATGGTAGATGGAATATAAAGCAAGCGAGATGACGGCTAAATATTTACGTTCCAGGAAGATCCCCAGCACGGCGTGTTCGGGGTGCGGCCTGGGAATGAATCATAAGATTGTGGTACAGGCCATCGGAGAGCTGGGCATTGAAGTGGCCGATGTTATCTGGGGGACTTCCATCGGATGCGCCGGCCGGCAGACCTTTGCCACCTGGAAAGGGGATGGCTTCGCCGGTACCCATGGTCGGGTGTACGCCATCGCCCGTGGGTTGCGCATAGCACTGTCACCCGAAAAAAAGATTATCCTTACGGTCGGGGACGGGGATGCCTTTGGTATCGGCCTCATGCACCTGATTCACGCGGCTCGGTCCAATGCGGACATGACCGTGATCGTTAACGACAACCTGGGATACCAGTCCACGGGCGGTCAGTATGGATGGACCACCCCCCAGGGGAGTCATACGGACAGCAGCCCCTATGGCATGTTTGAGCATAACCTCATGAGCGACGGTATGGATGTTATGCACATATTAAAAGGGGCCGGCGCCACCTTCCTGGCGCGTCATGTGGCCATGGATGGGGCCGTGGCCGTTGAAACCGTCAAGAAAGCCATCGAAAATAGAGGCTTTTCACTGGTTCACATGCCTTACCCCTGCCCCACCAATTTTGGCTCCAGGGAACTGGGGTCCAGAAACCAGGTCAATATTTACAAGTGGATTGAAAGACAGGCGGCGCCGTTGGGTCAGGAAAAAGAAGATACGGTGTGGGCCACGGGCATCTGGCATGACGCCAGCAACTCCCGGCCTGAATTTTCTGAATTTGTGCACGAGACCCTCGAAAAAATCAGGAGGACCGGAAGCATATGAAAAACAGAATCGAAATTGTGGCAAGCGGTTTTGGCGGGCAGGGCGTCGTCAGACTCGGGCAGATCGTTGGAGAAGCCGGGGTCAAGCAGGGCCTGCACGTGACCATGCTCAAAAGTCACGGCACGGAAATGCGCGGCGGCTATGTGAGGAGTCAGGTGGTCCTGTCCAAGAGTATTATCGACAGCCCCATGTGCGAATCCCCGGACTATTTTATAGCACTGTCCAAGGGGGCTTATGACCGATTCAAGGACACGGTTCCCAAAGAAGGGGTGATTATCTACGACCCGGCCTTTGTGGAGGAGATCGACGAGAGTCTTCCATGCCCTCAGAAGGCCTTTCCGGCAAAAGATCTTTCCATGGAGCATTTCAACAACCCGCTCTTTGCCAACACCCTGGTGCTGGGCCATATGGCAAAAGTAATTGAGGGCCTGGATAAGGATATTGTTTTGGAAAGTATCCTGATGGTGATTCCCAAGTTCCACAACCGGAATCGTCAGGCCTACCAGATTGGTTATGATTACGGCAGCTGATTTTGTGTTGCCGACACGAAACCCTCAGTCTAAAGAAAGGGGTAATTAGTTGATGCGGACTATCAGGTATTTTATCGATGAACGGGCCCAGAATCAGCCCGATAAGACCTATATGATAGCCCCTGAACCTGGTTTGAGTCTCTCCTATGGACAACTGCAGGAAGACTCAATCCGGTTTGGAAAATATCTGGCAAAGATGGGGTTAAAAAAGGGAGACAAGATCTCCTTCATGTTGGCCAACGGCTACCAGGCCAATAAAATATTTCAAGGAAGCATGTATGGGGGATATGTGGTAGCACCCCTCAACTTGACGGTTCAGCCTTCCCAGTTGATATATGTGCTGGAGCATTCGGATACCAAGGTTGTCTTTTATTCCGAAGACCAGAAGGAACGCCTGATGACTGCCGCAGCCGAAGTGGCGCGCGACATCAAGCTGATTGAGATTGACAATGATTCGGAAAGCATTATTCCTGAAAACGAAGATTTAGGAGGAATATCACTTCCGGAGATAGAAGAAGAGGATGACGCCCTGCTGTTATACACCTCCGGGACCACCGGTGTTCCCAAAGGCGTGATATTGTCCCACAAGAATATGGTGGCGGGCGGTGAATACACCACCCTGGCCCATGAACTGACCGCTGAAGACCGGGCGCTTTGCTCCCTTCCCCTTTATCACATTAATGGTGAAGTGGTGACATCCGTAACACCGCTGGTGAGTGGGAGCAGCGTCGTTATTCCGAGAAAATTCAGTATCAGCAATTTCTGGGAATTGATATCCGAATACAAATGCACCTGGTTCAGCGTGGTGCCCACCATGATATCCTATCTGTGCAGCGCCACGGATCTGAAAGGCAAGGATTACAACGTGGATCAGCTCCGTTTTGGCCGGTCCGCCTCATCAGCCCTGCCGCCTTCGCTGCACCACACATTTGAAGAAAAATTCGGGATTTCCATTGTGGAAACCATGGGGCTTACCGAGACGGCAGCCCCTGTTTTTTCCAACCCCATGGATCCCAAGCTTAGAAAGTACGGCTCCCCCGGCCAGGCGGTGGGAAACACGGCCAAGATCATCGATGAAAAAGGGAATGAACTCCCCCGGGGAGAGCAGGGTGAAATTATGATCAAAGGCGACAATGTCATGAAGTGCTATTACAAGGCCCCTGAAATCACAGCGGAAACCATTGAACCCGACGGGTGGCTCCATACCGGGGACTTGGGCTACATGGATGAAGACGGGTTTGTCTTCGTCACGGGACGGATCAAGGAACTCATTATCAAGGGAGGCGAAAATATTGCCCCCAAGGAGATTGATGAGGCCCTTTATCAGCACCAAGCGATTCTGGACGCTGCCGCGGTGGGGATTCCCGATGAGGCCTACGGCGAGGAAATTATGGCCTGCGTCACCTTGCAGCCAGGTTCCAGTATCACCGAACAGGAGTTGCTGGACCACTGCCTGGAACTTTTGGGCAAATTCAAAACTCCCAAGACCATCAAAATATTGGATGAACTTCCAAAAGGACCGTCCGGGAAGATTCAAAGGCTGAAACTGCCGGATCTGGTGAAAAAGCTTGAGGAGAAGCGATGATTTTCATCCACTCCTGGGACCATGCAGACGTGAATTTCAACTCCCCTTAGAAAGTGATGTTCATGCTGCATGCCAAGAAAAGAAGCGGTAAACGATGACGGTAAAAGGCGTATGGCTTTGTACGGGAGAGATCTTTTTTCCTGTAAATCGCCTTATGCCTTTTGCTGTTTCCTATTGGCGGCTTTTTTTGTAAGATATATCAACTCAGTTGCACAGATGAGGTCTTCTATATGTCAGAATTCCTGCACTATTTTCCACAGGCACTCAGTTTTATCAACCTTTTAACCCTTGTTCTGGGTGTGATCGGCGGACTCATCCTGGGGGCGACACCCGGTCTCAGTCCCACCATGGCGGTGGCTCTTCTGGTGCCCTTCACATTCCATATGGATCCCGCCACCGGACTCATCCTGTTGGGGGCGGTGTATACCGCAACCGTTGCGGGGGGCGCCATCTCCGCTATTTTAATCAATATCCCCGGTGCGCCCGCCAACATCGCGACGTTGTTGGACGGCCACCCCATGGCCCAGCAGGGGAAATCCCAGCGGGCCTTGTATATCTGTTTCATCAGCTCACTGGTAGGCGGCTTGATCGGTATGGTGATCATGATTCTGTTTTCACCGCCCCTGGCCAGGATTGCACTCAAGTTCGGGCCTTCGGAAATGTTCTGGATTGCCATATTCGGCATCAGTGTCATGGCCGGACTTTCTTCAGGCTCTATTTTAAAAGGCCTGCTGGGGGGCATGTTCGGGCTCCTGATCAGCACTATCGGTTACAGTCCGCTACTGGGGTCCCCCCGTTTTGTGTATCATGATGTGTTGACCGGTGGTATTGCCATTGTGCCCGCCCTGATCGGGCTCTTTGCCATCCCGCAGGTTTTTGCACTGGTGGAAACCCTGGGCCACAAACTGGAACGGCCTGATTTCAAGCCCGAAAAGGGTATTTTGGCGAAGACGATTGTTGAAAACCTGAAAATGGTCAAGGCCCTGAGCATCGGCTCCATTGTCGGCTCCATTATCGGCATTATTCCCGGCGCCGGCGGACAGGTGGCAGGGCTCATCGCCTACGATCAGACCAAAAAGTTTTCCAGAAAGCCGGAATCTTTCGGTACCGGTAACCCCGAGGGCGTTGCGGCGGCGGAATCCGCCAACAACGCCATGGTCGGTCCGTCTCTGATTCCGCTCTTGACCTTGAGCATTCCGGGAAGTCCCACCGCGGCGGTTTTGCTGGGGGGATTGTTGATTCACGGCCTTTTTCCCGGCCCCGATCTGTTCATCACCAATGCCTCCATCACCTACACCTTCATCGCCAGCCTGGTGTTGGCGCAGATTGCCATGTGCGTGTTCGGCATTATCATGTCACGGTACTCCTACATGGTCATGAGTGTCCCCAACCTGTTCATGATCGCCGCTGTCACCGTCCTGGCCGTTTACGGCACCTACAGCGTTCAGAACAGTTTTGATGATGTGATCGTCATGTTTTCCCTGGGCACGCTCATGTACATAGGAAGGAAATTCGGTTTTTCACCGGCACCGGTGGTGCTGGGGATTATTCTGGGGCCCATTGCCGAAGACAACTACCTCAAGGGCAAATTGATTGCGGATACGGATGTGGGTGTATTTTCCTATTTCTTCACGGGATCCATGAACATCGTCATTATTCTGCTCTGCGTTGCATCCATCGGTTACAGCGTCTATGGTGAGATCAGATCCTATCGAAAGGCAAAGGAGGCGGCGGTTTGAAAAAAGACATGATTGTTTCACTGGTTTTCCTGGTGGGGATTGTCACCCTGTACCTTTCCCTTGGGTTTATGGACGATCCGCGGGCAGCGACCTTTCCCAAGGTGATCATTGTTATTATGGGGATACTGTCAGCGCTTCTCTTGCTTCAGTCCATCTTTCTCAAAAAGCCCGTGACCTCCAAAGGGGCCGGATTTCCCTTTGGACGTTTCTTTATCTGCTTTTCTCTGATCATCCTATATTTCATCTTTATGGAAACAATAGGATTTTATCTTTCGGCGTTTTTGTTTTTTGTTGCGGTCACGTTCATTCTGGGAAGCGCTGATCTGACGGCTCGCAAAGCCGTCATGAGAGTGGTAATCGGGGTCGTGTTTACCGGAGTTCTTTTTTTCCTGTTCAATGTGCTTTTGGCGGTTCAAACGCCGAAAGGGCTGCTTTTATAAGTTGATGTGGGCGAAAAGCGACCGTTTTTCGGCCTGTTAGATGAGGAGAACACCTCATCAAAAATACTTTTTTCTTGGAAAGGAGACATTATGAAAAAGCGAAGATTTGGGTGGGCAGCAACGGTTTTTGTGATGGCAACGATGATGATTTTTGGCTTGGGCTCAGTGGTTCAGGCAGAGTACCCGGAGTCCCCGGTCAGCATGATTGTGACCTATTCTCCGGGTGGTGCCACGGACTTCCAGGCCCGTATCGTGACCATGATGGCAGGGGATGAAAAATTCCTGGGGCAACCCATCGTCATCATCAACAAGCCCGGTGCCGGCGGACAGGTGGGATGGAACTGGTGCGTTCAGAAGGCTCCCAAGGACGGGTACACCATGCTGAGCTACAATGTGCCCCATTTTATCGCCCAGTCCATTGTTTTCAAGACCAAGTACGATATCAAAACCTTTGCGCCGGTTGCCAACTGGGGCGCGGATCCCGCGGTGTTGATTGTGGGAAAAGAGAGCCCCTTTAACACGGTTGCCGATCTGGTGGAATACGCCAAAAAGAACCCCGGTAAGGTGACAGTCAGTGGCGCGGGCCTCTATGTGGGACATCACATCGCCTTTCTGCAGCTGGCCAAAGCTGCCGGCGTTAAAATGACCTATATTCCCGAAAAGGGCGGCGTACCCGCCATGCAGTCGGTCATTGCCGGAAAAGTGAAGGCCGGTTTCAACAACCTTTCCGATGCGTACCGGAACCAGGATCGATTGAAAATTTTGGGCATCGCGGACCTGGAAAGAAATGACTTTCTGCCGGATGTCAAAACATTCAAGGAGATGGGAATTGATATCGATGACTCCAGCGTCAATTTCAGGGGCGTTGCCTTTCCCGAAGGGGTCTCGGATGCCATCATCAATAAGTGTGCGGACATCTTCCCCAAAATGTTTAACGACAAGAAAACCCTGAAGAAAATGAAGGACAGCGGAAGCCCGGTTCGCGTCATGACCCGGGACCAGGTAATTAAGATGTGGCAGGAACGGCAGGCTTACCTGGAAGATCTGTTGAAAGATCTCAAGAAAAAATAGCGCTTTTTAATCGTTAACCCCTGTTCCCACGCGCTGCGTGGGAACACCACCCTACCGGGGTTTGATGATTCCAATACTTTGTGTTTTTTATTGGAAACCCAACATATTTTAAATCCACTTTCAGGGGGCTAATAGAAACGGGTGGGCGTGGCCCGGGAGCTGCCCATCAGTCCGCCTATCTACGGCTTAAGGGACGGCTCGAAAACACCGCATTTCAACGTCTCAACTTCGAGGTGGATGGAAAGAAAAGACGTTCCTTGGAGATGGCCGGAATTTCTCGAAGCTTAAGGGTTGATGCGAGAGAGGGAGTTGATGAAAAGGGAAGAGGGGTTTCGAATGGTCCATGGAACGGGGAAGATCTGTTGGAACCTCCTGTTGATCACTCTTGGAAGCATCCTTTGTGCGTTGTCCATTAACGGCATTCTGATTCCGAAAGGGTTCTACGGCGCGGGATTTACGGGCATTGCGCTCCTGGTTCACTACGTGGCGCCGGCGCTTCCCGTAGCCCTCATCTATCTGACCATCAATATCCCCTTGTTCGGAATCGGTTGGGCGTACGTGGGGCGACGCTTTTTTTACTACAGTATCGCCGGCATGCTGATTTTCACGGCCGCCGTGGAATGGATTCACTTTCCGGTTCCCGTGAACGATCAGATTTTGAACGCCCTTCTTGCAGGAATACTCATGGGCACCGGGTCCGGAATCATCCTGAAATCTCAAGGATCGGCCGGCGGCCTGGATATCCTTTCCGTTATACTCCTCAAACGATTTTCCGTCCGCCTTGGATCCACGATTCTAGCTTTCAACGTTGCGGTGCTGACTGCGGGGGCCATCCTTTTCACCTTGGAAAAGGCGCTCTATACACTCGTTTATCTCTACGTAAACGCCCATATGGTCAATCTGATGATCACCGGCCTCAGCCAACGCAAGGCCGTTCAGATCATTACACCCCAATGGGAAGATATCGCGCAGCATATCATGCTGGATATGCATCGCGGGGTAACGATTTTCAACGGGCAGGGGGCTTACTCGGGAAAGGCGGAAAAGATCCTTTATACGGTGATCACATTTCGCGAACTGTCGGTATTGAAACGTCTGATCGCGGACCATGACCCCGACGCCTTTGTGGTGGTTACCGACACCCTGGAGGTTATGGGACAGCGCATTGGGAACCAGCCCCATTGGTAAAGGGACTCCTATCTGTCTTGCACAGCCTTCTGCAACCAGAAATCACGTATTATATTGGTTATTTGAACAAAACTGCTTCGCCACAGATTTGATTTTTTCTTTGTTTCAATTCTCTTCTATCGCTCGGTAAACCAGGTTATGGCGTGAATTAGAAATTAATTTACTCAAAAGGGTGTCCACATATTATTTTGTTGCGAAAAATTCAGCCTGTATGGTAGATATTTCTGAAAATTTCGTGGGTCAGGGAAATCATTATGCCTCAGGTCAAAAAAGATGTGCCAAATGATCCGGTTAAAGATTTGTATGCCGTACGGACTAAAGAGGTTGTTTATGCCATCCGGCGGTTAATGCAGGCGGAAGAACATTATACAAAGGAATTGAACAAGGTTTACAATGTCAGCTCCGCCCAGATTAACTGCCTGATCGCCCTTCATGAAAACGGTCCGCTTTCCCCTTCTCAAATTGCCAAACAAATCATGGTCAATTCCAGCACCGTTACCGGCATCATAGACCGGTTGGAAAATAAATCCCTTGTCAAGCGATTGCGAATAGCAAAAGACCGCCGCGTGGTTACCGTGGAGTTGACCGACGCCGGTGTGAACCTCGCGGAAAATGCGCCACCCCCCATTCAGCAGAAAATCATTGACGGTCTTAACAGCCTTTCCCCGAAAGAAATCGACGACATGGTACAGACCCTTAAACGACTCACCGACATGCTGGACGTTAAGGATCTGGAGGTCCTTTGAGACCAAAGGAACTTCCGGCTTTCAGCAGGCCATTTCCACCTCTGGGTTAGACTAATATCCGCATTATTTTAATTTTTATATCTCAGGCGAAAAACAACTGCTTGACAAACGGGTTTTGCACTATTATTCTTTCTACTGAAATCATGTTAATAAATAAGATATCGATTGGTGAAATACTAATCGAAATTGTTATGAATAAAAAGATGTTCTTAGATATTGACCTGATCCGTTCAAAAAGTTGGCGAGGTATCAGGCCCGATGTCGGGCCTTCATTTTTTAGGTGAGGAGAAAATGTTGAACAACGTACAAGTGGAAAAATCAAAATCTGTTTTAGGTGATTCGACTGTAGAGATGCTGTTGCAGTGCCATCAGGATGCTTTATGGACACTGGAAAATCTGGGAGTGGGCTGCAAACAGCCGGAAATGCAACAGGCCTTTAAAAAGCTGGAAGCCGAAGGGCTGGCCGCTGTTTATGAGGATCGGATTTATCTCTTTGGAGATGTGGTGGAAAACTGCCTCAAGACCGTTCCCGGAGTGAAGGATTTTTTTGTCCCCATGAGGAGCTTTTTTATCGGTGGGACCGCTCCTTATGTCTATGACGATCGGAAAGGTGAAGGCGGAGTGACACCCACCAGCGAGCATGTTGAACAGATTGCCCGCATTGCTGAAATGAGCCACCCCGTAGGCGGTATGGGACGTGGCATTAAGCTCAAAAATGAAGTGGAACAGATGAATATCATGTCGGAAAACTGTTCAAAACCGCTCTATTTCGCCGTAACCTCGGATGCGTCGCTGGCCCGGGCCAAAGAGATTTATGAGGAGAGAAAGAACATTATGATCGTGTTCTGCCTAACGCGGCCCCCTCTGGAAGTAAACGAAAATTTTTCGGAGCATTTCGTCAAGGTGGTTCAAGCCGGGCTTCCCACCTTTATTTCAGCCATGCCCATGGCCGGCATTAGCGCACCGTACTGTTATAACGGGGTGCTTTCCATGACCCATGCGGAGGTGTTGTTCGGCATTTGCGCCGCGCAACTGCTGAATCCGGGTGTTCCTTGCGTTCATGCGGGCTTTCCCACCATTGCGGACCCCAGCATTGAATACAACCCCAATTACGGAACGGTGAGCCACAATTATTTGAACCTGCTCATGACGCACCTTAACCTCATGCTCGATCTGCCGAGCTTTCAAAGCGCTGGGACCACCCATGAGGAACACCTGAGCGATCAGGCCTATGAAGACGCGAGAATGGGGCAGGCGCTGTGCATGAAATACGGCTTTCACATGATTCGTCATCCCTTCGCCTTCCTGCGCTACCTGATCGATTTTTCTTTTGAGAAACTTGAAAAAGCCATTGAAATCGCAAAAACCGTTACACCGGAAGACGCGCCGGAAGTGGAAAACGTGATTTACGATGAACGGGGAATGGAATCGTTACGTCATACGGGCTTGGGCATGTACATGGAAGATTCGTTGACCACCCAAAACCTGGGTAAAATATTTGTTCATTAGACCGCATTAAAAACTTAATCAGCAAGATCACCCAAAGGAGGAAAAAACAGAATGTGTGGCATCGCCGGATGTTTTGGAATTAAAGATACGAAGACCATCAATAAAATGCTGGACGCACTTCCCCATCGCGGGCCGGATGATCGTGGGATCTACGAGCACGAAAACGGCGTGGTGGGACACACCCGTTTGTCCATTGTGGACGTGGCGCGCGGCCACCAGCCCATCCTGGCTGATGATGGAAACCGGGGAATTGTGTGCAATGGGGAGATCTATAACTTTCGTTCCTTGAAAAAAAAATTAAACGGCGCTTTCAGGTTTACCACCAAATCGGACACGGAAGTGATTCTCCACCTCTACAAAAAGCACGGGCCCGACTGCGTTAAACAGCTTGAAGGGATGTTTGCCTTTGCCATCTTTGAGGGCGACAACTTCATGCTGGCGCGGGACCCCATCGGCATCAAGCCCCTTTATTACGGGTATCAGAATCGCAACCTCTATTTCACTTCCGAGTTGGGCGCCATGACCCTGGCAGGTGTTGAGGAAGTCCACGAATTTCCGGCCGGTCATTACTACACACCTGAGGAAGGGTTTGTTCAATATTACACCATTCCGAAGATTGAGGATCATATTCTGACGGATGTGGATGAAACCTGTGAGATCATCAAAACCACCTTTATTAAAGCCGTCAAAGACCGGCTGCTGGCGGACCCGGAAATACCGGTGGGCTCCTTTTGCAGCGGCGGGCTGGACAGCAGCCTGGTGGCGGCCATCGCCGCTGATGAGATTCCCAACCTCCATACCTTCGTGGTGGGCATGCGGGATGAATACGGGGATTTAAGCGATGATGTGAAGGCTTCCCGCATCGCCGCCGAACACATCGGATGCAACCATCACGAACTGATTTTTACCGAGGAACAGTACCATGAAGCACTCCCCACGGTCATCCAGAAACTGGAAACCTACGATCCGTCACTGGTGCGGTGTGCCGTGCCCTGCTACTTCACCTGTAAACTGGCCGCCGAGTATGTCACCGTGGTGCTGACCGGTGAAGGGGCCGATGAGCTGTTTACGGGTTACCATTACATGAAAAATTTTCCCTTTGACAAACTGAATATGGAAGCCCGCAGATGTATCGGCAACGTGCACAATATCAACCTGCAGCGGGCCGATCGCATGGGGATGCTGTTCAGTTTGGAACTGCGCGTGCCCTTTTTTGACGTCAACATGGTGGATCTCTCCATGAAGATACCCCCCGAATTGAAAATTCGTGAGCATAACGGCGCAAAGATCGAAAAGTGGATTCTAAGGAAGGCCTTTGAAAACACCCATTATCTCCCCGATGAAATTCTGTGGCGGTACAAGGTGCAATACACCCAGGGCGCAGGCTGCGAGAGCATCGGAGAACAGATGGCGGAAAGCGCCATCAGCGAAGACGAATACCTCCGCATCAAGGCCGAAAACCCCGATGCGGTCATCAACAGCAGAGAGGCGGCCTACTATTTCAAGATCTTTCGGGAATTTCACCCGCAGGATTCCATTCTGGGGTCCATCGGAATCTGGACCGGCTTCGATTTTGCTGAAGAGCGGGAACATGTGAAGGGAACCATCGACGGTGATCTGAAACACGATCACAGCGAAGAGGAAGCGACGGACTTCAAGGCCGCTTAATTCAAATTTTAACCAAAATATTGGCCCGAACCCTTTTCAGGGTCTCGGGCCTGTTTAATAGGAGATTTACGAAATGGCAATACCCACCCATTCCAAGTACATTGTTATCGGGGCCGGCATCCACGGACTCAGCACCGCCTGGCATTTGGCCAAAGAGTTGAAACAGAAGAAATCAGGTGGTGGAAAAGATGTTCTGGTCATTGACAAAACGGCCATCGGCGCCGGCGCTTCCGGCATTGCGTGCGGCATTATTCGAAACAACTATTTTCAGCCAGCCATGCGGGAGCTGATGGCCCACAGCGTTCGAGTATGGGAAGAAGACACGGAAGCCTACGGTTTTCATCCGGTGGGCTATATGCAGATATCCCCCGAATCCATGCACGAGGATGTCAGCCAAATTTATCAGCAGCAAAAAGATATCGGCTATGAATCCGCCTTTATCGAAGGGGAAAAAGACTGTTCGGCCTATATGCGGAAAAACGTTTTCGAAGACTGGCAAGCCAAGGGCATCACCTCAATTCTGCATGAAAAAAAAGGCGGGTACGCCAACCAAATGAAGTCCCTCTACCGATTGGCTGACAAAGCCGAGGCCGAGGGAGTGCGAATTTTGACGGGAGTTGCGGTGACCGGGCTTAAAACCGATAAGGATTTGGTAACGGCCGTTCAAACGGACAAAGGGGACATCCAATGTGACTGGGTCATTGCGGGACCCGGCCCATGGGCCAAAAGGTTATGGGATATGCTGAGCCTTCCCAACGAAATCGACATCATGGGCGCCGACGGCACCCTGCATTCAGGAAATCAAATGTGGACCTACTGGTGTCTGGTTGAAGGAACCCTCGGAGTCGATCCCGCATTCGCCATGAACAATCAGGGTAAAATGCCGCCCGTGGTTCATGTGGATTCCGAAAGTCCCCTTTATTCCAGTGAGGACGGGTCATTAATCACAGACAAAATGTGGGGCATCTACTACAAACCGGACTTTAATTTCGGCGGCGTTCAGGGGGGGGCTGCACCCTATATTGTTGAAGGAGATGTGAAGGTTGATCCCTACGGTATCGATTCCCCTGATTTTACGGTCACGCCGGAATTCGTTCACATGTGGACATCCGCCCTGGCCCATTGCCAGAAACGTTACGAAAACCAATATCAGAAATACAAAAGCGAGCCTTCAGGCGGGCTTGGCTGTTTTACGCCGGACAGTTTTCCCATTTTTGATGCCATGAAACAGAATTGCTATTTGATCCTGGATTCCAACCATGGATACAAGATGATCGGCGTCGGAAAACTGGTTGCGAAAGAAGTGCTGGGGGACAAACAGGCGCTGTTGGAACCTTTCCGTTTCGATCGTTATCGAAAGGGAAACCTGCATCCCGTTAGCCACAGTCCGTTTCCCTGGAGCTAGTGTCCATCCACAAATGGCCAATTTGCCCGATTTCTGCGTCAGGCTCAAATTGTAATCCTCGAAATACTACCCTGTATTCCTGCGGTTACAATTTTCGCCTTCCTTGAACTCGAACAAATTTTCTCATTTGTGAACGGACACGAACCAAACAATGCTATTGGGTAGACCTATGGAGATCACGGTTCTGGGCTCAGGGGGGTGCACGGTCATTCCCAAGCCTCTCTGTCAATGCGGTATATGCCGGGAGGCCCGGGAAAAAGGAGGGCCCTATGCCAGGACGGGACCTTCCATTTTCATCCATGACGAGAAGCTGCTGATCGATACACCGGCTGAAATCAGCCGACAACTGAATCAAAATGGTATCGATCAACTGAAATACCTCATGTTCACCCATCTGGACCCGGACCACGTGGAAGGCGTTCGGGTGGTGGAGCAGATTGCCCTCGATTTCAGGGACTGGCGGGCATACGAAGAAAAGCGAATAACGCTCTTGCTCCCTGAACCGCTGGACCGTGACATTTACCGTCTGCAGTCCTTCTATGGGTCATGGGTCGATTTCTACCAAAAACAGGGATATGTGGAATGCATTCCCTTTAAAGATCAAATAGATGTGGGGGACAGCAAGATTTTGGGGATCCCCGTGCAGCGAGATCGACAGACGGTCTTTATTTACGTGATCACGAAAATGGGACGAAAACTGGTGTATGCGCCCTGCGACATTCGGCCCTTTCCGGAATCACGACCCGAAGTCCATGGGGCTGATCTGTTGGTGATTCAGCCCGGCATTTTTGAAACCGGGTTGAAACATGGGTTCGTCTACCCCGAAGACCACATTTCGCGGACCACGCTCTATACGTTTGATCAGACCCTTGCCCTTGCACAACGCATAAAGGCCAGGCAGATTCTTTTCGTTCATCTGGAAGAATACTGGAACCGGGGTCACGACGATTATCTGGCCATGGAGAAAGAACACGAAGGAATTCGGTTTGCCCACGACGGCATGCGAATCAACCTGTAACCGAGGAGATATTTTGGAACCGATTACTGAAATTTATGACGAGGCTTATCTGAAACGAATTCACGAAGATGCCCTTCGGGTACTGGAGGAAGTGGGCGTCAAATGTACATCCATGGAGATTCGAAAGATTTTTGAGGACACCGGCCTGGCGGCCTATGATGACACCACCGGGCATATTCACGTATTAAAGCCATTGATAGAGCAGACCCTTGCAACAGCGCCAAAGAGGGACCGGTACTGGATCCCCGATAATGCCTTTGGTGTGGGCGGAACAGCCCCTTTCGTCTACGACGATCAAACGGGCGAACTGATACCCCCTACTTTTGAGCATGTGAGCAAAATTGCATCCATCGTTGATACAGCCGATGAGGTGGCGTTTATGGCCAGGGGAGTGCTCATTCGTAATGAAGAGGCGAAGGTCATGGACACCCTCATTGAGAATTGCCGAAAACCCATCTATGTGGCGACCGTCACTGAAGAAGGGATTGCCCGGGCCGAGGAAATCCATCATCAGCGGGGGGGGCTCACCATTCAGTTTTCCATCATCAACAGCCCCTTAAACATCATTGAAAGCATGATGGATCCTTTTTTGGCTTGTGTTCGCAAAGGGCTTCCCATCTATGTTTCCACCATGCCCATGGCGGGACTCTCCGGACCCTATTCCATGTCCGGGCTTCTGACGCTCACCCATGCGGAAGGGTTGTTCGGGATCGCCCTGGCCCAACTGGTAAACCCCGGCATTACGGTGGTTCATGCGGGACTCCCCTCCATTGCCAATATTCAGAAAAACTACGCGGTGGACCTGGGGTTGATCAGCCATAACATTGCCAATCTGCTCATGGAAAAAGTTAACCAATTACTGGATATCCCATCCATTCAAACGGCCTGCACCACCAGTCAGGTAAAACCCAACCAGTTGGCCGAGGAAGAAGCCGTAGAGGGGTTTGCCATCATGAAAAGATACGGATTTCACCAGATGCGGCACTGCTTTGGTTTTTTAAGTGAGCTGGTCTCATTTTCCATTGAAAAACTAGAGCGGCACGTGGCCCTCTGCCGGGAAACGGGACCGGAGGATATCCCCGATTTTGAAAGCGAACCCTACGATCCTGAAGGGTATGATGTCATCAAGCGAAACGGAAGCCAGCCCAACTACATGCGGGATGACCATACATTGAAGAACACCGGCAAAGCTTTTTTGCATTAGAAAGGAGCTCTTATTTATTCATGAAAGTTGCTATTTTTCAGACAAACCCCATTCTTATGGATGTTCAAGCCAATCTGGATGATGTGCTGCAGAAGATTGACCAGGCGAAACAGAAGGGTGTGGAGTTGATTGTTTTTCCGGAACTGGCCTTGACCGGCTACTTTGTTGGGCAGCGGTACCATGAGGTGGCGCTTCGAATGGATTCCCCGGAGATTCGGCAGGTCGTGGACGCTACCACTGGCACGGCAGCGGTGGTGGGGTTTATTGAGGAATCCAACTCCATGCATTTCTATAATTCTGCTTTGGTGGCGGTGGACGGCAAACCGTTGTATGCCTATCGCAAACTGAACCTGCCCAATTACGGTGTCTTTGAAGAACGGAAATATTTCTCTTCAGGGAAACGAGTACCGGTTTTCAGACTTAACGAAATGAACTTTTCAGTCTTTATCTGTAACGATTTGTGGCATCCCTCAATCCCCTATCTGGGGGTGGCACAAAAAGCGGATGTGTTTGTGACCCTGTTCAATTCCAGCCAGGGGTCCATGGGCACGGAATTTTCCAACATTGAAAGCTGGGGCATTATCAACAAGTTTTATTCCCGCGTTTTTGGCATATACAACCTCTGCGCCAACCGCGTGGGGGAGGAAGTCTGGAATGAGTCAGACTCCATGCTGGCCGTTGAGCACCCTTCGGAAAATGGCGCCCCTGGCAAAATTTTTGAGAAAGAAAAGATGCGTTTCAAATTCTGGGGAGGAAGCGAAATCATCAATCCCTTTGGACAGCAGATCGCCAAGGCGGCCCTTCATCAAGAGGATGTAATTTACGGGGAAATTTCGAGAGACTTGCTTCGACAGAAACGCATTCTGCTGCCCTACCTGAGAGACGATGACCCCTACTTCACCCACCGGGAACTTCAACGCATTTTGTACAGTAAAGAAAACAAAAATTTCGTTCTCTAATCAGAAGTTTAATCCAACACCATCGAAAGGCCCTGCGCATTAACTTTCGTTTGTTCGGGGAAAAGACATTTTCCCCTTTCAATGGGGGACCTAACCGAAAATCAAAAGGAGAATATTTTTTATGTGTACCATTTGTGGGCACTTTGTAAAAAACGGAGCAAAGAAATCAACGGATATTTATGACATGTTACAAAAAATGGCGCACCGGGGACCGGACACCCATGGCGCTTATGTGGACGGGAAGGTCATCAGAGCANACGAGATAGATGATCTGAAGGACTTTCTAACAGCGAAAGGTCAAATATCCCTGGGCCATTCAAGATTAACCATCGTCGGNCACGAAAGATCGACCCAGCCCTATACTTCTTGTAACGGAACGCTCGTACTGATTCACAATGGAGAAATTTACAACTATCAAAAATTAAAAACGCTTTTGCTCAGGCAACACAAATTCAAAACGAGCAGCGACAGTGAAGTGATTGTTCACCTGCTGGAAGAGACCTACCAAGGGGATTTGCTGGACGCCATGAAAAAAGTCATTGGTCTTCTTGACGGCATGTATGCCATCGCCGTTACAGATGGAAAAAGCGTTGTTGTGGCGAGAGATCCCATTGGAAAAAAGCCGCTCTATTTTATTGAAAACCGGGACACGGTTTATTTCGCCTCCGAAAAGAAAGCACTTTGGAACGGTAAAGATACGCCAAAAAGGCTGAACCCCGGAGATATCTTGAGCCTTGACAATGATGGTTTGGAAATTCATGAAGGGTTTCATCTTCAACTCCCTCAGATCGACATTGTCGATTTTCGGGAGGCTGTAGAATTGTACAAGGAAGTCCTGATTACAGCGGTGAAAAAAAGGCTTACGGGACTCAATGAATCTCGTATCGGCGTGATATTTTCCGGCGGCATCGATTCGGTGCTGATCGCACAGCTGTTACAGCGAGAAGGGAAAAATATTGTCTGTTACTGTACGGGAACCGCGGATTCAGGGGATATGCTGGCCGCACGTTCCGTGGCGGAAGATTTGGGGCTCGAACTCAAAACCACCATTATTGATGAAGATCTGGTTGAAGATATACTGCCGGAGGTCATTCAAAATGTGGAAGAAAGCGGTCTTCTTCAAGTGGAAGTGGCCATTCCCATGTATATGGCCGCCAAACTGGCCGCCCAAGACGATATCAGGGTCATGTTTACGGGGCAGGCCGCAGACGAATTGTTTGCGGGTTATCCCTGGTACACGGATGTCCTTGTGGAATCAGGGTATTTGCGCCTTCACGAAAAACTCTGGGAAGATCTCTCATTCCTCTATACCGATACCCTTGAAAGAGAAGACAAGTTAACCATGGCCCACTCCATTGAACTGAGAGCCCCTTACCTGGACAGGGATGTCATTCAAACGGCCATGCGCATATCCCCGAGGTTAAAAATCGAAGGTAAAAACGACAATCAGAGGAAAAGGGTTCATCGACAGGCCTCGGTTGAACTGGGTGTGCCTCCCTATCTTGGCTTCAGAATCAAGGATCCGGCCCAGTCCGGTTCAGGAATCCATTCCATCATCCAGGAAATTGCCCGTAAGGACGATCACAAAACGGACTCCGAACTGGTTGATGAAAACATTCGCAGGGATAAAGGGAGTCTTTATCGTTACGGTGATGATGTTTACGGCGACGATACAACACGCTCTTATCTGCAACGCATCGAGGAAAATATGCAGAAGAAATTTATCCCGCCCTTTTTGGCGTGAACATGCCACCCATTAATGCGGAAATCCCCATGACAAAAACCAAAAATAAAATTCGGGTGTGCATAGCGCAAATAAACTACGACTCCCTCAATATTCATAAACATGTAGACCGGATCAAAAGTATTATTACAAAGTACAAAAAGCATGATCTGATTGTTTTTCCCGAGTTGCTTCTGCACGGGCACCCTTCTTTTGAAAAACCGGAAGGGTTCCTCTACCGGAAAATGAAGGTGATGTACAATGCCGTATCCAAAGATCTTTATCAGTTCGTGAAAGACTCAAATGCGGGGGTGATTATAGGGGAACTGAAAAGATGGGGTGAGAAATACTATAATGTGGCCACCTACATCAACAAGGATGGCACACAAAGTTACGTCAAAACCCATGTGCACTGGACGGAAAATTTTGTACCGGGAAAAGAACTGAAGGTGTTTGATTCACCCTTTGGAAAAATGGGCGTCAACATCTGTTTTGATGCTGCTTTTTCAGAAACTTGGCGGGTCCTGTCCCTTAAAGGCGCCCTGTTGATGGTTAATATTTCGGCGGTTCCGAAGGCTTTTCCGGTCGAGTATATGTGGCGCCGATTGGCCGGTGCAGCGATCAATAATCAGGTTTTCGTCATTTACGCCAACAGGCCACGCCATTCCTTTTCCGGACACAGTGCCATCTTCAACCCGAAAGGTGATGTGCTGGTCAGCGCAGGCTCTGAGGAGGCCATTATCGAGACCGAAATTGATCTCAACGAAGTGAACCAATGGCGAGTGGAAGAGGCGATTTTGCCACACAGACGTCCGTTGCTCTATCGTGAAATTGTCAACCGCCATAAACCCGTTTCCATAAAATGAGCATCGGAAAAAAGGTTCAAGATTACAAATTGCATATTTAACAGAATAATATGAAGACGCCATTTGTGAGTGAGGCATGATAAGATTAGAAAAGGTTTCCAAGTCCTTTGATGGCGGCCGTTCCTATGCCGTAATGGAACTGTCTTTAAGGGTAAACACAGGT